>Ga0209943_1000781_pt1 | contig 21053 bp, 15 predicted proteins | sample SalPonR1_B_D2_MG_FD_185698 | JGI IMG/M metagenome (GOLD analysis project Ga0209943, IMG submission 185698) | Salt pond soil microbial communities from South San Francisco under conditions of wetland restoration - Salt Pond MetaG R1_B_D2_MG... ... | reverse complement strand
GCGCTTGAGCACCGAGGTGTAGGCCACGTCGAACGCGTAGCCGGCCTGCGCCAGTGTGCGCCCGGCCTCTTTCGCCTCCTCGATGCCCTTCTCGGTGAGGTCCACGTCGGTCCAGCCCGTGAACAGGTTCTTCAGGTTCCAGTCACTCTGGCCGTGCCGGCAGAGAATCAGTTTTCCTGGCATCTCGCTTGCTACCTCTCTGTTGCCGACGCTGGGGCGGTGTCAGACGGTGTGGACAATGTAGTTGCCCCGGGCGTCGTCGAAATCGATGCGGATCAGCTTCTCCTTCTGCGCGGATTCCAGCAGCTCGGAGAAGTTCTTGAAACCATAATAGTTCTCATTGAAGCCGGGATGCACCCGGCGCATGGTCTGCTTGACCATGGAGCCCCACAGGGGATCGTAGTCGGCTTCCAGCGAGTCGACGATCTCCACCAGCATGTCCAGCGCCTCCTGGCGCTTGCCGTTCGCGCTGCCCTTCTGCGACGCTTTCTTCTTCGAGCTGCGCGTCTGCTTGCGACCGGCGGCGCGGGCGAGGTCGTCGTAGTAGATGAACTCGTCGCAATTGCCGATGAGCAGATCCGAGGTGGAACTCTTGATGCCGCAGCCGATCACCCGCTTGTCGTTCTCCTTCAGCTTGGAGACCAGCGGCGAGAAGTCGCTGTCGCCGGAGACCAGCGCGAAGGCGTCGATGTGCTGCTTGGCGTAACAAAGGTCGATGGCGTCCACCACCATGCGGATGTCCGCGCTGTTCTTGCCGCTGAATTTGGTCTGCGGGATGTCGATCAGCTCGATGCCCTGCTCGTGGAAGTCGCGTACATATTTCTGGTAGCGGCTCCAGTCGGAGTAGGCGCGCTTGTACACCAGCCGGCCCTTCTCGAGCAGGCGTTTCAGTACCAGCTTGATGTCGAAGGTGCCCTGGGGCGTCTCCTTGGCGCCGAGCGCGAGGTTCTCGAAGTCGATGAAGACGGCGATGAGTTGTTCGTCTGCCATTATTGATCAGCCATGGTTGTTGGAGATTTGCGGCCGGGTAGTGACGTGTGGATGAGTGCCCCCGTCGTGCTGTCAGCGGCCGGTGAGTTTCGTCAGCTCGTCGGTCGCGACCGAGAGCGTAGCAAAATCCGTCCGGGTGCTCTTCTGCATTTCGTCCAGCATCCGGCGAGCGCTGCGCACCCGCTCGCCGGCGCCGTCGAGCCAGCCGACCACGGCCTCGCCGGTGGCGAGTTCCGGGCCGGTCTCTTCCAGCAGCCGCTCGGTGAGCGTGCGCTGGACGACGCGGATGTTGTCGCGCAAGCGGCTGCGTGCCAGCGCCTGCCAGTGGCCGCGGGCCTGCAGCTCGTCGATCTTCTCCCGCACCCAGTCCAGCCGCAGGCCGCGCCCCAGTTCGAAGTACAGCCGCGCGACGCGGCGCAGATCGCGCTCGCCGGCGACGTCGACGATGTCCAGCGCAGAGGTGACGGCGCCCAGCGCTGCGATGCGCTGCGCCAGCCGGGCGGGCAGACCCATGGCCTCGAACTCGCCGCCGGTCTGCACGAATCGCTGGCGGGCGCTCTCGTGCAGCAGCGAGGGCAGTCTCTGGAACACGAGACTGACGCCGGGTTTCAGCGCCTGCACGGCGGCCTCGATGCTCGGGTAGGGCTCCTCGCGGCGCAGCAGCCAGTAACAGGCATGCCGCAGCTTGCGGCTCACCTCGAACATCACCAGGTACTGGGTTTCCGCCGGTATCAGGTGGTCCAGGGACTCGATGCCCTCCCAGATCTCGCGGGCGCCGCAGACCTCCCGCGCCACCGCGTAGGCGCGGGCCACGGCCACGGCGTCCGCGCCGGTCTCGTCCGCCGCCCGCCAGGCGAAGGCGGGCCCCATGCGGTTGATCATGCTGTTGGTGATCAGGGTGGCCAGGATGCCGTCGCCGAGCCGGTGCCCGCGGATCGCCTCGCCGTAGCGTCGGGGCAGGGGCGGCGGAAAATATTGCTCGAGTTCTTTTGCCAGGTAGCCGTCGATGGGGATGTCGGCGGCCTGCATGCGCGCATACAGATCGATCTTGGAATAACTGAGGAGTACGGCCAGCTCGGGCCGGGTGAGGCCGGTGCCGCGCTGGCGGCGTTCTTCCAGCGTCTCGTCGTCGGGCAGGTATTCCAGCTCGCGGTTGAGCAGGCCCTGCTTCTCCAGCGCCTGGATGAGGTAGAGGTGTTCGCTCGAGCGCTCCACGCCGGTGGCCTGCATCATGCTGATGGCCTGGGTCTGCAGGTAGTTGTTGCGCAGGACCAGGGCGGCCACGTCCTCGGTCATCTCCGCCAGCAGCCGGTTGCGCCGCTGGATGCTCATGCGCCGGGTCTCGGCCACCTGGCCGAGCAGCACCTTGATGTTCACTTCCCGGTCGGAGCTGTCCACGCCGGCCGAGTTGTCGATGAAGTCGGTGTTGATGCGTCCGCCGGCCAGCGCGAACTCGATCCGCGCCCGCTGGGTCAGGCCGAGATTGCCGCCTTCGCCGACCACCCGGCAGCCGAGTTCGGCGGCGTTCACGCGCACGGCGTCGTTGCTGCGGTCGCCCACCTCGGTGTGGGACTCGCTGGCGGCCTTCACGTAGGTGCCGATGCCGCCGTTCCACAGCAGATCGCAGTCCATGCGCAGGATGGCGCGCACGAGCTGGGGCGGGCTCATGGCTTCCTCGGTGACGCCCAGCATCGTGCGGACCTCGCGGCTCAACGGGATGCTCTTGGCCGAGCGCGGCCAGACACCGCCGCCGGCGGAGATCAGCCGCTCGTCGTAGTCCTCCCAGCTCGAGCGCGGCAGGGCGAACAGCCGGCGGCGTTCGGCGTAGCCTGACGCGGCGTCCGGGTCCGGGTCGAGAAAGATGTGCTGGTGGTTGAAGGCGGCCCGGAGGCGGATGTGTTCGGACAGCAGCATGCCGTTGCCGAACACGTCGCCGCTCATGTCGCCGATGCCCACCACCGTGAACTCCTCGCTCTGGGTCTCGATACCCATTTCGCGGAAGTGGCGGCGCACCGCCTCCCAGGCACCCCGGGCGGTGATACCCATCTTCTTGTGGTCGTAGCCTGCCGAGCCGCCGGAGGCGAACGCGTCGCCCAGCCAGAAGCCGCAGTCGGCCGAGATCTCGTTGGCGATGTCGGAGAACGCCGCCGTGCCCTTGTCGGCGGCCACCACCAGGTAAGGGTCGTCGCCGTCGCGGCGCACCACCCGCTCCGGCGGCAGCACCTCGCCTTCGACGATGTTGTCGGTGACGTCCAGCAGCGAGCCGATGAAGATGCGGTAGCAGGCGATCACCTCCGCCTGCACGGCGTCCCGGTCGCCCTTCTCGCCCCCGGGCAGGCGTTTCGGCAGGAAGCCGCCCTTGGCGCCGGTGGGCACGATCACGGTGTTCTTGACCGTCTGCGCCTTCATCAGGCCCAGAACCTCGGTGCGGAAGTCCTCCCGGCGGTCCGACCAGCGGATGCCGCCGCGGGCCACCGGACCCGCGCGCAGGTGGGTGCCCTCGACCCGGGGCGAATAGACGAAGATCTCGTAGCGGGGCCGGGGCAGCGGCGCCTCTTCCAGCGTTCTGGGGTCGAACTTGATGGCGATGGCGGGCGGCTGGTGGCCGTCTGCATCGAGGCAGAAGAAGTTCGTGCGCAGCGCCGCATCCAGGACGCCGGTATAGGCGCGCAGGATCCGGTCCTCGTCCAGCGTCGCCGCCTCGGCGATACACCGGGCGATCTCGCGGCGGCACTGCTCGAGGCCGGCACGCGCCTCGGCCGGGTCCTGGTCCGGGTCGAACTGCAGCCGGAAGCGGCGCACCAGCAGCGCGGCCATCTCTGCGTGGCGCACCAGTACCGACTCCATGTAAGGCTGGGAGAAGGGCAGGCCCAGCTGCAGGAGGTACTTGGAGACTGCCCGCAGTATGGAGGTCTCCCGGGCGCTGAGGCCGGCCTCCAGCACCAGCCGGTTCAGCCCGTCGTTCTCGCAGTCCCCGGCAAGTACCCGGGTGAAGGCATCCTCGAAGCGGCGCTCGGCTTCGGCGGGATCGATGGCGGCGCCGCCGGGATGCTCGAGCTCGAAGTCCTGGATCCACCAGGCGCTGCCGTCGTCCATCTCCAGCTGATACGGCCGCTCGCTCACCACGCGCACGCCCAGGTTCTCGAGGACGGGCAGGGCGTCGGACAGCGCCAGCGGTTCGTCGGGACGGAAGATCTTGAAGTGCAGCCGCTCGGTGACCCCCGGCGGGCGGTAGAGCTCCGTGTCCTCGCCGGGCCCCGCCCCGCCGCTCGCGAGCCGGTCCAGGGTCGCCACGTCGCCACAGGCGGCGGCCGGCGCGATGTCTTCCTCGTAGGCCAGCGGGAAGACGTGAGTGTAGCGGCGGTCCAGCGCGATGCCGCGGGCCTCGCCCAGGTGTTCCACCAGGGCGTCGGCCAGACGGTCCTGCCAGGTGACCACGGCCTCGCCGATGTCCTTCTCGATCTGGCGGATGGAGATGCGCGGCTTGCGGCCCTGCTCGATGTGCACGATGAGGTGCAGCCGGGCGAGCACGGATTCCGAGAGTTCCACCGAGGACTCGATGCTGAGCCCGTCGAAGGCCTGCATCAGGATGGTCTCGATGCGCTGGCGGACCCGGGTGTTGTACTTCTCCCGGGGCACGAAGACGAGACAGGAGAAGAAGCGGCGGAAGGCGTCCCGGCGCAGGAACAGCTTTATCCGCTGGCGCTCCTGCAGGTTCAGGATGCCGGCGGTGGTGCGCGAGAGGTCCTGTACCGAGGCCTGGAACAGCTCGTCCCGCGGATAGGTGTCCAGCACGTGCATCAGCGCCTTGCCGCGATGGCCGCTGGAGTCGAGCTCGGCACGCTCGACGACTCGGCGCACCTTGAGCCGGAGCAGCGGGATGGCCCGGGGACTCTCGTTGTAGGCCACCGAGGTGAACAGCCCCAGGAAGCGCTTCTCGCGCACGGGCTCGCCGTTATCGTCGAAGACCTTCACGCCGATGTAGTCGAGGTGGCTCGGCCGGTGCACCGTCGAGCGGGCGTTCGCCTTGGTCAGGATCAGCAGTTCCCGGGAGCGGGCCTGGCGGCGCATCTCCGGCGTCATCGTGACCCGGCGTTCGGCCGAGCGGCGCTTCGACAGGATACCGAGGCCCGTATCGGCCACCGGCCTGAGCTGCGCCTCGCCATTGCTGGGTACCACCTCGTATTCCTGGTAGCCGAGGAAAGTGAAATGGTCGTCCGCCATCCATTCGAGCAGCCGTCGGCTCTCGTCGACGAGCGTCTGGTCGTTGCGGCTGGCCGGCCCTGCCAGCGCGGCGGCCGCCTCGATCATCCGCTCGCGCATCCGCCGCCAGTCCCGTACGGCCAGGCGCACGTCACGCAGCGTCTCCTCCAGGGCCCGTTTCAGGGCGGCCATGCGCCGCTCGCTCGTCTCCCGGTCGATCTCCAGGCGCACGAAGGACTCCACCCGGCCCTCGCCGGCGGATCGGGGCCGCACGCCGGTCAGGCGTCCTTTCGCGTCCCGCTCCACGCTCACCAGGGGATGGACGGTGAGATGAACGTTGGCGCCGGTGCGGGCGACCGCCATGCCCAGGGAGTCCACCAGGAAGGGCATGTTGTCGTTCACCATCTCCACGATGGTATGACTCGATTCCCAGCCGTCGCGCGCGGGCTCCGGGTTATAGATGCGCAGCCGGTGGCGTCCACGCCGCCGGGTCATGCCGAGTTCCAGGTGGGCCAGCGCCGCCCCGGCCAGGCTCTCCGGCGTCGCCGCACGCAGATCCTCGACGTCGACGTCGGCATAGTAGTGGCGGATGAAAGCGCGCAGGCGCGCGCGGTTTCGGAACGGTCCGGAGCCGCGCACGGCGCCGATGATCGCCTCCAGGAGCCGGTCTTTCTGATCCGAGGTCCGGCGCAGCGTTTTGGGGCTCACGTCGATCGTTGTTCCTGACTCGGCCGGCGGGGAATCCGGCGGGGTGTGCCCGTCCTCCAACGGGGCCCCAGTATACACGACGCCGGCACCCGACCGCGGCCGGACGCATGCTGGTATGCTGCCGCGCAGCGAGTCATGTCAGGGCGCCGGCGGAGCCGGCGGCGAAGCAGCAGGAGACCGTTCGGCCATGGCCACCGACGACCGGGACAGCCCGTTCCACACCGACCTCGACCCCCGCGAGGACTACGCGGGCTATCTGCGCCTGGACCGGCTGCTGGCCGCCCAGCGTCCGCTGAGCGATCCGCCGCATCACGACGAGATGCTGTTCGTCATCCAGCACCAGGTGGCGGAACTCTGGTTCAAGCTCGTCATCCACGAACTCGGGGCCGCCATGGCCGCCATCCGCAGCGACGACATCGCCCGCGCCGCCAAGATCCTCGCGCGGGTGAAACAGGTACAGCAACAGCTCTACAGCCAGTGGGACGTGATGGACACGCTGACCCCCAGCGAGTACGCCGAGTTCCGGCACGTCTTCGGCCAGGCCTCGGGGTTCCAGTCGCCCCAGTACCGCCTGGTGGAGTTCATGCTCGGCAACAAGGACCCGGCCAGGCTCGAGGTGTTCGCCCGCCACGAGGAATGGCACCGCCGTCTGCGCGCGGCGCTGGAGGCGCCGGCCATCTTCGACGAGTTCCTGCGCCATCTGGCCCGCATCGGGCTGCCCGTGCCGCAGGACGCGGTGGAACGGGACTTCGCCGAGCCCCGGGAGCCGGACGACCGGGTGGTTGCGGCGCTCAGCGAGCTGTACACGCAGCCGCAGCACTACTGGCAGGCCTACGAGCTGGCCGAAGCGCTGATGGACGTTTCCAACAATTTCCAGTTCTGGCGCTATCACCACCTGAAGACGGTGGAACGGATCATCGGCCACAAGCGTGGCAGTGGCGGCACCTCCGGGGTCAGCTTCCTGAGACGGGCGCTGGACCACGACTTCTTCCCGGAGCTGATCCGGGTGCGAACGGAACTCGCCGACCGCACTCAGTAGTGGGGTGCGCCGAGCAGCCGCGCCCGCGCCAGCAGGCGCTCGAGCAGCACGTCCAGCGTGTGCACCTCTTCCTCGCTGAGCCCGTACAGCAATTCCCGCTCGAACTTCAGCGCCAGCGGCGCCACTTCGGCGTAGACGGCCTCGCCGTCGGCCGACAGGTGCAGTATCGAGCGGCGCCGGTCCTGGTCGGCGAAACGCCGGTTGATGCGGCCGTTCTTGATCAGCTTGCCCACGGCGCGGCTGACTGCCACCTTGTCCATCAGCGTACGTTCGGCCACCTCCGAGGCCGACAGGCCCGGATGTCGGCTCAGTACCGCCATGGTGCGCCACTCGGGAATCGACAGGCCGAAACGCTTCGAATAGGCGCCCGCGATGGTCGCGCTCACCGTGTTCGAGAGTATGGACAGGCGGTAGGGGAGGAAGTCCTCGAGTACGAGTTCTCGTTGCTGTTCGGCCATGGTCTCCATCCGTCGGGGCGGCATCTCGCCGCACACCGGCCGAGGTTAGCCGCCGCGACCGCCACTGGCCAGCCCGGAGATGCCGCAACGGCTTCCCGTCAGGCCAGGTGGGGGGCGGCGAGGTATTCCCGGGACTGCATCTCGATCAGCCGGCTCACGGTGCGCTCGAACTCGAAGGCGAGGCGGCGGCCCCGGTAAAGCTCGTCCGGTGGCGCCGCCGCCGACAGGATCAGGTTGACCCGCCGCTCGTAGAATTCGTCCACCAGGGCGATGAAGCGCCGCGCCTGGTTCTCGCTGTCCCGGTCGAACACGGGGACGTTCGCCAGTATCACCGTGTGATAGCGCCGGGCGATCTCGATGTAGTCGTCCTGGCTGCGGGGCCCGTCGCACAGTTCGACGAACTCGAACCATGCGACACCTCCCGCCAGGCGCACCGTGCGCACCGGCCGCCCCTCGATGGTGAGGGTGCGGCCGCTCCCCTGCCGGCCCGGGACGATGCGGTGGAAGTAGCGCGCGAGGTTGCGGTCCGCCGCCTCGTCCAGGGGCGCATGGTAGATCTCCGCCTCCTCCAGGACCCGCAGCCGGTAGTCCGTCGCGGCGTCCAGGTGGAACACCCGGCAGTGGTGCTCGATGGCGTCGATGGCCGGCAGGAACTGCTGGCGCTGCAGCCCGTCCCGGTACAGTTCCGAGGGAGGCAGGTTGGAGGTGGCCACCAGGGTGACGCCGCGGCGGAACAGCGCGCGCAGCAGCCGGCCCAGGATCATGGCGTCGGCGATGTCGGAGACGAACAACTCGTCGAAGCACAGCACCCGGGTATCCGCCGCCATGTCCGCGGCCACCCGGTCGAGCGGGTCCTCCAGGCGCTCGTGGCGCTTCAGCGCCTCGTGCACCCGCCGCATCATGCGGTGGAAGTGGATGCGCAGCTTGTCGTCGAAGGGCAGTTCCTCGAAGAACAGGTCCATGAGCAGGGTCTTGCCCCGGCCCACGCCGCCCCAGAGGTAGAGTCCGCGCACCGGCTCGAGCGGGAAGCGTGCGGGGAAGCGCCGGGCGAGGCCGCGGCGCAGTACCGTGCCGGCGCCGGTGTCGGCGACCAGCTCGTCGTGCAGGCGCTGCAGCTCCGCGACCGCCGCCTCCTGGGCCGAATCCCGGGTCAGGTCGTCCCGGCGCACGCATTCCAGGTAACGGTGGCGGATGGTCATGGCGCCACGCAGCGTACACCGTCCGCGCCCCGTCCTCCACAAGGCCTCGACAGGCGCCGCCCGGAGACGGGATGTTAGAATTAACCGGATACTTCGCAATCGCACGAATCGCATGTAGGAGGGCCTTCAGGCCCGATCCATGTAGGAGGGGCTTCAGCCCCGATCCAGCAACCAACAGAGGGGATGACACGTGGAACGCGAATCCATGGAATTCGACGTCGTTATCGTAGGCGCGGGGCCGGCCGGCCTGGCCGCGGCCTGCCGGCTGAAGCAGCTGGCGCAGGACAAGGGCCGCGAGCTCTCCGTCGTCGTCGTGGAGAAGGGCTCGGAGATCGGCGCGCACATCCTCTCCGGCAACGTCTTCGAACCCAGGGCCCTGGACGAGCTGTTCCCGGACTGGAAGGACCGGGGCGCCCCGGTCGAAACCGGTGTCATCCGCGACGACATCTACTACATGACCTCGGAGAAGGGCGCCATGAAGGTGCCGGGAGCGTTCGTGCCGGGGCCCATGCATAACGAGGGCAACTACGTCATCAGTCTCGGCAAGCTCTGCGTCTGGCTGGCCGAGCAGGCGGAAGCGCTGGAAGTGGACGTCTTCCCCGGTTTCGCCGCCGCCGAAGTACTGTACGAGGACGGCAGGGTCGCGGGCGTGATCACCGGCGACATGGGCGTGGACCGGGAAGGCAAGCAGAAGGACTCGTTCACCCCGGGCTACGAACTGCGCGCCCGCTACACCGTCTTCGCCGAGGGCGTGCGCGGCAATCTCGGCAAGGAGCTGATGGATACCTACGACCTGCGGGCGAACGCCGACCCCCAGCACTACGGCATCGGCCTGAAGGAGGTATGGGAGATCGACCCGGCGAAGCACGAGGAGGGCCTGGTGGTGCATTCCCTCGGCTGGCCGCTCAGGAACAACACCGAGGGCGGCGGCTTCCTCTATCACGCCGGGAGCAATCAGGTGTATCTCGGTCTCATCATCGCGCTGAACTACACCAACCCCCACCTCGACCCCTTCGCCGAGTTCCAGCGCTGGAAGACCCACCCGAAGATCCGCCAGTACCTGGACGGCGCCGAGCGCATCTCCTACGGTGCGCGGGCCGTCAACAAGGGCGGGCTGCAGTGCCTGCCGAAGACCTGTTTCCCCGGTGGCCTGCTGGTGGGCTGCGACGCCGGCTACCTGAACGGCGTGAAGATCAAGGGCACCCATACGGCCATGAAAACGGGCATGCTCGCCGCGGAGTCGGTCTTCGAGGCCTTCGAGGCCGGCGACGAGGGCGGCAGCGAACTCATCGCCCACGAAGAGCGGGTGAAGAACTCCTGGGTGTACGAGGAGCTGTACCGGGCGCGCAACTTCGAGCCGTCCCAGCACAAGTTCGGCACCTTCTTCGGCTCGGCCTTTACCTTCCTGGACCAGAACATCATGCGCGGGCGCATGCCGTTCACGCTGCACAACCGGGTGCCGGACCACGAAGAGCTGAAGCCGGCGGCCGAGTGCGAGAAGATCGAGTACCCGAAGCCGGACGGTGTCATCACCTTCGACCGGCTGTCCTCCGTCTTCCTCTCCAACACCAACCACGAGGAAGACCAGCCGGTGCACCTGCAGCTGAAAGACCCGTCGCTGCCCATCGACCACCACCTGCCGGTCTACGACTGTCCGTCCCAGCGCTACTGTCCGGCGGGAGTCTACGAGGTGGTGGAAGAGGAGGGCGGCAAGGTCTTCCGCATCAACGCGCAGAACTGCGTGCACTGCAAGACCTGCGACATCAAGGATCCGAAGCAGAACATCCACTGGGTGACGCCGGAGGGCGGCGGCGGCCCGAACTACAGCGGGATGTGACGACCGCCGGGCGCCGCCGGTCGGCGCCCGGTCTCAGGCGTCGGCCCGGTTTTCGGCGTCCGCCTCGCCGTCGGGCTCGATGTCGACCAGCACGGCCTCGGCCTCCACGAAATCGCCTTCGGCCACGTGGATCCGCTCGACCCGCCCGCCCGTGCCGGCGCGCAGCGTGAATTCCATCTTCATGCCCTCGAGTACGAGCAGCCGGTCGCCTTCCTCCACCCGGCTGTCCTCGGCGACCACCACCTCCACCACGCGTCCCGGCATGGGTGCGGCCGGGTGGGCATCCGTCTCGGGCAGCGCGGATTCGGTGGCCCAGGGGTCGGCGATGTCGAACTCCCGGGTCTCCCGGTCCACGGTGACCTGCACCCGGCGCGACGTGCAGGCGATCTCCACCGCGCGGGATTCGCCGTCGATCTCGGCCACCAGCCCGCGGCAGCCGGTGTCGATCAGCCGCACCCGGTGCCACTCGCCGGCATCTGCCTGCGCGTCGGCCCCCGCATCGACCCCCGCATCGACCCCCGCATCGACTATGGCCATGGTGAACGTCTGCGGCCCGCCACGGGCTGTGATGCGCCGCTCGCCCGCCGCCGTATCGAAGGCGAGGGTGGTGCCGGCGGCGGGGCGGCCGCGCCAGGCGTCCGCGGTGCTCCAGGGCGACGGGTCTTCGCCGGCCCGGCGCTGCAGGCGGCGCATGACCGCCGCCGCCGCCGTGAGCAGGACGCCGTCCGGTACCGGTGTCGCCCGCGTGAGGTCGGCCGCTTCCCGGTCCACGTAGCCGGTGTCGCCGCGTCCTTGCACGAACGCCGGCGTGCGAGCCAGCCGCCGCAGGAAGGCGAGGTTGTTGCGCGGGCCGAACAGCACGCAGCCGGCCAGCGCGGATTGCAGATGCCGGAGCGCGGAGTCGCGGTCGGGGCCGCTCGCGATGAGTTTGGCGAGAAGCGGGTCGTAGTAGCGCTCCACGGTGTCGCCGGCCTCGTAGCCGGTATCCATGCGCACGAGGGGGTCGCGGCGGGGCCAGTCGAACACCTCGATGGCGCCGGTGGACGGCAGAAAATCCCGCGCCGGGTCCTCGGCGTAGATACGCGCCTCGATGGCGTGGCCCCGGCTCGCGATCTCGCCCTGGGCGGCCGGCAGCGGCTCGCCGCTGGCCACCCGCAGCTGCCACTCGACCAGGTCCGGCCCGGTGGTCAGCTCCGTCACCGGATGCTCCACCTGCAGGCGGGTATTCATCTCCAGGAAGTGGAACTGCCCGCGCTCGTCCGCCATGAACTCGACGGTGCCGGCATTGACGTAGGCGACGGCGCGGCCGGCGGCAAGTGCGGCGCCGTGCAGCGCGTCGCGCTGGTTGCGCGTGAGGCCGGGCGCCGGCGACTCCTCCAGGATCTTCTGCTGGCGCCGCTGCATGGAGCACTCACGCTCGTACAGGTGCACCAGATTGCCGTGGCTGTCGCCGAAGATCTGCACCTCGATGTGGCGCGGGCGTTCGATGAATTTCTCCAGGATGATCTCGTCGTCGCCGAAAGCGGCCTGCGCCTCGCGCCGGGCCGCCGTCCACGCCTCCTCGAGCCCGGCGAACTCGCGCACGACCCGCATGCCCTTGCCGCCGCCGCCCGCCGACGGCTTCAAAAGCAGCGGCAGGCCGAGTGCCTGGGCCGCGCGGCGCAGTTCCGCGACGCTGTCGATGCCCGCGACGCCGGGAATGACCGGCACGCCGGCCGCATCCATGATCTCCTTGGCCGCGCGCTTGGAACCCATGCGGCGGATGGTGTCGGTTTCCGGGCCGATGAACACGAGGCCTGCCTGGCGCACGGCAGCGGCGAACTCCGCGTTCTCGGCCAGGAAGCCGTAGCCGGGATGCACGGCCTCGGCGCCCGCATCCAGTGCGGCCCGCACGATGCGCTGGCCGTCCAGGTAGGAGTCGGCGGCCGGTGCCGGGCCGATGGGCAGGCAGGCGTCCGCCATGCGCACGTGGCGGGCGCGGCCGTCGGCTTCCGAATAGACCGCGACGGTCGCGATGCCCAGCCGGCGGCAGGTCTCGATGATGCGGCAGGCGATCTCGCCGCGGTTGGCAATCAGGATGCGCTGGAACATGACGGCCCCCCGCTACATCCGGAAGATGCCGTAGCGGCCTTCGCCCGGGTCGGGCGCGCCGGCCGCCACCGCGAGGCCGAGGGCCAGCACCCGGCGGGTGTCCAGCGGGTCGATGATGCCGTCGTCCCACAGCCTGGCCGTCGCGTAGTAGGGGTTGCCCTGGTCCTCGTACTGGCGCCGGATCGATTCGCGGAAGTCGGCCTCCTGCTCTTGCGGCCACTCCTCGCCGCGGGCCTCCACGCCGTCCCGGCGCACGGTGGCGAGCACACTGGCGGCCTGGTCGCCGCCCATCACCGAGATGCGGGCGTTGGGCCACATCCACAGGAAACGCCCGCCGTAGGCCCGGCCGCACATGGCGTAGTTGCCGGCGCCGTAGCTGCCGCCGATGACCACGGTGAGTTTCGCCACGGTGGCCGTGGCCACGGCGTTCACCATCTTCGCGCCGTCCTTGGCGATGCCGGCGTTCTCGTACTTGCGCCCGACCATGAAGCCGCTGATGTTCTGCAGGAACACCAGCGGGATGCGGCGGCGGTTGCACAGTTCGATGAAATGGGTGGCTTTCAGGGCGGATTCGGAGAACAGGATGCCGTTGTTGGCGATTATGCCGACCGGATAGCCGTGGATGCCGGCGAAGCCGCAGACCAGCGTCTTGCCGTACAGCGGCTTGAATTCCTGCAGCTCGGAGCCGTCGACGATGCGCCCGATGATCTCGCGCACGTCGTAGGGCTGCTTCAGGTCCGCCGGCACCACGCCGTAGAGCTCGGCCGGGTCCAGCAGCGGCGGTGCCGGGGCGCGGGGCGGCGCCGTGGTGCGGGCGGGCGCCAGGCGCGCGATGCAGTCCCGGGCGATGGCCAGCGCGTGGCTGTCGTCCTCGGCCAGGTAGTCGGTGACGCCGGAGACCCGGCTGTGCACTTCGCCGCCGCCCAGGTCCTCGGCGTCGACCACCTCGCCGGTGGCCGCCTTCACCAGCGGCGGGCCGCCGAGGAAGATGGTGCCCTGGTTGCGCACGATGATGGCCTCGTCGCTCATCGCCGGCACGTAGGCGCCGCCGGCGGTGCACGAGCCCATCACCACCGCCAGCTGGGGGATGCCCGCCGCGGAGAGGCTCGCCTGGTTGTAGAAGATGCGGCCGAAGTGGTCCCGGTCCGGGAAGACCTCGTCCTGGCGGGGCAGGAAAGCGCCGCCAGAGTCGACCAGGTAGACACAGGGCAGGTGGTTCTCCAGTGCCACCTCCTGGGCGCGGAGGTGCTTTTTCACCGTCACGGGGAAGTAGGTGCCGCCCTTCACCGTGGCGTCATTCGCCACCACCATGACCTCGCGGCCGTGCACCCGGCCGATGCCGGTGACGATGCCGGCCGCAGGTGCCGCGCCGTCGTAGAGGCCGTCGGCGGCCAGCGGCGAGAGTTCCAGGAACGGGCTGCCCCGGTCGAGCAGCGCGTCGATGCGCTCGCGCACGAGCAGCTTGCCCCGCTCGACGTGCTTCGCGCGGGCCCGCTCGCTGCCGCCGAGCGCGGTGGCCGCGAGTTTGGCGCCGAGCTCGTCGACCAGCCCCTGCATGTGGCGCGCGTTCTGCGCGACGCGGCCATCCGCGGGGTCCAGATGGCTCTTCAGGACGGGCACCGTCTCAGACCGTCTCGATACCGATGGCCACTGCCTCGCCGCCGCCGATGCACAGCGAGGCGATGCCGCGCCCGCCGCCGCGTTTGCCGAGCGCGTGCAGCAGCGTGACGAGGATGCGCGCGCCCGAGGCGCCGATGGGATGGCCCAGGGCGCAGGCGCCGCCGTTGACGTTGACCTGCTCGTGGGTGATGCCCACGTCGTGCATGGCGGCCATGGTGACGCAGGCGAAGGCCTCGTTGATCTCGTACAGGTCCACGTCTTCCGGCGACCAGCCGAGTTCGTCGTGCAGCGCGCGGATGGCGTACACCGGCGAGGTGGTGAACCAGGCGGGGTCCTGGGCATAGCCGCTGTGCCCGGCGATGCGGGCCAGCGGTGCCATACCGCGGCGTTCAGCCTCGGCGGCGCTCATGAGCAGGAGAGTGGCCGCCCCGTCGGAGATGGAGGACGAGCTGGCCGCGGTCACCGTGCCGTCCTTCGCGAAGGCCGGTCGCAGGTCCGGGATCTTCGAGACGTCGGCGCGGCCGGGTTCCTCGTCCGTGGCGATGGTAGCCTCGGCCTTGCGGGTCTTGACCGTGACGGGCGCGATCTCGGCGTCGAAGGCACCGCTGTCGACCGCCGCCCGGGCGCGTTCCACCGAGGCGATGGCGAAGGCGTCCTGGTCGTCCCGGCTGAAGCCGTATTTCTTCGCCGTCTCCTCGGCGAAATGGCCCATCATATTGCCGTCGTAGGGGTTCTGCAGGCCGTCGAAGAACATGTGGTCCAGCACCTGCTGATGGCCCATGCGGTAGCCGGAGCGGGCCTTGGGCATCAGGTAGGGCGCGTTGGTCATCGACTCCATGCCGCCGGCCATGACGATGTCTGCGGAGCCCGTGCGGATGAGGTCCGCGCCGAGCATCACGGTCTTCATGCCGGAGCCGCACACCTTGTTCACGGTGGTGCAGCCCACCGCTTCCGGCAGGCCGGCGGCCAGCGACGCCTGGCGCGCCGGGGCCTGGCCGATGCCGGCGGGCAGCACGCAGCCCAGCAGCACCTCGCTGATAGCTGCGGGGTCGAGACCGCAATCCTCCAGCGCGGCCCGGCTGGCCGCGGCCGAGAGGGCCGGTGCCTGCGCCGGGGCGAGCGCCCCCTGGAAGGCGCCGATGGGGGTGCGTCGGGCGGCGACGATGACGATGTTGTCCTGAGTCATGACGATGTCTTCTCCGTTCTTCCCGGGCGGGCGGCTCCCGCGATGGTGGTGCCGTCGGCGGCGTGTGTCCAGCCGTTGCTGCCGGGCGCCATTGTAGCGCCGCCAGCCCCGCTAGTCGGCGGCCAGGAGTTCCCGGCCGATCAGCATGCGGCGGATCTCGGTGGTGCCGGCGCCGATCTCGTAGAGCTTGGCGTCGCGCAGCAGCCTCGCCACGGGGTATTCGTTGATGTAGCCGTTGCCGCCCAGGCTCTGGATGGCCTCCAGCGCCACCGTTACTGCCTCGCGGGAGGCGTGCAGGAGGCAGGCCGCGGCGTCCTGGCGGGTGGGCAGGCCCTGGTCGAACTGGGCTGCGGTGCGGTAGGTGAACGCCCGGGCGGTCTGCAGCGCGGTGTACATGTCGGCCAGCTTGCCCTGCATCATGCCGAAGCTGCCGATGGGCCGGCCGAACTGCTTGCGCTCGCGCAGGTAGGGCATCACCGCATCGAGACAGGCCTGCATGATGCCGATGGGTCCGCCGGAGAGCACGAGCCGCTCGGAGTCGAGCCCGCGCATGAGGATGTAGACGCCCCGGTTCACCTCGCCGAGCACGTTGGCCGCCGGGATGCGGCAGTCCTCGAAGACCAGCTCGCAGGTGTCCGAGCCGCGCATGCCGAGTTTGTCCAGCTTCTGCGCCGTATGGAAACCCGGCATGTCCTTCTCGATCAGAAAGGCAGTCACCGAGCGGGAGCCTTCCTCTTTCGTTGCCGTGCGCATGTAGGTGAGGATCACGTCGGCGCGGGGCCCGTTGGTGATCCACATCTTCGAGCCGTTGGCAATCCAGCTGCCGTCGGCCTGGCGCTCCGCGTGGCAGCTCATCGAGCCGACCACATCGGAGCCCGCGCCCGGTTCGGACATGGCCAGTGCGCCGAGCCGCTCACCGCTCATGAGCCCCGGCACGAAGCGCTCGCGCTGTTCTTCGGTGCCGTTCAGATAAAGGTTGTTCAGGCAGAGGTTGGAATGAGCCCCGTAGGACAGCCCCACCGAGGCCGACGCCCGGGAGATCTCCTCCATGGCGACCACGTGGGCGAGGTAGCCGAGACCGGTGCCGCCGTGCTCATCCGGCACGGTGATACCGTGCAGCCCCAGCTCGCCGAGCTTCGGCCACAGGTCGGCGGGGAACTGGTTGCTCGCGTCGATCTCGGCGGCCCGGGGCGCGATCTCCTCGTCGGCGAAGCGGCGCACGGTCTCGCGCAGCAGATCGATCTCTTCACTGATGCGGGTGTTGATCATGGGGCGGCGTGCTCCGTTGTCAGTGGATGGTGCTCGTGTGATGGGTCCGTGCCCGTGCAGCCGGGATTATAGGCCCCGGCGCCATCGGTTGCTTCCGTAACGATCCGGCCGGCGGCCGCGCCACCCTGGCGGCGCAGGGCTGTTCCGGGGGTTCTGTCAGGATTTCGTCTGCAGGCGTTCCCCGGCCAGGGCTGGCGGCATCTCCGTCTCCGGATGCAGGTCGGGCTCCTCCAGGTGTTCCAGGATCCGCGCCCGCGACAGCGCGGCCAGCGCGGCGGGCGCATGGCCCGCGCTCTCTATCGGCTCCAGCAGCGTGACGCGGAGCCGGCGCGGACGGGGCAGCAGCCGGCTCGCGGGCAGCGCGTGGCGGGAGCCGTGGATGACGGCCGGTACCAGGGGCGCCCCCGCCTTGACCGCGACGGCGAAGGCCCCGCCCCGGAACCGGCGCAGGCCGGGCTCGTCGTGAAACGTACCCTCCGGGAAGAACGCCAGTGACTCGCCGACATGGGCCCTTCGCAGGATGGTGCGCGCGTCACGCGCGCTGCGGCCATGATGGAAGCGCTCCACGAACTGCGCGCCGATGCGGCGCAGCAGGAAATGCGCCAGCGGCACGTTGCGCATCTCGTTCTTGATGACGAAGGCGAAACGCGGCGGCAGCGCTGCGCAGAGGATGATGCCGTCCAGGTAGCTGGCATGGTTGGCCACGACCACGCAGGGCTGTCCCGGCAGGCGCGGGGCTTGCTCCAGCGCCGGGCCCATGCCGGTGGCCAGGAACAGGCATCGTGCGGCCCCCCGGGCCGCTGCCCGGCGCCGACCGAGCCCCGGCAGCACGCTGACCAGCAGCAGCGCCAGCGTGACGCAGGCAAGGAACACCGCGGCGAACCACAGCCCGTAGAATGCATGCCACGCCTCGCGCGGAAGTCGCTTCAGTCTGGCCATATTCCCTCAGCGTAGCGGGGTCGCGTTGCAGAATGTGAACCCGGTCACATTATGTTAATGCTTCGGGCAATCTGTGACAGCGGTCACACCCCCCCTGCCGGTGCCCGGACATACTCGCTCTGCGGTCCGGACAGGGCCGCATCCGGCGAGCAGCGAGCAAGATACGCAAGATGAGCTACAGCCCAGCGCGCAAATCGACCGACGAAGCCGCCGTCAGCGCAGCTTCCGAGACGATGATCGACAAGTTCCTCGACGCCATCTGGATGGAGCGGGGCCTGTCGAAGAATACGCTCGGCGCCTATCGTGCCGATCTCATGGCGCTGGCCCGCTTCATCGCCGACGACGGCAAGGAGATCGTCCGGGCGCAGAAGCCGGAGCTGCTGTCCTTCATTGCCTGGCGGGTCGAGCAGGGCGCCAAGCCGCGCTCCACCGCCAGGCAGCTCTCCAGCTTCCGCCGATTCTACCGCTATCTCTGCCGCGAGGGCGTGATCGCAGAGGACCCGACGGCAGACATCGAGATGCCGCGCATCGGCCGTTCTCTGCCGAAGTCCCTCACCGAGGAGGAGGTGGAGGCCCTGCTGGATGCGCCGAACACGGACGAACCCCTCGGCCACCGCGACCGGGCCATGCTGGAGCTGCTCTATGCCACGGGACTCAGGGTCTCCGAGCTGATCAACCTCAAGCAGAACCAGGTGAACCTGAACCAGGGGGTGCTGCGCATCGTCGGCAAGGGCGACCGCGAGCGGCTGATCCCGCTCGGCGACGAGTCCCAGCGCTGGCTGCGCGAGTTCATGGAAGGCCCCCGGGTGGAGATCCTGCTGGAGCGCCAGACCGACTACATATTTCCCACCCGCCGGGGCGACCGCATGACCCGCCAGGCTTTCTGGCACATTATCAAGCGCTACGCGCAGAAAGCCGGCGTGAACAAGAAGCTCTCTCCCCATACACTGCGCCATGCCTTCGCCACCCACCTGCTGAACAACGGTGCGGACCTGCGCGTGGTGCAGCTGCTGCTCGGCCACAGCGATCTGTCCACCACCCAGATCTACACCCACGTGGCACGGGAGCGGCTGAAGGACCTGCACGGCGCCCACCACCCCAGGGGCTGACGGGAGCCGACCGCGGCCGATGCGCGGAGCGCCGGGTGCAGGCGCACCCTTTGCTACAATGCGCCGCGCCGGGCACCGGGCCGGGAACAATGCGCGGGCTGCCTGGTCCCATGTGCAGGTTCCCGGCGTGCGCTACGGGCCGCCAACCATCAAACTGAGGATTCCCTATGCGTAGTGTCATCGGATCGCTGTTGCTCGCCGCCGCGCTGACCGCCGGCCTCGCGCCCGCCGCCCGGGGCGAGGTGGACGAGGACCTCGCGCGTGTGCGTGCCGAGATCATCGAGCGCTTCCCGATGCTCGAGCCCGAGAGTATCGACGAGGGTCCGATCCCCGGCTTCTACCAGATCCGCCAGGGTGTGCTGGTGGCCTACGTCACCACCGACGGCCGCTACCTGTTCCAGGGCGACCTGATCGACCTCGAGACCAGCACCAATCTGACCGAGGCGGCCATGAACGGCGAACGCAAGCGCCTCATGGACTCGCTGCCGGACGAGGACGCCATCGTCTTCGCTCCGGCGGAGCCGGCGCACACGGTCACCATCTTTACCGATATCGACTGCGGCTTCTGCCGCAAGCTGCATCGCGAGATCGATGCCTACAACGACGCCGGCATCGCCGTGCGCTATCTGCTGTATCCGCGGAGCGGACCGGGCCGCCCGTCGTGGCAGAAGGCGGAGAGCGTCTGGTGCGCCGAAGACCAGAACACGGCGCTTACACGGGCCAAGAACGACGAGCCGGTCCAGTCCCGGGCCTGCGACGCCGCCATGGTGCAGCGTCACTACGACCTCGGCCGAGAGGTCGGCCTGCGGGGGACGCCGGCCATCGTGACCGAAACCGGGGAACTGGTCAGCGGCTATCTGCCGCCGGCGCAGCTGCTCGAGCGCGTGGAAGCCTCCGCGGGGGAGTGAGGGGGGCGCGCCTCAGCGCTCCAGGTGCTCCAGCTTGTCCGGGACGCCCTCCCATTCCTTGGCGTCGTCCGGCGGATCCTTCGCCTCGGTGATCACCGGCCAGTCCTTGCTGAGTTCGGCGTTCAGCTCCAGGAATTTCTCCTGGCCGGCCGGTAGTTCGTCCTCGGAATAGATCGCCTCCACCGGGCATTCGGGTTCGCACAGCGTACAGTCGATGCATTCTTCCGGGTCGATGACCAGGAAGTTCGGTCCCTCGTGGAAACAGTCCACCGGGCAGACTTCCACACAGTCCGTGTACTTGCACTTGATACAGCTCTCAGTGACGACGAAGGTCATTGTTACCTCTGCTTGCCGTTGACTCGTGACCCGTGGGCGTGGACGCCGAATTATGCCATAGAGTCCGGCGGGCGCTCAGAGCCGGATGCGGGGGGCGGTATGGCTGTGCACGCCCCGGTCCCGGCCGGCATCCTCGAAGTAGCGCTCGAGAGCGAAGCGGACGCTGGGGAAGGAAATCTCGTCCCACGGAACCTGCTCCTCGCGGAACAGGGCCGTCTCCAGGCTCTCGTCGCCGGCCCCGAAACCGCCCAGCAGGCGTGCCGTGTAAAACACGTGCACCTGGCCGGCCTGCACCACGTCGACGGTGGCGAACAGCCGGCCGATCTGCACCTCGGCCAGTGCCTCCTCCAGGGTCTCCCGGGCCGCGCCTTCCTCCATGGTCTCGCCGAGTTCCATGAAGCCGGCGGGCACGGTCCAGTAGCCGAGCCGGGGTTCGATGGCCCGGCGGCAGAGCAACACCTCGTCGCCCCGTGCCGGCACACAGCCGACGACGATCTTCGGGTTCTGATAGTGCACGTAGTCGCATTCGGCGCAGACCCATCGCTCGCGGTTGTCACCCGCGGGTACGGTCTTCGAGACGAGGTGGCCGCAATTGGAGCAGTACTTCATAGGAGGAGCTGCCGCGGGCAGGCCTTGCGCCGCTCGGGTGAGCCGGCCGCGCCGCGGGATTGTTGTCTGTGGTGCCGGGAGTGGGACTCGAACCCACACGGGTGTTACCCACTGAATTTTGAGTCCAGCGCGTCTACCAGTTCCGCCATCCCGGCAGGAGGGCGCTAGTATAGGTTGCGCCCGTCCGGCAGGCCACCTTGCGACCATCCGCTCCCCTCGCGCATCAGGAATAGTCGATATGTCGGGATTTGCAGGCATCAGCGTGGATGAGTCCCTCATCCGCCGCGCACGGCGCGGGGATGCCGACGCCCACGAGTCGCTCTACCGGGCGCTGGCGCCGGCGGTCTACACGCTGGCCGTGCGGTTGGTGAAGGTGCCCGCCGTGGCGGAGGACATGCTGCAGGAGACCTTCATCGAGGTGATGCGCAGCCTGCCCCGCTACCGGGGCGACGCTTCGCTCGCCACCTGGGTGCGCCGCATCGCGATGAGCAAGTGCCTGATGCACCTGCGCTCGGCCTGGCACCGGCGCGCGGGCGAATTCGGCGACGGCGA
>Ga0209943_1000775_pt1 | contig 21116 bp, 19 predicted proteins | sample SalPonR1_B_D2_MG_FD_185698 | JGI IMG/M metagenome (GOLD analysis project Ga0209943, IMG submission 185698) | Salt pond soil microbial communities from South San Francisco under conditions of wetland restoration - Salt Pond MetaG R1_B_D2_MG... ... | reverse complement strand
CGGTTTCGACCAGGTGGTGAGCGAACTCGCCCGCATCCGGTACCGGACCGGCGGCGACTTCGACGCGCCGGTGACCATCCGCACGCCCTGCGGCGGCGGTATCCGCGGCGGCCAGACCCACAGCCAGAGCCCGGAGGGCATCTTCACCCACGTGAGCGGCATCAAGACCGTGATGCCGTCGAATCCCTACGATGCGAAGGGCCTGCTGATCAGCGCCATCGAGTCGCCGGACCCGGTGGTGTTCTTCGAGCCGAAGCGCATCTACCACGGTCCCTTCGACGGCGACCCCGACAAGCCGGCGCTGTCCTGGTCGAACCACCCCAAGGGCGAGGTGCCCGAAGACTACTACACCGTGCCGCTGTCGAAGGCGGACATCGTTACGGCGGGCGAGGACCTCACCATCGTCACCTACGGCACCATCGTGCACGTAGCCCGGGCGGCGGCGGAACTCGCCGGCGTGAACGCGGAGATCATCGACGTGCGCACCCTGATGCCGCTCGACATCGACACCATCGCCGAGTCGGTCTGCAAGACCGGACGCTGCCTGATCGCCCACGAGGCCACCCGCTTCAGCGGCTACGGGGCGGAGCTGACGGCGAGCATCCAGGAGGCCTGCTTCTACTACCTGGAGGCGCCCATCGAGCGGGTGACGGGCTGGGATACGCCCTACCCCCACGCTTTCGAATGGAAGTACTTCCCCGGCCAGAAGCGGGTGGCGGCCGGCATCCGCAAGGTGATGGAGGCAGGATGAGCGAATACATCTTCAAGCTTCCCGATCTCGCGGAAGGCACCACGGAAGCCGAGATCGGCGAGTGGAACGTCAAGGTCGGCGACCCGGTGGCCGAGGACGACGTCGTCTGCACCATGATGACGGAGAAGGCGGCAGTGGAAGTCTCCTCCCCGGTCTCCGGCAAGGTGACGAAAGTCGCCGGCGAGCCCGGCGACATCGTCCAGGTAGGCACGCCGCTGATCGTCTTCGAAACCGAAGAGAATGTGGGAGGGCCTTCAGACCCGACCGAAGAGGCGGAGAATGGAATCGGGGCTAAAGCCCCTCCTACAGGAGGCGCTTCAGACCAGGCAAGGGAATCCGAAGCCCCGCCGAAGCCTGTAGGAGGGCCTTCAGGCCCGACCCAGAAACCCGGGTCACCCAAACCCGCCCGCAAGGGCAAGGTCATCACCTCCCCCGCCATCCGGCGCCGCGCCAAGGAGGCGGGCATCGACCTCACCGAGGTGCAGGGCTCCGGCCCCCGCGGGCGCATCCTGCGCGAGGACTTCGACCGCCACCTGGAGCAGCGCTCGACCGGTGCGCCCTCGGCGCCGCCGCGCCGCGCCACCGGCGCCACCGAGGTGAAGATCATCGGCCTGCGCCGGGTCATCGCCGAACGCATGGCGAAGGCGAAGCAGGAAATCCCGCACTTCGCCTACGTAGAGGAGCTCGACGTCACCGAACTCGACGCCCTGCGCAAACACCTGAACGGGAAGAAGCCGGATGCGCCCGGGCGGCTGACACTGCTGCCGTTCATCGGCCTGGCCCTGATCCGCGCCCTGGAGGAGTTCCCCCAGTGCAACACCACCCACGATGCCGATCGCAACCTGCTGCTGCGACATAACCCGGTGCATCTCGGCGTGGCCACCCAGACGCCGGACGGGCTGAAGGTGCCGGTGGTGCGCCACGCGGAGGCCCGCGACCTGGACGACCTCGCGGCGGAGATCCGGCGCGTCACCGAGGCGGCCAGGGACAAGAGTGCGAAGCGGGACGAGCTGAAGGGCTCGACGATCACCATCACCAGCCTCGGCAGGCTGGGCGGCATCGTCTCGACCCCGGTGATCAATCAGCCGGAGGTGGCCATCATCGGGGTGAACAAGGCGGTGCAGCGTCCGGTGATCGTCGACGGCCAGGTGACGGCCCGTCTGATGATGAACCTGTCATCGTCCTTCGATCACCGCTTCGTGGACGGTTACGACGCGGCTGCGATGATCCAGCGCATCAAGGAGCTGCTGGAGCACCCGGCGACGCTGTTCATCTGAAGAGCACGGTCTGACGCACGGCGTCTGTGGCGCGACGTCTTTGGCGCGACGTCTTGGCACGACTTCGGGGGGCACGGTATCCGGCCTCCTCTGCGCGACTGCCGGCTACTCGCCGGCGGCCAGGCCGCGCGCGAACAGAACGGCGATGTCCTCTTCCGAGTAACCCAGCTCGCCGAGCACCTCGGCCGTGTGCTGCCCCTGGCGGGGCACGTCGTGGTGCAGTCCGAAGCGCGCATCCCCCATCTGCAGCGGCAGCGCCGGCAGCTTCGCGGTCTCCCCTCCATGCTCGCCGCCGGGCACGGTCACCTCCACGAGGCCTTCACCGGCGTTGAGATGCGGATCCTCGAACATCTCCTCCGGCTTCGCGATGGGCGCGAAGGGAAGGCCCGTCTGCTCGAGCTTCTCCATCAGCTCCGCCTTGGTGTAGGAGCGGAAGGTTTCCTTGATGACCGGAATGATGCGGTCGCGCTGCTCCACCCGATCGCCGTTGGCGGCCAGCGACTCGTCGTTGGCGAACTCGGTCAGGCCGAATGCCTGGCAGAACACCCGCCACTGGGTGTCGCTCACCACGCCGACGAACACCTGCTCGTCGTCGCCGGTGTCGAAGACTTCGTACACCGCCCAGGCGGAGATCCGGGCCGGCATCGGCGCCGCCGGCGCGCCGGTGACCGCATACTGCGCCATGTGCTGACCCACGAGGAACACGGTGTTCTCGAACAGCGAGCTGACCACCTTCTGGCCCTCGCCGGTGCGGTGGCGCTGCTCCAGCGCGGCCAGCACCCCCATGGCGCCGAACATGCCGCCCTGCACGTCGATGACACTGGCCCCGGCCCGCAGGGGACGCCCGGGCGGGCCGGTCATGTACGCTAGCCCACCCATCATCTGCGCCACCTCGTCCAGCGCGGTGCGGTGCTCGTAGGGGCCGGCGAGGAAGCCCTTCTCCGAACAGTAGATCAGCCGGCGGTTCAGCTCGTGCATCGCCTCCCAGCCGAACCCGAGCTTGTCCATGGCGCCCGGACGGAAATTTTCCACGAGCACGTCCGCCGCTTCCGCCAGCCGCAAGGCCGCGGCCCCGCCCTCCGCCGACTTCAGGTCCAGACAGACCGAGCGCTTGTTGCGGTTGTACATGGGGAAATAACCGGCGCCGGAGCCCAGCAGCCGGCGGGTATTGTCGCCCTTCACCGGCTCGATCTTGACGACGTCTGCGCCCATGTCGGCCAGGATCAGCCCGCAGGCCGGCCCCATGACCATGTGGGTGAACTCGACCACCCGGATGCCGGCCAGCGGCAGATCTTCGCAGTCTCGTGTCATCGTCGTGCTCTCATCCGTAGGAGGGCCTTCAGGCCCGACTGTGGAATAGCTGAATCGGGGCTAAAGCCCCTCCCACATGCTTCGATCGGGTTGGGCAAGTTAGCGTAGGATAGTATGGTTGTCATCCGCACGTCAGCCGAGAGCGAGAGCCCATGAGCGCGAACAAAACCCGCATCCTGGTGAGCGAGGTCGGACCGCGGGACGGTCTGCAGAGCATCGGGTCGGTCATGCCCACGGCGGCCAAGAAGGCCTGGATCGCCGCCGAGGCGGCGGCCGGCGTGAGCGAGATCGAGGTGGGCTCGTTCGTACCGCCGAAGCTGCTGCCCCAGCTGGCGGACACAGCGGAAATCGTGGGCTATGCCCGAACGATCCCCGGGCTCACGGTGGCGGTCCTGGTGCCGAACCTGAAGGGCGCCGAGAATGCCGTGGCCGCCGGCGCGCACAAGATCACGCTGCCGCTCTCGGTCAGCGAGACCCACAGCAGGGCGAACCTGCGCAAGACCCACGCCGAGGTACTGGCGGAGGTGCGAGGCATCGTCGAACTGCTGGACACCCTGCCGGCGGACGAGCGCCCGGAGTTCGAGGGCGGACTGTCCACGGCGTTCGGCTGCACCCTGGAGGGGCGGGTGGACGAGCGCAAGGTGGTGGAACTCGCCGTCAAGCTGATGGAACTCGGCTGCGACGAGGTAGGCCTTTCCGACACCACCGGTTACGCGAATCCCGCCCAGGTACAGCGGCTGGTGAAGCTCGTGCGCGCCGAGGTGGGCGACGACGCGCTCACCGGCGTCCACCTGCACAACACCCGCGGCCTGGGCCTGGCGAACGCGCTGGCGGCGCTGGAGGTCGGCATCACCACGCTCGACGCCTCCCTCGGCGGCATCGGCGGCTGCCCGTTCGCGCCGGGCGCAAGCGGCAACATCGTCACCGAGGACGTCGTGTTCATGCTCGACAGCATGGGCTACGAAACCGGCATCGACATCGAGCAGCTCCTGCGTGTGCGCGACATCGTGCGCGAGGCGCTGCCCGACGAGGAACTCTACGGCTTCACGCCCGATGCCGGGCTGCCGAAGGGCTACCGCACAATGACGGGAACAGTTGACTCCATTGCGATTTGAGGGAACTGTTCCCGTAATTCGTAATGCCGGAGATACCGTGAACGAGAAACAGGAGAAGGAGGAGGCGCAAGAGAGGCAGCGTCTGCGCTCGCCATTGATCTACGAGATCGTTCGCCGCGAGGGCATGGAGGAGTTGCGCCGCCCCACTGCCTCGCTCTGGTGGTCGGGCATCGCCGCCGGCGTCGGCATAACCGCCTCCCTCCTGGGCACCGGCCTGCTCATCCATTATCTGCCGGACACCGACTGGGCTCCGGCAGTCACGAGTTTCGGCTACTGCCTGGGCTTCCTCATCGTCGTGCTGGGCCGCCTGCAGTTGTTCACCGAGCAGACGGTGACGGCAGTACTCCCACTGCTGAAGAGCCCCACCCGCGACCACTGGGTTGCGACCGGGCGGCTCTGGGGAGTGGTCCTGGCAGCCAACCTGGTGGGCACGCTCCTCACCGCTGCCTTCATCGTTTTCGCCAACCCGGTGCACCCCGAGCACTTCCTCTCGCTGCTCGAGGCGAGCCGGAAGTTCTCGGCGATGTCGCCCACCGAGGCGCTCGGGCTCGGTATCCCGGCCGGTTTCCTGGTGGCCGCGATGGTCTGGATGATCCCCAACTCGAAGGGCAGCGAATTCTGGGTGGTGGCCGTGATGACCTACCTCATCGCGCTCGGCGGCTTCGCCCACGTCATCGTCGGCTCCTCGGAGGTGTTCCTGCTGATCTTCTCGGGCGAACTCGGCGTCGCCGCCGGGGTATTCGGCCTGATCCTGCCCAGCCTGGTCGGCAACATCCTCGGCGGCACCGGCTTGTTCGCACTACTCGCCTACGGCCAGGTGCAGGAGGAACTCTGAATGGCCGTCCGCCCGATACTCCGCATGGGCGATCCTCGGCTGCGGCGGGTCTCGCAGCCCGTCGAGGGCTTCGACACGCCCGAACTGCACGACCTGATCGGGGACATGTTCGACACCATGGCCGCCGCCGACGGCGCCGGACTCGCCGCGCCCCAGATCGCCGTGCCCAGGCGGATCATGATCTTCGGCATCGAGTCGAATCCGCGCTATCCGGACGCCGAGCCGGTAGCGACGACCGTGCTCGTGAACCCCACCTGGGAGGTCCTCGACGACTCGCCGGTGAGCGGCTGGGAAGGCTGCCTGTCCGTACCCGGCCTGCGGGGCTGGGTACCCCGCTACCGGCGGGTGCGCTACCGGGGCTTCGACCAGTACGGCAAGCCGATCGAACGGGAAGCCGACGGCTTCCACGCGGTGGTCTTCCAGCACGAGTACGACCACCTGGACGGCGTGCTGTACCCGGACCGCGTCGTCGAGAAGGAGAAGTTCGGCTTCGAGACCGAGCTGGTCGAGGCCGGGCTCTTCGGCTGACTGGACGTCGAGATTGGTGGTGATGGGTGGATTTGAACCACCGACCTCAGCATTATGAGTGCCGCGCTCTGACCGACTGAGCTACATCACCACGACGGGGGACCCCCGACTCGGGGGCCGTGAATTGTCGGCCGCAGGAGCCGCAGAGTCAAGCGCCCGGCCGGGCCCTATCCACCGTATAATCCTGCGGCGCCGCCCGCCCACGAGTCCGTTGCGCATGTTCGAGAACACCGAGATCCCCCCCGAATCCCTGCCCTCCGTAGACGACGTGAGCTGGCAGCCGATCGCCCGCCGGTATCTCGCCGAACTCATGGCCGGACACGCGCTCACCCTGGGCATCCTGCTCGTCGCAGCATTCGGCGGGACCGCCCTCGGCATCATCGATGCGCCCGCCTCCCTGACGAGGGGCATCGCCGTGTACGCCGCCATCCATCTGCTGGCGGTCGCCGTCTGGTCGCCGCTCTCGGTCCGGTGCCGGGGCTATGCGCTGCGCCAACACGACCTCCTGTACCGGGTCGGGGTACTGCGCCGCAAGCTCATCGCCGTACCCTTCAACCGCATCCAGCACGTGGAGACCAGCAGCGGCGTCACCGAGCGCCTGTTCGGTCTGGCGACGCTGGTGATCTACACCGCCGGCGGCTCCGGCGGCGATCTCAGGATCCGCGGCCTCGAGGCCGGCCGCGCGCACCGGCTGCGGGATCACATCCTGCGCCGTGCCGGACAGGCCGATGAGTCAGGCTGATCGAGACGGCTGGCAGCAGGCCTCGCCGCTGGCGGTGCTGTTCTACATCGGCCAGATACTGCGCGGGGTGGCCCGCAACCTGTTCCAGGCCGTGGTACCCGCCGCGGCAGTCGTGATCAGCACCGGCTGGACCACCCGGGACCGGCTCTACAGCCTGGCCGGCGCCCTTCTCGTCGTTCTGGTCCTCGTGGCCGTCGGGCGCTGGCTCCGCTTCCGCTTCCGCATCGACGAAGAAGGTATCCGCATCCGCCAGGGCATCTTCCAGCGCGAGGAACTCGATATCGGCTACGGCCGTATCCAGGGCATCAACACCACCCAGAACCCGATCTACCGCCTGTTCGGCCTGGTGGACCTGAAACTCGACACGGCGGGCTCCGCCACCGCCGAGGGACACCTGCCGGCCATCTCCGCCGGCCTGGGAGAGGCGCTGCAGCGGCGCATCCGGCGGCGGCGCGAGGAGAAGGCGCAGCCAGAGGCGGGCCCGGAGACGGGCGACGCGGACGAAGACGAGACCCTGCTGACGCTGTCGTCCGGCGACATGGTCCGTATCGGCCTCACCGGCAACGGGGCGCTCATACTGCTCGCCGTGCTGGCGCCCGTCGCCGACCAACTGGGCGAGCGGGCCGGACCCTGGCTGGAGCGCACCTTTGCGCCGGCCGCCGAGACGCTGCAGAACCTGTCCCCGGCCGCCGCCGCGGCCGTATTCGCAGCTGGTCTCCTGGCCGCCGCCGTGATCCTGACGGGCATCGCGGTACTCGGCGCCTTCCTGCGCCACCACCGTTACACACTCACCACCGACGGCGAGGTCCTCCGCTCCCGCGGCGGCCTGCTGACGACCCACCAACACTCCATGGGCCTCGGCAAGCTGCAGGTGTTGCGGGTGCGCCAGGGGCCGCTGCTGCGGCTGTTCGGCGCTTTCCGCCTCGTCGCCAGGCAGGCGGCCAGCCACGCGGTCAATGCCCGCAAGAGCTTCCTGATCCCGCTGGCGCGGCCTGCCCTCGTCGAGCGCGCGCCGGCACTGTTCTTCGGGGACGAGGGCAAAGACCTCTCGCTTCGGGTCGACGGCGACGCCTACCACCCCATCTCCCGGCGCTACGTGCGCTCGCGGACACTGCTGTTCGGGGGTGTCGGCGCCGCGGCGGCGCTGTTCGTGTTCGGAGGCAATGGCGCGTGGGCCGCGGGCGCGATAACGGCCGTCCTTGCGCCGACCATCGCCTGGGCGCTGACCCGACGCCGGCACAGCCGCTGGGGCCTCGCGCTCACCGCGGATGCCGCGGTGGTGCGCCGGGGTTTCGTCGGCACCACCCTGCAGGCCTTCCTGCTGCGCAAGGTGCAGCGAGTGGACATCGTCCAGTCGCCCTTCCAGCGCCGCCACGGCCTGGTCACACTCCAGTTCGTGCTGGCGGCCGAGACCATTACCGTCCCGTGGATCGACGAGGCCGTCGCCCGGCCTCTCTGCGACTGGGTGCTGTACCGGGTAGAATCCAGCCGCCTTGCATGGCTGTGAAACGGGGATGGAATTCCTGGCAGTCCTTCGGGTCAGAACAAGACGACCATCGACCATCGACCATCGACCATCGACCATCGACCGTGGACCACGGACCATGGACCATGGACCGGCGGCCGAAGTACCGAGAGAGGTTCGGGATGCGAGAACGACCGCGCGACGCAGCAGTAACGACCCTGGCGATGACAATGCTGGCGCTCGCCACCGGCGCGCAGGCGGACCCGCCGGGCGAGCCGAAGGCAGAGGCGACGACAGAAGACGCCCGGAGTCGGGCGTCGGACCCCACGGGAACCTGGCTGTCCGCGGACAGTGACACGCGGCGGTCGCTCACTCTCGACGGCGAGCGGCTGGAGGGAACCTGGGGACGCCAGTCCGAAGACGGTCGTTATCCGACGGGCACCTACCGGCTCACCCGCGTGGATACGAATACCTACACCGGCACGGCCAGTGCGAAATGGCGCTGCTGGTATTACAGGAGCGGCTACCGACGGGAGAACGACTGCGCCGCGGAATATCCCATCGAGCTTACCCTGACCGGTGGCGACCGCATCGAAGGCCGGCTGCTCATGCCGAACCTCGACGCCCAGCTCACCGACGCGGAAATCGCCCGTGCCTGCGATGCCTGCGGCGAGAACCGGGAACGCATCTGGCAGGGCTTCCTGTGGGTCCGCGAGGAGGAATGAGGCGCCCTCGCAGGGCACCGCTGGGCGGTCTGATCGCGTTGTCGCTCCTGTTCTGCGGCCCGGTCGCGGCGGCCGCCGATCTGGAGTTCCATTTCGCGGATCGCTTCGACGACGCCGAGCGGGCAAAGCTCACGGCCTGGGTCACCAGGGTCGCTGAAGCCACGGAGCAGCTCGCAGGCCCCTTCGGATTCCCGATACACGTCCATTTCGAGCACAGCCGCTCGTCCGAGCCGGTGCCCTGGGCACGCACGCTGAGGGGCCGTCGTCAGGGCATCCGCTTCTACGTCGATCCGGGCCATCCGATGGGAGCATTCATGAGCGACTGGACGGCCCCGCACGAATTCAGCCACCTGCTGCTGCCCTACCTCGGCAGCCGGAACACCTGGTTCGCGGAAGGCTTCGCCAGCTTCATGCAGTACCAGGTGATGCATGCGATGGGAGTACTGGACGCCGCAGACGCCGCGCGGCGCTACCGCGAGCGGCTGCAACGTGCGGAGCGCGCCTACGCCCGCCACGGCGAGAGATTCGTGGACGCGGCGCCGAGGCTGCGCGCCGAGCGCAAGTACCCGACCCTGTACTGGGGCGGCGCGGTGTTTTTCTTCCGCCTGGAAGCACGGCTCCGCGCCGAGACGGACACGGGCCTGCTCGATCTGCTGAGAGATTATGTGGCCTGCTGCCGCCGCAACCGCGCCGGACTGGCGGAGCTGATGCGCGACTTCGACCGTCTGCTGGGCGCGAATCAGTGCGCGGACGAACTCGCCGCTTTCGCCGCGGGACGCGGTTTCCCGGAATACGAACACCTGGAGCCGGGCATCGTCGCGCGGCCGGGGGAATGATGGTCAGACGTTGAACCGGAAGTGCATCACGTCGCCCTCTCGGACGACGTAATCCTTGCCTTCCAGCCGCAGCTTGCCGGTCTCTCGCGCACCGGCCTCGCCATTCTTCTCGATGTAGTCGGCGTAGGCGATGACCTCCGCGCGGATGAAGCCCTTCTCGAAGTCCGTGTGGATCTCGCCGGCGGCCTGGGGTGCCGTGGCGCCGACGCGTACCGTCCAGGCCCGCACCTCTTTCGGCCCGGCGGTGAAGAAGGTCTGCAGGCCCAGCAGCCGGTAGCCGGCACGGATCACCCGGTTCAGGCCCGGCTCTTCCAGTCCCAGGTCCGCGAGGAAATCCGCCTTCTCTTCTTCCTCGAGCTGGGCGATTTCCGCTTCGATGGACGCGCAGACCGCCACCACTTCGGCATTCTCGGACGCAGCCAGTTTCCCGAGCGCGTCCAGGTAGGGGTTGTCCTCGAAGCCGTCTTCGTTGACATTGGCGATGTACATCACGGGCTTGCCCGTCAGCAGGAACAGCTCCCGCAGATCCGCGCGCTGGTTGTCGTCCAGCTCGAGGGTGCGCACGGGTGCGCCGGTATCCAGGTGCGCCTTCACCCGCTTCAAGAGATCGCGCCAGGCCACGGCCTTCTTCTCGTTGGTCTTCGCGGCACGCTCCGCCTTGTCCAGGGCTTTCTCCACCGATTCCAGATCGGCCAGCGCCAATTCGGTGTTGATGACCTCCGTATCGCCCACCGGGTCCACCCGGCCCGCGACGTGGGTGACGTCGTCGTTCTCGAAGCAGCGCACCACGTGGGCGATGGCGTGGGTCTCGCGGATGTTGGCCAGGAACTTGTTGCCGAGGCCCTCGCCCTTCGAGGCGCCCGCCACCAGGCCGGCGATGTCCACGAACTCCATGGTGGTCGGGATCACCTTCTCGGGTTTCGCAATGGCCGCCAGACGCTCCAGGCGCGGGTCCGGCACGGGCACCACACCCACATTGGGGTCGATGGTGCAGAAGGGATAGTTCTCGGCGGCGATCTCCGCCGCGGTGAGTGCATTGAATAGCGTGGACTTGCCCACGTTGGGCAGTCCCACGATGCCGCATCTGATTGCCATGGCCGGGGGTCCGTGCGCCCGCGTCGGCAGCGGGGCTCTGTATAATCCAGTTGATCCAGTGGGCGTCCGACAGGGCGCGTATCCTAACAAGAATGCCCGGCCCGCATAAGCCGGCGCACCCCCGGGGAGGACTCATGGTCAAGCTCTACCAGTTCGAGGTCTCGCCGTTCTGCGAGAAAGTCAAACGGGTGATGAACCTGAAGAAGGTCTCCTACGAGGTCGTCGAGGTGCCCATGCTCGCCTTCCTGCGCGGGCAGGCGAAGGCCGTGTCGTCCACGAACAAACTGCCGGCCATCGAGGACGGCGACGTGCGGCTGGCGGACTCCACCGACATCGTGGAATACCTGGAGGAGAAGTACCCGGAGCCCCACGTCTATCCCATCGTTCCCGCGGAGGTGGCCATGTGCCACGTGCTGGAGGACTGGGCGGACGAGTCGCTGTACTTCTACGAGTTCTACCTGCGCTTCGCCGTGCCGGAGAATGCCCGGCGCTGGGCGCCGGAACTGCTGAAATACGACCCGGAGTGGTTCCAGCGGCTGGGCCCGCGCCTGATCCCGCGCGCCGCCGCCAAGGCAACCCGAGCCCAGGGCATCGGCCGCAAGTCGCCGCAGACCATTGCGAAGGATTTGGCCCGGCATGTCGACGCCGTCGACGGCCTGCTGGGCGACGGCAAGTGGCTGGTGGGCAAGTCGCTCAGCATCGCGGATATCTCCGTGTTCGTGATGCTCGGCTGCCTGCAGGGCGTGCCCGAGGGCGAGACCGCACTGGCCGGGAAAAAAGACGTGCGGCGCTGGATGCAGCGGGTGGACGAGGCCACCATGGCGCCGGTGCTCTAGACCACGGAGGACGACCATGTTCAGAGACGATCTGCTGAAGGGCAAGCGCATCCTGGTGACCGGCGGCAGCACCGGCCTCGGCAAGGTGATGACCGAGCAGTATCTCCGGCTGGGTGCCGAACTCTACATCTGCGGCCGGCGCCAGTCCGTGCTCGACGAGACCGCCGGGGAGCTGACGGAGAAGCACGGCGGCCGGGTGAACACCCGCAAGCTCGATATCCGCAACGCCCAGGCGGTGGACGAGGTGATCGACGGTATCTTCACCGAGGGCCCTCTGGACGGACTGGTGAACAACGCCGCCGGCAATTTCGTCAGCCCGACCAAGGACCTCTCGCCGCGGGGCTTCGACGCCATTGCGAGCATCGTCTTCCACGGCACCTTCTACGTGACCCACGCGGTGGGCCGGCGCTGGATCGAACTGGGCCACAAGGGCAGCGTCATCTCCATCACCACCACCTGGGTGCGCAACGGCTCGGCCTTCGTGGTGCCCTCCGCCATGTCGAAGTCCGGTATCGACGCCATGACCAAGTCGCTCGCCACCGAATGGGGCCGCTACGGCATCCGCCTGAACTGCATCGCACCCGGCCCCTTCCCGACCAGGGGCGCGTGGGAGCGGCTGAACCCGGGCTCCAAGGCGGCGGAGAAACAGGACTCGATGGAGCGGTCCAACCCCTGGGGCCGTTACGGGGAGATGCCGGAACTGGCGAACCTCGCCACCTTCCTCATGGCGGACGGCTGCGATTATCTCACCGGCGAGACCATCGCCATCGACGGCGCCCAGGCGCTCGCCACCGGCGGCAACTTCTACTCCCGGCTGATCGACGTCACCGACGACGAATGGGACGAGATGCGCGAGGAGATCCGCAGCGCGAACGAGCGGGACAGAGCCGAGCGCTGACACGCAGGTAGGAGGGCCTTCAGGCCCGATTTCTGCCGGCCTTCCGCTCGTTCTATCAGCGTAGGCCCGCCATCGATCGGAGCAGGCTGCGGGGGCATCCATCGCCGCGACCTTTTGTCGGGAGCAAGATGGATACGCCCGCAGGGCGGCCATAGAAGAAGGGGATCGGGCCTGAAGGCCCTCCCACAGTCGGATCGGGCCTGAAGGCCCTCCCACAGTCGGATCGGGCCTGAAGGCCCTCCTACAGTCGGATCGGGCCTGAAGGCCCTCCTACGAGGACGCCGCTTTCTTCTTGCGCTTCCTTTGCTTCTTCGGCGCAGGCGGGGCCTCCACGGCGGCCTTCAGCTGGCCCAGCGACTGGCGCAGGCATTCCACGAAGAAATCGATGTCCGGCAGGATGTGGCGGGCGGAGGTCACGTTGAAGGTGATCTCGCCGTTGTAGCTGGGCGTGCCGATGAACAGCCCCATACCGTCCGCCAGCGGCGCCATGCCGAAGGAATGCACGTTCAGGGCGCCGGCCATGTACAGCGGCTGCTGCGGGCCAGGCACGTTGGAGATGAACAGGTTGCAGACCCGCTGGGCGGCGCCGGCACGCAGCACGAGGCGTCCTGCCAGCGCCTGGGTGGCGGCAGGGATGTGCCGCGAGATGTCGGTCATCAGGCGGGCCGAGACGCCTGCCTTCGCCTCCTTGCTCTGCCGTGTGCCCGCGGTGATGGCGGCGAGGCGGGCCAGCGGGTCGGCGACGTGGGTGTGCAGGCTCGCGGTCATCGCCGTGATGCGGTTGCCGGAGGCCTCCACGTCCACGTCGGCGCCCTTGCCGGGGCGGGCGTTGATCGGCACCCAGGCCACCAGCGGGTCATCGGGCAGCTCGTCGTGATGTTCCAGGTAGCGGCGCAGGCCGCCGGCACACACGGCCATCACCACGTCGTTGATGGTGGCGTTTTCCACCGCCTTGCGGATCCGCTTGAAATCCTCGAGCGGGAAGATGGCGGCATCGAACATCTTGTGCGGGCCCACCGGCACGTTGAAGCGGGTGAACGGCACGCGCTTGCTGGTTCCGCCGTCGCGGCGGAGCGCCTTCTGCGCGAGGCCGGCCAGCGCCGGCACGGAGCGCACCACGGTATTGGCCAGCTGGAACGGCTCGCGCACGTTGTTCACGACGGCGCGGCCGACCATCTCCCGCGGCGTCGGCTCGTCCGCGGGCTCCTCCTCACGCTTCGGCACCACCAGCGCCGGCGTGCCCAGGGCGTCGACATCCGACATCGCCGCGTAGAAACGGATGACCGCGGCGCCGTCCACGGCCGTGTGGTGGAGCTTGGTCGCGACGGCGTAGGAGCCTGCGGGGAAACCCTCGATCCGGTCGAGGCCCTCGATGACGTACATCTCCCAGGGCGGGCGCTGCATGGCCAGCGGCCGCGAGTGATAGCGGGCCACGTGGATGCAGAACTGGCGCCAGTCGCCCGGCTCCGGCAGCCGCCCGTGGGTGATGTGGTACTCGATGTCGAAGTATTCGTCGTCCACCCAGTACGGGAAATCGAGGTCAAGGGGCACGCGCACGAGCCGGCGCCGGAATAAGGGCGAGGTGTGCAGCCGGCTCTCCACATGGGCGATGACGTCTTTGAAGCGCACCTGGCCGTCCGGCGCGGTCGAGGGATCGAAAACGTGCACACCGGTCACGTGGGTGAAGTTGTTCGCCGATTCCATGTACAGGAACTGGGCGTCCTGGGGGCTGAGCTGATGCATGAGCGCTACCTGGCGGGTCAGCGGGAGAATATCCCGATTCTACCGCCCCCCGGCCTCCGTGGCAGCGAATCGGGGCCCGCGCGGGCCCTCCGGCCTGCACGGCGGGCCGATCTGCGGTAACTTTGGGGGCTCGTACCGGCCGCCGCAGACGGCGGGCGGCCGCCAGGACACGCAGAGGTAGCCACCATGAGCAGCGGAGCAGCAGCGGCGGTCACGTCGAGCCGCAAACCGATACGCACCGGCGAGGAGTACATCGACAGCCTGCGCGGCCGGAACCTGAAGGTCTGGCTGTTCGGCGAACTCGTGGAAGAGCCCGTCGACCACCCGATCATCCGCCCCTCGGTGAACGCGGTGGCCCGCACCTACGACCTGGCGGTGCAGAACCCGGAGCTCGCCACCGCGCTGTCGCCGTTCACCGGCGAGCGGGTGAACCGCTTCCTGCACGTGGCGCAATCGGCCGAAGACGTGGTGATGCAGAACAAGATGCAGCGCCGCCTCGGCCAGCTGACCGGCACCTGCTTCCAGCGCTGTGTGGGCATGGATGCACTGAACTCGCTGCACTCGGTCACCTACGAGATCGACGAGAAGCACGGCACCGACTATCACGCCCGCTTCACCGGGTTCGTGGCCGAGTCCCAGCGCGACGGCGTGGTGATCGGCGGCGCCATGACCGACGTGAAGGGCGACCGCAGCCTGCCGCCCCACAAGCAGGCAGACCCGGATCTCTTCGTCCACGTCACCAAGCGCAACGACGAGGGCGTCTGGATCACGGGCGCCAAGGCCCATCAGACCGGCTGCCTGAACTCCCACTGGCTGGTGGTCATGCCGACCATGCGCCTCGGCGAGGGCGACGAGGACTACGCCATCGTCGGCGCCATCCCGGTGGAGGCCGAGGGCATCACCTACATCTACGGCCGCCAGTCCTGCGACACCCGGGCGATGGAAGGCGGCGACATCGACACCGGCAACAACGAGTACGGCGGCCAGGAGGCGATGGTCATCTTCGACGACGTCTTCATCCCCTGGGAGCGCGTGTTCATGCACGGCGAGTACGAGTTCGCGGCGATGCTGGTGGAGCGCTTCACCTGCTATCACCGCAGGAGCTACGTCTGCAAGTCCGGCGTGGGCGACGTGCTGATCGGCGCGGCGGCCACCGTGGCCGAGTACAACGGCGCGGACAAGGCCTCCCACATCAAGGACAAGCTCACCGAGATGACCCATCTCAACGAAACCATCTACTCCACGGGCATCGCCGCGAGCTACCAGTCTCACGAGCTGAAATCCGGCGCCTGGATCTGCGACGACATGATCGCCAATGTCTGCAAGCACCACGTGACGAAGATGCCCTACGAGATCGGCCGCCTGGCCCAGGACCTCGCCGGCGGACTCGTGGTGACCCTGCCCTCGCAGAAGGACTTCGAGAGCCCGGAGATCGGCGGCCTGCTGGAGAAGTACCTCAAGGGCCGGGCGGACATCCCCACCGAGAACCGCATGCGCATCCTGCGCCTGATCGAGAACATGACCATGGGCCGCAATGCCGTGGGCTATCTCACCGAATCCATGCACGGTGCCGGCTCGCCCCAGGCCCAGCGCATCCAGATCGCCCGGGCCGCCCAGATGGACTTCAGGAAAGCACTCGCGAAGGAACTCGCCGGCATCGAGGAGGCAGATCGCGAGGAGATCATGGAGACATTCACGGACTACTTCGCGCGGGTATTCGCGGCAGCGGAACCGAAGGCAAAGGCATAGCGCCGCCGCAGCCGCCCGCACCCGATGTCCGAAGAACGCGAGCGCGAGTCCGAGGACGACGCCAGCGAGCCGATCGCCTCCATCGAGGAGTCCGGCACCGGCACCGCGGACCAGCCGGACGTCGTCGCAGCCACGGCGCGGTGGCTCGTCCCGCTGATCCGGCCCGCCGTCCTGGTGCTGCTGACCGGCCTCGGCGCCGGGCTCTGGGTTTCCGCCAACGTCGACCGGCACTGGGTCGAGCAGAAGGTCACCTATAACGTCTACGAGAATGAGGCCGGCCGGCTCGTGTACGTGGAGCGCGGCCGCGAGAAACCGGTGCTCGACGTCGTGCCCTACGCCGAGTCGCCGTTGCGCCAGGCCGCCCTCGACGAACTCGAGGGTCAGCCGCCGCTGGACGAGCAGTGGGTGGTGGAAACGGTACCCACCGACGATGGCAGGGAGAAGCGCTACTCCCTGCTGGAGCCCACCTATCACTTCGGCCCCTGGTCGCTGCTGCCGGCGGCCATTGCCATCGCGCTGTGCCTGCTGACCCGGGAGGCGCTGACCGCCCTGTTTGCCGGCGTCGTCACGGGCGCGTTCATGCTCGGGCAGTTCGACATCACCAACGCCGTACTGCTGCCGAGCCTCGCCAGCGAGAGCGCCGCCGCCATCCTGCTGCTGTATCTTTGGCTGGTCGGCGGTCTCATGGGCATCTGGTCGCGCACCGGCGCGGCCCAGGCCTTTGCCGAATTCATGACCACGCACTTCGTGAAAGGGCCGCGCTCGGCCAAGCTGGTTTCCTGGCTCATGGGCGTCATCTTCTTCCAGGGCGGCACCATCAGCGTGGTGCTGGTCGGCACGATCGTCAAACCGGTAGCAGACAAGGAGCGGGTCAGTCACGAGGAGCTGGCCTACATCGTCGACTCCACGGCCTCGCCCATCGCCTCGGTGCTCGCATTCAATGCCTGGCCTACCTACGTGCAGGCATTCCTCTTCATCCCCGGCGTCGCCTTCCTGGCCACCGAGGAGGAGCGGGTCCGCTTCTTCTTCCAGAGTGTGCCGTTCAGCTTCTACGGCATCCTGGCGGTCGTCGGCACCCTGCTGCTCTCGCTCGGTATCACCCGCTTCGCCGGCCCGGGCATACGAGCCGCCCGCAAGCGCGCCCGGGAGACCGGCGCGCTGGACGCCCCCGGCGCCATCCCGATGAGCGCGAAGGAGCTGCATGCCAGCCACGTGCCGGCCGGCTACCGGCCCCGGGTGGCCGAGTTCTTCGTGCCGCTGGCGCTGCTGATCGCCATCGCCGTCGGCACCTTCATCGTCATGGGCACACCGCGGGTGAACTGGGCCTTCGGCGCGGCGTTGCTGCTGTCGGTGCTGGTGGCGCTGTTCAAGGGCATGCACCTCGGCCAGGTCATCGAGGGCATCGGCGACGGTCTGAAGGGCGTGGTGCTCGCCTCGGTCATCCTCATGCTGGCGGTCACCATCGGCGGCATCAGCCAGGAGATCGGCGCCGGCACCTACCTGGTGCAGCAACTCGGCGAGCGCATACCGTACTGGGCCCTGCCGGTGGCGCTGCAGCTCATGACCATGATCATCGCCTTCTCCACCGGCACCAGCTGGGGCACTTATGCCATCGCCTTCCCGCTGGCCATGCCGCTCGCGTGGACCGTCGGCCAGGTGCAGGGTGTGGCGAACCCGGAGGTCTACCTCTCCATCTGCTTCGCCACCGTCCTGAATGGCAGCGTCTACGGCGACCAGTGCTCGCCGATCTCGGACACCACCATCCTCTCCGCCATGACCACCGGCTGCGACCTCATGGACCACGTGAAGACCCAGATCGTGCCGGCCAGCTATGCGGCCGGCCTCGCCGCGGTACTCTGGACCCTGGCCGCCTACGCCGTCGCATAACCCCCTGCAGGAGGGCCTTCAGGCCCGATCATCGGCTTCCGGTCCGATCACCGCTTCCGCCCCACCGAGAAACTCGATCGATCCCACTTGCTGTATGATCCATCGCACCCCGACGCATGCCGTATCCGACCGAAAAGGAACCACCATGAATGCCAATCTGGAGTCCGCGAGAGAGTTCTTCGATGCCTGCGAAACCGGCAAAGGATGGAGCCTCTGCAAGACGTACTGTCATTCCGACGCCACCTTCTCGGCACAGGCACATGCCTTGGAAGAGGTTGCCACGGCCATGCCGGATGTGGAATACGACCTGAGGTTTTTCGGCATTGACGAATCCGGAGACTCCGTCGCGGCAGTGGCCGTGTTCAAAGGCACGCATACCGGAGCAGGCGGACCGGTTCCGCCTACGGGGAGATCCGTGGCCTCCGACTATGCCTACTACATGATCTTCGAGGATGGTCGAATAAGACACATGACGAAAGTCTGGAACGACGGGGTTGCGCTGCAGCAGGCCGGCTGGGCGTAAGCAACGGCGGGGCAGATGAAGCGCTATTCGCTGGCCTGGTGGTTGGTCATACTGCCTACCTCGCTGACTGTCGGCGGCACTTCGATTCTCCTCAGCAGCGTCTTCACAGACTGGAGCATCTTCGCGCGGCTGGCCCTCGCCGCCGTTGCAACTTCGCTCGCAGACCTGGCGATAGCGGCGTGGATGGAGTCCCTGGCACCGACCAGGATCCACATCGGTCCGGGCGAAAAGCACCTGGCGTCCGATCCGCCTTCCGAGAAGGCCATCGTCGTTGACGGTTTCGACGTGGGCCCGCACGGCCAGGTCTCGATACGGGGCGAAACGTGGCGAGCCGTTCGCGCGCCCGGCGATACCGGGGCACTCACCAGAGGGATGACCGTGAACGTCGTCGACCGCGAGGGCCTCACATTGATCGTGTCCGCTTCGCCCGCATAGCGGCCTGCTCGACTTCTCCGGCTATTGCAGGACCTGCTTCGGTGTCCGGTCGCTGTAATAGAGTCCCCAGTGCTTCTCCGCCTTGTCCATCGGGTCGGCCCCGTCGAACCCGCCCTTCCACTTTTCGTCGAACGACGTGAAGTAGAAGGAGACGATCTTGTTGCGATCCACCCACGGATCGTACTGATCGAAGAAGACTTGCTGCTCGGGCTCGCCCGCTTTACCGATCAATCCGCCTTCGTGGCTGCCGTCGTCATAGACCCGGCTGGTGGGCCAGCCGGTCTCGCAGTAGGCAATCTCGTGGTCGGGATGGCGGCTCTGGATGTCGCGGTAGATCGAATCGGTCCATTCCATCGCGACGTCCAGTGTCTTGTCGTTCCAGAATGCATACGCGTGCAGGCAGATGAAGTCCAGTTCGTCGGCGACCCGGCGTGCCCGGGGCTTGTTCCAGAAGTTGTAGTCGTCCGCCACGGTCACCGGCTGCGGGATGCTCGCGCGCACCCGCCTGATCTGCTCGATGACACTGTCCATGTCGTCGATCCGGTGGTACGACCAGTCGACGAATATCTCGTTGCCGACGTTGACCGCGATGATGATGTCATCGAAGCGGTTGGCATATTCGATCGCCAGCCGGACCTGCTCGTCATTGTCCTGCTCGGTCTTGTGGGCATCGAGCCAGATGCCCTGCATGACCCGGACCGGCAGGTCGTGTTCCTCGATCACCTCGAGGATGTTCAGCGCCTGCTCATCCGCGCCGTAAAGACGGATCAGGTTCCACCGTTGCGCCAGAATCGCCAGGTCTTCGAGTATGTGCGCTTTCGACGTCAGCGCCTTGCCCGGCGCTTCGCCGTCCCGATAGGCGCCGTAGGAGATTCCGTTGCCGATCCACTGGCCGTCGAGCATCGGCTCGAACGGGCGTTTCGTCACGGCGTCACGCTGCGCAACGTCGATGTCCGTGTCCGGTGTCGTCGGACCGCACCCGGTCAGCGAGAGAGCCACCGCAACCGGTACCCAGAATTTCGTGCATTTCATAACGCCAGACCATTGTCGTTCTTGTACGGCTGTATAACCTACTACAGTAGCTTGCCGGAACACGAGTAACAAATGCGATTGGCGAAAAAACGGGCGGGTGGTGCATCGACCGGGTGATTCGCTCAAACTGCCGGTATACCGGATCCGCCGTGAGGCGGGGACAGGCGGGTGCCGCCGCCTCCGGACTGCCCGTCCACTACCCCATCATGCGGAGAAGACTTTGAAGAACTCTCTCGTTACTGCAGCCGGGCTTCTTATTTCATCATCCGCTGCCGTCGCGGCGGGGGCCGGGCTCGATGGGAAACTCGATGAATTCAGGCAGTTTCTGCAGGATTATCGACGCGAGCAACTCGTTCCCAGCCTCTCGATAGCGGTGGTCAAGGACGGCGAGGTACTGCTTGCCGAAAGCCTCGGCTGGCAGGATCACGACGGCGAAGAGCCCACCACCCCGGACACGTCCTACCTGGTCGCATCCATCACGAAGACGTTTACCGCGGTAACGCTGCTGGCGATGGAGGCCGACCGCCACGTCGATCTGGACGACGATTTCACTAAATTGAGCGACTGGGACAGCCGCTGCGAGTGGCTCACGAACAGCGACATTATCTTTGGCGGCGGCACACTCGATGACGGAACGGTTGTCGAGCCCCCGCGCTGCGACGTTCCGATCAGTCTGCGCCAGGTGCTGCAGCATCGCGTGCAGGGCGAGCCCGGCTCCAGGTTCATCTACAACCCAATCACCTTCGGCCGGCTGTCCGACTGGGTGGAGCAGAACACCGATCGCACCTGGCGGGAGTGGATGTCCGGGTATGTGATCGAGCCGGCGGGGCTGGACTCCCTGGCAGCAGGCTGGCGGGATCCGGCCGGATGTGCCGCGCTGAAGAATCTCGCGCCCCCGTTTCGTCACGCACCCGCGCAAGCCGACGGCCTCGCGCCTTCCGTTCTGCCGAACCCCGAGCTCAACGCGAGTTCGGGCATCATTGCAAGCGTTCTGGACCTGGCGGCGTACTCCACCGCGCTGGATCAAGGCCGTATCCTCCCGCCGGCGCTGCTCGAGCAGATGTGGACGCCGCCGACCGAGTTCGACGGGGAACCTGCAGCCTATGCGTACGGCTGGTGGGTTCAGCAATGGCGGGTCACAGGCTGGTATGGCACGGGGGCTGGTGGCCCGATGCCTACGCGGGTCTGCTGCTGAAGGCTCCGGACGACGGCTGGGCTCTGATTGCGCTCGGCAACACGGACGGCATCCACTGGGGTAATCCGCTGCACGAGGCAGAGGTGGAGAAATCGCCGCTCGCAGCCCGGTTCCTGGAATTGTTCGTCGCCGACTGAA
>Ga0209943_1000772_pt1 | contig 21170 bp, 21 predicted proteins | sample SalPonR1_B_D2_MG_FD_185698 | JGI IMG/M metagenome (GOLD analysis project Ga0209943, IMG submission 185698) | Salt pond soil microbial communities from South San Francisco under conditions of wetland restoration - Salt Pond MetaG R1_B_D2_MG... ... | reverse complement strand
ACGCTGACCTGGACGTCAAAGCGGTCTTCCATGTTGATCAACTCGAGCGGCTGGCGGACGATCATCCGTGCCGTGCGCCGGCCGAAGAACTCGTCCAGTGGCTTGCTGTTGACGGTGATGGCGCCCTTGCCCGGACGCAGGTAAACCCTTGCCGCCGAGGTCTTGCGCCGGCCGGTGCCGTAATTCATATCCGTGCTCATAAGGATTCCTGCCAGCTCAGACTTCCAGCGCCTGGGGCTGCTGGGCCTGGTGAGTGTGTTCAGCGCCGGCGAAAATCCGGAGCTTCTTGATCATCTGCCGACCGAGGGAGTTCTTGGGCAACATCCCCTTGACGGCTTCCTCCAGCACCTGCTCGGGCGCCCGATCCAGGCGCTTGCTGAGGGACTCGGACTTCATGTGGCCGATGTAACCCGTGTGGTGGTAATACATCTTGTCCGTCATCTTCCTGCCGGTCACATGGACCTTCTCAGCGTTGATCACGACGATGTAATCACCGGTGTCCACGTGCGGCGTGAATTCGGGCTTGTGCTTGCCGCGTAGGCGATGCGCCAGTTCGGTCGCGAGCCGACCCAGCGTCTTGCCGGAGGCATCGACCACGAACCAGTCGCGGCGCACGGATTCCGGCTTTGCGGAAAAAGTCTTCATGTCCCAGCTCCAAAACGGATGAGCGGCAGGCGAAAAGCAGGGAAATATAATCCACGGCCCTCCGTCATGCAAGGGTCGGGGCCCGGGAAGAAAGCAGGTTCGGGGCGAATTGTCTTTTAATTCAAAGACTCGCGAGTTCAGCCGGTTTTCTCGGGCGGTTCCGACGGCAGCTGCAAGCGCTCCACCACGCGTCCGTTCACCAGATGCTCCTGGACGATGTCTTCGAGGTCTTCCTGGTCCACGTAGGTGTACCAGACGCCCTCCGGATAAACGACCGCCACCGGCCCCTCCCCGCAGCGATCCAGGCAGCCCGCCATGTTGACCCGAACCTTGCCCGGCCCGGTCAGTCCCAGCTCCTTGGCACGGGCCTTGGTCCAGGCCCGCGCCTGTTCCGCGCCGGCGTCGGCGCAGCACGGGCGGCCGTCGTCCCGGCAGTTGGTGCAGAAGAAAAGGTGACGTTGATACCAGGCCATCGCTCAGAACTTGTAGTCGATACCGATCGTGGTGAGGAAGTCGCTGTTGCGGGTATCCGCCGGGACGTCCGTATTGTGCCTGACGCGGTAACTGACGCGTGCGTTCAGGTTGCCGACGATCACCGTGCTCAGGCCGGTCTCGCTTTCGGCGTACGTGTTGTCGGTGGTCCACTGCACCAGGACATTCTGGAAGAACTGGGCGCTCTCCGAAATCTGCCAGGTGTATCGCGCCCCGCCACTGAGCGCGACGCCCTCCTCGCTGGTGCCGTCCGACAGGTCGGCGAAACGATAGCCGACGCCCACTTCCCCGGTGAGCTGGTGCCGCTCCAGGTCGATCAGCAGACGGCCGTAACCGATGCTCGGCAACCACTCCTCGACCACGCCGCCGAAGTTGTCCTTGCGCCAGCTAAGGCGGCCGAACATGTAGTCATGCTCGGTCCAGTAGCGGTTGGCCGTGAGGATGACCTCGTAACGCTCCTCGGTGCGGGCATCGCTCTCCTCGCGGGTGACGAAACCCAGCTTGGCGTCATACTGCCAGGGCGAGTCGGTCAGGTATTTCAGCTCGCTTTCGCCGGTGATGGCCAGCGTATCGGTGTTGCCCCTGGCCTCCGCATAGCTGAAAGCCGCGCGGCCCTGCAGGCCGGTTTCGGAGTCTTCCGACTGGGCCATGGCGGGGGCACCGGCAAGGCTCATCGCGACTGCGGCGCCCGCAAAAGCGACGCCGTAAATTGACTGGATGCTCACTTTCTTCTCTTCCTCAGGATTGGCGATCCGGGGCGGACCGGGCGTCCATGCCTTCGGTCTCGGGCTGGGTTTGGGTTCCGGACGGTTAGAATATCAACTTGCCGTCCGTGTCGCAGCTTGCGAGTGCGCTGAATGAACCGACAATCAAGCCCGTTCCCGCTTGAGCTCGCGGACCGCTGCGTGAAATGCGGCCTGTGCCTGCCCCATTGTCCGACGTACGGGCTCGAAAACATCGAGGGTGAATCGCCGCGCGGGCGCATCTCCCTCATGCAAGGGCTGGCCACCGGCGCGCTGGAGCCGGAGCCCGTCCTGCTGCGGCATCTCGATCGCTGCCTGGGCTGTCGCGCCTGCGAAAAGGTTTGCCCTGCCGGGGTGCCCTACGGCGATCTCATCGACGCCGGCCGGAGCCTGCTGGTGGAACGCGGCATCCAGGCGCCGCCCTCGCGTCGCTGGCTGGCCCGGCTGCTGCGGCGGCCGCGACTGCTTCGCCTGGCCACTCGATTGGCTGTCCTGCCCGGCATCCGTGCCGCGGGACGGCGACTCGGCGGGCTGCCGGGCCGGGCGAGCGCGCTGCTGCCCGCGGATGCCCGGAATGCCCACGGTCCCGACACCGGCGCGGAAGGGGAACTCGACCGGGCGCGCGACGCCGAACACGCCCAGCTGTTCCTGGGCTGCGTGGGCAGTGCGGTGGACGGCCGCAGCCTGGACGATACCCGCCGGCTCCTCGAGGCTGCCGGATGGCGGGTACGGACGCCCGCGGGCCAGGGCTGCTGCGGTGCCATGGATCTCCATGCCGGAAAACCCGTCATCGCGCGCCGCCTGGCGAAGCGCAACCTCGCGGCCTTCGCGGGCACAGGGCCGATCGTCGCCTGCGCGAGCGGCTGCGCGGCCACCCTGCAAGAGTACGGCCGCCTGGCGGCCGAGCCCGGCGAAGCCTTCGCCGCGCGCATCCGTGATCCGGCCGAACTGCTGGCGGAGGCGCCACTGGTTTTCCGCGGCGGGCCTCGCCGCAGCGTGACGCTGCACCTCCCCTGCACCCAGCGCAACGTCACCGGCACGGCGCCGGCGACCGAGAAGCTGTTGCGACGTCTCCCGGGCATCGAGCTGCGCACGCTGCCGGCCGGCTGCTGCGGGGCGGCCGGCGACACCTTCCTCAGCCAGCCGGCGATGGCCGACGCGCTGCTCGCACCGCTGCTCGAGACGCTTGCCGGCGACCCGCCGGATGTCCTGGTGACCAGCAATGTCGGCTGCGCCATGCACTTCAAGGCCGGCCTGGCCCGCGCCGGGCTGGCAGTTCCCGTGATGCACCCGAGCTCGCTGCTGCTGTCCGCGCTAGAATCGGGGACATGAACACGCGCAAGCTCAGCCCGCTCGACCGGGTCTTCGACCAGCTGGACCAGGCGCTGCGCACAGTGCACGCCGCGCCGCCTCCCGCCTCACGCCCCAACCCGGCGGGGGACTTGCCCGACAAGGCGATGACGGAGCGTGAGCGCCGCCACGCCGCCGGGCTGATGCGGGTCAATCACGCCGGCGAGGTCATGGCGCAAGGGCTCTACCAGGGCCAGGCGCTCACCGCGCGGCTCGATGCCGTGCGCGACAAGATGGAGCAGGCCGCCATCGAGGAGTTCGACCACCTTGCGTGGTGCGACGATCGGCTGGCCGAACTGCGGGACCGGCCCAGCCGGCTGGGCCCGGTGTGGTACACGGGCGCGTTCCTGCTGGGCGCCGGCGCCGGACTGGCGGGCGACCGCTGGAGCCTGGGCTTCGTGTCGGAAACGGAAGAGCAGGTGATCAATCACCTGGAGGAACACCTGGGGCGCTTGCCGCCGAGCGATGGGCGCAGCCGGGCCATCATCGAGCAGATGAAGAATGACGAGGCGCGTCACGGGGCCGAGGCGCGGGAGGCCGGTGGCCTGCCGCTGCCCGCGCCGGCGCGCGGACTGATGACCCTCGTGTCGCGGGTCATGACCCGCACGGCTTACTGGCTCTGAGGGCTCCCGCCGGAAGGTCCCCGGCTTGCCCTCGCCTGCCTCGTGAGTTAAAAGTGGGCGCGCCGAAAGGCGTTTGACATAAGCAGCAACGAGGCGAGCGCATGGGTGAGTCCCCGGTGAGCGGTAACGAAATCCCCGCGATGAGTCGATTCCTCGGCTTGTGCCGAGTACGCTCGGTGCCGTCAAAGACCGTCGTGATCCATGCCGGCGATTTGCCCGACATCCTCTATTACATCGTCGAGGGCTCGGTCGAGGTCATGATCGAGGACGAGGACGGCAACGAGATGGTGCTGGCCTACCTCAACAAGGGCCAGTTCTTCGGCGAGATGGGCTTGTTCTACGAGCAGCCGACGCGCAGCGCCTGGGTGCGTACCCGCACGGCGTGCGAGCTGGCCGAAATGACCTATGCGCGTTTCCGCCAGGTGGCGGCCGACAACCCGCAACTGCTGTTCGAACTGGCCACCCAGCTTGCCACGCGCCTGGAGCGCACCAACCGCAAGCTCGGCGACCTGGCCTTCGTCGACGTCACCGGGCGTATCGCCCACGCGATCATGGACCTGTGCTCCGAGCCGGACGCCATGACCCATCCCGACGGCATGCAGATCAAGGTCAGCCGGCAGGAACTGTCGCGCCTGGTGGGCTGCTCGCGCGAAATGGCCGGGCGCGTGCTGAAGGTGCTCGAAGAGCAGGGACTGCTGCGCGCGCGCGGCAAGACCATCGTCGTGCACGGCGTTCGCCCGCCGCAGCGGGTGCGCAGCAGCAGCTGACGCGGCGCCCGCTTCAGTCCCCTTCCGCGTCGCTGTTCGCGCCCGCCAGCTCGCGGCGCATGGCGGCGATGGTGCCGCCGTAATCCCCCGCTCCGAAGATGGCTGATCCTGCCACGAAGGTATCGGCGCCGGCGCGCGCCACCGCGGCGATGTTGTCCACCTTGATGCCGCCGTCCACCTCGAGGCGAATCGGCAACTCGCGCTCGTCGATGAAACGACGCGCCGCGGCGATCTTGCGCAACGCGGCGGGAATGAATTTCTGACCGCCGAAGCCCGGGTTCACCGACATGATCAGCACCATGTCCACCTTGTCGGCCAGGTACTCGAGCCAGTGCAGGGGCGTCGCCGGGTTGAACACCAGTCCCGAGCGGCAGCCCAGGTCGCGGATCAGCTGCAGGCTGCGGTCCACGTGTTCGCTGGCCTCGGGATGGAAAGTGATCCAGCTGGCGCCCGCCCGCGCAAAGGACTCGATCAGGCCGTCCACCGGCTTGACCATCAAGTGCACGTCGACGGGCGCGACGACCCCCCAGCTGCGCAGCGCTTCGCAGACCATCGGCCCGATCGTCAGGTTGGGCACGTAATGGTTGTCCATGACGTCGAAATGGACCATGTCGGCGCCGGCTTCCAGCACGGCGTCCACTTCTTCGCCCAGGCGCGCGAAATCCGCCGACAGGATGGACGGAGCGATACGGTAGTCGAGCATGGCGATGTCCCGGTGAGGAATGGCTGCCGCGACACTCTACCGCAATGCCGGTCGCGGCCGAATCCCCCGCGACCGCTCAGCGCATCCCGCGTGCCGCGCGCACGGTATCCCAGGCGGCGCGGATCTGGCGGGTCTTGGTCTCGGCCACCGGGATCATCGATTCGGGCATGCCGCGCGAGCGCAGTTTGTCGGGGTGGTGCTGGTTCATCAGGCGCCGGTAGGCCAGTTTCACCTGCGCGTCGCTGGCGTCCGGACTGACGCCGAGCACGCGGTAAGCGTCCTCCGCCGAGGGCCGTGGCGCGGCGGCCTGCCGCTCGCCGCCGAAGCCCCGGCCCAGCCGCAGCAGGGCCTCCACCTGGGCCATCTCCACGCGGCTGAGATCCAGCGCCGAGGCCACCCGCCACAGCAACTCGCGCGTCTCGGCGCCAAGCATGCCCTCTGCAAGGGCCGCTTCCATCTGTATCTCCAGGAAAGCGCGGCGCAGGGTGCGACGCGTCCCCAGCGCCTGGCGCAGCCGCCCGAGCTCGGCCTGCAGCGGCCAGTCCGGCGCCTTGCCGGCGGTGAACAGCCGGATGGCCTCGCGGACCTGGTATTCGTTCAGCCGCATGCGGCTCATGATGCCGCGAGCGGCCTGGATCTCGGCCTCGCTGACCCGCCCGTCCGCCTTGGCGATGTGGCCCATGACGCCGAAGGTGGTCTCGAAAAAGACCTCGCCGACGCCCTCGAAACGGGCCGCGCCGCTCTTGCGCGCGCCGCTCATGCCGCGGTCGAGCTGGTGCCCGAGAAAGAGGCCCACGGCCGCCCCCACCGGCCCGGCGAGCGAACCGATAACCACGCCTGCCAGCTTGCCCGCCCAGTTCATGTGCGCGCAGCGCGGCGGCGCGCAACCGCCCGACGGATTTGACGGGCACAGTGGCCCGCTGGGAGAATTCGGGGATTCACGGCCTGTGCCTCCACGGGAACGCCAATGGTACCAGCACCCGGTTACGTCGCCAGCACGGCCGCCGCCTGTCGGCCGCTGGACGGCCGCTAATGGGCGCGATGTTCGATTCCGGCCTGGCCGGCTTGCCGCTCGTCCACCGCGGCAAAGTCCGCGATGTTTATGCCGTCGACGACCAGACGCTGCTGATCGTGGCCACGGATCGCCTGTCGGCCTTCGATGTCGTGCTGCCCGACCCGATCCCCGCCAAGGGCGAAATCCTCACCCAGACCGCCGCCTTCTGGTTCGGCCGCACGCGTGCGCTGCTGCCCGGCCACCTGCTCGAACGGCCGCTGGAGGAGGTACTGCCGACCGGCGTGGATCCTGCGCCATACCGCTTGCGCAGCTGCGTAGCCCGCCGCCTGCGGCCGCTGCCCATCGAGGCGGTGGCGCGCGGGTACCTGATCGGCTCGGGCTGGAAGGACTACCAGGCGAATGGAGAGGTCTGCGGCGTGCCGCTGCCGGCGGGGCTGCGACTTGCCGATCGCCTGCCGGAGCCGATCTTCACGCCGGCCACCAAGGCCGCGGCCGGCGAGCACGACGAGAACATCGACTATCCCCGGGCGGTCGAACTGGTCGGCCCCGAACTCGCCGCGCGGGTGCGCGAGTTGACGCTGCAGATCTACCGCGAGGCGGCTGCCTACGCGCTGGAGCGCGGCATCATCATCGCCGACACCAAGTTCGAGTTCGGACTGGACGAGCAAGGAACGCTCTACCTGATCGACGAGGTCCTCACGCCGGACTCGTCCCGCTTCTGGCCCGCCGACGAGTGGACGCCCGGCGTCAGCCCACCGAGCTTCGACAAGCAGTTCGTGCGGGATTACCTGGAGACGCTGGACTGGGACAAGCGGGCGCCCGGGCCGCACTTGCCGCCGGAGATCATCGCCCGCACGGCGGCCAAGTACCGGGAAGCCTACCGGCGCCTTACCGGCGACGAAGCGCTGTTCGCCGCATGAGCAACAGCCTGCAAGCGCGCATCGAAGACCTGTTGTGGGGCGATCCTGGCACGTCCGGCGCGACGCCGCGACGCCTGCTGGTGCTGCCCGCGCGCTTCGTCTATGCCGTGATTCGCGACCTTTCGGACGGCCAGCTGACACTGCGGGCAATGAGTCTGGTCTACACAACCCTGTTGTCGCTGGTGCCGTTGCTCGCCTTCAGCTTCTCCGTGCTCAAGGGCTTCGGCGCGCATCGGCAGATCGAGCCCCTGCTCTACGAGTTCCTCGCGCCACTGGGGGAGAAGGGCGCCGAAATCACCGACCAGGTCATCGCTTTCGTCGAGAACGTCCGCGGCGATGTGCTGGGCGGCATCGGCCTGGCACTGCTCATCTTCACCGTCATATCGATGGTTCAGAAGGTGGAAGACACCTTCAATCATATCTGGCAGGTGCAGACCTCCCGCAGCCTGGCGCGGCGCTTCAGCGATTACCTGAGCGTGATCCTGGTCGGGCCGGTGTTGATGGTCACCGCCATGGGCATGCTGGCGACCATCAACTCCAGCACGATGATGCAGACGATCGCGGAGGTGCAGCCCTTCGGCGCGCTGCTCGCGCTGGTCAGCCGGCTGGCCCCCCTCGTGCTGGTGGTGCTGGTGTTCACTTTCGTCTACATGTTCGTGCCCAACACGCGCGTGCGCTTTTTCCCGGCGCTCATCGGCGCCGCGCTGGCCGGCGCCGCCTGGACTCTGGGCGGCTCGCTGTTCGCCTCGGTGGTGGTCGGCTCGACGCGCTACGCGGCAATTTATTCCAGTTTCGCCATCGCCATCATCGCCCTGGTCTGGCTGTACCTCTCCTGGCTGGTCCTGCTGCTGGGCGCGCAGGTGGCCTTCTATGCGCAAAACCCGCAGCGGCTGCGCTGGGGACGCGAGCAGCTGAAGCTCTCCATCGCGCAGGCCGAGAGCCTGGCCTTCGGCGTCATGCGGCGGGTCGGGCTCGCTTTCCGGCGCGGCGAACAGAAGGATTTCTCGGAACTCGCCAAGGCGCTGGCCTGTCCGGCGCGCGCCCTGGAAGAGGTCACCGACCGGCTGGAAGGAAAGAGCCTGCTGGTGCGGACCGAGGACGAGACCTTCGTGCCGGGTAGGGATCCAGCCACCATCGCGCTGGCGGATATCCTCGCGGCGGTGCGCGGCGCCGATCCGACCGACGGCGACCAGAGGGTGGCGGGCTTGATACGCCAGCTCCGTGAAGACGAGCAGGCGACGCTGGCCGGGCGCAACCTTGCTGATCTCGTGCGGGACGACGAGGCGAACTGAGGAAGTCGGCCGCCACGGCCGCGCATTCAGTCCCCGGCGATGGTCATCCGCTCGAGCAGCAGCGAACCGCACTGGATCACGCCGCGACGGTCGACGTCGGAACCGGCCGCGCGTATCCCCAGGTACAGCTCTTTCAGGTTCCCCGCGATGGTGATTTCCTGGACCGGGTGGACGATCTCGCCGCCCTCCACCCAGAACCCGCCCGCGCCGCGCGAGTAGTCGCCGGTCACCGGGTTGATGCCCTGGCCCATCAACTCGGTCACCACCAGGCCGCGCCCCATCTCGCGCAGCAGGGCATCGAAGTCGCGCCGGCCGTCCCCACGCAAGAAAATGTTGTGAATGCCGCCGGCATTGCCGGTGGTCTGCAGGCCCAGCCGTCGCGCCGAGTAGGTGGACAGGATATAACCCTGCAGCACGCCGGCCTCGACCAGGCTGCGGTCACGGGTGGCCACGCCCTCGGCATCGAAGGGAGCCGACCCGGGCGCGCGCGGCACGTGCGGGCGCTCGTCGAGGCTCATCCACGAAGGCAGCACCTGGCTGCCGGCGGCGTCGAGCAGGAAACTGGAGCGCCGGTACTGCGCCCCGCCGCGGATCGCGGCCAACATGTGCCCGAGAAAACCGCGTGCCAGTTCCGGGACGAACAGCACGGGCGCCGAGCGTGTCGAGAGCTGGCGCGCACCGAGGCGGCGCAGCGTGCGCCGGGCGGCGTGCCGGCCGACCGCCTCGGGCGCTTCCATGTCTTCCGGACGGCGGGCGGTCGTGTACCAGTAATCGCGCTGCATGCCGTCGCCCTTGCCGGCGATCAGCGCACAGCTCAGGCTGTGGCTGGTGCTCGCGTAACCACCGGTGAAGCCGTGGCTGTTGGCGTGCACGCGCAGCGAACGGTGCGTGCCCACGGAACCGCCCTCGGTGTTCGAGATCTTTGCATCGGCGTCCAGCCCGGCGGCCTCGCAGTCGCGCGCCATCGCCACGGCCTGGTCGGCGTCGATCGCCCAGGGGTGGTCAAGGTCCAGGTCCGGCGGGTTGCGCGCGATGAATTCCGGGTCGGGCAGGCCCGCGCAGGGATCTTCGGCCGTGTAGCGCGCAATGGTGCAGGCCTTCTCGACCGTTTCGCGGACGGCCGCTGGCGCCAGGTCCGAAGTGCTCGCGCTGCCCTTGCGCTGCCCGAAATAGACGGTGACGCCGAAGCCGCGGTCACGCTGGTGTTCCAGCGTCTCCACCTCGCCCTTGCGAACCGTGACCGAGAGCCCGCCGGCGAGGCTGGCGCCGACCTCGGCGGCCGAGGCGCCGGCGCCGCGCGCGAGGCCCAGGGCCTCCTCCGCCAGTGTTTCCAGCCGGGCGCGCGCGCCCTCCAGGTCGCTTAAATCCGCCGATGACATTGCTTGGTTCCCGATGGCCGCTGACGGCTCGTTGGTGGGCGCCGCAGTGTAGCAAACCCCCGTGATATCATCGCTTTCCTCCGCCCGGACCCTCCCCCCATGACCGCATCGGCCCCCGCTTCGCTGGACCTCGACTGGGTACGCAGCCGCTTCCCGGCGCTGCACCAGGGCTGGGCCCTGATGGACAATGCGGGTGGATCGGCGACCCTGGATACCGTGGCGGAGCGCATCGGCGAGTACCTGCGGCGCTGGCCGGTGCAACTGGGCGCGAGCTACGGGCCTTCCGCCGAAGCCGACGGCCTGCAAGTCGAAGCGCGACAGGCGCTCGCCGGCTTGTTTGCCCGCGGCGGCGGCGCGATCCCCGCGCCCGAGCGCCTGGCCATCGGCGCCTCCACCACCTCGCTCCTGTCGCGCCTCGCGCGCTCGCTGGCGCCCGGGCTGGTGCCCGGCGACGAGATCATCGTCACCGACGCCGACCACGAGGCGAATATCGGCCCGTGGCTGCGCCTGCAGGCCCATGGCGTCCGGATCCGCTGGTGGCGTATTCGCCCCGACAGCATGCGGCTGGAACCCGACGACCTGGACGGGCTGCTCGGCGACAAGACCCGCCTGGTCTGCTGCACGCACGCCTCCAACCTGCTCGGCAGCGAACTCGACCTGGCCACAGTCAAGGCACGCGCCCATGCCGCAGGCGCGCGCGTCTGCGTGGACGGGGTCGCCTATGCGCCCCATCGGCCACTCGCATTTTCCACGTGGGGCGTCGACTGGTACGCCTTCAGCCTCTACAAGGTCTTCGGGCCGCACTGCGCGCTGCTGTGCGCTTCGCCGGAAGCCGCAGAGCTGCACCACAACCTCAACCACGAGTGGAAGAGCGCGCCGTCCGCGGCCGAGCGGCTCGAGCCCGGCGCATGGCCCTACGAGCTGGCCTGGGGCGCCGCCGCCGTGCCGCAGTACCTGGAAGAACTGGGCGCGCACCATCACGCCGAGCCCTTCGAACCGATCATCGCCCACGAGGCCGCGCTGACGCGGCGCCTGCTCGCGTGGCTGGACGCCCGCCCCGACCTGCGGATCATCGGCGCGCGCGAAACCGGCCCGGGACGCTTGCCGACGGTTTCCTTCGTACCGGCGCGACGCTCGCCCGAGCAGGTGGTCGCCCAGGTGGACCGCGCCGGCATCGGTATCCGTCACGGCCATTTTTACGCGCCCCGCCTGGTGGAGGCCCTGGGCCTGGCCCGCGACAGCGGCGTCGTGCGCGTTTCGCTGGCGCATTACAACACGCCCGCGGAGGTGGACCGGCTGATCGTCGCGCTGGAGCACGCGCTGTGAACGCGACGGACGAAGACGGGCCCAGCAAGAGCCAGCGCAAGCGCGAAGCCGCCGCGCTGCAGTCGCTCGGGGAGGAACTGGCCGCGTTGCCCGCGGAGGCGCTCGACCGGCTCGAGTTGCCCGACCGGCTGCGCCTGGCGCTGGAGGAACTGCAGAACATCAGCTCGCACGAGGCACGACGGCGCCAGCGCCAGTTCATCGGCCGGCTGATGCGTGAAGTTGATCCAGCGCCCTTGCACGCTTTCATCGAGGCCCGCAAGCGACCGAGCCGAGACGCGGCGCGCCTGTTCCGCCTGGCGGAGCACTGGCGCGACCGACTGCTGGACGAGGGCGAACCCGCCGTGCTCGCCTTTGCAGCCGCCTTCCCTGCGGCAGACGCGCAGGGCCTCGGCGAGACGACCGCGGCGGCCCGCCAGGGTCGCAGCGGGGCTCCCAGGCGGCTGTTCCGCATGGTGCGGGCCGCGATCGAGGCGTCCGGCGCCGCCGGGGGGCCGGAGCAGGGCCCGCCAGCGCCGCCAGCGCTGCTAGAATAGCCGGATGGACACCCTGGTTGGCATCATCATGGGTTCGCGCTCCGACTGGGGCACGATGCGGCACGCGGCGGAAACGCTGGCAGCGCTGGGTGTGCCGCACGAGACACGCGTGGTCTCCGCCCACCGGACGCCGGACCTGCTGTTCGAGTATTGCGGCACGGCTCGCGAGCGCGGCCTGGAAGTGATCATCGCCGGCGCCGGCGGCGCCGCGCACCTGCCGGGCATGGCCGCGGCCAAGACCAGTATTCCGGTGCTGGGCGTGCCGGTGCAGTCCAAGGCGCTCAACGGCCTGGACTCGCTGCTCTCCATCGTGCAGATGCCGGCGGGTGTTCCCGTGGCCACGCTCGCCATCGGGCGTGCCGGCGCAGTCAACGCGGCCTTGCTGGCCGCCGCCATCACGGCGGCGGGCCGTCCCGAAATCCTGGCCGCCCTCGATCGCTATCGCGCCGAGCAGACCCGCAAGGTGCTCGCCGCGCCCGATCCCGCCGCCGAATCCCCGGAATGAAGATCGGCATCATCGGCGCGGGCCAGCTTGGGCGCATGCTGGCGCTCGCCGGCTATCCGCTGGGCCAGCGCTTTGTCTTCGTGGATATCGACGAGGAAGCGCCCGGCGCGCAGGTCGGTCGCATCATCCCGGGGCAATTCGACGATCCCGCCGCGCTCGCCGCGCTGGCCGCCTCGGTGGACGTTGTGACCTTCGACGTTGAGAACGTGCCGCAGGACGCCGCCGAGGCCGTGGCGGCAAAAGTGCCCTTCTACCCGCCGCCGGCCGCGCTGGGCGCCGGACAGGACCGCCTGGGCGAGAAACGCCTGTTCGAGTCCCTGGGCATTCCCACCACTGCCCATGCGGCGGTCGATTCGCAGGCCGACCTGCAAGAGGCTGCGCAGCGCATCGGCCTGCCGGCGATCCTCAAGACGCGGCGGCTGGGCTACGACGGCCGCGGGCAACGGCGCCTCGACACGCCGGCCGAGCTGGAAGGCGCCTTCGAGTCGCTCGGCGGCGTGCCGGCCATCCTGGAAGCGTTCGTCGACTTCGAGCGCGAACTGTCGCTGGTGGGCGTGCGCGGCCGCGACGGCGCGGTCGCCTTCTGGCCGCTGGCCGAGAACACGCATGCCGAGGGCATACTGCGCCAGACGCGTGCGCCCTGGACGGATGCCGCGCTGCAGGCCGAGGCCGAGCGTCACCTGCAGGCATTGCTGACGCGCTTCGATTACGTGGGCGTGCTGACCGTGGAGTTCTTCCTCGCGGACGGCCGATTGCTGGCCAACGAGATGGCGCCGCGCGTCCACAACTCCGGCCACTGGACCATCGAGGGCGCCGTGACCAGCCAGTTCGAGAACCACGTGCGCGCGATCCTGGGCCTGCCGCTGGGATCCACGGCAGCCACCGGCCACGCGGCCATGGTGAACTTCATCGGCCGCCTCCCGGCCCTCGAAAAGGCGCTGGCGGTGGAAGGCGCGCACTTCCACGACTACGGCAAGAGCGCACGCCCGAAACGCAAACTCGGCCATTGCACCGTGGTGCGCCGCAGCCCCGCCGAGCGCGACCAGGCGCTGTCCGCGCTGCTGCGGCTGTGCTGAAATATGAACGTCATCACTTGCACCGCGCCGTTTGCCGCTTATAGTGATTGGCTGAGTCCGCATTCCGGGACGCCCTTACAGACCGAGTCATGTACCTCGAATCCTTCGGCCTAAAGGAACACCCGTTCCGGCTCAGCCCCGACCCGCGCTTCCTGTTCCTCAGCAAGCAGCACGCCCGCGCGCGCGCCTACATGGAATCCACCGTGTGGTTCAGCGACGGCTTCGTGGTCGTCACCGGCGAGATCGGCGCCGGCAAGACCACCCTGCTGGAACAGTTCCTGGGTGAGCTGGATGAGAACGTCGCGGTGGTACGCATCCACCAGACGCAACTGACGGCGGTACAGTTCCTGCAGAGCCTGCTGGTGCAGTTAGGCGTGCGCCCCTTCAACATGCGCAAGGCCGAGTTGCTGGACACGCTGAGCAGCCACCTGCGCGAACTGCTGGCCGAGGGCCGCCGCGTCGTTATCGTCATCGACGAGGCGCAAAACCTGGATACCACCGTGCTGGAGGAAATCCGCATGCTGTCGGACGTGGGGCCCGGCGCGGGGCGCGTGGTGAGCATCATCCTCACCGGGCAACCTGAACTGAACGCGACCCTGGATTCCCCGGCGCTCGAGCAGTTGGCCCAGCGCACGCGGCTGCGCTTCCACCTCAAGGCGCTCAGCGAGCCAGAAACCGGCGCTTACATATTGCACCGGCTGAAGATCGCAGGCGCCGAGCGAGAGATTTTCGACCCGGAAGTATTTCCGCTGGTCTTCCGGTACACCGGTGGCGTTCCGCGGCTCATCAACACGCTGTGCGACACGGCCATGCTGGTCGCTTTCGGCGAGGAACACGAGACAGTGGGGCCCGGAGAGATACGGGAAGCGATCAAGGAACTGCAGTGGACGGACTACGCCAGCCGCACCAACCGGCTGAATACCGGCTGCGACTTCGGCGGCCAGACGGTCGGCCGGCTGGTGGTCTCCTGCGACGGCGAGGAACCGCGCGAATACCCGCTCAGCCGCGGGCGCTTCGTCATCGGGCGCACCGCCGACAACGACGTGCAAATCGACAGCCGCTTCGTCAGTCGCCATCACGCCCAGTTGACCATCGGGCCGCGCTCCGCCGTGATCGAGGATCTGAAAAGCACTAACGGCGTCTATTTCGGCGGCCAGAGAATCCGGCGCCGCACCCTGAAGGACGGCGAAAGCTTCGTCATCGGCGATCACGAGCTCCTGTTTCGCGCCGGGGACTTCGACGGCGCCAGTACCTGGGTGCCGGGGCAGGGCCCCACCGCCCGCGATGCGGAGCAGGAAGAGGAAGACCTCGAGGAAGCGGAAGACTCGCTGCAGGACGACCGCGAGGGAGATTGAGCATTCGCCCGGTCGCCGTGCTGCGGAATGCGCCACGCCTCGGCGTGCTGCTCTGCGGCCTGCTGGCCGGCTGCGGCCCGGCTGATCCTCCCGCTGAAGACGGCCATCCCCGGGCCACCGGCGAGCAGACCGCGGAAAGTTTCATGGTCGCCGCGGCGCACCCTGCGGCGGTGGAAGCCGGGCTGGCGATCATGCGACGCGGCGGCCACGCGGTGGACGCCGCAATCGCGGTGCAGATGGTGCTCGGCCTGGTGGAGCCGCAGGAGACCGGGCCCGGCGGCGGCGGCTTCCTGCTGTACCGGGACGCCGCCAAAGACCGCGTGACCGTTTACGACGGCCGCGAGACGGCGCCGGCCGCCGCGCAGGCCGACCGTTTCACACTGCTTGGCCGGCCCGCGCCCAAGTGGTTCGCTGTGCCGAGCGGACGCGCCGTGGGGGTCCCGGGACTGGTGGCGATGCTGGGCCTCGCCCATGCGGAGCACGGCCGCCTGCCCTGGGATGCGCTGCTGGCGCCGGCCATCCGGCTGGCGGAGGACGGGATACCGATGCCGGCCCGCCTGCAGCGCATGAGCCGGCGTGATCCTTCGCTGCGGTTGTTTGCGGATACACGCCGCAATTTCGTCGCGCCTGCCGGTGACCAGCCGGCCCGGCTGCGCAACCCCGATTACGCGGCGAGTTTGCGGCTGCTCGCGACCCAGGGCCCCGGCGCGCTTTACGAAGGCCCGCTCGCCCGCGCACTGGTCGAGCGCGCGGCGCGGCGTCGTCCCTGGCCGAGCGACATGACCCTGGCCGACCTGCGCGATTACCGGGCGACGCGGCGCACGCCCGTATGTGCGCCTTACCGGCAATGGCGGGTGTGCGGCGTGCCGCCGCCCTCCTCCGGCGGCATCGCCGTGCTGCAGATCCTGGGCATGCTGGAACGCTTCGACCTTTCGGACGAGACGCCTGGATCGGCGCAGGCCGTCCACCTCATGACCGAGGCCCATCGGCTGGCCTTCGCCGATCGCGCGCGCTACCTGGGCGACCCGGCCTTCACGCAAGTGCCCACGAAGGCCTTGCTGGACCGCGAGTACCTGCGCGGCCGCGCCGCACTGATCGACGCCGGACAGGCCATGCCGCGGCCGCGTGCCGGGCAGCCGGCTCCGGGGCTGGCGCGGATCGGCGCAATCCCGCCGGAGCCCGTCTCGGGCGGCACCACGCATTTCACGGTCGCGGATGCCGACGGCAACATCGTGGCGCTGACCAGCTCGATCGAGGCGCCTTTCGGCAGCCGCATGATGGTCGGCGGCTTTCTGCTGAACAACCAGCTGACGGACTTCTCCTTCGAGGCGCGGCTGGGCGCGCGAACGCACCCCAACGCCGTGGCGCCCGGTAAGCGGCCCCGGAGCTCGATGTCGCCGGTGGTCGTGCTGGATGCGCAGGGCGAGGTGCGCCTCGCGATCGGCGCCCGTGGCGGGCCGCGCATCATCGCCCACGTGGTGAAGGTGCTGGTCGGCGTGCTCGACTGGAAGCTGCCGATACAGGAAGCTATAGACTTGCCCAATTTCGTTCATGCGGAGCGGCGGCTGGAGCTGGAAGCGGGCGCAGCCCCGTCCGCGCTTCACAGGGCGCTGGAGCGCCGCGGCCACCGGGTGCGAGAGGTGGCCCTGGAGAGCGGGCTGCATGGCGTCGAGCGGCATGCCGGCGGCTGGCGCGGAGGCGCCGACCGGCGACTCGACGGCGCCGCCCGCGGAGAATGACACCAGGCAAGGCAGCGAGAGATACGACCGATGAGCAAGAACCCGCCCCGCATACGCCTGCCCCAGCGACGCAAGAACGCTCGCGGGGAGCCGCGCCGGGTCGGCGTGGAGCTGGAGATGATCGGCCTCGAGCTCAACGACATCGCCGAGACCGTGGCGCGGCACCTCGGCTTGTCCATCTCCACCGACGGCCGCTACCGGCGCGTGCTCAGCGGCGACCCGGCGGGCGACTGGGCGGTGGAACTGGATTTCGAGTTCCTGCGACGGTTGGGGGAACGGGAGCGGGCCGCGGATGACCTGATGGGCGATCTGCGCGACTCCGCCGAGGACCTGCTGAAGACCCTGGCCGAGCTGGTCGTGCCGATGGAACTGGTCGGCCCGCCCTTGCCGATGCGGCGCCTGGGCGAGATCAACGAACTCATCGACCTGTTGCGCGAGGCCGGCGCCAAGGGCAGCGCGGAAAGCGTCGGCTACGCCTTCAGCCTGCAGTTCAACCCGGAGGTGCCGAGCGAGAAGCCCGCGCTGATCACTGCCTACCTGCGGGCTTTCCTGTGTCTTTATGACTGGCTGTACATGCGCGCCGATATCGACCTCACGCGGCGTATCACAAGCTACATCGATCCTTTCCCGGCGGAATACGTGCGCAAGGTCGTTCACGAGGACTACGCACCGGACCTGGCGCTGCTGATCGACGACTACCTGGCCTTCAACCCGACGCGTAACCGGGCGCTGGACCTGCTGCCGCTGTTCCTGCACCTGGATGAAGAACGCGTGCGATCGGTCACGATGGATCCGCTGATCAAGCCGCGGCCCGCTTTTCACTACCGCTTGCCGGATTGCCAGATTCACGAACCGGGGTGGGGCCTGCACGTGGCTTGGGATGACTGGCTGGAGGTCGAAGCGCTCGCCGCGGACGGCCCGCGGCTGGCCGCCTGCTGCAAGTCCTATTCGGCTTTCCTGGACAAGCCCCTGAAGCGCTGGCTGGGCGACTGGGCCAAGCGGGTTTCGGAACAATGGCTGGCCCGCTGATCGCGGTCACGGGGCCGCAGCGCGGCGCCTTCGGGCCGCGACTGCTGGTGTCGCTGGCGCTGCGGCGTTACGGCGCGCGGCCGGTGCAGCTGCGCCCGGACAGCGACATGCGCGGCTTCGATTACGACGGCGTGGTGATCACCGGCGGGCACGACGTGAACCCGGTGCTCTACGCGGCCGAGCCAGAAGTCGAGCCCCGCCACGACGCGGCGCGCGATGCCTTCGAGTCGGCCATTATCGACGCCGCGCTGGAACGCCATGCACCGCTACTGGGGATCTGCCGCGGCGCCCAGCTGTTGAACGTGCGGCTGGGCGGAACGCTGTTCCAGGAACTGGCCTCGCGACGCAGCAAGACATCCAACCGCTGGACGGTGCTGCCGCTCAAGACGCTGTGCATCGAGCACGACAGTTGGTTGAACGGGCTGCTGAACGCCGAGCGCTGCCAGATCAACAGCCTGCACAACCAGGCCATCGATCGCGTGGGCGGGTCGCTGCGGGTGTCCGGCCGCGACCTCGACGGGATCGTGCAGGCGGTCGAGGATCCGTCCTACGGTTTCTTGCTCGGGGTCCAGTGGCACCCCGAATTCCTTTTGTTCCTGCGTCGCCAGCGGGGCTTGTTCCGCGCGCTGGTGGAGCATGCCGAGGCGTACCGCGCGAGGCGCGCCGAGTCCAGCAGAACCGCGTCGCCGGGCGCCGGCTAGCCCGTTCCGCCGACCGTCAGCGCGTCCACCTTGAGCGTCGGCTGGCCGACGCCGACCGGAACGCTCTGCCCTTCCTTGCCGCACACGCCGATACCGGCGTCCAGCTTGAGATCGTTGCCGACCATGGAGACCCGCGTGAGCACGTCCGGCCCGTTGCCGATCAGGGTCGCGCCCTTGACCGGCGCCGTGATCCGGCCGTTCTCCACCAGGTAGGCCTCGCTGGCTGAGAACACGAACTTGCCCGAGGTGATATCCACCTGCCCGCCGCCGAAGTTGACGGCATAAAGGCCGCGCTCGACGCTGCCGATGATCTCGGCGGGATCGTGCGGGCCGGCCAGCATGTAGGTGTTGGTCATGCGCGGCATGGGCAGGTGGGCGAAGCTTTCGCGCCGCGCGTTACCGGTCGAATGCGTACCCATCAGGCGCGCGTTGAGCTTGTCCTGGAGGTAGCCCTTGAGCACGCCGTTCTCGATCAGCGTGGTGCAGCTGGAAGGCGTGCCCTCGTCATCGATGGTGAGCGAGCCCCGGCGCCCGGGCAGGGTCCCGTCGTCGACCACGGTGCAAAGCGACGAGGCGACTTTCTCGCCGATGCGGCCGGCGAAAGCCGAAGTCCCGCGCCGGTTGAAATCGCCCTCCAGGCCGTGGCCGATCGCTTCGTGCAGCAGCACGCCCGGCCAGCCCGGCCCGAGCACCACGGGCATGGTTCCGGCCGGCGCGGGGATGGCTTCCAGGTTGACCAGCGCCTGGCGCGCAGCTTCGCGGGCGAATGACTCGGCATGGGCGTCGTCGGTCAGCCAGCCATAGCCGAAGCGGCCGCCGCCGCCCGCGAAACCCTGTTCGCGGCGCCCGTCCTGCTCGGCGATGGCCATCACGTTGACGCGGATGAGCGGGCGGACGTCGGTGGCCAGGGTGCCGTCGCTGGCCGCCACGAGTATCAGTTCATGCACGCCCACCAGGCTGACCACCACCTCGCGGATACGCGGGTCCACCGCGCGCGTCACGGCATCCAGCCGCTCCAGCAGCGCGATCTTCTCCGGATCGCTGAGCGTGCCCAGCGGGTCCAGGTCGGGATACAGCGGCGTGGGCCGGGATGCGCGCCAGGCCGCCACGGTGCGCGTGCCGCCCTCGCGCGTGATGGCGCGCGCCGCCTCGGAAGCGGCGCTCAAGGCCGGCATCATCAGCTCGTCCGAATAAGCGAAACCGGTTTTTTCGCCACTGACGGCGCGTATGCCCGCGCCCTGCTCGATGACGTGGCTGGCGTCCTTGACCTTGCCGTCCTCCAGCGTCCAGGCCTCCTGGCGCAGCGCTTGGAGGTAGATGTCCGCGGCGTCCACGTTGCGGCCCATGATGCGGCCCAGCAGCCGGTCGAGGTCGCGTTGCTCCAGCCCGGCGGGGCCCAACAGTCGGTCCGCGATGAGTGCAGGGGCGTTGTCGTTCATTCGTCCTTCTCCGTGGGCGGGCGCAGGGCCTCCGGCGGTCGCCGGTGTTCCAGCGCGGGAAAGCGGCGGCGCGCCTCGCGTTGCGCCTTCATGTCCAGGTCGGCGACGATCACGCCGATGCCTTCCCTGCGGCGGGCCAGCACCTCGCCCCAGTGATTGATGATCATGGAATCGCCCCAGGTCCTGCGGCCGCCCTCGTGTTCGCCCCACTGGGCGGCTGCGAGCACGAACGCCAGGTTTTCCACGGCCCGGGCCCGCAGCAGGAGCTCCCAGTGCGCCCGGCCGGTGGGCACCGTGAACGCGGACGGCACGGAGATCGTTTCCAGGCCCGCCGTCGTCATGGATCGGAACAATTCTGGAAAGCGCACATCGTAACAGACGGCCAGACCGAGCCGCCCGGCGGGACTTGCGGTCACCACGGCCCCGTGACCCGCGCTGGCGCCGGCGGACTCCCGGTAGCCCTCGTCGCTGCCGGGCAGCCCGACATCGAACAGGTGCAGCTTGTCGTAGCGCGCCACCGCCGCGCCGTCGGTATCGTAAAGAATGCTGGCCGCGCGCGGCCGCGACTCTCCGGGCTCGAGCACCGGCAGCGTGCCGCCGACGATCCACAGCCCGAGTTGCCGCGCGCGCGACGCGAGAAAGGCCTGGACGGGGCCGTCGCCCGGCGCCTCCGCACGGGCGATCCGGTCCGTCTCGCTGCGCCCGAGGAAGGAAAAGTTTTCCGGCAGGACGGCCAGCGATGCGCCGGCACTCGCGGCCTCTTCCAGCAAGGCTTCGGCCTGGGCGAGGTTCGCTTCAAGGTCCGGACCGGAAGACATCTGGATGACGGCAACGCGCGGCATCATGGGCGGCCACCCTCGCGCGCATCGCGCCCGCCGTTTCCGGGCGGCGGCACGGCGCCGCTGCCCAGCCGCTCGATCACCGGGTCCTCCCACGAGCCGCTGAGCTGGTAAGTCACCTGTGTTTCGAAGGGCTTGCTGAGGATCTCGGACAGCAGGAACAGCGCGGCGCCGACGGCAGGTCCGCCGACCACGGTGCCTGCCACCGGCAGGGTCCGCCCCAGGTCGGCGGCGATCACCACTTTCTGGTCATAGTCCCGCTCCACCAGCCCGATCCGGCCCACCACGACCATTTCGGCCGCCGGCCCCTGCATGACCAGGTTGTCGGTGTAAGCGCTGCCGTCCTCGAAGCGAAAGTCGCCCCGGATGCGATCGAAAGCCGTACCTTCGCCGAACACGTCCTTGAAGTCGAGCGCGAGCCGCCGCGGCAATGCCTGCACGCTCAACAGGCCGAAGACCCGGCCCGCGCCGGGCTCGACGCCCACCAGCGTCCCGTCCTTGATGAGGATACTCGCCTCTCCCCCGATCGCCGCCAGCCAGTCGCTGCGCAATCCGCCCGTCCAGCGCACATCAGCCTCGAAACTCGCCTGCCGGGCATCCATGCTGCGACGAAAACCCATGTACTCGAGCGTCGCGCCCACGTCGTCACTCTCTATGGTGACGCCCAGCCGCGACTGGTCGACCGTTTCGGAAAGGCGC
>Ga0209943_1000759_pt1 | contig 21343 bp, 12 predicted proteins | sample SalPonR1_B_D2_MG_FD_185698 | JGI IMG/M metagenome (GOLD analysis project Ga0209943, IMG submission 185698) | Salt pond soil microbial communities from South San Francisco under conditions of wetland restoration - Salt Pond MetaG R1_B_D2_MG... ... | reverse complement strand
CCCAATGTGTAGCAGGAACATCTGTGAAATTAGTTGCGCCTTTAATGGCCGCAGCGTCAAGGCCAAGAGCCCTTACTACAACAGCTGCGTATTCAGCTCTTGTAATATTGTTTTCCGGCTTGAAAGAGCCGTCCTCATATCCTGTAAGGATATTTAATGCAGCCAATCTTGTGACGGCATCTTCGCAGTCAGTACCAACAACGTCTTCGGGAGTTGCAAATGCAAATGCAACAGATCCTAGGACTAATGAAAGCACTAACACCAATGAAAGTAATTTTTTCATGGTTTGTGTTTCCTCCTTTAAAAATGTTTTTTTATTTAGAAGCGGTGAAAATATGTACACCACGTTCTATCGGTTGATAAACGACAACTGCAGGGAAGGCACATAGCCTCTCCTACTTTGTTATTATACATCTAAACGGGCTTTTTTTACATTACGCTCTTGTTACAAATATGAGTCTCTTATATTTCAAAAACTTTGGATTTCTCCATGTCCTTACGGCTAACAAGAATGGAAAGGAATATTCCAAGCATTGCCCAGTAGAGCGGAGCCACGGAAACTACGCTGTCGTTGAAAAGGGATGTCGTCAGGTAGCCAAGCAGGGCCGCGTCAAGCATTAGAAGAATCTGGTCCAGCCTTTTCTCGAAGTTAAAGTCTGTCTGCTTTAAGAATTTCCAGAAGGCGTAGCTGTTTAGGAAGAGAAAAGCCATTAGCGCTATAAGCCCCTGGTTGACTCCTATCTGAAGGTATATGTTATGAGGCTTGTCTGCTATCTTGTTGAAGTTTTCCTTGAATGAGTCAGCATGGGGAAACTTCATGACATAGGTGTCGGGACCGTTTCCTATAACAATGGTGTCCTTCATCATGCCTAAGGTCTTGTACCATATGTATCCCCTGCCGGAACCCAGGGTTGTGAAGCCCTCTCCATATACGATGCCTTTTTCTTCCGAAGGCTTGACCTCTTCGCCCTCCGAACCGGATGTTTCTCCATCATCTTTTGCGCTTCCGGTGATAGCTTCTTTCTCCTGCTCTATCACCTTTCCTGCGTCGGAGAAAAGGCTGTTGATTTTTCCGAATACCCGTGCCGGGTTCTGAAAATTGAATACAAATGCTATGACAAAGAATACCGCTATCATTGAAGCGTATCGCTTCCAGTCCCTTGCGAAGTTCTTGATATTGATCGCTACAAGAAGCGCGGCTGCGGCAAACACACCTACAAGCCCTGCCCGTGAGCCGCTTGCAATCATGAATGCGAATGAGAGAGCGCTTAATGCGAAATATGCAATTTTCCTGTTTTTTTCTTTTTCAAAGAGAAAAAGCCCCAAAAAGAAAGGAACGGCTATTGCTGTAAAAGATCCCACATAGTTTGGATTGAAAAGCGTTGCATATGCTATGTCCTTGAAACGGAATGTAAGCGTTGGAAGATTGGCCTGCATCTCAGATGGTATGGAAAGCATGTATGCAAGATTTGTCTCGAGGAAATTGTGTCCGTAAAACTGCCCTATTCCTATGAAAGACAATATAACCGTGGAAACAATCAATCCCCATTTGAAGGGCTTGAGATTTATTCTCGAGAAATCAATGGAGTATGCGGCAAGGAAAACGGCCATGTATGCCATGTATGTTATGAGTCCCTCTGTCCTGTCGTAAAAACCCCATATGGAAATGTAGCGGAAGTCGGACATCAATGATGAAAGGATTGTGAAGAGTGCAAATATGCCTACGGCTATGAATATTTTGTTGTCTTTTTTGATTCTGCTCTTGTGGTCTATCAGCTGGCCGAGCATTATAAAGAGGAGGGCTCCCGCCAGAACCCAAAGGTAAACTGCCTTGTAGTAATGAAAATAGTTTAGCTTCTGCCCGCTTATGAGTTGGGATATGTTGGTCTGTTCTTTGGACAGCCCGACAAAGGGAACAACCTTTACCCTTATTACAAGCGGAACGACTGCAGCCATTACAGCCAGTATGTAAAGTTTTATCTTGTCGTACATATGTAAACCTCCGTGATTATGTATTTATTCTACCATTGTATTCCATTATATAACATTTGAGTAGAATGTGGAAATGTAATCTAAGATATCAGATATCAGATGTCAGGTATCAGAAAAAACAAGAAAAAATACAAAAACAAAAGCAAAGGCAAAGAAAAAAACGCCTATCAGCTGCCTGCTGCCCGCTACTATCCCCTCTCATTCATTCCTGCCAATATTCCAAGGAATATCCAAAATATCGGAGCGGATGAAACGACTGAATCGTTGAAGAAGCCTGTGACCATGTAGGCGGCTATGGCTGCGGCGAAGGGGGCTTGGAAATTCTGCAGCGGATTTTCGGCCAGGCTTTTCCACGCACTTTTGAAAATCCCGAAAACGAAACCGAGAAAAGACAAGAGGGCCAGCCCCCCTGTGTTTACGAATATCTGCATGTATAGGTTATGAGGCTTTGAAACGAAGGCCTTTCCTCCCATTTCCAAGTATTTTGCCTGGGGATAGTGGAAGAGGAAGGTGTCGGGCCCGTTGCCGATAAAGACTGTGTCTTTCATCATTGGCAGCGTCAGTTTCCATATGAGCATTCTTCCGCTCCCCATGTTTAGAACGTCTTCGTTGCGCATTCCGTTTTCTGCAAACATGAGCGGGAATGTATTTCTAAACCACTCGAAGCGTCCTCCCATTGCCGCCAGCCAGCTGCTGACGAAGCCTCCTGTGGTGATTTCGAGGAAAAGGGCGGACATGGCGACTATTGATGCAAGAAGTGCCCAATCTTTATATCTTTTTTTGAGCTTTCTTATGTCAAGAAGGAATACAATTGCCATTGCGGCGGCAACACCCACCATTCCAGCCCTGGAGCGACTTGCTATTAGAAGAGATGTCAAAGCAAATATTGAAAGGCCGTAGAATATTCTCCTTTTCCCTTCTTTGTGCCTGCCGAGAAACCTGACCATGAAAAATGTCAATGCAAGCGAGCAGTAGCTTCCCACATAGTTGGGATTTGAAAGCGTTGTGTAGGCTCTTTTTATGAATTTGGATTCGACTGCCGGCAAAAAAGCCCTCATGTCGCCTGGAACAAGCACGGGATAGAATGTTTTCCAGGTGAAGGGGTCTGTTCCCCAAAGCTGAAGAAGCCCGATTATGGAAATGGCTGCAGCGCCTGCCATCATGAAGGCTTCAAGCTGAGAAAATGATTTCTTGAAGGTCGCCTGGTCGTTTGCATATGTATAAGCGGCAAGAAAGAGTATTATGTAGCTTAAAAGGACGAAAAAACCCTCCATCCTGTTTGTGAAACCCCAAAGTGCGTTGTATGGAAAGCGGGACATGGCTGTGGATAAGAACAAAATTGCCGTGTATGTTGTCAAGGGTATCCACAGGGATGGCCTCACTTGGAGTTTTTTCCTGTCGTAGAAGTTTTCCGCAAGCATGAGGGCAAGCAGAAATACGCTTGATGTTATGAGTATGTAAGCTTTATAGGCTTCAAAGTAGTTGTATGTATACATTACCCTGTTTTCGGTGAAGGATACGGTGTCTCCCCCGACAAGCGCCACAATGCTGTAGCGGACAACAAGCGGAAGAAGACCGGCTATTAATATTAGTATTGCGCTCTTTAAGTTTCTTATTCTATCAAGCATGTCATTCCCCTTAGTAAGATTTATTCCCATTGATACCTATTAGGCAACGAACCTGTAAAATCCTCTAAAATATTATGCAAGATAGCAAAAGACCGCTCCCATAATGCTTGGAGCGGCCTGATCTATTTGTGTTTTTTAAATTCACGAAGCTTTTCTTTTATTTTTTGCCGCCCTTTATTGCAGCTGCTACAAATTCTCTAAAGAGGGGCTGGGGCCTTGTGGGGCGCGACTTGAACTCGGGATGGAACTGGCCTGCAACGAACCAGGGGTGGTCGGGAAGCTCTATCATCTCTACCAGGCGCTCATCGGGAGAGAGGCCGCTGAATACGAGGCCATGCTCTGCAAGCGTGTCCCTGTATTGGTTGTTTACTTCATAACGATGGCGGTGCCTCTCGTATATGAGCTCGCTGCCGTAAGCCTCGAAAGCTTTTGTTCCTGGCATCACTTTGCATGGATAGGTTCCAAGGCGCATTGTTCCGCCCTTGTCCTCTATGTTTATCTGATCGGGCATTATGTCTATTACGGGATGCGGGGTTTCCAAGTCAAGCTCGGAACTGTGGGCCCCGGAAAGCCCTATGACGTTCCTTGCGTATTCGACCACCGCCATCTGCAGGCCCAGGCATATGCCGAAGAATGGAACCTTGTTTTCCCTGGCGTATTTTACGGCAAGAAGCTTTCCTTCTATTCCTCTGTCGCCGAAGCCGCCCGGTACGAGTATGCCGTTTGCTCCTGAAAGCTTTTCTTCTATGTTGTCTGCATTTACGTCCTCGGACTGTATCCAGTCTATTTCCACTTCCACTCCGTTGTGTATGCCGGCGTGCTTGAGAGACTCTGCAACCGACAGATAAGCATCGCGGAGCTCTACGTATTTTCCTACAAGGGCAATTTCCACCATGTCTGTCCACTCCGCAAGGTCGGGCTCTGCGCAGTCCATTCCAAGCAGGTCGCATGTCGCTGTGGCAAGGCCTTCCTTTTCGAACATGAGGGGAACCTCATATAGGGTGTCGGCGTCCATTGCCTGGAGGACATTCTCTTTTTCGACGTTGCAGAAAAGGGCTATCTTGTCCTTGAGTCCGCTGTAAAGCTCTTTTTCAGTCCGGCAAACGAGTATGTCGGGCTGTATTCCTATTTCCCTGAGCTGCTTTACGCTGTGCTGGGTGGGTTTTGTCTTTAACTCTCCTGCAGCTTTGAGGTAGGGGATTAGCGTTACATGGATGAATATGACGTTGCCCTTGCCTTGGTCGTGCTTGAGCTGCCTTATGGCTTCGAGGAAAGGCTGGCCTTCAATGTCTCCTACGGTTCCGCCTATTTCGGTTATTACAACATCGGGGTTCGTCTGTCTTGCCACATTTAGAACAGACTCCTTTATTTCATTGGTTATGTGGGGTATAACCTGGACTGTTCCGCCAAGGTAGTCTCCCCTTCTTTCTTTTGTTATTACCGACCAGTATATCTTTCCGGTTGTAACGGAGCTATACTTGCTTAGGTTTACGTCTGTGAAGCGCTCGTAGTGGCCAAGGTCGAGGTCGGTTTCTGCACCGTCCTCTGTCACGAAGACCTCCCCGTGCTGGTAGGGGCTCATTGTTCCCGGGTCGACATTGATGTAGGGGTCGAGCTTCTGGTTTGCGACCTTGAGCCCTCTGGATTTGAGCAGCCTGCCGAGTGATGCCGCCGTTATGCCCTTGCCGAGTGATGAAACAACGCCGCCTGTGATGAAAATAAACTTGGTATCCATAGATAGCTCCTTTCGAAATTCCGGTTTTCTGTATTCTGGCCATAAAAAAGGTGAGTCCACCCCTAGGGGTGACCCACCTGCATCCGATTTCTTCTTTTGGCAGGGCACCCTTTATATAAAGAGTGCTCTTATATATTTAATAACTTATATATAATACTATGCATGGGACAAGTTTTCAAGTATAAATTCATAATTTAAATGCCGGACGATTTTGGTCGTCCGGCTATTAGGTTTGCTATTTGATTTTTTCTATGGCCGTCTTGAGCTGCAAGTCCTCTACGCCGTTCCTCAACACTGTGAATATTCTCTGCTCTACAAGATTTCTGGTTGTCCAGTCAAACACACCGTATGAGTATAGATTCTCAGCTGCCTGAAAACTTTTCACAGCCTCGAAAGTCGCTTGATCCATTTTTCCTGTAGGTTCAACTTGGTAGCCTAAAAATGCCAAGCGCTGCTGAGCCCCGTATACATTAAGTCCCACATCTCCGAGCGTTGGTTTGTCGTCCTCTATCATGGGGACAAAATCAAGTACATCTTCAGTATCTTCTGCCCTTATATTCTCGACAACAAAGTCCGGCTCTATGCCTATCTTGTTTATAGGATCTTCACTGCTTGTAAGATATTCGGCAATGGTCATTTTGATTGCCCCGCCGTTTGTTATGGGTATTACGCTCTGGACTGTTCCCTTTCCAAAACTTTTAGTTCCTATAATTGTTCCGACCCCTGTGTCCTTTATTGCCCCTGCAAATATTTCGGATGCGCTTGCGCTTCCTTCATTTATTATCACTGCCAAGGGAAGGTCCAATGCGCCCGCTTCTGCAAAATAGGTCTTTCTGTTGTCTTCGTCCTTGTAGTCAATATGAAGAATGGGTTGACCTTCTTCTATAAAACGGTCCGCAAGCTTTATGCATTCTGTAACCAAACCGCCCGGATTGTTTCGAACATCTATTACAAGCCCCGTCATTCCCTGAGCCTTCAATTCGTCCAAAGCCTTTCCGAAATTTATGTCGGTTTCACTGCCGAATCTTGTGATTTTGATATATCCCGTTCCATCCTCTAGCATCTCAAACTCAATTTCATTTAATACTATTGTTTGCCTTTTTATTTCATAATAGATTATTTCGTTTACGTCTTTTCTAACGATTCCTACTTTTACCTTTGTACCCGCTTGACCCTTTATTGCATCCGCCGCTTTGTCAAGGCCATAGCCTGTTATATCCACACCGTCTACATATCTTATGATGTCTTCAGCCCTGATGCCCGCTTTTTCAGCAGGTGTTCCCACCAATGGAGATACGACTACCGTATCCTCGCCGCGCTTGGTTATCGAAACGCCTATGCCCTCATATTCGCTTCTGGCTTTTTCGTTGAATTTTTCGTAGTCGCCGGGTTCGAGGTAGTTGCTATGTTCGTCCAGAACCTCGAAAAGTCCCGAATAGGCACCTTCCATGAGTTCCTCTTCGGTTACATCGTACTTGTACTGCATTTGAATGTACTTGATCATAAGCTCCATATATTCGATTCTGTCCTCGAGCGTGTCGAAGGTCTTTGACGGTTCCGCAGCGCTTGCGAATCCTGTCGACAATAGAGCGACTATGAGAATAGTAGCCATAAAGATTTTTAATGTCCTGCTTTTATTGTTCATGTATGTTTCCCTCCGTTTCAATTTATTCCTATTTTTCAGTATAGTGCATGGGCTAAAAAAATGCCACCTTGCTCAGGTGACATTTATATTACATTCGTTCCGGCTTATTTACTTCGAGTTGGTCGAGTATGCTCGATATTACTGTTGCAAGAGACCTGTAGAGCTTTAGTATGGTCTTTAGCTTTTCTTTTTCGAGCTGCCTGTAAAGAGTGTTGTCGTTTATGTCGTGGAAGAGTTTGCTGAGCCTTTCCGCATATTCGATGTAGTGTGCGGGGTTCATGTCGGATACGGCCTTTTCAACTATTTGACCATAGTCGCTCATTTGGCTTGCCATAACCTTCTCTTCTTCGCCTGCGAGCAGGTTTTCATCGAAATCTGTAAGGTAGGAAACTCCGGAGCCTTCCTCTTTGAATATGTCGAGAAGGGACCTGGTGCGACTATATACATACTGAATTTTTCTTGAATTGTTTTCGTTGTACTGAAGCTTTACTTTCTTGTGATAGGGCATTCTGACAAGTGAATACTTTATCCGCTCCAGGTCGGCCTTTTCCATTACGTCTCCCACGTCCAGGCAGTCCACCAGTTTTTCTCCGTCGTAAAGGTCAACTTTTTCGGTGACAAGGGCCTTGCCTTCAAGCTCGGGGTAGCTCTTTATGCTCTTTTGGGAAACAAAGACTATTGCATCCTCTAAGACTTTTGGGTCTTTTGTTATTTCGGTCTCCATTATTCTTTGGCAAGCGGGGCCTGTGTCCCTGTCGAAGTTTGTAAGGAAGTAGGATATGCCAAGCTCACAATTGTCGTCCTTTACCAGGATGTATTTTTCGACGTCGTACCCTGCCAGGTCGCAGAGACCGGCCAATGTGTACATATTGAGAAAGGCCCTGAGGTCGCAGAGGCAGACTATGTCTGCAAGTTTGTCCACGGCAACGACCAGCCTTTTCTTTTGGCCCTTTCTTTCGAAGGTTTCAAAGCGGCCGGTTTCAATGTCCCTGAAGACGCCCCTGAAGTATTTGTTGTTGAGGTGGAAATTGACATGGCCCTCGGGTGAAATTTTTATTTCGTCGAATATGTTTGTGTTCCTGTCCATGTAGGTCTTTACCTGGCGGGCCAGAACAAGCGGCTCGGCGCCGTGCTTGGAAGCAATTTGCATGCATATGTTGGTATGGAAGTCTCCATGGTCGGGATTGGGCGATGTCCTTATTTCTATTTTATCCAAAAGGCTTCCGCAGTCTACTACGTCCTCAAGAGACTGGGCAATTAAACGTTTTGTTTTTTCTTTAATCGTTTTCATTTTTCAACACTCCTCGCTTTGCGTCTATGGTTGCTTGAAAAACCTGGAGACCAGTGCCTCCTATGTATGCGCTGCTTACAACCAGACTTCCGCTTTGGATTAAATTATTTCTATGTTGAGTTCGTTGACAGATTGGCCAAGCCCTTTCAGGCTCATTTCGTAGCGGATGAGGATTTTTCCTTTTATGTTCTCGTCAAAAACATAATACAACTCTCTGGTCAAAATTTCAAGCTTGAAAGTGCCGTTTGGGGTGACATAATCCGAAGTGTGGCGTTTTCCCTTTTCAAACTCCATGCGCATCCTTGCGTTTCCAAAGCGATTCAGGGTTATTTTGCGGTCCTTGAGCTTGAGGCTTGTGGTGGATCCCTCCATTCCGGAAATTTCCGATTCGTCATAGAGCAGATAGTCGGCTCCACCCTTTCGGTAGTGCTTTCCCTCTGTGGTCACCTCTATTATTTCCGCTTCTTCGCCCGCTCTTTTTATTTTTCCCTTTATTTTAAGCATTATCTCTTTCATAATTTTCCTCTGGTTTCAGATGTCAGTTGTCAGTCGTCAGCTGTCAGTAGTCAGCTGTCAGTTGTCAGGAAATGCAAAAGCATTAAAACAAAAACATCAAAGTGATTATTTCTTTTGCCGTCTTTGTTTTTGTGTTTTTAATCTTTCTTCTTAATCTCTCCTGATACCTGACATCTGATATCTGTTTTTCCTGATATCTGACATCTGTTCTTTGCTTTTGTCTTTTCTTTCCACTTTCCACTTTCCACTTTCCACTTTCTACTTATTCTTTTTCAACGCCAATTCCACCAGGCGGTCAATAAGGTCTCTGTATTGAAGACCCGTGTTCTGCCACAGCATTGGATACATGCTGAATTTGGTGAATCCCGGCAATGTATTTATTTCGTTGATGTAGACATCTCCGCAGGTTTTGTCAAGCAGGAAATCGACTCTTGAAAGGCCTGTGCAGCCCAAGGCCTTGTATGCCCGGGTCGCCATGTTTCTTATTTTGTCGGACTCGTCTTCCGCCAGGTCGGCCGGTATAACAAGTCCGGATTTTGCCTCTTCGGAATACTTTGCAGCATAATCATAGAATTCGTGCGAGGGCATTATCTCTCCCAGAACTGAAGGCTGGGGCTGGTAGTTGCCAAGCACTGCGCACTCTATTTCGCGGGCGTCTATTCCCTTTTCGACGAGTATTTTCCTGTCGTGCCTGGCGGCTTCCAAAAGGCCATCCATCAGCTCGGACCGCTTGTGCACTTTTGTTATGCCCACGCTTGAGCCCAGGTTTGCGGGCTTTATGAAGAGAGGATATACAAGAGATGCGGACTCCACTTTTTTTATGCAAGCCTCTTCTTCGGAAAGGTCTTCTCTGTAAATGACTGTGTAGGGAACTACCGGCAAATGCTTAAATTCAAGCAGCTGCTTGGCCAAAACTTTGTCCATGCAAGCGGCGGAAGCCAAGACTCCGCAGCCCACGTATGGAACTTTGGAAAGCTCAAGAAGTCCTTGCAATGTTCCGTCCTCGCCCATGGGCCCGTGAATTACAGGAAAAACCATATCCATTTTTTCGCCCTTTATTTTACCGGGCATTTTTATGGAAAAAAGGTTGTCTTCGCGTCCGTTTATTGCAAGCAAATCGGCTTTTTCTTCCCAATTTCCATTTTCAATGTCGGCATAGTCTCCGTCGAAATACATCCACCTTCCCGACTTTGTTATTCCTACCGGAAACAAGGCGTATTTGTCCGGATCCGCCGCCCTTAAAACCGATGCGGCCGTCATGAGGGACACTTCATGCTCTTGGCTCATTCCTCCGAAGACTACTGCAAGATTCATCTTTTTCATTTGGCTCGCTCCTTTCCGCTCAGCGGCGGTTTGCTTTTTTCAATATATGTTTTTCTTTTTTTTTCTGAATATCCTGATTGTCTCTTCCATGTCCCTTATGTGTTTTTCGGCTTTGGTCTTGGCAACTTCACCCTGGCCCTTCCTTATTGCTTCAAGTATTTCCCTGTGCTCTGATAGGAGCTGCTTGAAGTCGTCGGATTCGGAGAAGAATACTACTCTGAACCTTTGAACCTGCTCCTGCAGACCCTGGGCTATGTGTATAAGCTTTTTATTGTGGGTGGATGCGAATATGGCTTCATGGAAGGCCTTGTCCTTTTCCATCATGCCTTCTCTGTTCGATGCCTCAACAAATTCTTCAAACTCGGAAAGGACCTTTTCAAGCACTTCGAGTTCTCCGTCGCCCCTTCTTTCGGCCGCAAGAAAGGATGCAAGCCCCTCGAGGACTCCCCTTACTTCCAATACGTCAAGAACGTCCTTTATGGACATGTCTGCGACATAGGCGCCTTTTCTGGGCACCATGGTAACCAGGCCCTCCAGCTCGAGCTTTCTTATGGCTTCCCTTATGGGTGTCCTGCTTACTCCAAGCTGCTCTCCCATTTGAAGCTCCATGAGCCTCTCTCCCGGTTTAAATTCGCCTTTTAATATCGCTGCTCTCAAATATTCAAAAACAACTTCCCTCAAGGGCTTGTAGTTTTGCAATTTAAGCTTTCCTGCGCCTGTATTCATTCCTTCTCCTCCTTGCTGTAAGCGGTAGATATGTATGTCTGTCTGTAAGTTCTTTTAAGATTTTTGTAGGCTTTGCTGGCGCGGCCGTAATCCTTGAAAAGACCGAAAACGGTGGGCCCGCTCCCGCTCATCAGGGTTCCCTGGGCCCCGAATTGCATCATTTTTTTCTTTATTTCCCCTACTTCCGGGTGCATCGCAAGCGTTACATCTTCAAGACGGTTGTAGAGATTGTTGGAAAGTCCCTTTATGTCGCCATCCGCCATGGCCTTTATGACTGCTTGGGCGTCCGGGTGCAAATTATTTTGTTTAAGGTCGAGCTTGTCGTACACCCTTGAGGTTGATACAGCTATATTGGGTTTTGAAAGGAGTATGAAGCCATTTTTAAGACCCTCTACAGGTGTAAGGCGCTCCCCTATTCCCCGAGCATGGGCGGCCTTGCCGAGAAGGCAAAAGGGTACGTCGGCTCCTATTTTACGGGCCTCTTCCATAAGCCTTTCTAGGGAAATGCCAAGCCCAAGGCCTTCGTTAAGAAGGCTAAGCACTGCGGCGGCGTCGGTGCTGCCACCTGCCAGTCCAGCTGAAACGGGAATTCCCTTTTGTATTGAAATATCTATCCTTTTGTCTATATTGCACAATTCCTTAAGGGCCAATGCCGCTTTGAATGCAGTGTTGGTCCTCCCTTTCGGCACGTACGGCAGATTGGTGGCAAGCTTTATCTTGTCGCCCCTTGAGATTTTTATTTCTATTGAGTCCCATAGATTTATCTGCTGCATTACCGTATTTATTTCGTGGTAGCCGTCAGGACGCTTGCCTTCAACGTCCAGAAAAAAATTCACTTTTGCTCTTGCTTTTCCTTTTATTATAATAAGACTCACCTCTCGGGCAATGGTGTAATTTTTAATACTTTATACTGCATACAAAGTTCTGTATTATCTATTATATCAAAAAAAAGAAAGAAAGCAGGAAAGAATTCCCGCTTTCTTTTTTTTATTCTATGTTTTCGCTTTATTTTATTGCATTAAGAAGCTTGTAGAGAAGGGCCGCAACTTCGGCTCTTCTTGTACTGGCCTTTGGATTAAGGTTGCTTCCGTCTCCTGCTACCAGTCCTTTTTCAAGCAGAACCGATATGCTTTCTTTTGCATATGCCGAAACCTCGGACGCATCTTCAAATCCGTCGATTTCTATGCCTGTGCTTTTGTCTATTTGATCTGTGTAATCTGTTGCCGAAAGCGCTCTTCCAAGTATTACCATCATATCCTGCCTGGATATTTCGCTGGTCGGGCTGAATTCGCCGTTTCCTTTTCCGTTTATTATTCCCAGGTCTTTTGCCGCAGCAACCGCTGCAGCGTAGTAGGCGTCTTTTGCAACGTCGGTAAAGCTTTCCACCAATTCTCCTTCAAGTTCAAAGAAGTTTGCAACGAGCAAAACGAAGTCGGCTCTTCTTATGCTGTTTCCGGGTGCGAATTCCGTATCGGACATTCCATTTATTACTCCTCTTGCAGAGAGCGCCTCTACGGCTTCCTTAGCCCATTCGAATGCTGACATGTCTTCGAATGTCTTGCCTGAGAAGGCCACCGAGTAATGACTTGTGTGGTTTGTCTCGAGCACTATGGATCCTGTTTCAGAGTTGTAGGAGCTTGATGTAAGCGGAATTATGTTTCCGTCATCGTCTATGAAGACAGCTATCACTCTGTGGCTGTCGGCCTTTTCCTCTTCGGTCAAAGTATAGGGAATTGAAATTTTTATTTTTTCTTTTCCGCTTTTCCACTTTATTTTTTCTCCGCCAACTGAGATGTTTATGTCGATTACGGGTTTACCTTCGAGAAGCTTTTTGTCATCATCGGACAGGTCGAGATCATCGGGATCCACCTGGCTTATGCCGACTGATACGTCTTCTTCCGGGTCCTGGTCAAACATTGCATCATGAAGCTCAACCGTTCCGTCCGGGGTTTCCACCTCGAGTATCTTGTCTTCTTTTTCAAAGAAGGTCTTGGGTATTTCCTGGACGTATTCTCCATCGGTCTTTTCTTCAATTTTTACCTTTGCAACCATTTTGCCCTGATTGTTTTTCTCTGCTTCCTCAAGAGCGTCTGCCAGCGGATCAGCCTCTTCTACCGGGGCCGCAACTACTGCTCCTCCTCCGCCACTGCCTGAGCTCGCCTTTCTGAAGGCAGGCGTTATGGTTACGGGAAGTGTTCCCATTACAAAGGTTGTTGTGGATCTTGAAGCGTTTGCAAGCTCTAAGTCGTTTCCGCCCCCGTCGACTGCATTCCATGTTCCAAGCTTGTAGCCCGAAGCTGGATTTGCCCTTATTGTTACGGTCTCGCCCTCTTCCGCCTTAGCGGCGTTTGCCGAGCCCGATCCATTGTCTACAGTCTCGAATTCAATGTCGTATAGAGGGACCACGCTTGCTGTGACCGCGTTGTCTTCGCTTGCGCTGTCCATTGTTGCGGTCCAAGGTCCGTCCTTTGGAGTTTCCAAGGCGCTGAAGCTTGTGAGGGCGGTGCCTGTTATTGCTTTTACCCTGTGGTCCTGGTCAGGGGTAAGGGTCAGTACATATGATGCACCCTCGATTATTTTCCCATCGTACTCGTCTGGGTCAATCGATATTGACCAGTCCGCTCCGTCAAGCGCCGTGGTTGTCACTGCGTATTCAACCATATCTATGAAGAAGGCCTCTATGGTCAGCGTGGATGAGTTTGCCCTGAGATTGTTTATTTCAATCGTTTTGCTTATTATTTTATTTCCATCGCTGTCTTGCGCTATTTGCCCGTTTATTTCCCAATGGTCCATCATCTGTCCGTCATCGGGAGAGGCAATTATTAGCAGGTCTGTGTTTCCACCTACGTCTGCAAAACCGCTTTCAAACTCTACATCATCGGTTGTGGCCGAGATTATGCTTCCCTCTCCTGCTCCCACTCCGTAGTTTACGGTGTAGCTTGTTTGCGATATTAGCTCGACCTTGGCGTCTATATTGGCCGAAATGTCGTCGAATGTGTATGTCTTGTCTCTGGTGTCGTTTACTGCGTTGTCTATTGTCCATTTGTCAATCATGAATCCGGAATCCGGAACTATTGTCATCTCAAGGCGGTCGCCTTGACACACGTCTATGCTTATAGTGTCGGCTTCGTCTTCAGATGCAAGCTGGCCCCTTGAGACTTCCACATCAAATGCGTCATAGAGCACGTAGCTTATTCCCGCGCGGGCTCCGTAGTCAAGGTCAATTGCAAAGTCGGTGCTTTCTGCAAATGCAGCCTGGAGCGACAGGTCGCTTCCAAGTTCTGCTACAGCAAGGACCACTCCGTTTTCTGTAAATTCATCCGTTCCTGTCATGGTAAAGCCTGCAAATGCATAGCCGTGGTCGGGATGGGCCGTAAAGACGACTTCCGAACCGCCCGGCACTGCTGAAAGGTCTTGTGTCTCCACTCCGTCTACTGTAACTGTTATGCTTCCGTTTTCGGCAATATTTTCTATCTGGTAGGTGTTTTGCACCGTATCAAGAAGTATGCCCGTGTTGCCTGTTATGTCGAATCTGTAGCCCTCGTCTCCAACAGGGATTTCGACGCCGTTTACTGTCCAGGCCGCACCTTCAGCCTCGCTGTAGCCGGCCTTGATTTTTACCAAAACCTCGGTATCTCCGACTATTTGGGCTCCGGATGCCACCGTCTTTTCTGCAAAGGGATTTTCAGTGTCTCCTGTGGCATAGGTGTATATAGCCTCCATGTTGTCTGAGAAGGTGAGAACATAGCTGTCTCTTTCAAACACTGCCCTAAGAGTTGTGCTTACTGCTGGCATCTGGTATTGAAGCGTGCTTGTCCCGTCGCCGTTAAGGTTTCCTGTTCTTACCGAGGGATTGCCCGGTTCGTTTATTCTCCACTCCTTGAAGCTGTATCCCGCAGCCGGCGTGGCGGTAAAGGACATCTCTGCTCCCGAGTTTACGTTTCCTCCGTTTACAAAGGCTGTGTTGTTGTCGCAGACAACGCTTCCTTCGCCCTCGACCGCTGTTGTCAGTGCCGTTTTAGCTTTTCCGAATGTGACTGTGAGTGTTGTATCTTCGGCATTCATCGTGTATGAAAGCCTGGTCTTTGTTTCATTGAACATTGAATCGTCAAGTTCTATGGGAGCTCCTGTGTCTGTTACAATTGCCCTCCAGGAGTCAACCTCGTACCCGTCGTAGGGGCTGGCGTAAAGCAAAAGCTCGGTAGCTGCGCTGAACTCATCCGCTTTTCCATCATCAGAATTGGAAAGGGTTATCGTCCCTACTGTCATGTCCTTGTAAAGGTCCATCTCAGGGCTCACCAGATAGGTCTGGCCTATTATTGTGTAGATTCCGTAGATGTATTTTATTTCGTAGTTGTTGTAGGCGGTGCTGTCTGTAGAGCTTGATCCCCGGCCGTATATGGTGTAGTTGCCCGGCTCTGTATCGTTTGTGAGAGCCACGTAATTTCCGGCTGTGTTTCTTGCCTCTACTATTAGGTTGAGGTCTGCAAGCTCTTCTTCAGGAGCCATGCTTCCTTCTGACAATTCAAGCACCGGTTGGTGTCCATCCTCGACAAAGCCCTTTCCTACGCCAGCTTCATCTCCATCTTTGTGGCGGGCCAGAACGGATATGTTCCTTCTGGTAACTATAAAGTTTCTCTCAGCAACCGCATCTCCATTGTGTTTGGCCACCAGGGTATAGCTGCCTACGTTTCCTGTAGCAAATTTTCCGTTTTCATCAAGCGTCACGATATTGCCGTTTATTTCGTACGTCACGCCCGAATCGACTTCGGATATAGATGTTGTTCCGCCGCTGTTTGAAAGGCTCTTGAGCGAGGGCTCTATGCTTTCTCCATATACATACTCTGTGGACTGTCCGTCTTCATCTTTAAGTAAAAGCTGATATCCGCTGTCGCCAACAAGGAAGGTTGATGTTTCTTCAACGGAAAGGGATTTGAAAACCCTGTTTCCTCCGTAGTAGGCGCTTACTTCGTATACTCCGGCCGGAAGCTCATCTACGTTTACCTCCGCTCTGGTGACCGATTTTCCATCTTCGGTTACCGAATCGGCAACCAGGGCCTTGGTGTACTCAGCGCCGTATTCGGTTCCGTCCATTGTAAATGTTACATTGCCGCTTGGCGCGTTGTAGTGGTTTGTGTCCTTTGAAAGGAATTCAAGAGCTATAAGGACTCCGGTTCCTTGGGGATCGTTGTCGTTGTCGTATGTTGTTGATGTGAAGCTGCCCTCAAGAATTTCAGGCGTCCTCTTGCTGTATTTTGTCTCGAAGGGCTCAGTATATGCCGAGATGTAGTAGTTGTCCCCCCTGGACTCGTCGAAATAGACCATGTTGGTCCTGCATCTGTATAAGGCTTCGTCAGATGAGCCCGATGCGGTGAAGGTTATTGTATCCTCGTTCATGCCCGGGATATCTGTCCACACTCCGTTTTCGAGTTTCTGCCATTTGTAGGACACTCCTTCGGAGTAGTCTGAAATGTTCAAAACTTCGGCCTCAACTGATGATATTGAGTCGGGGAATATTCTAAGGCTTCCGTCCTCGTCGAGTCCGTTTATTGAATACTGGGGATATCCCCTGTCCGTTTTTGTCCTAAGCGTCACTACCTGGCTGGGTATGCTGCTTGTCGGAAGCGATGAGCGGACCGTCTGTATCTGGTACTGATAGTCCGTATAAGGACTAAGATTGGTGTCGATGTATTCAAAGTGGTATCTTCCGTCTTCTTCGTTGTATGTTCCGTCGGTCATTGGAACGAATGCAAGCTCGTAGCTTCCCGACCCGTCCGGGAATTCATAGTAGCGATAGATCTGGAAGCCCGCTATAAGCTTATCGTAGGTCCAGTCCAAGGCTATCTGTGTGTCTGTAGTATCCTTTACGTTTTGGTCAAAATCCTCAGGAAGTGGCGCAGGGGCTGTTACGTCCATGACCAGGTAGTTTACTACCGGGAATTGCACCTTTCCGTCGTCATAAAGATAGGAGAATATTCTCCAACAGTATCCGTATCCGTATTCCTCGGCCTCTATGGGCATGTTTTGTATTTCACCCGAGAAGCTGTTTCCGGATGTTGATGTGTGAACCCAGCCGCTTCCGCTTTCGGACCCGAAGGTCACTCCAACCTTTACGCCTCCGGCTCCGGCTCCGGCCTTAGTTTCGAATTTAGTTGAAACGGTGTAGCTGTTTGACTCTTCCGATGTCATGCTTATTTCCTGGCCTATGGATGAGCCTCCCTCGTTGCTGCTGAAGCCAACTCTTGCAGGGGTGCCTTCATACTCTATGGCCTTGAGGTATCCGTTTGAGCTTGACGGATAAGACGAAAGGTCTCCAAGCTCATGTGTCAGGACGGTTCCGGCTATTTGGGGAAGAACGTCGTAGTCCTTGGCTATCTGCTCGTACTTGTCAAGACTTATCATTTGAACAGCCGCTATGTGGGGCATGTTTACAGTCATCTTCTGTTCTGTATATGTTCCGTCTCCGTTTGCCGTGAAAGCGGTGTACTCGTAAACCTCAAGCGGTATGGAGTAGAAGGCAACCATGTCCTCGCCCGCAGTGGCGCTGTAGGATATGGTCTGCTCCATTGTCTGCATTGTCTCTGCCTCATGAGTGAATCCGGCAGTTATGGACTGTTCCGCCTCTGCGCTTGCGACAGTAACCCCGAAGACCTTGAATTCCTGCTCTACGCTTACGTAGGCCCCGGCCTCTATTGTGGAGTTGTAGGTTTCTCCTCCGCCGCTGCCCTTGGTCGACGAGTATCCTGTTGTAGACTCGGCATAGCTTGCCGAAAGGTCGTCACGATTGAGAAGGTCGCCGGCGTATGGCGGAGATGCCAATACCGCTAAAACCTCCGGGTCTGTATATGTAAAATAGTGGGAGCCCTGTCCCGGTTCATATACCATGTAGGATGTGTCAAAATCCGTGTTGGGCATGCATACCGATGTCGCCTGGTCCTTTTGATAGTATGCACTTGCCGCATCGTTACTGTCTATTGTCATCATCACGGTTTCGCCAGGTGTGTATTTGCTGCAGTTGTCAGTTGATGCCACTTCGGGACGGTAGGACTTCTTGCCTATCCATCTGTGCCACCAGTTCTTGTAGTATGACTCCCATACTATTGTCTTATCGGTCATTTGCTCGACTGTGGAAACCTTCTGTTTCATTGTGGCTATAGTTTCGTAGCCGGTCCCCACAAGGTCTCCCGAAACTGCTCCGTACTCAACAAAGTACTCCGCATTTGCATGTTCGCCGCCCTGGTCACCCCATTTCTGGTCGAGGGCCGCCACGATTTCCAGGCCGTCGTCGCCATAGTTTATGAGAAGGCTGTCAAGATAAAGATAGGCGCTCTCTGTAAGGCCCCTCTTTATTATGTCCAGATTTGCAGGACAAAGGGGCATTGAAAAGAAGGTTTCTCCACTTCTTCCTATTCCCATGGCCTCGTTTTCATAGTTTCCTTCGTTGTCTTTTGCAAAGAGCTTGAAGTTTTTTACGGTGTTTGCAACAAAGGAAATTCCGTTCCAGCTGTAGATTGCCACGTATCTTGAAGTGACGTTGTTTTCAATGTCCTTGTCATACTGGCCCCCGAGAACCAGAACCTCTTCTCCGCTGCCTGTTATGTCTCCAAAAGCGAAGGAAGCCCTTACTATCTCCGAGTCTCCATAGTCAAGGTCGAATTCCTGAGCGTCCTGAAGCATATCTCCCTTGGATCCGAACATTACGACAGCCTTGCTGCCATTGTTTTTGTCGGGTCCGTAATAGTATCCCCAGCTGGCTCCCAGGTCGCATATTCCGTCCTCATTGAAGTCGCCCGACACGAGAGAAACCATGTTTGAAACATATCCACTCTCCTTGAGTGAGTATGTCCATGCTATATCCCACTGGCCAGAGGACAGGTAGGCGTCCGCGACCTGGTCCGTCTCTATCTTCTGCTTATATACAAGGATTCTTGAGTTGCCCAGCTCGGGTACAAAGACCGCGACCTCGTCTATTCCGTCTCCGTCGTAGTCACCCGTTGTTAGCTGCATATAGTTTTGCATGAGGTAGGAGTCGGATGCAAAGTCCTCATTTACTTCCTCTATTGATCCGGATGGATTTCCTATGGACCCGCTTGTGGAAATAAGCTCCTTTTCGTCTCCAAGAGCGCCTGTCAGGGTGTCTCCAAAACGCATGTAGAGGCCTCCGTGCTCGTCAAGATCTCCCGCATAGAGCATGGCCATCTGGGAGGATTGGCAATCCGAGTTTCCATCGAAATTTCCATTTGCGACCTTGGACGCCGCAAAACCCATGTCCTGACCACCCGGTATGGATAGCGCGGTATCTACCTGGTAGTTATCCTCCTGCAGGTAGGACTTGTTTCCAGCCCCGCTATCACCTTCCAGATAGTCATAGTCTCCGCTAGTGGTTGATGTTCCGGTAGCAAGAATTTTCGAATCGCCGCTTTCCATTATTCCGGCCGCATCGTCGCTGCTGTTGTTTCTGTGTCCGTATATGGTTCCTTCGAGTTGGTTGTTTATTACTTCGCTCTCAAAGGCAGTACTTGTAGGAATACATAAATCAAGATTATTTGTATCCTGGGCAAGCCCCAAAACATAGAGCTCGCTTACGGGGTTTACGGTCATTGTGTTTTTACCGTAGGGGTTTGATGTATCGTCCGCGTCAAAGCCTTCAGGGGCCTCGTTGGTGTCTATTCCAAGGGCGCTCAGGGCATCCATTTCGGATATGCCTGCGCCTTCTGCAGCCCAGGCGTTGCCAAATAAATCACTGGGCAAAAGCGAAACAATCATAAGAAAAACCATGACAATCGATAAAATTCTTTTCTTCATATTCTCCTCCATTTTTATTTGATTTTTTACAGATAATAGCTCAATTTCAACTTGTAATTTGAACAAAAAAAACGGCATCCGATTTGCGCAGTTTCTTTTTATGCGCAAATCCAAATGGCGGCCTTGCTCCGTCCCCCTTTAAACTATGTATTCATTTTCTTTTTTAGTAAATTTTATTTTTGGTAAACATTGTAAAATTAAAAGTGTGGTCCTCTAATTACAATTTATTTTTCCATAAATAGATTGTAATCTCATTTAAGGAGTTTGCTCAATGTGAAAATGCAAATGACTACTTTTGTCAGTCCTTTTTCAACATCTATGCGTTCGTTAATGCAATGCGATAAATTCGATTGCTTTTACTTATACTTTAAAATAGATTATATAATTAAAAGAATTTTTTTACAATATTCAATCTAATTAAAAACAAAGGCAATAACCCCTATGATTGTTGCTTTTAAAGGGTTTTGCCTTTGTTAAAAATTTGTTGATTTTTTTCAATTTTCTTTTTGTTTAGGCTATTTTTTGTCAAGAATCTCTTTTATGCTTTCCAGTCTCTTTTCGAGATAGCTTTTCTCTTCTTCAAGATATTCCTTTTCATCTACGGGCTCGGTTTCGTAATAAGCCCCGGCTCCACGTCCGAAATAACCTCTGTCTGCGCCGTAGAATCCGCGACCTCTGGCCCCACGGCCAAAAAAACCTCTTCCGCCTCGACCAAAAAAGCCTCTTCCGCCTCCAGCTGTATAGCCGGGCTCATCGTAGCCTGCGCAATATCCCAGGCCTCTTCCTGTCAAGGGTCCTCTTCCATCGGGTCCTCTTCTGTCTCCTCTAGCCATGATTTCGCCTCCTTTTTATAGGGCATATGCCCTTTTCTGTTTTCATATTACACCCGTTATGGGCATATGTCAATAACTTTTGTTAAAAAAAGTGACCAATAAATGCTGCAAGCATGAATTGGCCCTTTTGGTCATCTGTTTCTTCTGTTTCTTCCCCGGCCCATTCCCTGGCCTCTTCCCCTGCCCATTCCTTGCCCTGGGCCTTTTTCGTGGTAATCGCGGTCCGGTCGCCTGTCGCAACTGACTCTTGAATCGCCGCATTCTGGGCATCTCAAGCTTTCCATCTCCCTCAGGTTTTCAACCTTGTTTTCCCATTCGTATCCGCAATTCTCGCAAAACAGGAGACATATGTTCCTGGTGTAGTTTCCGCCTTGTATCCTTATTGCCTTTCCCTTTATCAGGCTGTCAGCAATTTTTACTTTTGCGGCGCTGTATATCCTTTGGAATGTCTGCCTTGATACCCGCATTGCGGAAGCGCAGGACTCCTGGTCCAGGCCTTCAAGGTCCTTTAGGCGTATGGATTCGAGCTCTTCTATTTTGAGTATGTTCTCTTCAAGGCTTTGGCCCTCTATGCCCTCCGGAGCAAAATACCGGTGGTCGGGCATTTGGGCTATCCGCCTCCATTTTACAGGTCTTGGCATGGTTGGCTCCTTATCAAGTAGAAAGTTAAAAGTAGAAAGTGGAAAGTAAAAGATGCAAGTACAGTTGAAAGTAGTAAGTGGAAAGATAGAAGATAAAAGATTAAAGACTAAAAGCTAAAGGCTAAAAGCTAAAGGCTAAAGACTAATTAATGTCTATTCTTTCTCTTTGTTTTTTTGATGCTTTTTCTTTCCTCTTTCTACTTTCCTC
>Ga0209943_1000754_pt1 | contig 21413 bp, 24 predicted proteins | sample SalPonR1_B_D2_MG_FD_185698 | JGI IMG/M metagenome (GOLD analysis project Ga0209943, IMG submission 185698) | Salt pond soil microbial communities from South San Francisco under conditions of wetland restoration - Salt Pond MetaG R1_B_D2_MG... ... | reverse complement strand
GGGTCTGATGATTACCGACGGCGTGTTGTACGTGAGCGATGGCAATCGTCAGCACGAACTCGCTCTCGAATGGCTGATGCGGCAGCGCCTGCCCGCCCGGGCTTGAACCGGTTGGCGGATTATCGGGCGCAGTTCCAGAGTAATTCCCCCCGAGGGACGTCGCAGGCGACGCCGTGGGGGATTTTAATTCGCAATCACTAATATAGAATATACTGGCGGAAGGTTGCACAGGATTCCGCAGTCATGCCTGAAGACCTTCCCGCTGTCGCGGGCCCGCGCTCTCGATTCTCTTCGTTTTATCCGATCATATTGCTGGTCGCCGTCCTGGCGAATTCGGCGCCGGCCCAGATTTCCGGTCTGATCACCGGCCAGGTTGTCGATGACGCCACCAGCCAGCCTATCGCCGGCGCCCGTGTACACGAGCAGGCCGTGCCGACGGCCCAGATCGTCGTCACCGACGAACAGGGCCGGTTCGAACTGCCGGTGCCGCCCGGCGCCTCCAACGTCGCGATCGCCGCGGCCCTGACCTACGATCCGGACACCCCTGCCCAGTACCGCACCGATGTCGTTAGCGCCTCGGAGGGTGACGATGTCGAAATCAGGCTCGAGCCGATCCCCGGACTCGAGAATCTCGAATACCAGCCGATCGTCTCCACCGACGGATGCCGCAATTGTCATGCCGATCACTGGGACGAGTGGCAACGGAGCAACCATGCCGGCGCAGCCGTCAACGCACTGGTGCGCGACCTGTATTCCGGCGACGGCACCGGCGACGGCACCGGCGCATCGGCCGAAGGTTACGTATTCACCGCCGTGCACGACGCCGAAGACAGCGGATTCTGTGCCGTCTGCCATGCCCCGAACGAGCGGCCGGACGACCCTGGCGCGGTCAAGTTCAATGAAGTCGCCAGCGCGCCGGGCCTCGACGGGGTGACCTGCACCAGTTGTCACCAGCTGCACCGGGTCAGCGACGACATCCAGGCGATCCACCTGCTCGGCAATGCCGAGTTCCGTTTCCCGCTGTCTTTCCGGGGCAACAGCGCGGCGACCGAAGAGCATGTCTGGGGGCCGCTGGACGACGTCGGTTTCGACCGTATGCGCGCGGCGTACGCGCCGGTGTTCTCGTCTTCGAAGTTCTGCGCAAGCTGCCACCAATATCAGAATCCGTTCACCGGCGCGCCCGGGCAGGCGACCTACGAGGAATGGCAGCAGTCGCCTGCCGCCGCGGCCGGCATCCATTGCCAGCACTGTCACATGCCGATTGCCGTCGGCTCCGGCACCGTCTCTACCAACGGACAAGCCGTGGAGCGGCCGGCCGAGCAGCGCCATGACCACAGCTTTCACGGGGTCTACTCCGGGGTGTTCGACGCGCCGGTCGAGGTTGAAATGAGTGTGAACGTCGAAGCCGGTTCGGTCGTCGTCGACACCAGCGTGCGCAATCTCCTGCAGGGTCACAACTGGCCGACCGGCGTCGATGTCCGCAACGCCTTTCTCGTCGTGGACGTCTCGCTGAACGGCCAGGCGTTGAACCAGATCGCCGGTGACCGAGTTCCGGATTGGGCCAGCGACGACGTCGACGGCCGACAGGATGGCGATTTCGGCGGTCTCGCCGGCCGGGGCTATGCCAGGGTACTGGAAGGGCGGATCAACGGAGAGGGCGAACCGATAAGCCCGGTATCGTTCATCGATGCCGACACGCTGATTGCCAGCAGCACGATCCCGCCGGACGCGGTGGAGTCGGCAGATTTCACTTTCGGATTGCCTCCGGTCGTAACGCCGGGCGACGAGATTATCGCTCGCGCACGCGTCATCTATCGGCGTGCATGGCGTGCCATCGCGGTGACCAAGGACTGGCCCGATGTGGTTCAGGACGAGCCGTTCGAGCGGCTCGTCATCGACATGCAGAGAACGCATGCGTTGACGGCCGGCGAGATCGACATTCTGTTCGCCAATGGGTTCGAACCTTGATCGCTGGTCCTGGGGCCGAATCAGCCCAGCGTCGCGTCCAGGTACATCATCAACGCGAACCCGATCATCAATGAAAACGTGGCTACGGTCTCGTAGCCGCGGCGATGGGTTTCGGGGATGATCTCGTCGCTGATGATGAACAGCATCGCACCGGCGGCAAAACCCAGTGTCCAGGGCATCATCGGCCCGGCGACCGCCACCGCTGCGGCGCCGAACAGTCCTCCGACGGGTTCGGCCAGGCCGCTGATCGCGCCGATCAGGAAAGCCCGGCCGCGGCTGTAGCCGACTGTCAGCAGGGCAACGGAGACGGCAAGCCCTTCCGGGATGTTCTGCAGACCTATGCCGGTGGCCAGGGCGATGCCGTTCTCGATATTGCCGCCCGCGAAACCGACCCCGACGGCCATGCCTTCGGGAAAGTTGTGGAGCGTGATCGCGATGACGAAAAGCCAGATCCGGCTCAGGGCCGCGGCGTCAGGCCCCTCCCGGCCGATGATGAAATGTTCGTGCGGCGCATAGCGATGGATCAGCTGCAGTACGACGGCGCCGGAAAGAAGGCCGAAGATCACCATGGCGACCGCGGCCTGGCGCGTTGCAAAGTAAAGCTCGCCGTACTCGATCGCCGGCAACAGCAGCGAAAAGAACGCTGCGGCGAGCATGATGCCTGCCGCGGCACTGAGCAGGCCGTCCTCGACGCGCGGTGAGAGCCGGCGCAGGAACAGCACGCCCAGTGCACCGACCGCGGTTCCCAGTCCGGCGAGCAGACTGGCAAGCGTGCCGAGCGCGACGATTTCCAGGTTTGTCATCGGACGTTACCGTCTCTGCCGCCGAATGGAACCCAACGGTAGCGCACTCGGGCGCGGAATGGTTCGGCCGTTCGGGCGTCGGTTGCCGCATCAGGCGAACAGTGCGACTGCCGCGAAGCCGCCGTAGATCAAGACAAGCGCAAGCATGCGCCTGAGGGTGAGCCGGTCATTGTTCGTAGGAATCATCATGTCTTTTCTCCCGCCTGGATTGAACTGCAGAAATCGACGATGCGTCGGATCGTTGCAGCGTCGGAGAGGATCCGACCGTGGCCGAGACCTTCCGTGTGGAGGGTCCGCGCCCGGTTCGAATGGCGCGCCAGTTCCAGCGCTTCGTCGAATGGAATCACGCTGTCGTCGCGATCGTGAGCGATCAGCACCGGCACATCCAGACGGGGCATCAACTGCACCGGCTCGGTCTCGTCGAGCCGAAAGCCCGTCCGTGCTTCCATGCGCGCCAGGAAACCTGCGCGGCCGAGATTGTTCAACCCGAGTCCGTCGGCAATCCGGTGCAGCACGCCGCGGTAGCCGGCCGGGCTTGCGACGGTCACGATTCTTTGCACCGAAAGGCCTCGGCTGGCGGCCAGCAGCGCGGCGCCGCCGCCCATCGAATGGCCGATCAGCGCTTGCACGTTACCGAGCTCGGAGGCCGCCTCGAACAGCGCATCGACGAATGCGCCGGGATGCGCACGCTCGCGATCGCCCGGCGCGTGCCCGGGGCCGGTCAGCGCAACCAGGCGAAGGCCGCGTTCGGCCAGCGCCTCGCCGATTGCGGAAAATTGCTGCGGGCGGCCCTCCCAGCCGTGAATCGCCAGCACGATCGGTCCTGAATCACCCCATCTCAAGCCGGCCCTGCCGAACCGGAAAGTGATCGGAATCCCGCTTCGACGGACCCTGGTGCTGTTCAGCAGGTGCTTGCGGCGAGGGGTTGTCGCCAGGCGTTCGGCAATCGACGCCGCCATATCGGGCACCCAGCGCTCGATGAAGTTTCCTGTTGATCTGACCATTCGCTGACTGTTCATGACTCGATTCCTGTTGGGTCAAAAAACGGTTTTGAATTAAAACCTAAATTTGACTATACAGACATAGGTTGCAAAATGCAACTTAAAATGCGAAAATGCGGTCCATGACGCAAAACAACGTATTCAAATGCAATTGCCCGCTGGCCCGCGTGACAGAGGTCATCGGTGAGCCCTGGACCCTGATGGTGCTGCGCGAGGCCTTTCTCGGCACCCGCCATTTCAACGATTTCGAGCGCGAACTGGGGATCGCGCGCAACGTCCTGTCGGTCAGGCTGAAAAAGCTTGTGGATCTCGACCTGCTCGAACGGTTGCGCTCGGAAAGCGACAAGCGCGTGGTCGAGTACCGGCTGACCGCTGCCAGTCGCGACTTGCTTCCCGTGCTGGTGGGGCTGGCGCAGTGGTCTGGAAAATGGCTTTGCGACGGACGCTCGGCGACCCGCTTCATCGAGCGCGAGACAGGCCGCGAAATCCCGCCGATTGCAGTGCGCGGGATCGACGGTCGTGAACTTCGGGCGCGCGATGTGGCCATGGCCCCCGGCCCGGATGCCGATCCCGACCTGATCGCGCGATTCGAACGTGCCGCCGGCGCGGCCTCGGAAGTGCAAGGTGGTTGAACGGGCGGCCGCTGCGGATTCGGAGAAAGCCTTCGGGTCCATCGATCTACGGATGGATTTCGCTCGTCGAGAGGTGATCGATACCCAGGCCCAGGACTGGATTCCAAGCCCCGCCGGCGGCGTGCTGCGCAAGCCGCTTGCGCGCGAGCACGCCGAGCACGGCCACGCGACCAGCATCGTGCGCTACGAGCCCGGGGCCCGATTTGCTCGCCACGAGCACCCGCTGGGCGAGGAGATTTTAGTTCTCGACGGCGTGTTTTCGGATGAAACCGGCGATTTCGGGCCCGGGACTTATATCCGCAACCCGCCCGGTAGCGGCCACGCGCCGTTCAGCGAAGGTGGATGCACGCTGTTCGTCAAGCTTCACCAGATGAGCTCGCGGGACCTGGAGCGCGTGCGCGTCGATACACGCAACGCGCCCTGGCAGCCGGGAATCGGCGGCCTGCAGGTGATGCCATTGCACGCGTTCGAGAGTGAGCACGTTGCCCTGGTGAAGTGGCCGGCCGGAGAAAGGTTCAAGCCGCACCGGCACTACGGCGGCGAGGAAATTCTTGTGCTGTCCGGGGAATTCGTCGACGAACACGGACGCTATCCGGCAGGCTCGTGGATTCGGTCACCGCACCTGAGCCAGCATCACCCCTTCGTCGATCGCGAAACCGTCATCTGGGTCAAGACCGGCCACCTGGGCTGAACCGCTTGTATTCCTACCCCTGTTCCAGCAATCGCCGGAGGTCGATCACCGCGGCGTTCGCCCGGGCGACGTAGTTGGCCATGACCAGCGAGTGGTTGGCGAACATGCCGAAGCCGCCGCCGTTGAGCACCATCGGGCTCCACAACGGTTTCTGGCTGGCTTCGAGCTCGCGGATGATCTGGGCAAAGCCTGTACGTGCGTTCTTGTTGTCGAGCACGCTGGCGAAGTCGACCTCCAGCGCGCGCAGGAAATGGATCAGCGCCCAGGTCGTGCCGCGCGCCTGGTAGAACACGTCGTCGATCTCCAGCCACGGTGTCCTGACGTTGATTTCACCGCGTCCCGCGCTGGACGCATGCGGGTTCGGGTCGCCGCTCAGGTCGGTATTGATACGGCGCTCGCCGACGCTGGCGGAAAGCTCCTGGCCGACGCTGCCGAGCCGCTTCTCGACCAGCGACAGATATTCGCGAAGGTTGTCGGCGCGGTCGTAGAACCGCGCTTCGCCCTCGGCGCTGCCGAGCCGGTTCAGGTAGCCTTCCAGCGCGCGGATGCCCTTGCGGTATTCGCCCTCGGTGGACGGCAGTATCCACGATCCGTAGTCGAAACTGAACTGCGGGTCGGCGATCGCCAGGTCGGAATCCTCCCCGGATTGGGTCTGCGAGCGGCTGAAATCGTTGCGCATGGCCCGGGACAGGTCGCGCGCCTGGATGATCACGCCGGTCTCCCAGTTAGGGATATTGTCGAGCAGGCTCCACGGCGGCATCACGTCGTTGTTGAGGTAACCGCCGCGCTTGTTCAGCAACGTGTCCATCACCTCGATCAGCGTCGCGGTGGTCACATACCCGATGACGACTTCATGCCCTTCGCGCTGGGCTCGGGCCTCGGCCCGGGCGGTAACGTCGAACGTCTCGGGCTCGTGATCCAGCCAGAACATGAACACCCCGCCGAGCACCAGCAAGGCCAATACGGCCAGGGTGATGACTCTGCGGCGGCCGGTTCCGATCAGTCGATTGAGCATCGTCATGGAATGAATCCTCGGGGTAGTTTCGATAGTCTGTCATGCTGAGATTGGCCTCGCTGCGCGCTTTTACAACGTGCCGCCCGCCAGGGGGCACTAAAATGCCAAAAATACCCAGGAGGGTTTTCAATCAAATGACCCAGTACAAGTCTTTCAGAATTGATCGGGACGCCGAACACATCGCCGAACTGATATTGATCGGCCCAGGTCACGGTAATGCCGTGGGACCTGATTTCTGGCGCGAATTCCCGGGCGCCGTCGACGCACTCAATGCCGACCGCGACGTGCGCTGCCTGATCGTGCGCGGCGAGGGCGAGCATTTCTGCTACGGGCTGGACCTTCAGAGCATGGTCGGCGAAGTCGGCGCCATGTTGAACGACGGCGCGGCCGGCCGGGCCGAAATCGTGCGCCAGGCAAAAAGAATGGTTGCCGGTTTCGACGCGCTGGCGGCGGGCAGGCTGCCGGTGATTGCCGCGGTCGACGGTTGGTGCATCGGCGCGGGCATCGAGCTGATCGCGGCCTGCGACATCCGGGTCGCGTCCCGCCGTGCCCAATTTGCACTGCGCGAGGTCAAGGTAGGCATGGTGCCGGATCTCGGCGGCATCGCGCGCCTGCCGCATCTGATCGGCGAAGGCTGGACTCGCGAACTGGCGCTGACCGGCGACGCGATCGACGCCGAAACCGCCTGCCGGATCGGCCTGGTCAATCGAGTGCTCGATGACGCCGATTCATTGCTCGCGAATGCGCGCGAGCTTGCGGGCAGCATCGCGGCCAACCCGCCGCTTGTCGCAGCCGGGATTCGCCAGGTGATGAATGCGCGCATAGAAGGCGGGGTCGTCGACGGCAACCGCGAGGCCGCCACGCTCAACGGCATGCTGATGCAGTCGGAGGATTTCGCCGAGGCGATGCGGGCGTTCATGGAAAAGCGTGCGCCGGAGTTCAAGGGGCGGTAGGTTTGGGTGGTTGTTGGTTGTTGGTGGTCCGAATAAAATTCCGCCGGCGAGGCCGGCTTCCAACCTGTAGCGGAATTCCGAGCCGGCCGTCGGCACCCGAATTCTCTACGAGTGTAGGAGCTTGCCTTGCAAGCGATGGTTTTTCGGTGTCCGGAAGCCGGCGCGGGGACTTCCCAAGTTCAGTCCGTTGAAATGGATTCGTGACGAAGGCCATTCGAGACGCGGTCGATGGTGGTCTTCGGAATATCGGCCTCCCGCGCGAATTCGGGCCAGCGGGCGACGGCCGAGCGCACCTGTTCGAAGATTTCGCGGTCCAGCCCGCGCTTGAGGCCCGCCGTGCGGGCGCAGGCGCGAAAATCGGCGAATTCGAAGTGGTCGCGCCTGCCGTTCAGCGTCATCTGGTGGTGCGCGGTCCAGTCGCCTTCGGGATTGTAGCTGTAGACCAGGTCGAAGGCCGGCGCCAGACGCCATTTGCCCGAGCGATCCATAAGGTAGGCGATGTTCTTGACGTGGTCGTCCTGGTTGCGGCCCAGGATGTTGAACGCCATGCGCCGGTATTGCTGCTCGATCTCGGCCATCGATAAATTCAGTTGGCGCATCACGCGGAATGCCTGCTCGTAGCCGTAGGCGCCGGGCTGGTTGTAGTCGTAGTGGGCGATCGCGCACAACGACTGCATGTGCAGCTTTCCGCCGTCAGCGGTGCGGTCGAAGCGCCGGGTCATGAAATGCCGGCGGCCGTTCTCCTCGAACAGCCGGCACTCGCTCATTTCGATGCCGGCGGCAAGCGCCATCCGGTAATACGCGTACTCGATCGCGCAGTAGCCCTGCGGATCGTTCAGCTCTCGATCGCGATTGCCCGACACGCCGTCGAACTTGATCAGCCAGTGCTCGAAGCCGGGGTCGGCATCGACCTGGCCGGAGCGGACCTCGTTGGTTTCGGGGTTCCAGGCGATCACTGCCTTGGCCCGTGCGCCGCCGGCCGAGGTGCCGACGCGCAGAATGTCGGCCAGGGCCTTTTCGCTGGTGTCTTCGCCGAAGGCCTGCCGCAGCCCGTCGCGGTCGGCCAGCACTTCCGAGGCCAGTTCGACAAGCGCGTCGACCTCGAGTCGGGTCGAGCGCGCGGCCCGCGGGCCCAGCCGGGGTCGGAACTCCAGCGCGCCCATGCCGCGTTTTCCCGTGTAGCAAAGCCGCTCGACCGCGTTCATGGATGTCGGCCCGCGCCCCTGGCGCGCCAGCCAGGCGTCGATAAGGCGGTGGCCGAACTTGTCGGGCAATGAATCGGCCAGCAGGCCGGGCAGGCCGTGGAAAGTTTCATCGGGGAGTTCGGGAAAGCGAAAAACGCGTCCGGCAAGCGGCATGGTCAGCGGCGCGACCTCGATTCGGCTCCGCCGGAACGCCGGGTCGTATTCGAAAGCGGCGGTGCGACCGTCTTCGGGCAGTGCGACCGCGCCTATGGTGCGCCCCCACAGCCGGACTTCGGCCAGCGTGGTCATTCGGCGTCGGCGTCGGCGCCGGACTCGGCCCAGCGCCATTCGGACGCTTCGTCGTCCTCACGGGTAGCGTCGCCTTGCCGGCGCACGCGCTTGGGCTTCTTGCCCCCGTGGCGCAGCAACGCCATCGGACCGGCGGATTCGACCGGAATCAGCGCATCCAGCGCCGGCAGCAGCTCCAGCACCCGGAACAGCCGAATCAACGTGGTGGCCTGGGCCGATTCCCCGGCTTCGATGCGCTCGACGGTCCGCTTGCCCACACCTGCCTGTTCGGCAAGGTCGGCCTGGCTCAACCGCATTGCGATGCGCTGTTGGGTCAAGCGTTCGCCCAGTTCTTTGAGAACGGCCTCGTCAGAGTCGGATTCTGAGATATTCATATCTCGCCATTATAGGCGATTAATTTGCGTAAAAACAGTTAAACCGCAATATCATGCGATTTAATAACTATTTCATATTTCGCAATAAATGGCGAGTAAGATTGTTTTATATAAATAACTCGCCGTAATCAGCGATATAAATAAATATCAATGCCAGGCCGTACTCTAATCTTCGTCGACCGCTTCGGCGATCGTTTCGGCCGACCGGCGGGTCAGGTTCTTGTCGACCTCCCGGTCGACCAGGTCGCGCGTTTCCGAATCGAGGTACTCTCGAAGCAGTCCGAGAAACGACGGATCTGCGACGATCGACAGCGATTTGAACTCGCCTTTTGCCCGGGCGGTATCGAGGTAGTTGGCCACGTCGCGCGCGAAATCGCGGGCTTCGCGGGTCTTGGGATCGGTCTGCTTCTGGTTGTCGCTCTGGTCGTGGCCCTGCGACGAAAACGTCTGGCCCTGGCGATCGTGCTCCAGGTCGCTGCCGGGCATGCGTGACTCGGGATGCAGCCAGTCGTGGCGTTCGATCGGTTTGCTGAGCTTCTTTTCGCGAGTGAACAGCCGGGCTTCGGACGAATCGGCTGCCAGAATCCAGTAATGTGCCATGTCGGAACTCCTCCACTAGGGGAAATCGATTGAATCTTGCAAGCACCGCAATGGGTTGCTTCGATAGCCTTCGAGTTTAACAAAGCTTTACCGGGAGTCGCCTTTGCCGTGCGGAATGTGCATCATGTGAAGCTGTTCGGAGGTATCTTGGATTTGCCTGCAATGTCCAGCATGATCAACGCACCGTCATGATCAATACAGCGCTCCTGGTGCTCTTCCTGGCCCACCTGGTGGGTTTCGTGATCCTCGGGCTCAAGCGCCGCCAGTGGTACTACCTCGCGCTGGTCACGACGTTCGCACTGCTCAGCGCCGCTTTCGCCACGCTCCTGTTCGCCCCGGACGTCGAGGTGGGCGGCTTCGCGCTTTATCGTCTGTTCAGGGTCTGCGGGTGGGCATCCGCGGCCGTTTCGATTTCATGGACGGCGTTGCGCGTACTGCGGAAGAAGCACCGTCAGCTTTGAACCGGGCCGCGGCCCGGCAGCTTCAGATTGCGAATTCGATAACCAGGTCGATCAGTTCGTCGCGCGTGATCTTGTTGTCGTGGTTGGAGTCGAATTCGTCGAAGATCTTGTTGTCGGTCTTGACGTCGTGCTCGCCGAGCAGGCAGGTGAGCAGTTCCTTGAACTCGCGCCGGGAGATCGCCCCGTCGCCGTTCTCGTCGAACTCCTCGAAAAGGGCTTCCACAAGCTCTTTGCGGTCCATGTTTGCTGTTCCGTGATTTGACTCTGGTCGGAAATGTATCACCGTTGGCCAGACGGCGGGCGAGGTGTTCGACGCACGACGGCGATCGGGGGGGTCCTGCCGACGTGAAGCGCCGTGCCGCGCGCATGACATGGACCAGATCAAATTTCGATATGGCGGGCTTCCGTATACTCGGGAAATGACGATTGGCGTCTACGGTAATCGCCACGACATCCTGCACGCCAGAGGCTCCAGTGAATTATTGGTCCCCGAGATATCGGAATCGAACACCCCGCTGCTCGCCGCGTCGGTTTTTTGCGGCTGGACTGCTGGCGGCGGGGATCGTGCTGGCCGGCGCCCCGGCATTCGGTGACGTTCCGATCGCCTTGTCGCTTGAACAGGCATTGTCCATTGCCCGTTCGGACAACCCCGCCATTGCAATCGATCGCGCTCGAAAAGCTCGCGCTGAAGGCGCAAGGATCCGGACCCGACAGGGCTTTTCGCCGCGCCTGAGCCTGACCGCGAGCCAGCTTCGGCTTGATTCTTCGGCCCTCGACGACATTCCGCGCATCAATCCGGATTTTCCGCCGTTGTTCACCGCATCCTCGCTGGGGCCTCTCGAAGGCAACCTGGTCGGCGTGGAACTGGTCCAGCCGCTGATCAATGTCGGCGCCTGGAATGCGCGCCGCCAGGCAGGCAGTGCCCTGGCGGCGGCTGAACTGGGATTGGATCGAGGCACACGGGAAGTCCAGGTCGCCGTGGTCGAAGCCTATTACGGGGTCGGCGCCGCCCACAGTCGCGTCAAGGCCGAAAAGAGGGGCCTGGCAACCGCTCAAAGAGCCTTGCGCCAGACCGAGGCAGGGCTGGAACAGGAACTGGTGGCGCCGGTCGATGTTCTCAGCGCGCGCACGCGTGTCTCGGAGATGGAAACACGGGTGGCCCGTGCGCGGGCGACGGTGGTTGCCGCCAATGGTTCGCTGCGTCGTCTGCTCGGCATGCCGGGCGATCGGGATCTGACACTGACCGACGACGTGCCCCAACCTGCTGCACCCGCTCCGATGGCTGCCGACCTGGCTCATATCCTCGCCAACCGGCGCGATCTCAAGGCGCTGGAGCAGAGCGTGGAGGCTGCGGAATTCGGCGTCAAGCGGGCCAAATCCGCCTGGTTGCCTGACGTCAACCTGTTGGCTCGCTACGATCGACTGGAGGGCAACGAGCCCATCGATTTCAGCGAAAACGGCTGGTTGCTGGCCGTAAGCCTGCGCTGGACGCCGTTTGCCGGTTTCGATCATATCGGGGCGCTGGGTGAGGCCAGGGCGATCGAGGACGAAACGCGCGCCCGTTTGCGCGCGCTTCGGCAGGGCGCCTGGGCCGAAGCGCAAGCGGTCCATGCCCAATGGCAGGCCGAATTCGAGGGGTGGGAAAGTGCTTCCAGGGCCGTCGCCGGCGCCGAAAACGCGCTGGCCCTCACCGAGGCCCGCTATGCCGAGGGCCTGGACGACATTACCGCGCTGCTGCGTGCGCAGGCCGAGGAACTGGCCGCGCGAACACGCGAAATCAATGCCCGGTTCAACGCCGTCGTTGCGGCGAGTCAATACCGACTCGCCGTGGCAGAAGACATCGACGCCGCGCTGCCATGAATCATTCAAGCGCATATCTTTCAATTCCGGCGCTGCTTGTGGCGATGCTGCTTCCCGGCTGTGGCGACAGCGAGCAGCCGGTTCGATCAACGCCGGCCGATCTCGGCAATCCGATTCAAGTGCAGGTTGCGCCGGTGGAGGCGCTCGATGGTCAATCGGGTCGCACCCTGGCCGGTGTGGTCGGGCCGGTTCAGCGCGCCCGAATGGGTACGCGTCAGGCCGGCACGGTGGAGCAGGTCCTGGTCGAAGCCGGCGATGCCGTCGCGGCCGGCCAGCCGATCATTCGCATCGACGCGCGCGATCTCGAGGCCGCACGCCGCGCCGCCCGCCAACAGCTGCAGGCTGCTCGCCGGGCCTGGGAAGTCGCCCACAGCAACGAGCAGCGATTCCGGCGTCTTTTCGAGCAGCAGTTGATCGCAAAGGCCAGGCTGGAAGAGGCAGAGGTCGCGGCAAGCGGGGCCCACGGCCGCCTCCAGCAAGCCGAAGCCGAGCTGGAGGCCATCGATGTAAATATCGACTATGCCACGGTGCAGGCGCCCTTCGATGGTGTGGTCAGCGAAATTCTTGCCGAAGTGGGCACTTTCGTCGCGCCCGGACCCGCCCTCGTCATTTTCGAGGATCGAAGCAGACTCGAAGTCAATGCGGCGGTCGACCAGGCCAGCGCGGCCCGGCTTGCGCCCGGCGATGCGGTCGACATGAACGCAAGCGGACTCGATGCCGCCTTCAGCGGCCGTGTCCAGGCAGTGCTGCCCGCGCTCCGCTCCACCGGCGTTGGCCAGCGTGTGCGGTTGGTCATCGACGACCCGCCGCCGCAGCTGGCGCCGGGCATGGTCGTCGAATTGCGGTTGCCCGCAGCAGACACGGCGTACCCGGTGGTTTCGATTCCCGCCTCCGCGGTGTGGCAGCGCGGCCAGCTCGACGGCGTGTTCGTGGTTGAAACCGACCAGGAACAGCGTCTGCGCGCGCGCCTGCGATGGGTATCGGTCGCGCCGCGAAGCCGCGGCGAATCAAGCTTCCAGATTCTCCAGGGGCTTTCGCCCGGCGAGCGCGTGGTGATCGGCGACGCCGTCACGTCGCTGGTCGACGATCAGTTGATCGAACTGGCAAATCCATGAGCGCGCCCGGGTTTGCCGGCCGCATCGCCGATCGGCTGATCGATTCGAAGCTGGTCCCGCTGATCGTGGCCGGCACGTTGATTGCCGGCATCTGGGGCCTGGTGGTGACCCCGCGCGAGGATCGTCCCGAAATCGAAGTGCCGACGGCCCGAATCGTCGTCCCGTTTCCGGGCGCCGGGGTCGAGCGTGTGGATGAACTGGTTGCGAGGCCGGTCAGTGCCTGGGTCGGTCAGCTCGAGCAGGTGACCGAAGTCAGGTCGGTGGCGTCCAGCGACGCCGCGATGCTCGAAATCGAGTTTTCTACCGGCATCAAGAACGTGCAGGCGTGGAGCCTGCTGCGGGAACTGCTCGACAGCAACCGCGCCGATCTGCCCCGGGACGCCGGGCCGGCCGAGATCCGCACTATCGGCGACGAACTCCTGACGATACTGATGCTGACGCTTTCGAGCGCCGAACGCGACGGCGCCGAGCTTCGCAGAATCGGCGATGAAATGGCGGTAGCGCTGGAAGCCGTCGAGGGCGTGAGAAGCGTCGAAGTGTTCGGCGGCCAACCGCGGCAGATCCAGGTCCGGCCGCTGCCGGATCTCATGGCCGCGCACGGTATCGGCCTCGTGAAACTGGCCGAGGCCATCGAGGCCTCCAGCCTGCGTTTGCCCGCTGAAGTGCTTCGCGCAGACCAGGATCGTCAGGTCCGCATCGGCAGCGTGCCGGCTTCGCGAAAAGACATCGAGCAGATACAGGTAGGCGTCGGGCCGGCCGGCGTGGTCTATCTCGGCGATGTGGCCGAGATTTTCGACGGCGCCGCACCGATGGAGTCGGCCAGTCTGCACTGGCAGCGGGGCGCGAGCCGGGAGGTGGCCGCCGTCGGCCTTGGACTGACCAGCGTGCCCAACAGCAACGTCATCTCCGTTACGCGAAACGCGACCAGGCGCCTGGATCAGCTGACCGAAACGATGCTTCCCTCGGACGTCCGGGTTTCAATCGGTCACGACTCGGGCAGAATGGCGCACGAAACCGTGGTCAGCGTGCTCGAGAATTTCGCGATCGCGACCGTGACCGTAATCGCGATCATTTTCGCCGGGCTCGGCTGGCGCGCCGCGGCCGGAGTCACGATCCAGCTTCCGTCGAGCCTGGCCATCGTGCCGCTGGCTTACCTGGCCCTGGGCTTCACGCTCAACCCGGTTTCGATCGCGGCAATGATCCTGGCCATCGGCTTGCTGGCCGATGACAACGTCATCATCATGGAAAACATCCGGCGTCATTTCCGCGAGGCCGGCGAGCGAAGCCGGGAGGTGGCCGTCGCCGCGGTCGACGAGGTCGGCAATCCGACCATGCTGGCCGTGTTCCTGATTATCGCGACGTTCATGCCAACCGCTTTCATCACCGGCGAAATGGGCCAGTACACCCGCGCGATTCCGGTCGGGACTTCACTGGCGATAGCATTCTCGCTGGTGATCGCGCTGACGGTGACGCCCTGGGTCGCTTTCCGTGTGCTGCGCGCACCGAAAGACGCTGCGCAAGGCAAGTCCGAAAACGGTGACAGGCCCGAGAAGGACAAGACCTCGGGGCGTCCGATGAGCGACGAGCGCAGCATCCCGAGCAGTCCGCTGGCGCGCGGCTACCGTATCGTGCTGCGTCCCTTTTTCGATATGCCCTGGCTGCGCTGGCTGTTGTATGCCGTACTCGTGCTGCTGCTGGCCGGCAGCGTGGCGATGGTCTTTGCGCGAGCGGTGCAACTGACCCTGGTACCGTTTCTCGATCGCGACATCTTTGTTGTCGAACTCGAATTGCCGCCCGGCAGCGCGCTCGAACAAACGCTGAATGCCGCCTCGACGGTCGGCCGCGAGCTTCGACAGCATCCCGACATAGACGCTTACACTGTTTTTGCCGGCACCGAGGGGCCGTTGCTGGTGCCCCCGCCGGGGCCGCCCAACCTGGATATCGGAAAGTCGCACCGCGCACGGATCTATGTCCAGCTGCCGCCGCGCGAGCAGCGCCGATACTCCAGCGTCGAGATCAGCCGCGATTTTGCGTTCTCGCGGTTGCCCGATCTGCTGCAGCCGTTCCAGGCCCGTGCCTGGGTGCGGAATATCCCTTCGGGGCCTTCCAGCGAGAACGATATCCAGGCCGAAATTACCGGCGAAGATGCAGCCGGACGGGAACGCCTGGCCGATGCCGTGGCGCGGCTGCTGGAGGAGCATCCCGCCACCGGCGCCGTCGAGCGTTTTCCCAAGCCCACCGGTCCGGAACTGCAGCTCGAAGTCGACCCGATTCGAGCGGCGGCCCGCGGCGTGCCGCCGGCGCGTGTTGCCGCGGCGGTGCGCATGGCATTGGCTGGTCGCACGGTCGCCGAACTGGACGTGCCCGAAGAGCGTGGCCCGCTGCCGGTCGTCGTCAGACTGGATCCGGAAAGACGTCAGAGGCCCGAAGACCTTTCCGGAATATACGTCGAGGACGAAACCGGCGGACAGGTGCCGTTGTTCGACCTGGTCGACCTCGCCGCGCACCGGTGGGACGCCAATCGATATCGCCGCAACCAGGTACCCATCGTCTACGTGGCGGCTCGCGTGAACCGCTCGCTGAGCCAGCCGGTCTCGGTCCAGCGTGACCTTGTTGCCGAACTCGAGCGCCGGATGCCGGACCCGCCCGACATTCGCTGGTTCGGGGGGGCGGGCAGCGGCCAGAACACGACCCTGTACTGGGGCGGAGAGTGGGAACTCACGCAGCGCGTCTACCGCGACCTGGGGGTGGCCGGCATGGTGGTGGTGCTGGCGATCTATATCGTGCTGGCGGGCTGGTTCGGTTCCTACATCCTGCCGCTGCTGATCATGGCGCCGATTCCGCTGGTCTTCATCGGCGTGATTCCGGGACACTGGTTGATGGGGCTGGACATTGCCGGCCTGGGGGTGCTCGGCATGATTGCGCTGGCCGGCATCGTCGTCCGGAACGCATTGCTGTTGGTCGATTTCACCGAGCGGCGCGTTCACCATGGAATGGAAATCCGCGACGCGCTGGTCAGCGCCGGCGTGGTCAGAACACGACCCATTCTGCTGACCGCCGGCACCGTGCTGTTCGGCAGCGGCGCGCTGGTATTCGAACCGGCACTGAAGCCGCTGGGCATTACCCTGGCCACCGGCGTCCTGGTCGCGACGATTCTGACGCTCATTCTCATTCCGGTGCTGTACTTCCACGCGTTTCACGAACGCGACGCAGACGACGGGGGATAAGGCCGGCGGCCCGGCCGCGCAAGATTCCACAGCCATGCATGAACCTTTTCCATTGGCTGGCCGTCGCTCAGTCAAACCACGAGCATTTCCGCAATGAAGCAGGCCGAACACGACATGCTGGTGATCGACGCCCAGGACGGCAGCCGGACGGCGCTGGACGCACTGGTGCGACATCATCACCGCAATCTGCTTCGCTTCGCCTACAGCCTGTGTCGCGATACCGCGCTGGCGCAGGATGCGGTGCAGGACGCCTGGATCAAGGTCGCCGGCCGATTGCGTCGACTGGATGATCCGAGGGCCTTCCGCGGCTGGATCTACCATGCAGTCCGCTGGCGGGTATTCGATCTGCTCAAGCGCTCGCACCGCAACGACCGATCGCTGGAGGCGGCCGACTCAGAAGCCGAAACGCCCATCGACGACGAGACCGCGCAACGTCGTATCGATATCGACGCGGCAATCGCCGACTTGTCGGGCTCCGACCGGGAAACCCTGCAAATGTTCTACGTCAGCGGCCTGACCGTTCCGGAAATCGCCGTGGTTATGGATATACCACCGGGCACCGTCAAGTCGCGGCTGCACCGGGCCCGCAACCAACTGAGGCAGCACTTCGAAGGAGAAGACCATGAACATCGATGAAAGAATCCGTAGCGTACTAGAGGACCAGGGCAGCGAGGTCGACGACCTGAAAGTGGAAGAGAAGAGCCTGTTCGGCATGCTGTTTCGCATTTTCACGGGTGGGTTGGCGCGCTGGGCTGCATTCGCAATGGCATTGACCCTGGTATTCGTCGGCTTGACGGTCTGGTGCGGTTACGAATTCTTCACCGCCGCCAGCGTCGACGATCGGGTGTTCTGGGGCGTGCTCGCGCTGGTCGGCTTCCACGCCGTCAGCATGTTCAAGCTCTGGTTCTTCATGGAGATGAATCGCCACTCGGTGACCCGCGAGGTCAAGCGCGTCGAGATTGCACTGGCGAGGCTCGCCGATGACGAGACGCACCGGCAATGAACGGCATCAAGGACGTTCTGCAAAGATGGTTGGTGGTAATAGCTCAATTATTGCTAGTCTTGGCCGAGCTCATTGAAAAATGCGACGTTTGCGGATGAACACCAAATGGATAACCCCTGATCTTTGCGATGCCCATCCCGATGACGTGCGCGTGGTGCACGGCATTCAGTGGCAAAGCTACGGTGGCCGCCGATCCTTCGGCGGCCAGTGCGAAACCGTAAAGTGCTTCGAGGACAATTCGCGCGTCAAGGAACGCCTGGGGTCGCCGGGCGACGGCAAGGTGCTGGTGGTCGACGGCGGCGGTTCGCTGCGGCATGCACTGATCGGCGACATGATCGCCGAAACGGCCGTCAGCACCGGCTGGGCCGGGGTGATCATCTTTGGCGCGTGCCGCGACGTGGATGCATTGGCCGAACTCGAAATCGGTGTGTTCGCGCTTGGCGCCGTTCCCATCAAGAGCGTTCGGAGAGAGGAAGGGCAACTCAACGTGCCGGTCCAGTTCGGCGGCGTCACCTTCACCCCGGGTGATTACGTCTACGCCGACGGCAACGGCGTGATCGCGGCCGGGCGAGCGCTCTTCTGAGATGGCGCGGCGCAGCTTGTGAGTGAACACGCTTCGTCGCGGGGAAAACACGTGTTTCCCATGCCGGCGCGGATCGGCTTCACGCTGTGGATGGTGTTCTGGATACCGGTGGTACTGGCAACCCAGGGGCCGCAGAATTTCTGGTGGTTGTGCAACCTGGCCCAGTTCATCCTGCTCTATTCGCTCTGGACGTCCAACCGTCTGCTGGTCTCAAGCCAAGCAGGAACGATCGTGGTTGTCGGTGCTGTCTGGACCATCGATCTTGCCGGGGCGTTGATGACGGGAAACAGCCCGTTCGGCATCACGACCTACATGTTCAACAAAGATCTGTCGATTGCATTGCGAGCCACTTCGACCTATCACATGTGGTTGCCGGTCTTCGTGCTCTGGCTATGCCGCAAGGACGGCTACGACGTCAGGGGACTGTGGCTGCAATGCGGCATCGGTACCGCAGCGATACTGGGGAGCTGGATTTTGGGCGATCCGGTGCGCAATCTCAATTACACCATCGCGCCATTCGGGATACAGCAGGTCTGGTTACCGCAGGCGCTTTATATTCCGCTCCTGTGTATCGGTACTGCCGTGCTGGTTTACCTTCCCGGACATTTCATCGTCAAGGCTGTTGCCGGCAGGTCGTCTCGATCATCCAGCAACGCTTGAAGGATCGGCCTCGGCAGCTTTCGACCGCCGAGGCCTCCGCATGGGTTGCTACATTGGCGGGCGACGACCGGAAACGAAGAATATCAGCGCCAGTATCAGCCCGATGACGAAAAGGATCCAGGCGATATTGGTTGCCGCGCCGGCGATGCCGCTCAGCCCGAGTGCGCCGGCGATCAAGCCAACGATCAGGAATGTCAATGCCCAACCTAACATGGCTACTCCTCAAGACGAATTGACTTGCCAGAATAGATCCATCGGCCTTGTTCGTCGATAACATAGGTTAATGTGAGGGGGGCCGCGCCGGCGTATCATTACCTGTTCGCATGCGCGGAGTGTCTTGCGCGCCGCCCGGCGCGCTCCGGAGAACCCGCCCTGGATTCTGTAATGACCTTGCACGGATTCAGTCCTGACAGAAACAAAGTGAGGATTCAGATAATGAAAAACGCCAACTTGGACAATGATATGAAGAATCGAAGCCCGAAGATCACGAGTGCGCTTTTCGCGCTGCTGTTTGCGCTCGGCGGCGGAGCTGTGTTGACCGGCTGTGAACAGCAAGGTCCGGCTGAGGAAGCTGGTGAAGAGATCGACGAGGCGGTTGAAGATGCCGGCGAGGAGATCGACGAGGCTGCCGAAGAAGCAGGCGACGCGGTCGAAGACGCGGCCGACGAAGTCGAGGAAGAAACCGACGGCTGATTATCCGGCATTCGGGTTCAGAGCTTTTCCGCTCGACCTGGAAGCTGAAGTTTTATTCGAATCAGCACTCCGGGGATTTTTCGTGGGCCGGCAGCATTGCGTTGCCGGCCTTTTTTTGTCTCCGTGAACGACGCGTGCCGGTCGGTTGCTATTTGCCGTCGATATAGTCTCGGTCGTCGAAGCTGCGCACCCATTCCGGCTTCCAGGCCGTGAGCATCGACAGCAGTGCGCCATTCAGAAAGCCCTCGGGCAGCATGGCGATGGGCAGGAATACCAGGTAGTCGTTGGCGATCCGGTCCAGCGGATAAGCGCCGACCAGCCAGAGCAAGAGCGCACTGGTCGCCACGACCGCGGCCATGACCGCCATCGACGCGAAATGCGCGCTGACGATGACGTAGACGAAGTAATGCTTCGGGAAGGCGCGGAAGATGAACGCATGCAGCCGGTTGGCCAGCAGTACCGGCATCACTACGGTGATCATCCCGTTGACACCCAGCGTCATCCATTCATAGCGTCCTACCGCGGTCAGGGCAATCAGTGCGATGGCGGTACCGACCAGCGCGAGCCGCCAACCGAAGATCAGGACCATTGCCGTAGTGCCGAGAAAGTGCAGTCCCAACCCGGTCTGTGATTCGGCCTTCATCCACCACAGGCCGATCAACAGCGTGATGGCGCCGAGATAGACCAATTCCATCAGGTTCCGGTGCAGCAGCTTCCACGGGGCGCCGGCCGCGTTCCAGACCACGAACAAGGCGAATATCGGCCATGCAGCCCAGCTGAGCCAGGTGGGCAGCAGTTCGGCGGGCAGGTTCATTGCACTCCAGTTGCAGTCGGACGCGATCCGATATCGTATCGAACGCGCGTCACGACGCTGATGACCTTGCCGGCCCGCGTTCAGATCTCGATGCCCACCGAACCAAAGCGCTCGCGCAGCCGATCTTGATGACTGCCCGGCCAGTAAATGCGCCCGCATTCGGAACAGCGCGTGAAGGCGTCGAAGCGTTCGACAACGCCGGCTGGAACTTCGCCCGCCTCGACCGACCGGGCAAGCGCGTCGGCGCCGGCCGGCCGCAGTTCGCCGTTGCACCGGATGCAGCGCGAAAAAGGCTCGAACAGCTCATCGAGCTGGAAGCGGTCGACCACCTCGCGTACCTGTTTCAGCGGTTCGATGGCGTGAACGTATCGGCCGTGCGTGACGCGGCCGTCCTTGAGCAGGCCGGTATCGCGCGTCAGGATGATGCGGTGTTCGTCCCGCGCAGTGACGATGATGTGCTCGTCGGAGAAATCGTTGGCATACAGGCTGTCGAAGCCAAGCGCGCGCAGGTAGCCTGCCAGCCGGCCGAGGTGCACGTCCAGGATGAAGCGCGGATCGCGCAGCGGCGTCGGTCGCAGTCCGGAAACGCAGGACACGTCGAAGGCTTCGAATACCGGATATACCGCAACCCGCTCGGCGCCTCGAAGCAGGTGGCCGAAGCCTGTCGATCGGCCGTCGACCAGCACCAGGTCCACCTCGGTGTGTGGCACGCCCAGTGATTCGATGCGGTCCTTGACCGACGGCGTACCGTCGAATTCGTGCTCGAAGCTCCGGTATCGCAGGTCCGGAGCCAGAAAGTCGTTCAGCTCTGCGTAGAAGCGAAACGTCGCGATCGCGCGGTCGGTGGAACCCGGTCCTGGGGCCAGGGGTGGACACATACCGCCGAGTTTACCGATCAGTTATGCAACAGATGGGTAAACCCAACAACCTTCAGGATACGTACACTGGATTCACAAATGATTTCAGAGGTACCGATGATGTCGAACAAGAATGCGGATCAAGCGAAACCGGCCCGCCTGCTGATGAACCGCGGCGAATTCTCCGAAATGGAACTGGAAACCCTGGATGCGCCGCCGGAGGTTGACGAAGGGGAGGCCGTGTTCCGGCTCAGTCGCTTTGCGCTGACCGTCAACAACGTCACATACGCCACGTTCGGCGACAAGCTGCACTACTGGGATTTCTTTCCGGTCGACCGCGCAGGCTGGGGACAACTGCCGGTGTGGGGCTATGCCGACGTTGTCGAGTCCGAAGCCGACGGCGTCGAGGTCGGGCAGCGTTACTATGGGTACTGGCCGGCCGCCACCCACGTCAAGCTGCACCCCGGCAAGGTCGGCGAACGAAGCTTCCGCGACGACGCCGCGCATCGTGCGAAGCTGCCGGAAATCTATAACTGGTACCAGCGCACCGACGACGATCCGCTCCACGACGCGCAAACCGAACCGCTGCACGCGATCTACCGCCCGCTGT
>Ga0209943_1000740_pt1 | contig 21592 bp, 21 predicted proteins | sample SalPonR1_B_D2_MG_FD_185698 | JGI IMG/M metagenome (GOLD analysis project Ga0209943, IMG submission 185698) | Salt pond soil microbial communities from South San Francisco under conditions of wetland restoration - Salt Pond MetaG R1_B_D2_MG... ... | reverse complement strand
GGCAAGCCCCACGTGTTCGGCAACCTGACCGAGTACGTGCCGAAGGCCTCCACGCCGGACGACTTCCGCGAGTGGGTGGATTCCCAGTTCGACCCCGCTGTTACCTGGAAGGACATCGAGTGGCTGCGCTCCATCTGGGACGGGCGCATCGTCATCAAGGGCGTGCTGAACCCGGAGGACGCGGTGGCGGCGGCGGATGCCGGCGCCGACGCCGTAATCGTCTCCAACCACGGCGGCCGCCAGCTGGACGGCGTCTCCTCCACCATCAACATGCTGCCGCGGGTGGTGGAGGCGGCCGGCGACAAGACGGAAGTGCTGGTGGACAGCGGCGTGCGCAATGGTCAGGACGTAGTTCGCGCGCTCGCCAGCGGCGCGAAGGCGGCGCTGATCGGCCGGCCCTGGATCTGGGCCGTCGCCGGCCGGGGCGAGCCGGGGCTGCGGGCGCTGCTGCAGACCTTCCAGGCCGAGATGAAGGTCTCCATGGCGCTCACCGCCTGTACTTCCATTGCCGATCTCACCGCGGAGATTCTGCAACGTCGGCAAAGCTGACGAGACGGGTTCGAGCTACTCCCACTCGATGGTGGCCGGCGGCTTGCCGGAGATGTCGTAGGTGACCCGGGAGATGCCGTCCACCTCGTTGATGATCCGGAGCGAGACCCGCTCCAGGAATTCATACGGCAGGTGGGCCCAGCGGGCGGTCATGAAATCGATGGTCTCCACGGCGCGCAGCGCGATCACCCAGTCGTAGCGCCGCCCGTCGCCCATGACGCCGACGGAGCGCACCGGCAGGAACACGGCGAAGGCCTGGCTGGTCCTGTCGTAGAGGTCGTGGGCGCGCAGCTCGGAGATGAAGATCTCGTCGGCCCGCTGCAGGAGTTCGGAATACTCGCGCTTCACCTCGCCGAGGATGCGCACGCCCAGGCCGGGGCCGGGGAAGGGGTGGCGGTAGACCATCTCCCGGGGCAGGCCCAGTTCCACGCCGATGCGCCGCACCTCGTCCTTGAACAGCTCCCTGAGCGGCTCGACCAGCTTCAGGTTCATCTTCTCGGGCAGCCCACCGACGTTGTGGTGGGACTTGATGACGTGGGCCTTGCCGGTCTTCGCGCCGGCGGACTCGATGACGTCCGGGTAGATGGTGCCCTGGGCCAGCCAGTCGATGCCCTCGAGCTCCCGCGCCTGCTCGTCGAAGACGGCGATGAATTCCCGGCCGATGATCTTGCGTTTGTCCTCCGGGTCCGCCACCCCTTCCAGCGCCGCGAAGAAGCGCTCGGCGGCGTTCACGCGGATGACGTTCACGCCCAGGTGGCGGCCGAAGGTATCCATGACCTGGTCGCCCTCGTTCAGCCGCAGCAGGCCGTGATCGACGAACACGCAGACCAGCTGGTCGCCGATGGCCTCGTGCAGGAGCGCGGCCACCACCGAGGAGTCGACGCCGCCGGACAGCCCCAGCAGCACCCGGCCGTCGCCCACCTGCTCGCGCACGGCGGCAATGGCGTCGGCGACGATGTTGCCCGGCGTCCAGTCGCCGGGGCAGCCGCAGATTTCGCGCACGAAGCGGAAGACGATCTGCTCGCCCTGCGGGGTATGGGTCACCTCGGGGTGGAACTGCAGGCCGTAGAAGCGGCGCTCGGGGTCCTCCATGGCGGCCAGCGGCGAGTTGTCGCTGGCCGCCGCGGCGGCGAAGCCGGGCGGGAGCGCCTCGACCCGGTCGCCGTGGCTCATCCACACCTTCAGCACCGCCGTACCGTCGGCGTGATGCTCGTCGGCGAGGCCTTGCAGCAGTTCGGAATCGCCCGGCCGGATCTCCGCATAGCCGAACTCCCGGTGCACCGAGGCCTCGACCCGGCCGCCCAACTGGGCCGCCATCGCCTGCATGCCGTAACAGATGCCGAGCACGGGCACGCCGAGCTCGAACAGGGCCTCGTGCGCCCGCGGCGGGTCATCCAGGTTCACGGACTCCGGACCGCCGGAGAGGACGACGCCGCTCGCGCCGAAACCGCGGATCCCGGCCTCGTCCATGTCCCACGGGTGGATCTCGCAGTAGACGCCGGACTCGCGCACGCGACGCGCGATCAGCTGAGTGTACTGGGAGCCGAAGTCGACGATCAGGATGCGATGCGCATGGATGTCCCGTGACATCGGCGGCTCACTTGGTGCGGTAGTTCGGGGCTTCCTTCGTGATCGCGACGTCGTGGACGTGGCTCTCGCGCATGCCCGCGCCGGTGATGCGTACGAACTGGGGCTTGGTGCGCATCTCGTCGATGGAGCTCGAGCCGGTATAGCCCATGGCGGCGCGCACGCCGCCCATCAACTGGTGCACGATGGCGACCATACTGCCCTTGTACGGCACCCGGCCCTCGATGCCTTCCGGCACCAGTTTCTCCAGCTCCTCGGTGGCGTCCTGGAAGTAGCGGTCCTTCGAGCCTTTGGACATGGCGCCGATGGAGCCCATGCCCCGGTAGGACTTGTACGAGCGGCCCTGGTAGAGCTCCACTTCGCCGGGCGACTCCTCCGTGCCGGCGAACAGCCCGCCGATCATCACGCAATAGCCGCCGGCGACCAGCGCCTTGGCGATGTCGCCCGAATAACGGATGCCCCCGTCGGCGATCAGCGGGATACCGTTCGGCGCCAGCGCATCGGCCACTTCGGCCACGGCGGAGATCTGCGGCACGCCGACGCCGGCGACCACCCGGGTGGTACAGATGGACCCGGGGCCGATGCCCACCTTCACCGCATCGGCACCGGCCTCGACCAGCGCGAGCGCAGCGTCCCCGGTGACGACGTTGCCGCCGATGACCTGGGTGTCGGGATAATGCTGCTTGATCCAGGAAACCCGGTCGAGCACGCCGCGGGAGAAGCCGTGGGAGGTGTCGACCACGATGACGTCGACGCCGCTTTTCACCAGCCTCTCGACCCGCTCCTCGGTGTCCGCACCGGTGCCGACGGCGGCGCCCACACGCAGCGCGCCGCGCTCGTCCTTGCAGGCCAGCGGGAAGTCCGTGGCTTTCTGGAAGTCCTTGGCGGTGATCATGCCGCGCAGGCGAAAGTCGTCGTCCACCACCAGCACCTTCTCGATGCGGTGCTTGTGCAGCAGCGACAGCACCTCTTCCTTGCCCGCGCCCTCGCGCACGGTGACCAGCTTGTCCTTGGGCGTCATCACCGAGGAGACGGCGGCGTCCAGCTTGGTCTCGAAACGCAGGTCCCGGTTGGTGACGATGCCCACCGTCTCGTCGCCGTCCACCACCGGCACGCCGGAGATGTTCTTGGACCGGGTGAGCTCCATGACCTCGCGGATGGTGAGGTCCGGGGAGACCGTGATGGGGTCGGAGATGACACCGCTCTCGTACTTCTTCACCAGCACGACCTGGCGGGCCTGCTCCTCCGGCGTCATGTTCTTGTGGATGATGCCCATCCCGCCTTCCTGGGCGATGGTGATCGCCAGGCGGCCCTCGGTCACGGTATCCATGGCGGCCGAGGTCAGCGGGATGTTCAGCATGATCTCGCGGGTCAGCGAGGTGGCGAGACTGACCTGCCTCGGCAGCACCTCGGAGTAGGCCGGCTGCAGGAGAACGTCGTCGAATGTGAGCGCTTCCTTCGCGATGCGCATGAGCGATGCCTGGCGAGTGGGGTTAAACCGGCTATTGTATGCCGTGGGGCCCGGCCGGTAAACCGGATGACCGCCCGCCCGCCGGCCTGTACTGTCGCCTCATGGAACCCGAGGATGCCCCACTGGCCGCCGGCGTCCGTGACCGACCGCTCAGCGTCTCGGCGCTGAACCGGGACGTGCGCACGCTGCTGGAGACCGAGCTGCCCCGGCTGTGGGTGGAAGGCGAGATCTCGAACCTGGCGCGGCCTGCCTCCGGGCACGTCTATTTCAGCCTGAAGGACGACGGCGCGCAGATCCGCTGCGCCTTCTTCCGTCAGCGTCAGCGCGGCCTTTCCTTCCGACCCGACAACGGGCAGCAGGTACTCGTGCGCGGGCGCGTGAGCCTGTACGAACCCCGGGGCGACTACCAGCTGATCGTCGAGCAGGTGGAAGAAGCCGGCGAGGGCGAGCTCCGCCGCCGGTTCGAGCAGCTGAAGAACAAGCTCGCCGCCGAGGGGCTGTTCGACGAGGCGCTGAAGCGGCCCGTGCCGCGCCTCCCCCGGCGCATCGGCGTGGTCACCTCGCCCAGCGGCGCGGCGATCCGGGACATCCTGCACGTGCTCGCGCGGCGTTTCCCGGCGGTGCCGGTGATCGTCTATCCCACGGCGGTGCAGGGCAGCGCCGCCCCGGCCGAGATTGTGGCCGCGCTGGAGACGGCGGGCCGGCGGGCCGAGTGCGACGTGCTGATCCTGGCCCGTGGCGGCGGCTCGCTGGAGGATCTGTGGTCGTTCAACGAGGAGGCCGTGGCCCGCGCCGTGCGCTCGAGTCCCGTCCCGGTCATCGCCGGCGTCGGCCACGAGATCGACTTCACCATCGCGGACTTCGCGGCGGACGTGCGCGCGCCCACCCCCTCCGGCGCAGCGGAACTGGCGGTGCCGGACTGGAGGGACTGGTCGTCACGCCTGGAACAGGCCGCCCGGCGGCTCGCCGCGGAGCTGGACCGACGGCTGGAAGATCGCGGCCAGACCCTGGACCGCCTGACCCGGCGCCTGACGCTGGCGAGCCCGGCGCGGCGGCTGCGCCATCAGCACGAACGGCTCGACTCCCTGTCCCGGCGCATGGCCGCGGCCCGGACGGCGCTGCTGACCCGGACCGGTCATCGTCTCGAACGCCTGGAGGCCCGCCTGCTCGCCGCCTCCCCTGGCGGCCGGCTGAGAGATCTGCACGCCCGCTGGGCCCTCGCCGATCGGGCACTTCGCCGAGCCATGCCCGAGCGCCTGCAGGCCCTGCGGGTGCGCCTCGCCGGTGACGCCCGGGCGCTCAACACGGTGAGCCCGCTCGCCACGCTGGAAAGAGGCTATGCGATCGTAACGGCAGAGGCCGACGGCGCCGTGCTGCGCGACGCCGCACAGACGACTCCCGGCATGCGCGTGAAGGCCCGGCTCGCACGGGGCGCCGTGGTGGCGACAGTCGATGCCACGGAGTTACCGGAGGAGCAGGAATGAGACGCGCGGTCTGTGGACTGGTCTGCATGCTGGCCTCTCTCCCGACCCTCTCCGCTGAGGCGGCGGAACTGCCCCATGCACCCCGGCCCGGCGGCATCGCCGTGGTGGCGCTTCCCGAGGCCGACGAGCCGCCGGCCCGGGTCGAGTTCCACGAGCGGCGGGTGATGCTGCGCCGGCAGAACGACCGCTGGGTGGCCGTTGCCGGCATCCCGCTGGACCAGCCACCCGGCAGCGCCGCGCTGACCGTCACCCGCGCCGACGGCAGTAGCCGGAAACTCGCTTTCGAGGTCGGCGAGGCGGACTACGCCACCCAGCACCTCACGGTGCCGAACCGCCGCCACGTCAGCCCCGACCCGGCGGACCTGGAGCGGATCGGCCGCGAGCGCAGGGTCATCGACACCGCCCTCGCCCGCTTCACCCGCCAGGCCCCCGCGGGGCTGAGCTTCGACGCACCGGTGCCGGGGCGCCGCAGTTCGAGCTTCGGCCTGCGCCGCTTCTTCAACGGCCAGCCCCGCTCGCCTCACAAGGGTATGGACATCGCGGCAGCGACAGGTACGCCGATCCGCGCGCCGCTGCCGGGCGAGGTGGCTGCGACCGGCGACTACTTCTTCAACGGCAACACCGTGATCGTGGACCACGGCGAGGGCCTGATCACCCTCTACTGCCACCTCGAACGCATCGACGTGGCGGAAGGCGACCGCCTCGAGGCCGGCGAGCGCCTCGGCACCGTGGGCGCCACCGGCCGCGTCACCGGCCCCCACCTGCACTGGGGCGTCTACCTGAACGCCACGGCCGTCGACCCGGCGCTGTTTCTCCCCACCGACACCGGCTAGGAGCGCCTTCAGGCCCGACTTCCCTCTGATCAATCCGCCTTCTACCCGCGTTGGCCCGTCAGCGGGTGGGCAAGGGCGGCGGGGACGCTCAGTGTGGGAGGGTCTTCAGGCCCGATCAATCGCGGCTGAAGCCGCTCCTAACAGTGTCTATGGCTCCAGTCGGCCCGGACGACCCCGCCACCCTTGCCCACCCGCTGACGGGCCCGTTGCCGAGAGGCTTGGCGCCAGTCAGCCGGCGCTGCTGACTGGCAGCCCCTTCATGCCGTCGCAGTCGTGGCCGTCATGCGCAAGCGACATCGGCCGAGGAGACCGGTGCTACGATATACAGTGCGTAGACGTGCCAATTGTCTGTAATTGGTGTGGCCATTGCGTGGTACGTATACCGTCAAGACAGAGGAAAACTAAGGTTTAGAGGAACCCGGTTCGCTGGATGTCTGGGTTCGGCGATGTCTTCTGCGGCGCTTGTACGCATACGGCCAACGGTTTACCTTAGGAGTCGCGCTGTGAAAATGCTTCTGAAACTCCCCTTGATGCTGCTGTTGACGCTGTTAATGGGGTGCAACATGTCGGGATGTGGTATGGCCGGTACTGAACCATTCGTCGATGCCGAGAAGGACGAGCAAGGCAACGTCAGGCTACTGGATACGCCCAGGATGTGGCGAGACTGGCAAGCAGATGTTGATAGGGCTGTTGCGAAAGAGGTGAGCGGAGACCCGCCCGGAGGCGGGATTGAGTCTTGGAGTAAGCAGTGGCAGCGTGTGATCCGGGCGAACCGAGATCGTGAAAACGCCCAGAAGCACATCAACTACATCATCGAGAAACGCCAGGAAGCCGGTTTGCCGCCTCTTGAGGGCTATCCCGAGTAGATTCGCTTCACAAGCCACATGAAAACGCCCGGCTCCGCCGGGCGTTTTAGCATTGCCTTTCTTCTTTAGCCGCGCTGCCCTTTCTGCGTATCCGTTGCGTTAATGGTATCCGTTGCGTTAATGGTATCCGTTGCGTTAATGGCAGGTTTTCCAACCACGTCGCCGCGTTCATGATACTTGAGCCGAGTCTTCGCTGTCATTCGGCACGGGCAACAACGCTTCGATCTCTTCGACTGATGTCGCCTGCGGCAACGCGGTGAACACGGTCCGAAGATACGCATACGGCTCGATGCCGTTGGCCTTTGCAGTCTCGATCAGGCTGTAGAGATTAGCACTGGCGTTGGCGCCGGCGACGGTGTCACAGAAGAGGTAATTCTTGCGGCCAATGACGAACGGCCCGATCGCGTTCTCGGTCAGGTTGTTGTCGATCCGGAGCCGACCGTCCTCGACGTAGATGATGAGCTTCGGCCATTGCTTGTGGGCGTAGTTCATCGCCTTGCCGAGCGCCGAGCGCGGCGGCACGATGGGTAGATGCTCGTCGAGCCAGAGGCGGATATCGTCGAGCAACGGCAGGGCCCGTTCCTGCCGGACCCGCTGCCGTTCCTCGGCGGACAAGGCTTTGGTCTCTCGCTCGATCCGATACAGCTGCTGGATCTTTGCCATGGCCACGCCGGCAAGCGAGGCCTTGCGCTTCTCAGGCCCAAGCAGGCCTTGCGCCTTGATGGCCTCGTCGAACTTGCGCCGGACGTGCGCCCAACAGCCGAGTGCCGTCAGGCCGTACTCGGCACAGACCTTGCCGTAAGCTTCATAGCCATCGGTCAGCAGATAGCCTTCGAAGCCCTCGAGCAGGCGGATCGGTACCTTCTGACTTCGCGATGGATCGTAGTCGTAGAGCAAGATCGGGTGATCCGGCGGCCCGCCGCGCTGAACCCATAGATACGACTGGCTTTCTGCCCGTTTTCCGGGCTCTTTCAGGACCTGCAGGCGGGTCTCGTCCATGGCGACGATGTCGTAGGCCAGTAATCGTTCTCGAAGCAGGTTGATTAAAGGCTGCACGAGCTCGCCGGCCTTCACCATCCAGTGCGCCAGCGTCGATCGCGGCAACTGAACACCGATCCGGGCGAGCTTCTTCTCCTGCCGGTAGAGCGGCAGGCCGTCGACATACTTGGCGACTGCGACATGCGCGAGCGTACCAGGCGAGGCCAGGCTTCTCGGGATCGGCTGGTTGGGCATATTCGCTGTTACCGGCTTGCCGTCACAGGCCTTGCAGGCATAGGTCTTGCGAACGTGGCGCAGGACCTGCACCCGGGCCGGCTGGATATCGAGATGCTCGGTGACTTTCTCGCTGATCGGCATCAGATCCGACTGGCACTCACCGCACTGGCAGTTGTCCTCGTCGATCTCGTGGACGATCTCGACACGCGGGAAGGACTTTGGCAGCGGTCGCCGGCCGCCCTTCGCACGACGGTGCGCCGGTACGGCCACCGTGCTGAGGAGATCGGGTTGTTCAGTGTCGGGATCATCACTTTCTGCAGCCGCCTCGGCCTCGTTGAAGGCCAGTGCCAGCTGGTCGATCGAGAAGCGCTCACTTCGCGTGCCGAAGTGCTGGTGGCGGGCCAGCCGGATCTGCTCCAGGAGTTGGTCGATGAACAGGGACTGCTGCTCGAGCTTCTGCTGCTGCTCGAGGACCAACTGGCGGAGCTCGGCGACGCTTGTCGGCAGTTCTGCCGTGCCGTCCTTGGTCTCTTTGTCGTGTCCTCGCTGGTCCATCTACAGTACCCGGTGATGCGGCAGGGATCCGTTGGCTTGGGTCACCGTCAGCGGGTAGCCGTCCAGCAACCAGTTGATCTCCTGTACTGTCAATTTCAGCACCGAGTCCGATCCTGACAAGAGCCATTTGAAGCGGGACTTCTCGAGGCGCTTCATCCACAGCACGAAGCCGTTACCCTCCCAAGCGACCATCTTCACCAGCGTCCGGGCCCGGTTGCAGAAGATGTAGAGATCGGCACTGAAGGGATCAGAGCCCATCTCGCCCTCGACGATCGACACCAGGCCGTTGATGGCCTTTCTCATATCGACGGGTTGCCGGTACAGGTGGATGCGGACATCCCCTGAGGGACGGATCATTGCAGGCGGCTCGCCGTGAGGACCAGGGTCTCGAGCTGCTCAGGTCCTAGATCGCCGTGCCATTCGAGGCGGACGCCGTTCGGCAGGACGAGGCTCATGCCCATTGGCCGGGCCGGTGCGATGACGCGGACGAAGCCATCGTTGGTCTCTGCCGGCGGACGATCCAGAAGGCCGCGGCGGTCTAGGATCCCCTTCCAGGAGTAAAGCTCTTTCGGCTTCAGGCCCTCGGATCGCGCATAGTCGGCGATGCTGCCGTCAAAGGCCTCGGCGGCTCGAATGTGATCGAGCCAGTACTGCTGTCGTTCTGTGATCGGGATTGCGCTCATCATCGGCTCCGTTAGACAAAGCAGGAGCCTGATCGATCACAAGTCAGACGAAAAGGGTGCCGTTAACGCACCGCTTACCATCATGCGGGGTATCCGTCGCCGAGACCTTTTGTCGGGAGCAAGACGGATGCCCCCGCAGGGCGGCCGCAAAAGAGGGGAGTCGCGCCTGAAGGCGCTCCTACGAGCAGGTCTCGAAGAAGCGGCAGATCACCGGCCGGAAGGAATCCATGTCCACCAGGAACGAATCGTGGCCCTGCAGGGAGTGCAGGCGCACGAACTCGACCGTCCGGCCCGGCTTGCGCAGGCCGTTGGCCAGCTCCTCCTGCTGGCGGATGGGGAACAGGAAGTCGGTCTCGACGCCGATCACCACCGCCCGCTCGAGCTCGATGCGCGCGAAGGCGGCGGTGCGCGAGCCGCCATGATCCCCCAGGTCGAACAAATCACTCGCCCGCGAAAGGTACAGGTAACAGTTGGCGTCGAACTGGCCGGTGAACTTGCGGGCGTGGTTTTCCAGATACGACTCCACCGAGAAGTCGATGCAGAACGGGTCGCCGGACAGGTGCTCCTCGGAGACGCGCTCGCGGCCGAAGCGCTGTTCCCATTCCTTCGCCGAGCGGTAGGTGATCATGCCGAGCTTGCGCGCAAGCTGCATGCCGGTGATCGGGCCCTGGCCCAGTTCGTAGTTACCGTTGTTCCACGCCGGGTCCTTGCGGATCATCTCCCGCTGCAGCGAGCGCAGCGCGATGGAGAAGGGCAGCGCCCGGTCGCAGGAGGAGATGGAGACGAGGTGGCGCGCTGCACCCGGGTACTGCAGGCAGTAGGCGAGCGCCGTCATGCCCCCCATGCTGCAGCCGATCACGGTATGCAGGCGCTCGATGCCGAGATGCTCTGCCACCGCGTGACCGCCGCGGGCGACGTCCTCGAGGCTCAGCACCGGGAAATTCAGCCGGTAGGGCTCACCGGTCGCCGGATCGATGGAGGCGGCGCCGGTGGAGCCGTAGCAGCTGCCCAGCGAATTCACGCAGACGACGAAATAGCGCTCGGTATCCACCGGCCGGTCGGGCCCGACCATCTCCTCCCACCAGCCCGGCGCCGGGTCCTCCCGCGAAGAGGTGGCGTGGGCCGAGGGCGAGAGGCCGGTGAAGATCAGCACGGCGTTGTCGCGGGCGGCGTTCAGCCGGCCCCAGGTCTCGTAGGCGATCTGCGGTTCCAACAGCACACCGCCGCGGCGCATCGGAAATTCGCCCTCGATGCGGAGTATTTTCCGGGCGCTGGGCTTGCGCGTGTCTCTCAACGCATCCATCACGTATCCATTGTGCGGTCTCCCGGCACCGCGCGCCAGAATGGCGGCGGATCAGCGCAGGAATTCCCGCGCGATGCCGGGCAGGGCCTGTTCGTTGTTGTCGTGAATGGCAGTGTAACCGGCTCAGCGCCTGACGTGCTTCAGCAGCCGCTTGCGGCGGCGCTGCTGGCGCGGCGTGAGCTTGTTGCGGCGGCCCTTGTACGGATTGTCGCCGGTGCGGAAGCTGAGCCGAATCGGTGTGCCGTCCAGATCGAAGGTCTTGCGGAGGTGATTGACGAGATAGCGCTTGTAGCTGCCCGGCAGGCGGTCGGTCTGGTTGCCGTGGATGACGATTACCGGCGGATTGCGCCCGCCCTGATGAGCGAAGCGCAGTCGGATGCGCCGGCCCCGCACCAGCGGCGGCGGATGGGCCTCCACCGCCGCGTGCACGGCCCGGGTGAGGTCCGGCGTGGGCAGGTCGCGCCAGGCCGCGGCGTACACGGCGTCGACGCTTGCCAGCAGATCGCCCACCCCGGTGCCGTGCAGTGCCGAGATAAAATAGTGCGGCGCGAAGTCCATGAACGGCAGGCGCCGGTCGAGTTCGTCGCGGACGTGGCGGCGCTGATCGCCGGCGAGCCCGTCCCATTTGTTGATGGCGATGATGATCGCCCGGCCGCGCTCCACCGCCAGGCCCATGAGCGAGACGTCCTGCTCCGTGATGCCCTCCCGGGCGTCCACGACGGCGATGACGACGGCGGCCTCCTCCATGGCCTGCAGCGCCTTGACGACGCTGAACTTCTCGACCGACTCGTGCACCCGGGCGCGGCGCCTGACGCCGGCGGTGTCGATGAGCGTGTAGTCACGGCCGTCCCGGCTGAACGGCACGCGCACGCTGTCCCGGGTGGTGCCCGGCTGGTCGAAGGCGACGAGGCGCTCCTCACCCAGCAGCCGGTTGATGAGCGTGGATTTGCCCACGTTCGGCCGGCCGATCACGGCGACGTCGATGCCTTCGGCGGCGGCTTCCGACTCCGGCTCCGCCTCGAAGCCGGCCAGTACGCCATCCATCATGCCCGTGATCCGGTCGCCGTGGGCGGCCGAGATCACCACCGGCTCGCCGAGGCCGAGCGCGTGGAACTCGCCGGCCGCGACGTCGCTCTGCAGCCCCTCGCCCTTGTTCACCGCCAGGGTCACGGGCACGTCCCGGCGGCGGACCAGGCCCGCCACGTGCTCGTCCGCCGCCGTCAGGCCCTCCCGGGCATCGACCAGGAAGACCACCCGGTCGGCCTCCTCCAGCGCCTTCAGCGTCTGCTGCTCCATGAGTTGGTCGACGCCTTCCCGCGCGCCGGCCAGGCCGCCCGTATCGATGACGATGTAGGGCACGGGTCCGACCTTGCCGAAGCCGTACTGGCGATCGCGGGTCAGGCCGGGGAAATCGGCAACCAGCGCATCACGGGAGCGGGTCAACCGGTTGAATAGCGTGGACTTGCCGACGTTCGGGCGTCCGACGATGGCGATGACAGGCAGCATGGCGATGTCCCGGCTACCCTGGCTACGCCGACACGACCGGGGCGGCCGCGGACCTCAGTCCGCGCCGCCGTCCGGCAGCGCGTAACCCACCAGACGGCCGCTCTCCGTCTGGGCGTAGATGCGGCCGTCCTGCACGTAGAGGTCGCCGCTGATGCGGGAGTTGTCCACCCGCTCGCGGGCCTGCATCTCGCCGGAACGGGAATCCAGCCAGTGGAGGTAACCTTCGAAGTCGCCCACCACCACCGAGCCGGTCATCGCGGCCGGCCGGGAGAGCCCGCGGCGCAGCAGCCCGTCCTGGCGCCAGTACTCGGTGCCGTTGGAGCGCGACAGCGCCACCACTTCGCTCTCGTCCGTGACCACGTAGACGTTGGTGAAATCCACCGCCAGGCCCGAGTAGCTGGACAGTTCCCGGGACCACAGCGCGGAGCCGGACTCCAGCGCCAGCCCCGCGACGCGGCCCTGGTAGCCGGCCACGTAGATGTCCTGGCCGATGGCGGCGACGGTACCGTCGATGTCCACCAGCCGGTCGAGATCGGTGCTGCCCTGGGGCGGCGTGATCGTCTGCTCCCACAGGACCTCGCCGTCCAGCAGCGAGGCCGCCAGCAGGCGGCCGTTGTCGAAGCCGCAGACGACGGCGTCGGCCACCAGCACCGGCGCGGAGGTGCCGCGCAGGGTCAGCGCCGGGACGCTCTGCTCGAGTTGCCAGAGCTGGGCACCGTCGTCGCCGGCCAGGGCGAGCAGCCGTCCGTCGGCGGTGCGCAGGATCACCCGGTTGCCGCCGACGGCGGGGCGGGCCAGCACCTCGCCGGCGATGCGCCTGCGCCAGAGTTCGCTGCCGTCACCCGCGGCCAGGGCGATGACGTCGCCGTCACTGCCTGCAACCACCACGCGGCCGTCGCCGGCGCCGGGGCCGGCAGACAACCGGACCTCGAGGCGGGTCTCCCACAGACGTTCGGAGTTCGCGCCGTCGAAAGCGTGCACCCGGCCGTCGCGACTGGCGGCGAACACCCGCGTGCCGTCACCGGCCGGGGCGAGCGCCAGCCGCAGATCCTCGGCGCCATCGCCGAGCCCCGTGGACAGCACCCGGCGCAGCTCCAGGGTGGGCTGAAAGTCCACGAGTTCCGCCGGCGGCGCGACGGCCTCGTCGCCGCCGCCGAAAATGCCGCAGCCGCCGAGCAGCAGTGCGGCGCCCAGAGCGGACAGCAGCCGGGAGGGGGCAGACCTCACGGTGTGGCTCCCTCCGTCGTTCCGGCCTCGGCCACCGTCGGCACGCCCAGCTCGTCGAGCTTCATCCGCACGAGCCGCTGATCGACCAGGGGGGGGTCACCGGGCTCGGCGATAGCCGCCGTCCAGGCCTCCCGTGCGGCCTCGATGCGGCCGAGGGCGAACTCGGCATCGCCGCGCAGTTCCAGGAATCGGGGGCGGAAAGCGCCGGTATCCGTCACCTCCAGGACCGCGAGTGCCTGCTCCGGGCGGTCCTGGTAGAGCAGCACCCGTGCCAGCCGGTGGCGCGCGATCAGGCTGAGCGGCGGCTCGCCGGCATCCACGAGACTGCGCAGCTCGGCCGCCGCCTGCTCGATCTCGCCCTGGTCCATGTAGAACTTGGCCATGGCGAGGTGGGACTGCAGCGCGTAGGGCGTGGAGGCGTAGCGCTCGGCCAGCGTGGCAGCCGCGGCCTTCGCATCGTACTCGCTGCCCCGCTCGACCGCATCGATCAGCTTCTCGAATGCGGCCGAGGCGGACTCTGCCTCTTCCGCCTCGTGGGCCTGCCACTGGTTCCAGCCCACCAGGCCGCCGACACCGAGCACGATGCCGGCGATGATGAATTTGCCGTTCTCCTGCCACCAGCCACGGATGGCTTCGACGGTTTCCTTCTCGGATTGATCGTTCAATGTCTCTGACCCTTTATCTTTACTGCCGGCCGCGGGGGGCCGACATTCTAAACCTTCCGGCCTCGTCGCGTCCCGCCGCCACCGAGCCGCCCGGCGAGGGCCGCCGGCAGCGCCTCGAAGGCCACGCTTTCCTGAGGCTCGTCCGTCCTGAGCGGCTTGAGCCCAGCCTCGCCGGCGGCGATCTCGTTCTCGCCGAGGACCACCGCATAGCGTGCACCACTGCGGTCGGCGCGCTTCAGCTGCGCCTTGAAACTGCCGCCGCCGGCATTCACCTCGACGCCGCGGCCGGGCAGGCCGTCGCGCAGCCGCTCGGCGAGAGCGAAGGCCGCCACGGCGGCCGCATCGCCCACCGCCACTACATAGACGGCCGGGCTGGCGTCGGGTTCCGCGCCGCCCTCCTCCTCGAACAGGGCGACCAGCCGCTCCATGCCGAGCGCCCAGCCGATGGCCGGCGTGGGAGATCCGCCGAGGTGCTCGACCAGGCCGTCGTAGCGCCCGCCCGAACACACCGCGCCCTGGGCGCCGAGAGCATCCGTCACCCACTCGAACACGGTGCGCGTGTAGTAGTCGAGTCCGCGCACGAGTCGGGGGTTCACGGCGTAGTCGACGCCGGCGGCGGAGAGGATGCGCCTGAGTTCGGCGAAGTGCTCCGCCGAGCCGGCGTCCAGATGTTCCGTGATATCCGGGGCGGCGGCCACGATCTCCTGCATCTCCGGGTTCTTGCTGTCCAGGATGCGCAACGGGTTGGTCTCCAGCCGGCGCACGCTGTCGGCATCGAGCCGATCGCGCTGGGCCGCGAAGTAGTCCACCAGCACCTCGCGGTAGTGCTGCCGGGAAGCCGGCGTGCCGAGGGAGTTGATCTCGAGCCGGATGCGGCCGATGCCCAGCCGGCGCCACAGGCGCGCCGACATGAGGATCATCTCGGCGTCGATGTCCGGGCCCGCATAACCGAGCGCCTCCACGTCGATCTGGTGGAACTGCCGATAGCGTCCCTTCTGCGGCCGCTCGTACCGGAACATGGGGCCCCCGGTCCAGAGCCGGTGGCGCTGGTTGTGCACCAGCCCGTTGCTGATGGCGGCACGCACGAGCCCCGCGGTGGCCTCCGGGCGCAGCGTGAGGCTGTCCCCGTTGCGGTCCTCGAACGTGTACATCTCCTTCTCGACGATGTCGGTGACCTCGCCGATGGAGCGGCGGAACAGCTCGGTGTACTCCAGCAGCGGCAGACGCATCTCCCGGTAGCCATACGACTCCAGGATGTCGCGCACCGTGTCCTCCAGGTACTGCCAGCGTCCGGTATCCGGCGGCAACACGTCGTTCATGCCGCGGATCGGGCGAATCTTTCCGCTCACGACCCCGGCACCGTGATCCGCGCCGTCCGGCCACGGCGATCCGCCGGGTCGATGGCGTAGGGCTCGCCGTCCACCTCGATGCTGGCGGCGTCCGCATTGCCGAGCACGACGGAAACGGGCGGCTCTGCGCTGAAGCGTCGGACCTGCCCGCCGCGGGCGAGGCCGGCGTAGAGCCGTTCGCCGTCGCCGCCGGTCACCTGCAGCCAGCATTCGTCCCTGAAACTCAGTACCAGCTCGATCTCGGCAGCGGCCGGTGCCGGCGCACGCTCTTGCGGCTGCGCCGCCGGCGCGGCCGGGACACCGGCCCCGCTGTCGCCGTCCGCCGGTCCGGCCACCGCCTCGTCGGATCCGTCTTCGGACCGCTCGTCGGACAGCTCATCGACCAGGGGATTCTCCCGCGCCTCGCCGGCCGCCGTGGCGGGCGCGCCGGCGGGTGCCTCGCCAGCGGCCGGCAGCACGACCCCGCCCTCGCCGGCCACCTCCCGGGCGGGTTTCAGCACCGCTGCGCTGAAAGCCAACCAGCCGAGCAGAACCACCACGGCGGCCAGCGCGATCACCAGGGCCGTCCGCGGGGACGGCACGTAACCGGGGCGGGCCGGACGAGGCTTGATCACCACCGGCGGCGGGCCTTCGGCGTCGCTGAGCTCGTCGAAATCGGTCAGCACCTCGGCCTCCGGCACGCCCACCAGGCCGGCATAACGGCGCAGATAGCCCTTGCTGAAGACCGGCGCGCTGAACGCCTCGAAGCGGTTCGCCTCGAGGTCGCGCAGGGTCTCCACATCCAGGTGCAGCTCCCGGGCGATCTCTTCGAGGGAGATATTGCGGGCCTGGCGGGCCTCCTTCAGCCGGGCACCGGCCCTCGGACCGCGAGGGGAGGCAGTTGGTGCATCCGGCGGGGCCTGCCCGACCTCGTCGGTCTCTTCCGGGCTCCGTTCGTTCCGACTCATCTCTTCCCGGCTCATCTCGTCATGGGTCATCGGACTCCTCGATGAGCTGGAGCGTCTCCCGGGAAGAAGGGAATTCGTCTCTGAGCGCGCTGGCATGCCGCGCCGCCGCGTCCGCGTCTCCCAGCGCCCGCTCCGCACGCACGCCGATCCACAGGATCTCCGGCGATGCCGGATGCCGGGCGAGGTAGCGCTGCACGAAGGCCCGTGCGCGCAGGAAATTTTCCCGGTCCAGGCTGAGTGCTGCCATCTGCAGCAAAGCCTCCGAGTAGGCGGGGTTGCGCTGCAGGGCGCGGCGGAAGAACTGCTCCGCCCCCACGTAGTCCGGCTTCTGCAGCAGGCATACGCCGGCATTGGTGAGCGCCGCCTCGGGGGTCCCGTAGCGGGTATTGGAAGCGGCCCGGGTGAAGTACTCGATGGCTTCGTCGTAGCGCTGGCGCTTGCACAGGAACACGGCGTAGGTGTTCTGCACGCCGGCGTCGTCCGGCGCCAGCCGCACGGCCCGGCGGTACTGATCGTCGGCCAGCTCCGTGTCGCCCTGGCGGTCGTAGACCAGTGCGAGGGTGGAACGCGCGGGCGCGAGGTCCGGGTCCTGGGAGACGGCCCGTTCGAGACGCTCCCGGGCGAGTTCCAGATTGCCCTGGCGCATGTACTCGGCGCCGAGTTCGTAGTTGATGCGCGCGGCCTCCTCGGGAGAGGCCTCGGAGCGGCGCTCGCCGGTATCCGTCGTGACACAGCCGGCCAGCAACACTGCCGCCATCAGCAGCGCCGGATTCCGCGTCCTCGCCTGCCGCGCCAGGGATCTCATCGTCTTCATCCTCCGGATGCCGCCTGCCTGACGGGCTTCTCGCTCAACCGGATGCGCACCCGGTCGGTCACCTGGCCGGCCAGCTGGCCGCAGGCCGCGTCGATGTCGTCGCCGCGGGTGCGGCGCACCGTCGCCACGATGCCGCGGCCGCGCAGGCGGTCGCGGAACTCGTCGATCACCGCGGCCGGCGAGCGCCGGAACTCGACGCCCGGGAACGGGTTGAAGGGGATCAGGTTCACCTTCGCCGGCCGCCCGCGCAGCAGCTTCGCCAGGCGCTCGGCGTGGCCCGGCGAGTCGTTCACCCCGTCCAGCATCACGTACTCGAAAGTGATGTGCCGGTTGCTGCGTGCCGCCGCGTACTCCCAGCAGGCATCGAGCAGCTCCGCGATGGGGTGCACCCGGTTGATGGGCACGATGCGGTTCCTGAGCTCGTCGTCGGGCGCGTGCAGGGATACCGCGAGGGAGACGTTGCACTCCGCGGCGAGCCGGCGCATCTGCGGCACCAGGCCCGAGGTGCTGACGGTCACCCGGCGGCGGGACAGTCCGTAGGCATAGTCGTCGATGAGCAGGCGCAGCGCGGCCACCACGTTGCGGTAGTTCGCCAGCGGCTCGCCCATGCCCATGAAGACCACGTTGGTCACCGCCGGCTCGCCGTTCTGGCGCCGGGTGAGTTCGCGCTGGGCCAGCCAGACCTGGCCGATGATCTCCGCCGCGGTCAGGTTGCGGTTGAAGCCCTGCCTGGCGGTGGCGCAGAAGGCGCAGTCGAGCGCGCAGCCGACCTGGGAGGAGATGCACAGCGTGCCGCGATCCGGCTCCGGGATGAACACGGTTTCCACGGCCTGGCCGCCGCCAGCCGCCGTGAGCCATTTCACCGTACCGTCGGCCGACTGGTGACGGGAGATGACCCGGGGCAGCGACACCGACGCCGCCAGCCCCAGCGCCGAGCGCAGGGACTTGGCCAGGTCGGTCATCTCGCCGAAGTCGGTGATGCCCCGGCGGTGCAGCCACTGCAGGAGCTGGCGGGCGCGGAACGGCTTCTCGCCGAGGCCGGCGAAGAATGCCTCGAGCTCGTCCCGTGACAGCCCGAGCAGTTCCTGTCTCTCCACGGGGATGGTCACGCCGCAGGCACGCTCATCCGCGGGTGCGTTCGCAGACGCCATCGGGGAAGAAGAAGGCGATCTCCCGGGACGCCGTCTCCGGCGCGTCCGAGCCGTGCACCACGTTCTCCTCGATGCTCTTGGCGAAATCCGCGCGGATGGTGCCCTCGTCGGCGTCCGCGGGGTTCGTCGCACCCATGAGGTCGCGGTTCACTGCGATGGCATTCTCCCCTTCCAGCGCCTGCACCATAACCGGCCCCGAGCTCATGTAGGCGACCAGGTCCGGGAAGAACGGGCGCTCCTTGTGCACGGCGTAGAAGTCCTCGGCCTGCGCCTTCGTCAGGTGCAGCATGCGGGCGGCGACGATCTGCAGGCCCGCATTCTCGAACCGGCGGTAGATCTCTCCGATGATGTTCTTCTCCACGCCGTCGGGCTTGATGATGGAGAGCGTCTGCTCACGAGCCATGGTGATTCCTTCGTTGTCTGGTTCACGGGTCTGGCGACCGGGCCGCCGGCGGCGCGGCTGGCGCGGTCGTGCAGGGTACGAAAAACTCCCGGTCCGCGTACGGGCCGGGAGCATAAGCTCTTAATTTTACTCGGCTTAGCCCGGCTCGGCAACGCTTCAGACGTTGAAACTCTCGCCGCAGCCGCACTCGCCCGTCACATTCGGGTTGCGGAACTTGAACGCTTCGTTCAGGCCCTGTTTGACGAAGTCCACTTCCGTACCGTCGATGTAGGAGAGGCTGTCGTCGTCCACGACGATCTTGACGCCGTGGTCCTCGAACACGTGGTCGCCGCTCGCGATCTCGTCCGCGTAGTCGATGACGTAGGCGAAGCCGGAACAGCCGGTCTTCTTCACACCGAGGCGCAGGCCCAGACCCCTGCCGCGTGTGCCGATGTGATTGCGTACCCGGTCCGCTGCGGATTGTGTCAGTGAGATGGCCATGTTGACTGCTCGCTTAGCTGATGTTGTGCCTTGTGAGTTACCCGGATCATCGCTGCTCGCCGGCCGCCGCCAGCGCCCGCGCAAGCTCGGCGAGCGCATCCTCCACGACCAGCAGGCTGCCCGTCTTCTCCGCCGGCGCCTGCAATGCGGCCGCGAACGCCGCGGCGTCCAGCGACGCCAGGCCGGCGACCGGGCCGCCCTCGGCCTGCCGGCAGGCCCATTCGCAGGCCGCGATGACCCACGGGCAGCCCAGCGCGCCGAAGCGCATGGACTCTATTGTACCCCCGGCGGCCGCGGCGCTGAAAACGATCTCGACGCCGCCGGTGCGCCCGCGGGCGCCGCCGCTCGCACCGCCTGCGACCCGTCCGGCATGTGCGGCCTCACGGAAGAGGGTGAGGACTTCGGCGCCGTAATTCAAGCCGCACGGCCTGCCAGCGGCGCGGCGATGCGGCGCAGATGCGCGACGGCGCGAGCGAAAATGCTGACCGCCCGGTCGACCTCGCCCGCCGTGGTGTAACGCCCCAGGCTGAAGCGCACCGACGCACCGGCCAGCCGGTCGTCGCGGCCGAGTGCCCGCAGCACGTAGGAGGGCTCGCCGGCGGTGCTGTTGCAGGCGGAACCGGAGGCCACCGCAAGCGGTTCCAGCGAGGCGAACAGGCTCTCCCCGTCCACGCCCGCCACACTCACGTTCACGATGCCCGGGATGCGCTCGGCCCCGGCGCCGTTGATGCAGACGTCCGCCACGGCGGTGAGTCCGGCGGTGAGACGCTGCCGCAGGGCCGCGAGCCGCCCGCGTTCCGCCGCCAGCTCCTCCTGCGCCCGCGCCGCGGCAGCGCCGAGGCCGACGATCTGGTGCACCGGCAGCGTGCCCGGGCGCAGGCCGCGCTCCTGGCCGCCGCCGCAGAGCAGCGGCTGCACCTGAACCCCGGGACGGTCCGCGATGTACAGCGCGCCGATCCCCTTCGGCCCGTAGAACTTGTGGGCGGTGAGGGCGAGGAGATCGATGGGCAGACTGGCGAGGTCGATGGGCAGTTTGCCGACCGCCTGCGCCGCGTCCACGTGAAACAATACGCCGCGCTCGCGGCAGACCCGGCCGATGGCCTCGACGTCATTGACCACGCCGGTCTCGTTGTTTACCCACATCACGGAGGCCAGCAGCGTGTCGTCCCTCAGGGCGCCGGCCACCGCCGCCGGGTCGATGCGGCCCTCGCCGTCGGGCTCGAGTCGGGTCACCTCGAAGCCCTCCCGTTCCAGGCGCTGCGCGGCATCCAGCACCGCCTTGTGCTCGATGCGCGTGGTGACCAGGTGGCGGCCCCGGTCGGCGAAATAGCGCGCAGCCCCCAGGATGGCGAGGTTGTCCGCCTCGGTCGCACCGGAAGTGAAGACGAGTTCGGCGGGCTGCGCGCCCACCAGTTCGGCGAGCTGGCTCCGGGCGGCCTCCACCGCCTCCGCCGCCCGGCGCCCCGGTTCGTGCATGCGGGAGGACGCGTTGGCGTAGACCCCGTCCCGCCCGAGGCAGACGGCCATGGCGGCGGCCACGGCATCGTCCACCGGCGTGGTCGCCGCATAATCCAGGTAGATGGGCTGCTCGTCAGTCATGCTCCCTTGTCCTTTCCGCGGGGGCCAGCGAGGCCAGTATGCCCCGCAGGATGTTGATCTCGTTCCTGTCCGGCTCGGCGCGCGCGAACAGCCGGCGCAGCCGCCTCATCAGGTGGCGCGGGTTGTCCGGGTCGAGGAAGCGGCTGGCGAGCAGCAGTTCCTCCAGGTGGCCGTAGAAGTGCTCCATCTCGCCGGCGGTAGCGGGCCGCACCTCCCGGGGCGGCGGCTCGCGGACGGACGCACGCTGCATCTGCACCTCATAGGTCACCACCTGTACCGCCATGGCCAGGTTCAGCGAGCTGAAATCCGGCGCCGTGGGGATGTACAGCAGCGCCTGGCAACGGGCCAGGTCGTCGTTGCTCAGCCCCGATTTCTCGGGGCCGAAGACCAGTGCCACCGGTCCCGCCGCGGATTCCGCCATGGCCTTGTCCGCGGCCTCCCGCGCGCTCAGTTCGGGCCAGGCGATGCTGCGCTGGCGGGCACTGGCGCCCGCCACCCAGACACAGTCGGCCACGGCCTCCTCCAGCGTGGCGGCCACCCGTGCGCCGTCCAGCAGGTCCTCCGCCCCCGAAGCACGGGCGCTGGCTTCCTCGTGGGGAAAACTCCGGGGCGCCACCAGCACCAGGTCCCGCAGACCCATGTTCTTCATGGCCCGCGCCGTGGCGCCGATGTTGCCGGGGTGGGTGGTGCCCACCAGTACGATACGGATAGTCATGGTCCGTCGTTCGTCTCGCTGCTGATCCGGTCTGCTATTCTACCGCCCGCACTCATCCACCCCGCCACCGGATACGATTCGCGCATGCAACCACTCGCCAACATCGCCGCCATGGCGGCACGCAAGGGCGGCGACATGCTGCTACGCCAGCTGAACCAGCTCGACCGGCTCAAGGTGGAGACCAAGGGCC
>Ga0209943_1000739_pt1 | contig 21615 bp, 23 predicted proteins | sample SalPonR1_B_D2_MG_FD_185698 | JGI IMG/M metagenome (GOLD analysis project Ga0209943, IMG submission 185698) | Salt pond soil microbial communities from South San Francisco under conditions of wetland restoration - Salt Pond MetaG R1_B_D2_MG... ... | reverse complement strand
CAGTTTCGACGTAATGGTGTCCTCAAGATCTTACAAGAGGGAGATCATGATAGAAGAGGCTTTTGAAAACATAAAGTTGAACAGCGGAAGCCAGTTCTGTCCAATGTGTGTTTATTCCCTGCTGGGCCGGAAAGATGAAATAAGGAAAATTTATATGAAATCTCCTGGAATGGTCAAAGCTTAAGATAGGCAAGGGTACAGGATAGAAAGGCAGTTTTTTAAGGGATTTTCCAGTCACGGTTGATTCATCCCAAAAACATAAAAAAAGGATTGCCCGGGAAGTTATAAACATCCCTGACAATCCCGTCTATAACCTAAAATGGCGGAGGGCAGAGGATTCGAACCCCTGGAGGCTTACGCCTCAATTGATTTCAAGTCAACCGCCTTCGACCACTCGGCCAGCCCTCCGTGCCGATATATTATATACATGGAAAGCCATCTCGCCAACCCCCTTTATCTTTATTTCATAAAATTCTATAATAAAAATCTAATACCTGAAGGAGGGGAAATTAATGGATGCAGAACAGGTTGCAAGAGAATATCTTTGCCCGGGAACGAGTATTGCAGTCATCGGAGCGTCTCCGAAGATCGACAGGGCTTCAAATGAGATCGTTGAATACCTTAAGAGAAAAAAAATGAAGGTTTTTCCCATAAATCCTGGACACGCTGGCAAAAAGATCCATGATCTTGAATGTGTGGCAAAGCTGAGTGATCTTAAGGAAAAGGTAGATATTGTGAATGTGATAGTGTCTCCCCGGTTTCAGGATAAAATTATCAGCGAGATAAAGGATCTCGATTATAAACCAATAGTCTGGTTTCAACCTGGTGCAGAAAATCCGGAAGCGGAGAAAAAACTTGAAGAGGAAGGCTACACTGTGATCAGTGATGCCTGCATAATGGTGGTTCATACCCTTTTCTGCTAAATGCAGAAAGAATTCAAAGGATTGATTGTTGCTTATTTTCAGGGAAAACAGAGGTACCAGTTGTTCCATCTGTTGATCGGAAGGACCTTGACCTTCCTGAAGCAGGGGATCATTTCTCCAGGTACAGATCTAACGAAATCCTTGTAATGGCTTTGCTCAATGGTCTCTATGGTACTGACCAGCCAGTTCTGTCTCAGGCTCAGATCGTGAAAAATTACTATTTTTTCTGCAACTCTTGCAGTTTCACGGTAAAGGAAATGCCTTTCCTGTTTCCCGAGGCCGTGGGCAACATATGCTGCTGTTACTGCCTGAAAAACGTTATCCCCGAAGGGCAGTTTTTTCATTATGTCCATTTCTATACATTCCAGACCGTTTTTTCTGCAACGTCGTATCATTCCCGGTGCTCTGTCCGAGGCGAGTACCTCCAGTCCTGCCAGTTTCCAACTTTTTGCAAAGGCGCCTGTTCCGCTGCCAATGTCAAGGGCGCGGTCCTTTTTTTTCAGGCAGGTTATATTTCTGTTCTTTTGTATGATCTCAGTATAAAAACGAACCTGAAAATCGAAGAAGAGCTGGTAAAAAGGGGCTATGGTATGAAATTTTCTTACATGCCAGTTCATTTGTTCTACCTCCGGAGTTCCTGCCGGGTTTTTCTTTGATCAATTTCCCCCTGTCGATCTGGCTTATCAGGCAGAGTCATTTTAACAGTATATGTATAAGATATAAAAGAGAGACTGCTCTGAATATTAAGACTTTTGTTGGAATGGGCCTAAAATGCTATATAATTTAAAATAAACGTAACAATGAGGTGAATGTATTGAATGAAGAACTGTCCACGATAATAAGGGTACGTTATGGAGAGACAGACCGAATGGGTGTTGTAAACAACGCCAATTATCTGAACTGGTTTGAGGTGGGTCGTACGGAATACTGTCGTCAGCTTGGTAAGACCTACGCTGACTGGGAGAAGGATGGGCTGTTTCTGCCTGTTGTGGAGACACGATGTCGCTACAAGAACCCTGCATTTTATGATGACCAGATAAGCATTTTCACATCCCTTACCGGCCTCAAAAAATTCAGTCTCGAATTCAGTTACAGGCTGGTAAAGGAAGGATCATCGAAGCCAGTGGCATTCGGCTGGACGAAACATGCTATGGTTGACGGATCAGGAAAACTGATAAAGGGGGAAAATCCGTTTCTGGATTGGATAAAGATCAAGTTAAAAGACTTTGTGGAGGTGAGTTGAACATTGACAGAAAGAGCCATACTTTTAGGTAACGAGGCCATCGCCCGGGGAATAATAGAGGCCGGGTGCATGGTAGCAACGGCGTATCCGGGGACTCCGTCTTCGGAAATCCTTCCTGCAGTTGCGAAGTTTGCTGACGAGCTCGGGACAAAGACAGCCGTTGAGTGGGGAGCGAACGAGAAAGTAGCATTCGAGATGGCGGTATCCGCGTCTTCTACCGGGATAAGGGCCTGTGCGGTAATGAAACAGGTTGGACTTAACGTAGCGGCAGATCCTTTTATGAGCGCTGCACATTTCGACATGAAGGGCGGCATGCTCCTTGTGGTCTCTGACGATCCGGGGCCTCACAGTTCCCAGACTGAGCAGGACAGCAGGTATTTCGCCATGTTCGCCAAGGTTCCCTGTTTTGATCCTGCCACAGCGGCAGAAGCGAAGGAAATGGTATTCGATGCCTACGGACTTTCCGAAAAACACAGTATCATAACAATGCTCAGACCAAGCGTAAGGGTGGACCACTGTCGGCAGGACGTCGAGCTTAAAGACGTGATAAAACTTGAGAACAAGATGAAGTTTGAAAAGGATCCATCGAGATGGGTCTGTCTTCCTGCCAGGGTAAGGGTTAATCATCCAAAGCTCAACCGCAAGCTGGAGGAAATCAGGAAGGATTTTGAAGAACTTTACGGAAAATACAATTACGAGGTTCCCGCAAAGAAAACTCCAAAACTCGGGATAATAGCTTCTGGGGTGAGTTTCTCCGTTGTCTCCGATCTTCTTAAGACCTGGGGCAGGGATGACATTTCCGTGCTGAAGATAGGAACTCCCCATCCTCTTCCAACAAAGATGGTCCAGGATTTCATTGATCGCCATGATAACGTTCTGATACTGGAGGAGACCTATCCTGTGGTGGAAATGCAGCTTGTGGACAGGACAAAGGTCAAGGGAAGATGGAACGGTTTTGTTCCAAGTGCCGGAGAACTTCTGCCTGAAGTGATCGAGGAAATAGTGCTCAAGGCCCTTGGAGAGGGTAGCGCTGGTGGAGCAGATGATGACATTAAAAAATCCCTGGAAGAGCTCAGGATAACACCTCGTAAGCCCATGCTGTGTCCAGGATGTCCCCACAGGGCAAGCTTCTTTTCCATCAGGCAGGCCCTTCCAAAGGCTGTAAATCCATCCGATATCGGTTGTTATACCCTTGGAGTGAACCAGAAGGGTGTCGATATGGTAATGGATATGGGAGCATCAGTGACAATGGCTTCCGGCCAGTATCTTGCCCACAAGGTTGCAGGTGAGGAACGTCCCGTGGTAACAACCATAGGAGATTCCACCTTCTTCCACATGGGACTTCAGGGTCTTGCAAGTGCTGTGTATAACAAACATGCTTTTGTACTTGCCATACTTGACAACGACATAACTGCCATGACGGGAGGCCAGAGCCATCCAGCCATAGGTGACAAGCTGAGGAAGGACGATCACGGACGAAAGGTCAACATTGAGGGTGCCTGCAAAGGTTGTGGAGTCAATCATGTGAAGATGGTGGCAGCCTATAATATTGAAGAAGGCAAAACCGCTATAAAAGAAGCATGGGAATATGCCAGAAAGAACGAAGAACCTGCCGTTGTGATCTTCAAACACCCCTGTATGCTTCTGAGGCGTCCCCAGGACAAAATTCCTGTGTACGTTGACCAGGACAAATGCATAGGCTGCAGGTTCTGTATAGATTATTTCAACTGTCCGGGTCTTGCCTTCGATGAAGAGAAGAAGAAGGCCTATATTGACGAACGGTTCTGCGTCCAGTGCGGGGTTTGCGTTAATGTATGTCCCCACGGAGCTATTCTTGAAAAAGGGGAGGAGGAGTAGACCATGCAGTATGTCATAGTCGGCATTGGCGGACAGGGAATACTTTTCTCCAGCAAGGTTCTGGGACGTATCGCCCTTGCAAAGAATGAGAACATTATGGGAAGCGAAGTCCACGGAATGGCCCAGAGAGGTGGAAGTGTTATAAGCCACTTCAAGATCGGAGATTACAAGAGTCCCCTGGTGAGGAGCGGAGAGGCAGATGTGCTTCTTGCCTTTGACCAGAACGAGGCTGTAAGAAATCTGACCTTCCTTAAAGACGGTGGCAGCCTCGTGGTGAACGTCCACGATCCAAAGACCTTTGAGAATGAACATCTTAAAAGCTACATAGAAAAACACAACCTCAGGATATTTCCCCTGAAGGGATACGATATACTGAAGGAGAACATGAAGGGTAACTTCCTCTTTCTGAACGTCCTTATTCTTGGTGCCATGTGTGGAGCTGAAATAGGGAATGTCAGCATTGATGAAGTACTTAAGGCCATAGGCGATCTTTCCCCCGAGAAGTTCAGAGAACCTAACCTGTACGTAGTAGACCTTGGATACAAGGCCATAGGGAAGTAGCCATGAACAGGAATAGAAACGGAGAGCCTTCAAGGCTCTCCGTTTTTCATGGTCGGAAGGGGTTTTCCCTTATTGAGCTGATCGTGGTTTTGTGTATCCTGACAGTTGTAGCAGGTTCAGTGACGGTTACTTCCTCCCTTGCCTCTGTAAAAAAAGGTTCGGACGAATGTGTCATCAGAGAGGCAAAGCGCTTTGAAAGATGGCTAAATAACAGGTTTCATAAGGCCCTTCTTTACAGGCGATCTTTTAATTTCAAGTCTCTTCCTTGTTCTACGCCTGCCAGTTATATCCAGATAAGATGGAACGATACAAATGAGACTGAGGTATATAACCCTGAAGGAAACTGCTACTTTACTGTTCGAGGTAGTGCTGTAAAAAACTCTACATATTCACCACAATGGCATACTGTGTCGCCAGCCTTTACGCTCAAAGCTATACGAAGTCCGGATGACAAAGAAGCTGTAAAATTTATAAGGATTTCTGTATATTCAAACGTCAGGGTGACAGATGATCCTCCAGAGGATTAAGATTGAAAGTTCTTAACTTTAAGTGTATAAAGGAAAACGTTTTGATTTTTTTGATTCAGCCGTATTTTTCATATTCATCTAAGATATTTTAATCCTGATTTTTTGGAGGTCTTTTCATGGCAGCAGTGGCAAAGCCCTGGTGGAGGGAAACAATAGAGACCATTCTCTGGGCTCTTGTTATAGCCCTAATACTCAGAACTTTTGTGGTTCAGGCCTTCTGGATCCCGAGCAGGTCAATGGTTCCCACCCTGCAGATAAGTGACAGGGTTCTTGTTGCCAAGTTCTGGTACCATTTCCAGGAGCCAGCAAGAGGGCAGATATTTGTATTCAAGTATCCCGTGGATCCAAAGAGAGATTTTGTAAAACGAATAATAGGTCTTCCTGGAGATACTGTAGAGATCAGGGACGGCTTTGTATATATCAACGGTAATCCCCTGTCCGAGGGTTACGTATCAAACAGGGACAATTATTCCATGGAACCTGTAGAGATTCCTCCAGGCCATTATTTCGCAATGGGGGACAACCGTCCCAACTCTGCGGACAGCAGGTTCTGGGGTTTTGTTCCTGAGGACAACATAAGAGGGCCGGTGTTTTTCCGATACTGGCCTCTTGACAGAATAGGAGTAGTGAAGTAGTTGCCCCGTACTGTCTGGTATCCTGGTCACATGGCAAAGGGCAGGAGGGAAATAGAGGAACTTGCCTCGAAACTTGACGTGATAATAGAGGTAAGAGATGCCAGGGCTCCCTCTGTTACTTCATCTCCACTTGTGGAGACCTTGTCACAGATCAGGCCTGTATGGGTGGTGTTGTCCAAAAAAGATCTTGCTGATGAAAATTGTACAGCAAGGTGGACAGGTTACCTGGCCAGTTCTTCCCGAAAAGCATGGGCACTTGACCTTCTCAGGCAGAAGATAGGCCCCCTGAAAAAGGAACTTCTTTCAAAAAAACCAAAACACAGGGAAGTCAGGCTTGCCGTAGTTGGAATTCCCAATGTCGGCAAATCTCAGCTTCTTAATCAGCTGACTGGCAAAAGATCGGCCAAGGTCGGAGGTATTCCCGGAATAACAAGGGGAGTATCGTGGTTCAAGGGAGAGGGTCTTCTGGTAGTGGATTCTCCTGGAATACTTGATCCAGGGTCCGGCAAAGAGATACACAATTGTCTGGCCTGGCTTGGGTGTACTAAACCCGAGATAAGCGGTGGATATCATCTTCTTGGAATGGAGCTTGCTGGTATGCTGAAACGCCGAGGTCTCTGGAAACTCCTCGAAGCGAAATGGGGACTTCCCTTAGAGGAAGAGGATGATTTCACATCCCTTGAAAGGATCGGTAAACGGTTAGGCTGTCTCGTTTCCGGAGGAAAGGTCGATCCGGACCTGGCGGGCAGGCGCTTTATTGAAAGTTTCAGTACTGGAAAGCTTGGGCGGGTAACCCTTGAGTTGCCTGACGATCTTTTAACAGGAGAAGATAAATGATAATAGCTGGTGTGGATGAAGCTGGACGAGGACCTCTGGCAGGTCCTGTTGTTGCTGCAGCTGCAGTCCTGACCCGGGAACAGTCGGAAAGGCTTCTCTCTTCGGGGCTCGCCGATTCGAAAAAGTTGACTTCAGCCAGAAGGGAGAGGATCTTCAGAGAAATCCAGGCAATGGGAGTTCCCTGGAAAGCCCAGGCCGCATCTCCCTTGAGAATAGACAGAATGAACATTCTTCAGGCGTCACTTTGGGCCATGGGAAGATCAGTAAGATCCCTTGGAGTTTATTTTGACATTGTGATCGTAGATGGAAGTTTCACAATTCCGGGTCTCGAGTTCAGTCAAAAGGCTTTGCCTAAGGCTGACAGTAACATTCCGGAAGTTGCGGCTGCATCTGTATGTGCCAAAGTACTTCGGGACAGGGCTATGACTGCAATGGACAGATTGTTTCCGGGATATGGATTTGCCGGTCACAAGGGATATCCCACAAAAGCTCATTTTGAGGCCCTGAAAGAGCTTGGTCCTTCAAAAATCCACAGAAAAAGCTTTAACCTGCACTGTTGAAGCTGCAAGTCCAGTAATATCTGACCTATCCTCCATTAAGAACAGGAATGAAAAAGAATGGCAGCAAAAAATCTTGAACTTGGAAAATGGGGAGAAGAGACTGCTCTTGACCGTATTACTGGCATGGGCTGGAAGATCCTGGGTGTGAATATAAAAGTTCCTCTCGGGGAACTGGACATTGTAGCCATTGATGGCAGAGAACTGGTTATCATCGAGGTCAGGACGAGAACATGTGGACGAACAATGCCTCCAGAGTGTACAGTTGGTCCTTCCAAGATGAAAAAGCTCATAAGATCGGGTAGTATATTCGTTTCGCGCAACTGCTGGGAAGGTCCATGGAGGATCGATCTGGTTGCCATTACAGTAAAGGATGAAGCGCACTGGGATATTGAACATTATCGTAATATAACCAGCGAGGTGTTTTAACTGATGAACAAGGTAAGGGGTGTAACCCTGAGGGGGATAAATGCTGTAGAAGTAGAGGTGGAAGTTGAGACCACTGGCGGGTTGTTCGCTATATCCATTGTTGGGCTTCCTGATACTGCGGTGAGGGAATCGAAGGAGAGAGTAAGGGCTGCACTGAGGTCAATGGGAATGATGGTCAAGGGACGGGTGGCTGTAAACCTGGCACCGGCGGACCTTCCAAAGGAAGGAGCCCTTCTGGATGTCCCTATTGCAGTGGGTATGGCTCTTTCCATTGGAAACATACCGATCCCCGGGCCTGCCATCTTTATGGGGGAACTTGCTCTCGACGGAAGGATCCGCTCTGTAAGAGGGGCAGTTCCTGCTGCAATACTGGCGAGAAAAAAGGGCCTTCCAATCTTTGTGCCGGCGGAAAATGCTGCTGAAGTGGCGCTTGTGAACGGCGTCGAGGCTTACAGCGTCGATAACCTTCGGTCTCTTATGGCCTATCTCAGCGGAGAGGGCGATCTTGAAAAGGTGAAACCAATGAAGGAAGATCCGGCTCCCGTAACTGCCGATCCGGATTTTTCCGACATTAAAGGGCAGAGCGCGGCCAAAAGGGCCCTTGAGATAGCCGCAGCCGGTCATCACAATTTTCTGCTCATAGGTTCTCCCGGTAGCGGTAAAACACTGCTTGCAAAGGCACTTAGCGGTATACTTCCTCCTCTTTCCGATGAGGAACTGACGGAGGTAATGCTCGTCAGAAGTACTGTGGGAATGGCTTTTGAAAATTCCAGGGTCAGACCTTTTCGTTCTGTTCATCACACAGCAAGCGCGGTATCTGTCTGCGGTGGAGGAACTTCTCTCAGACCAGGGGAAATAAGCCTGGCCCACAGGGGTGTGCTTTTCCTGGACGAGTTCACTGAGTTTCGAAGAGACCTGCTCGAATCACTCAGACAGCCCCTTGAGGATGGAGAAATAATCGTCAGCAGATCCAGTGGAACAGTGACATATCCATCAAGAGTACTTCTTGCTGTTGCATGTAATCCCTGTCCCTGTGGCTGGTATGGCGATCCCGTGGAACATTGCCGATGCTCCGCTGCTGACGTGGAGAGGTATCAGAAAAAACTTTCCGGTCCAATACTGGACAGGCTTGATATGTATGTTTCTGTTCCGAGACTGACGTCGGATGAACTTCTGGATGTTCAGGGACCTGGTGCAGAAAAAAGTGCGGATATAAGAGAAAGGGTCTACAGGGCCCGTTCTGTCCAGCAGAAAAGATGGAGAAGATATGGTTTTTCCTGCAATGCCGAGGTCCCGGAAAAGCTTCTGAGAAAGAGTCTCGGAATGTCCAGTGATGCGTCTTCATTCCTTAAGGGTCTTGCAACATCAATAAGGCTTTCCGGCAGAGGAATAAGCAGGGTTCTGAAGGTGGCAAGGACAGTAGCGGACCTTGCCGGCCAGGAGCATGTCCAGCCGGCCCATATATCCGAGGCGATCGCATACAGGGAGACAGGATTTCTGTCATGAAGGATTCCCTTAAAGCTCTTATGTTGCTTAATGCCTGTGAAAAGTTCAATGGACCTTTCTGGAACTTCTTTCAGGGAAAAGGGCTTGAGCCCAGGCAGTTATGGGAAGAAGCTGATGCCACTGGAAGGCTTCTTAATATGCCTGAAGGAGCTCTTAATAGAATTCGCGAGCTTGTATCCCGGGACTGGGTGGAACGTGAATATGAAAAATGTCAGGATAGGGGGATCAGGATCCTTTCGCTGGAAGATCCTCATTACCCCGAAATCCTTTCAGGATCACCTCATTCTCCGCTTGTTATATATCTACAGGGATGTAATCTGTCTTTTAATGATACAGTTTCCATAGTTGGCACAAGAAAGTGCACACGCTACGGCAGGTCCGTCAGTTACCATCTTGCAGGATCTATAGCCTCTTCCGGGGGAACAGTTATCAGTGGAGGAGCGAGAGGCATTGATATGTACGCCCATGAGGGAGCATTGTCATCAAAGGGGAAAACACTTGCTGTCCTTGGTACGGGTATCGATATCGTATATCCTGGCAGTAACGAGGGACTTTTCAGCCGTATAAAAGAACAGGGAGCCCTCTTGAGCGAATATCCACTGGGAACTCCGGGGAAAAGATGGAGATTCCCAAGGAGGAACAGAATAATAGCCGGACTTTCAGATGTCACAGTCGTTGTTGAGGCGCCCCGGAAGAGTGGCGCAATGATAACGGCGAACTACGCGGCGGAAGCAGGAAGAGATGTATGGGCTGTTCCTGGAAGGATTGACGAGGAGGTCAGCAGGGGAACCAATAACCTCATATCTGACGGAGCCTCACCACTGGTGGATATAAAGGCTTTTACAGCTCATGTTTTTTCGGGACAGCTTGAAATATTCGGCCAAAAAGAAGATAATAGCCACTTTAAAGAAGAGGAAGGTCTTTCGGAAGGCGAAAAGGCCGTACTTGGAATTCTTAGACAGAGTGGAGACCGAACAGTTGACAATATCTCCTCTGAATGTAAAATGAGCGCCGCTGATGCTCTCACATGTCTGGGCAACCTTCTCGCAAAGGGAATGGTATATCCCGCAGGACCTGGCAGATGGAGAGCAGGCAGTTAGTAAAGAAAGACAAAACGAATGAAAGAAGAAGGATCTTTATGAAAACAAGGATAATGCACCAGGTGGAAAAACAGTATCTGACAGTTGACGCCCAGTCCCTGATCTACAGGTTCATTCTGGAAGGGGAACTCGATAACAGCTCCGCAGAGGACGTCCTGAGCCAGGTTGTTGCAATAGGAAGTTCGAAAAATTCTCCCCTGGATGAAATACAGTTGATGGATCTTATTTCACAGATGCATGAGAGTGATCTTTTTACCTCGGGTCTTCAGGCTTGGCAGAATGACGGCTCAAGGTACCTGAAGAACTAAAAGGGAGGTATTTCATGGCTGGAAAGGAAAAGACCGGAGAAAAAACATCAACCGGCAAAACAACAGTAAAAAAGAAAAAGAGCACTGCATCAGCAAAAACTACGAAAAACAAAAAAAGCACCTCTGCTAAAAAGACCACTGGCAGGTCCAAGGCGGATGCCGGGGGTAAAACCCTTGTCCTCGTAGAGTCTCCCACGAAAGCACATACACTCAAGAAAATGCTTGGCAGCAAGTACCTCGTAAAAGCCAGCATGGGACATATAAGGGACCTGCCCAAAAGTCGTCTCGCCATAGATATAGATAACGATTTTGAACCGGAATACATAATTGTAAAGGGGAAAGCAAAGCTCAAGAACGAGCTTGTCAAGCTTGCCTCTACGAGTTCCGATGTAATTCTCGCCGCCGACCCTGACAGGGAAGGGGAGGCCATAGCCTGGCATCTTGCAGAGATTCTGGATATGGATAAAAAGGCTCCCTGCAGAGTTAGAGTTTACGAGATCACTAAACAGGCAGTCCAGGATGCTCTGAAAGCAAGGGAGCCTATTGACATAAACAAGGTTGAAGCCCAGCAGGCAAGGAGAGTTCTTGACAGACTTGTTGGGTATTCGGTCAGTCCTGTCCTGTGGAAAAAAATAAGGTATGGCCTCTCTGCCGGAAGGGTCCAGTCTGTGGCGCTGTCCCTGATCTGCAGGCGCGAGAGGGAAATTCGCGACTTCGTGCCTAAGGAATACTGGGTGGTTACAGTAAATGCCGACGCGGAAGGGGACCGAAAGTATTCCCTCAGGGTCGAAAGCTCAAACGGCAAGACCCTTCTCAAGGAGGGCAAACCCTTTCTTATAAATTGCGCCGAAGAGGCTGAAAAGATAGCCTCGGAGATAGAATCTTCCGATATTATCGTGAAGGACTACTCTGTAAAGGAGAGCAAAAGGAAGGCTCTACCTCCATTTAAGACCAGTACTATGCAGCAGGAGGCAGCAAGAAGACTTCATTATTCTCCGAGGAGGACCATGAGGATCGCCCAATCCCTTTTTGAAGGTGTTGAAGTTCCGGGCATGGGTCTAACCGGTCTCATTACCTACATGAGGACTGACAGTCTCAGAATTGCCCCGGAGGCCATCTCGGGAATAAGAAAACATCTTACTGACAATTTTTCGAAAGAATATATTCCTGCAAAACCCAATTTTTATACATCAAAACAGAGAAGTCAGGATGCACACGAGGCTATCAGGCCCACTGATGTATCCCTGACGCCGGAATCAATAAAGAATTCTCTAAATCGGGATCAGTACAGGCTCTATTCTCTGATATGGCAGAGAACTGTGGCGTCCCAGATGGCTCCTGCAGTGGTAGCAAGCGGAAGGATCGATGCCGAGGCTGGGGTTTACGGCATGAAACAGACTGGTACCCACCTGGTCTTTGACGGTTGGAGCGCCATCTGGCCCCTTGATCTGAACGATACTCAGCTTCCAAAAGCGGAAAAGGGAGAAAAGCTTGATCTTGTGGACATAGATAAAGATCAGAAGTTTACAAAACCTCCGGCAAGATACTCTGAGGCAAAACTGATACGGACCCTTGAGGATAAAGGAGTTGGCCGCCCCTCTACTTATGCTTCAATAGTGGAGACTCTCTACGACAGGACCTATGTAGAGAGGGATGAGAACGGAAAGCTCATGGCGACTCCCCTGGGTATGACCGTAGACGGATTCCTGATAGAACATTTCGATGAGAACTCTCTCGCATCCATTGTGGATGCAGATTTTACTGCAAGCATGGAGAATACTCTCGACGAAGTCGAAGAAGGAAAGAAAAACTGGGTAGAGACAGTGCGTCTTTTCTGGGACAGTCTTACCCAGACCCTTAAAAAAGCAGAGGAAGCTCCCCGGGTCCCTCTGCCTGACCCGGAACCAATTGGAGAGGATTGCCCGGAATGCGGTGAACCTCTCGTCAAAAAACGGGGACGTTTTGGAGAATTCATTGGCTGTTCAGGATATCCGAACTGCAGGTACACCCGTCCTATCCTGGATAAAACAGGTGTGAAATGTCCGAAGTGCGGAGAGACGGAAGGCGGAGAGGTAGTAAAGAGAAAAACAAAGAAAGGCAGGAGAAGGAACTTTTACGGTTGCTCACGTTATCCTGACTGTGATTTCATTTCCTGGGATGAGCCAACAGGAGATATTTGCCCAGTCTGTGGTGCTTTCATGGTCAAAAAGGGTAAGGACAAAAAACCAGCCTGCTCCAGTTGTGGTTACGTAATGGAGGAAAGTTCCGGCAATGACGCCGATGAATAGGAAAGAACCTGTGAAGGTTATAGGTGCGGGACTTGCAGGAAGCGAAGCTGCATGGCAGATAGCTTCAAGAGGGATCGAAGTACTTCTTGTCGAGCAGAGGCCGGGGAAAATGACACCTGCGCACAAGACAGGAAAGTTTGCGGAACTTGTCTGCAGCAATTCCCTTGGGTCCAACGATGAAAGCAGCCCGGCAGGGATACTAAAGGAAGAACTCAGATCCTGCAGAAGCCTGGTTATGGAATGTGCCGACAGGACAATGGTGCCTGCCGGACGAGCCCTTGCGGTAGACAGGGAAGGCTTTGCAGAATGTGTCACAGAAAAATTGAAATCTCACCCGAATATCAGGATCGAACAAAGAGAAATTACTGACTTACCACAGGAACCTGCAATTATAGCGACAGGTCCACTTACATCTGAAAGCCTCGCTGACATGATCAGGGAAAAAACCGGAGGGGAATTCCTGTATTTCTACGATGCAGTCTCTCCTGTGCTTGAACTTGACAGCGTCGACATGGAAAGAGCCTTCTGGGGGAGTCGTTACGAAGACGGCAAGGATTACCTGAACTGCCCCATGAACAGGGAGGAATACGAGGTCTTCTGGAAGGAGCTTGTCAATGCAGAACAGGCTCCACGACATGAATTTGAGAAAAAGGTCCCCTACTTTGAAGCCTGTCTTCCCGTTGAGGTAATTGCCTCAAGGGGTATCGATACATTGAGGTTTGGACCTCTGAAACCTGTGGGTCTTACCGATCCCCGAACCGGTGAAAGGCCCTGGGCTGTTGTTCAGCTGAGGCGGGACAACCGGGAAGGGACCCTCTACAATATTGTAGGTTTTCAGACAAACCTCAGATGGTCCGAACAGGACAGGGTCTTCCGCCTTATTCCAGCGCTGGCCGAAGCCGAATTTGTGCGTTATGGAGTCATGCACAGAAACGTGTATGTAAATGCCCCCTCTGTTCTCGACTCCAGGCTGAGGATAAGGGAGAGCGGGAATATTTTTCTTGCAGGGCAGATAACTGGTGTTGAGGGATACATGGAAAGTACTGCCATGGGACTGGTTGCAGCTCTCAACCTCTTTGCTCTTTATCGTGGGCTGGATTTTCCCGGCTGGCCTCGTGAGACGGCTATTGGTTCACTTCTCAACTACCTTTCGGATGCTGAAGTTAAGACCTTCAGGCCCATGAATGCAAACCTCGGGATACTTCCCAGATTGCCGGAGAAGATCAGGGACAAAAGGGAACGATGCAGGAGAGTTGCATCTGTAGCCCGAAGAGCAATGTCTGAATTCTCCGGATCCAGACCGGATGTCTTTTCTGTTTAATCCTTTCATTTCCTCAGCTTTCAGACCTTTAACAAATTTTTTTGGAGGATCTTTGTTTGATTCTTTCGAATAATAGAAAGTTGTAAGAAAATAGTGTAAAATCTATATTATGGAAGAAAAATTATCCTTAAATTTAGACTATTTTATTGATAATCTCAAATTTCAGAGACAGTTCTCGGAGTACACCGTTGTGAATTACTCCATAGATCTGAAACAGTTCGTGTCCTATCTTGAAAATCAGGGGATAACTGAACCTGAAGAGATCAAAAGAGAGAATGTCAGGGCCTATGTAAGGGATATTATGGGATTCGGATATTCAAGGACATCTGTAGCGAGGAAGCTTTCTTCAATCAAAGGCTGGACAGCTTTTATGGCCTCTAATGGAGTTATTTCCAGGGATCCAGCCTCCGGGATCAGAGGGCCAAAGATCCCGGCAAGTCTTCCCAGGGCTCTGGGGAGGGATGACGTAAACCGGATGATAGAGGAAGGTATCCAGAAGAAGGAGAGCTACTGTCGTGACAAGGCTGTTCTTGAACTGCTCTACGGAAGCGGATTGAGGATCGGGGAACTTGCTGTTCTTCGGTGGGAGTACATCGATCTTGCCGAGAGATGGGTAAGGATCCAGGGAAAAGGCAACAAGGAGAGAATAGTTCCTCTAGGTTCCTATGCAGTAAAGGCACTTAAGGAACTTGGAAAAAGAGACAGGTCCGGGGATGATTATGTCTTTCCCGGAGGAGAGAAGGGACACATCAGTGAAAGAACCATCAACAGGATAGTGAAAAGGGCAGCAAAGCAGGCAGGGCTTTCGGGAGTAACTCCCCACATGCTGAGACACAGTTTTGCCACCCATATGCTCGAGGGAGGGGCTTCTCTGAGGGTACTTCAGGATCTTCTCGGTCACGAGAGCCTGATAACTACCCAGAGATACCTCACCGTAACAGCGGAACATCTGAAAAAAAACTACAGGGAGATCCATCCCATGGCTGAAGGAGATGCTTGAGGTAATGTTCGAGGGAACAACAATCGTATGTGTGCGTAAGAACGACAGGGTTGCCATGGCCGGCGATGGTCAGATAACACTGGGCAACCAGATAATAAAGGCAGGAGCCAAGAAGGTGAGAAAACTCTATAACGGTAACGTTCTGGCCGGTTTTGCAGGCAGCACGGCCGATGCAATGACTCTTCTTGAGCGTTTTGAGAAAAGGCTCGAGGAATACAGCGGAAATCTTCTAAGGTCCTCAGTGGAGATGGTAAAGGACTGGAGAACCGACAGGGCACTCCGAAGGCTTGAAGCAATGATGCTGGTGGCTGACAGGTCAAACAGTTTTCTTCTTTCTGGAGCTGGCGATGTTCTGGAGCCGGAGAACAATATTGCTTCAATCGGTTCGGGATCGGGATTTGCCCTTGCTGCAGGCAGGGCCCTGCTTGAGGTGAGTTCCTGGGAAGCAGAGCAGGTTGCCAGAAGGTCCATTGAGATAGCTTCTGAGATCTGCATATACACGGATAACGTAATTACAGTAGAGGTGATATAAAAATGAATAATTCCGGTGAAGCAGGACTTAAACCATCGGTGATCGTAGAGTTTCTTGACAGGTACATAGTGGGACAGGAAAAGGCAAAAAGGGCAGTAGCTATTGCTCTTAGAAACAGGTTTAGACGCAGAATGCTGGAAGAGAGCATGGCCCGTGAGATCGCTCCAAAAAATATACTCATGGTCGGCCCTACTGGAGTAGGAAAGACGGAGATAGCAAGAAGGCTGGCAGAGCTCGTTAAAGCTCCTTTTGTAAAAGTGGAGGCTACCAAGTTCACCGAGGTTGGATATGTGGGCAGGGATGTAGAGTCCATAATACGTGACCTCGTGGAAGCATCCGTCCAGATGGTAAAAAAGGAAAAGATGGAACGTGTTCAGGAACTTGCTGCGGAGAGGGCCGAGGAACGTCTTGTAGATTACCTTCTCCCCAGTACTCCCAAAAAAAACAAGGTTCCTGATTTTATGAAATTCTTCTCTGGAGAACAGGAAGAGCAGCAGGAACCGGAGACAGAGGAAGACGAACGGCAGGAAAGGTTCAGGGAATCCACAAGAAGCAAGCTACTTGCCATGTTAAGAGAAGACAAGCTGGGAGACAGGGAAGTTGAGATAGAGGTCAAGGAAAGTCCCCAGATAGGTATGCCAATGATGGGTGGAGCCGGAATGGATTCCATGGGAATTGACATTACCGAAATGCTGGGTGGAATTCTACCCAAAAAGACCAGAAGGAAAAGCATGAAAGTTTCCCAGGCCAGGAGGATACTCCAGGCTGAAGAAGCAGAAAAACTTGTGGACATGGAAGAGGTAACAAAGGAAGCTATCCGTAAAGCTGAGGAAGAGGGCATTGTCTTCGTGGACGAGCTGGACAAGGTTGTAGCAGGAGGAGCTTCCGGAGGGCCTGACGTGAGTAGAGAAGGAGTCCAGAGGGACCTTCTTCCTGTCGTTGAGGGCTGCCCTGTTCAGACAAAACACGGCACCGTCAATACCGATCACATACTCTTTATCAGTGCCGGGGCCTTCCAGAAGGTAAAACCCTCTGAACTTGTTCCGGAACTCCAGGGGCGTTTTCCAATAAGAGTTGAACTGCAGGCACTTAGCAGTTCAGACCTCTCAAGGATCCTTGTGGAACCCGAGAACAGTCTTCTCAAACAGTACAAGGCTCTTCTCGAGACAGAGGAAGTGAGTCTTGATTTCAGAGAGGACGGCATAGATGCAATTGCAGAGATGGCGGAAAACATGAACCACGAGATGGAAAATATCGGGGCAAGAAGGCTCCACACCATGATTGAACAGCTTCTTGAAGAAATAAGTTTCTCTGCTCCTGACAAAAAAGGAGAGAGTCTTATCATAGATGGAGAATTTGTGCGATCCAGGCTGGTCTCGCTTGTCAGTGACTCAGATATGAGACGTTATCTGCTCTGATAGAGACAGCCTGAATTTATCGCTGAAAAATAAAAGTTCGAGGAGGAATAAAAGATGGAAGATATGGAAAGAACAGAAAAGGATATTCTCGAAGAAAACCGTTTTACAGGTGAAGGAGACGAGATGAAGGATCTTCTCGAAAAGACACGTCTTGTCAGTCGGGCCCTTCAGAGCAGAAGGGAAGGCCTTAAACCGGATTACACAAAATTGTCCAAGCTGCTGTGCGAATTCATGACAGCCAACGTTTACATAATAAACAGGGAGGGAAAAGTTCTCGGTTTTTCATGGGTCAGCGAGTACAGGTCCACCACAGTCCACAAGTTCCTCGAGGAAGGATTTATGCCAGAAAACTTTGTGGAGAAGATGAACCAGCACAGGGAGGCTTTTATAAGCGAGACCGACGGTTATCTTTTTGATGATGACGAAAGAGGCGAAGTACCTGAGAAACATATGCTCTATGTTCCCATTTACGGATCTGCAGAAAGACTCGGTACTCTGATGCTGGTAAGGTTCTTTGATCCCTTCGCAGTAAAGGACCTGATCCTTGCGGAGTATCTTGCTACTCTCGTGGGAATCGAGATCCTTCATGACAGGACCCGTGATATCGAGGACAGATCCAGGGAAAGGCTTGTTGTGCAGATGGCCATGCGTGCGCTTTCCTATTCAGAAGTGGAATCTGTAAAGCATATAATGACAGAACTTGGGGGCCCTGAAGGTGTCGTAATAGCAAGCAAGGTTGCAGACAGGGTAGGAGTAACCAGAAGCGTCATAGTCAATGCACTTAGAAAACTTGAGAGTGCCGGAATAATCGAAAGCAGAAGCCTCGGAATGAAAGGTACCTACATAAAGATCCTCAGCCCTCTTTTTGTTGAAGAACTGGGAATAACTTACGAGGAATAGTTTGCTTCAGGGGGCTATACGCTTTTGGATCTTCTGTTATAATTCCGTAAAAGGGTCCTGTATCAACACGGGATCTTAAAGGTCTTCCTAATGGCCTTCGGAGGTGGTATAACCTGATCTATGCTGGTTAAATTTTTATTCTGTGTGTAAAATATCAAAACTAATTTTATTTTGGAGGGCAGAACACAGTATGGTTGGAGAAACTGTCAGGGAAAATTCCACTCCCCAGATAGGCGAAATAGCTGATTGCAAGGTGGAGCAGGTTATGCCTTATGGAGCCTTCGTAAGGTTAAGCAACGGAAAAAGAGGAATGATACATATATCCGAGCTTTCTCACAAGTTCGTAAAACAGGTAACGGACGTTCTTCAGGTTGACCAGGAGATCAAGGCCAAGGTGATCAAGATAGACGAGAAGGGCCGTATAGATCTTTCCCTGAAGCAGCTTCAGAGCAAGCCCGCCAGGGACAGGGACAACCGAGGTTCTTCTCAGCCGGTGAACAAGGAAGAGAACTTTGAGAAAAAACTTTCGGATTTTCTGAAACAGAGTGAAACCAAGATTACCGATCTTAACAACAGGGCCAATTCATCCCGGTCAGGCCAGAAAAAAGGGAAGAAACCCCAGTAATGGTGGATAAGAAAAGATCTTTCAAGGGGGCTATAAGCCCCCTTTCCTTTTTTGACAACCTTTCGTCTACGGACATGATAACTATAAATGCACAAATGGCGAACAGAAAGTACGATTCTTCTATTGTCGTGGGAGTTTCCAGAAGATGTACCTGGGGTTTCCCCCAGGTATTTGTATGTAATCCCCTGAGAAAGATGAAGCCTTTTCCAACCCTATTCTGGCTCAGTTGCCCTTTCCTGGTGAAAAGATGTGCTGAAGAGGAGTCAAAGGGCAGAATTCCCGAGATGGAAAAATTTCTCAATGCTCGAAGAGGTCAGTGGAAAGTCTATAATGAAAAGGCTTCACTTCTAAGGCTTATGATGATCCCCAGGGAGCAGAGAGAATTTTTGCGTAGATACCGTAAAGGTCTTTTCAGGAGCATCCAGGCAACTATGATAGGGGGCATATCCCCCAGGGAAAGGCCAACTGCAAAGTGCCTTCATCTGCAGGTAGGGGCATGGCTTTCCCTGCCCGGACATCCAGGAGAAAAATGGCTTTCCGAAATATTTCCTGAGCGGGAATGCAGTTGCCCTGACTGCCAGGTTTGTGGAAAGGGAAAACTGACAGGATTCCCTGAATAAGGAATTACCAGCAGAAAAGGAGATGCCGAATGCTTTTCGCAGCTGTTGATATAGGTTCCAATTCAATACGTCACCTTTTAGTTAACTACCACAAGGGTACCCTGCAGTATCGGGAGTCAAGTTCTGTCATAACAAGGATAACCGGTTCAATGAGCGTAAAGGATTATGGCTTGTCAGGAGAAGGAGTAAGCAGGACTCTCGATGTCCTATCGAAACTGAGGAAAGTCCTTGACGGTCATGGTGTAGAGGAAGACAACAGGTTTATATTTGCGACGGAGTCCATGAGACAGACATCAGACCCTACCGAGCTGGGAGATGCAATAAAAGGAGCCTTTGGCAAGGCCCCGGTTGTTCTCAGTGGCGAGGAAGAGGCTATGGCAGGATTTGCAGGAACTGCTGCAGCACTACCGGGAACATCAACTGTTTTTGATCTTGGTGGAGGCAGTATCGAAATAGCTTCTCCGGGGGCTTTTCAGTCTTTTCCCCTTGGAGCGGTTCGACTTTCAAATTCCTTCGGAGAGGACAGGCATAAAATTGAAGAGACAGTAAGCAGGGGGCTTTCAGGTGTACTTTTCCCCAAAGGGGATCTGGCAGGAATTGGAGGAACGTCTTCCTCTGCTGTAATGATGCTGAAGGAAATAAAATGTGATAATTACCATCCATCAAAGCTTCATGGCGTAGTTGTGAGAAAAGGTGAACTGGAGGTGCTCGCAGAAAAAACAGCATCTTGCAGTACTGAAGAGAGAAAGATCATTCCCGGTCTCGAACCTGGAAGGATGGATATTATCGTTGCAGGTATTTCAGCTATTTGTGCCATTTTAGAAGCTGCAGGAACTAATGAATATACCCACAGTGAATGCGGGGTAATGTGGGGAATGATAGTCATGGCTGCAGAGAGGAGAGGCCTGAGGACGGAAAAGATCCTTTTCTAATACTGATATCAAAGATGATCTTTGCTTCGAAAAATCTTTTTGAATTTCACGGGAAAATTAACTTGACAAGTGGCTGAGGAACAAGGAAAATAGCTTCTGTTGCTGCCCCGGGCAAAGAAGGCTTTATTCGGAGAATGTTGTACTTGACATAAAGGCCAAACCATGTTTATACTTCTTAGGCTCGTTATGAGCCGTTAGCTCAGTTGGCAGAGCACCGGACTTTTAATCCGGGTGTCGTGGGTTCGAATCCCACACGGCTCACCATTACGCGGTCCCATCGTCCAGTGGCCCAGGACACAGCCCTTTCAAGGCTGCGACACGGGTTCGAATCCCGTTGGGACCGCCATTTTTTTATCTTGCCGGTGTAGCTCAGTCGGTAGAGCAGCGCACTCGTAATGCGCAGGTCGGCGGTTCGAATCCGCCCGCCGGCTCCAGTATGGGAACAGCCACTCTTGACAGAGAGTGGTTTTTTGTTTTTGAGGTGATTAAAAATGTCAGAAATAAACTCCCTCCAGAGAATTCTTTTCGTAAGACATGGAAGAACAGATTGGAACGAATCCATGAGATACCAGGGAAAAAGCGATATTCCTCTAAATGAAGAGGGTCTCCTGCAGGCGCAAAAAACATCAAGACGAATTTCACAATGGTTTTCTCCCGAAGTTGTCTACTCCAGCCCTCTGAAAAGAGCCCTGGTTACTGCTGAAACCATCAATAACGCTTTTGAGGAACCAGTAGATCTCAGGGTTTTTGATGAATTGGCTGAGATGGACTTTGGTAGATGGGAAGGCAGGTCTTTTCGGGAACTCAGAAAAGAAGAGGCAGAGCTTTACATGAATTGGCGGCATGATCCTGTAAGGGTGACACCCCCGGGAGGAGAACCTTTTGAACATATATGCGAGAGGGTCTCGAGAGTGTTAGAAGAGATCCAGGCAACAGGTATGACAAGGATACTTGTGGTCAGTCACGGGGGGATACTGAGAGCTTGCATTATGAAACTGCTGAGTCTTGACTCATCGGTCATATGGAAACTGAGGCTGGACAACTGTGCTATCTCTATAGTGGATATGCTGAACTATACTGCTGCTCTTGTATCATGGAACGATCACATACATGTCAACCTCCCGTTAGAACTTGCCGGAAATATCCCCCTTCCGGTTTAGACATGTAGCTCCTGAACTGGTAAAATGATTTTGTTTCTATAACCCGCCCCAATTATCGGGAGGCATGGTATGGACCAGATACCCGCAAAGGACTCCAGGACCTCTACAGAGGAGGATTTCGATCTCTGGATCAGGATGGCCGAGGGAGACGACGATGCAAGGGAAGAAATAATAATTTCGAACAGGCCTCTCGTATTCTGGATGGCCAAAAAGTTTCATGTACGCCCTGATGTCTATCCTGATGTTATCCAGGAAGGAATGGTTGCCCTTCTGAAAGCAGTGGACAACTTTGATCCCCAGAGAGGAATAAAGTTTTCTACCTATGCTTTTTATAGA
>Ga0209943_1000733_pt1 | contig 21704 bp, 10 predicted proteins | sample SalPonR1_B_D2_MG_FD_185698 | JGI IMG/M metagenome (GOLD analysis project Ga0209943, IMG submission 185698) | Salt pond soil microbial communities from South San Francisco under conditions of wetland restoration - Salt Pond MetaG R1_B_D2_MG... ... | reverse complement strand
CACGTACAGCTAAGTACGCTGCATTCCTCGGGATTTTGCGCGCCTTGATCTTGAACTTTTTACTTTGCCATCCTAAAATCGACTTTTTACGAGATTGTCAAAGTTAAATCTTCAAAAAATTGAAACGCTCAATTTAGGTAAAAGTATAACAGCGACGTCAAACATTTAAACCGGAAATATGAAAAAACGCCTGATTATCCTTAAGTTTGAATCAAGCGATGCATTCCGTCGGTATTACGAAGAGATCCGGCAAAAGAGGCTGTTCATCCCTACCCGTTCGCCACTGTCAAGTGGGACGCCCCTCGTGATTTCCCTGATCCTTCCGGTAGACAGACACATGTTTTCGGTGGCCGGAACCGTATCAAAACGGCTTGATCAGCCGGAGCCCGGCATACGAGTCGCCTTTGGCGACAATTTTGAGGAATTCCTTTTTGAACTCGAAACGGAGCTGTCCGCCCATCCGGAATTTGCCGAAAAATTTGATCTTGAGCCGGCGGCCGCGGCCGGGCGCCGTCAGGCAGAGGCTAAGGCCCCCGCCCCTGACACGGAAGCGGAAGAAGAATATGAAGAACTGAGTCTTGATCTCGATTATGACAACCGTATCCACAGGGATCGCGAGACGGAAACCCCGGCCCCTGAAGCCAGCCGGCCGATGCCTGAGCCGGATGAACCCGAACCACCGGCACCGGCACAAAAACAACCGCCGAAAGAGGCTTTGCCGCCGGAAAATTTTGGATGGATCCGCGAAGTGGTCTCTCACAAAGAATATGAGATGGAGCCGGTGGATGCCGCCGAAGATCATGGTGAAGTCGTTCAGGAAAAAAAGGAGCTCACTGAGGCGGAACGGGAACGAATGGAGCCCGTGGGGCAGTTCATTATGAACCTGACCAAGGCGGTACTGCGCAGCGGCTACTATGATCCGGACCATCCGGGCGCGGTTTCAGCCAAGCACGGCCTCTTCGAAGAGTTTCAAAATGTGCTGTTTGATGCCAGGGAGTTAATGATCACCAAAGAGGAGGGCCGCGAACAAGTCGATTTCTTGATTACCGGGCTTCTGGAACTGCCGGTGACCGTGCGCACGGTGGTGGGACAGGGGGTTGCCGAGCTGTTCGCCCCGAAGCTTCAGGAGTATTTTGAAAAGAAGGAGCTGCTCAGTCTGGCAATAAAAAAACAGATTACCACCGAGCACTTTGAGACATTTATCGATATCATGAGCGATCCCAAGGTAGACCGCTCAGAGGACCGAAAGCCGGGCCAGATTTTGACGGATGCGCTGGTTGAGGGCGGAATTACGGAAATCTCTGCCGTGTTCTCCGATGATCGTCTGAACCTGGAAAAGGATCTGCCGTGGCGGGTGGAAATGGCCATGCATCGGTTGGCCAAGGACCTGAAACTGGTGCCCATGTTTAAATCCGTGACGGACGGGACCCTCTCACAGATCAAGAGGCAGTCCGTGCAGGATATCATACGCCCGTTAAAGCATCCGAAGCTGTTGAACGATTTTCTGGTCAACTGCTATATCATCGCCCAAAATATCGAAAACATGGAGCCGCGCGAGATTGAGCAGATTATCGTGGACTCGTTTCCGATCGGTATGCTTCTGCCAACCACGAGGTATACCTTTAAAGAGCTTGACCGGTTGAACGCCATGAAAGCGGAGGACCCCGAGAGTCCGATCATCAATCGCCGGTTGAAGGGCATCAAACGAATCCTTAAAATGGTTGCCAGACGGGTGGTAATGGAAAAGACCTCTGGCGGACAGAACTTTCTGGCGCATCTATATGAGAACGACATCCTCAGTTTTGAAGAGCTGCCCGCGGACGCCCAGTATGTTATCAATACAAGGGAGATGGCAAGGGATGTCAGGGCAAATTTTGCCGGTTATATAGAAGGGCTGAAAAACGCCGGCGATGTCGAGGACATGATCGTCTATTTGAAATGTTTTCGCCGGATCGCGCCGATTTTGATCGAAGAGGAGGATTTTCGGACGATTGCGGACATATCCAAGGCGATAGAGGCGGGCGCCGGCAATGTTTCGCCTTCTGACAGAGCCGCCATTGAAGCGCTCGCCGGTGAAATCGCCGGTCCAACAGGTGACGGCGATAAAGCGGCCGAAGCCGGGGAAAGAGACAAAACCGTGCAAAGCGCTGTGGACTATATATTCAAGGATCAGGTCAATTCTTTGGCCGCGGCCTATGAAACCGTGGCCGATGGGCAAAGGCAGTTTTTGGATGCTGTTTTTGACTGCCTTGGCTATCTGGGGGTAAAAACGTTGGGGCGGATTCTGGCGGATACCCAGAATCGACAATTGCGTGGCCATATCGTCAATTGGCTGATCCAAAAGAAAGCGCCCGCCCGGAAATGGGCAAAAGGAGTTTTGAATGCGCCCAATCTCAAATGGTATGTCTATCGAAATGCCATGGTGATACTCAATGAAGTGAGCAACGACTTGGCCGATGCCGAAACGATCCGGCCATTTCTGGATGATACGAACCCGCGCCTGCGGCTTGAAGCTTTAAACGTGATGATCAGCCTCAACCCCCAGGACCTCGAATCCCTGATCATTTCCTTTTTGGGGGATTCGGATTCCCGGATTAACTGGCGGGCGGTCAAAGCAATGGGCGAACTGCCGTCCATAAGCGAATTTAGCATTCAGGAGATCCTGGCCATGCTGACCCTTGATCCCGGCGATGAGAAAAATGCCTCCGAACATTTCAGGCATATCTCCCTTTTGATCAGTGCAATAAACGGATTGCGCCACATACCCATGCAAGATGTGGTGGCATCCGATATTATAAAACTGGCCGGGCAGATCGCGTTCAAGGATAAAAAATGGCGGCAGATGCTCAAGCGGGCCGTCGGGGCGGAGGATGCCTCGGTCGTTTTAAAGGCGGCCATACCCTTACTGGGGCGCATTGGCGGTTCGGACGCTGTTGCATTCCTTAAAAAGCTTTCCAAGAGCCGGTCGGATATGGCGGCGGCCGCGGGCGAGGCGCTTGAGAAAATTGAAAAGCGCGGTTAAACCGACGGCTCTATGGACGCCCGATAGCGCCGTACCGCGCGTCAGGAGCAGATAAAGGGGGGCTACATGGTAATCGCCGGCTTAACGGATATTCATGGCAGTCGGGCGGCAGTTGAAAAGGCCCGTTCCATCCTCGATACCGTGGATGTTATTTTGCTGGTCGGGGATATCACCAATTTTGGGCGGGCAGCCGATGTCGGGCGAGTCGTAGACGCCCTGTCACATAACTCCGCAAAATTGTTGGCTGTATCCGGTAACTGCGACTACCCCGAGGTAGATGCGTATCTGTCCGCATCCGGTATCAATATCCATGCCGGCTGCGCCGTGATCGACAACGTGGTTTTCTTAGGCCTTGGCGGCTCCCTGATCACGCCGTTCGGCACGCCCAACGAATACACCGAAGAGGAAATCAAAAGCGCGCTGCAGCAGGGGATCGAGCAGGCGCCGCCGGATCTTCCCCTGGTCCTGGTCGCCCATCAGCCGCCCTATCAGACCCAATGCGACCGGCTCTCCTCCGGCAGCTATGTCGGAAGCGTCGCGGTCCGGGAATTCATCGAAAAATACCAGCCGTTGGTATGCTTTACCGGCCATATCCATGAAGCCAGGGCGATAGACCAGATCGGGCGCACGCCGATAATAAACCCGGGCCGGCTGGGGCAGGGCTATCTTTCATTCGCCCGGGTGGCGGACACCCTGCAGGACTATGGCATAAAACCCATCGATTAGGAATATTAAAGGGTCTAATGAAGACAGCCGGCAAAAACGGACGCCGGTTTGTTCTTAAATGTCGAGGGCAAAGCGTATTGCGCGTCCTACATCAGCCATTTTTGCCGGGGGCAGGGATGTAATGAGGGACCCTATTTTTCCTTTGGAAACACTCTGTAAATGGTCACAATTAACAGCGCAATCCCGTGGCATGCCGTCGGCATTCGAAAGACACACTTCAGATGGGATATCACGGATTATGCTGGTAATGGGTGCAATTGTTGTTTCACCAAGATACTCTAATACGCAATTTCGTGTGAGGATAAGGACCGGCCTTTTTTTATCTGGGTTTGCAAACTTGTACCAGCGTATCTCACCACGCTTCATTCATCACCCCAAGCCTGCTCTGCCTCCCAAACGGAAAACTCGTCACCCGTAACCGGGTATCGCTCGTAGCCTTCCCGATGCCTTCGTTCCAGCTGTTCCAAATTATAGCGGGACAGTGCCTCTCGAAGCGCCTTTCGTGTAAAAGCAGAACGGCTTGTACGAAGTTGCTTCGAAACGCGATCTATCGCCTTGACAAGATCGTCATCAAGGGTCATCTGAATTGTTCTCATAAGCGCACCTTCATAATGTTGACTGTTATAGCTATTTTAATCCACATAATAGCGTGTGTCAACCTATATCAGCCAACCCGATAAATGTGAGGCCAAAGAACGAAAGCCGTTCCCGTTGCTCCAGGATACGTTTACCTAAATTGAGGGTTTCAATTTTTTGAAGGGCCGTCATTTCTTTGTGCCATGGCTGACTGTCTCGTAAAAAGCGATTTATTGCGCTGGCGCCCCATTTTTGCAGAAAGTAACTCTGAGAAGCGTCCGCATTGTCATTTCGAGCGGTAGCGAGAAATCTTTAACAATCAAGATTCCTCGTCACTTTCGTTTCTCGCAATGACAGCAGCGGAAGCTTCTAAGATAATATTAAATATTGTCGAGTTCCTTGGAAGTTCTAGGTCAAGGCGCGCAAAATATATTTTTGCCTTTACGCCGAACGCTACCCTTCCCCGGCGGGGATGAAGCGTATCGGAATGCCCGTCCGAGTGAAAGGGCGGGTTCGCTTTAACGATAGACGTCTTTTCGATGCCCCACCTTCACGACGCAAATGGTTAGTTCTTCATCCTGAACGGAATAAATAATACGATATCGTCCCCCCCGAAGCCGATATTTTTCCTGACCGCTCAATTTTTTACTTCCAGGTGGGCGTGGATCCTCGCCCAAAGATTCAACAGATTGAGGAATTTTGTTTAAATCTTTATCCGGAATTACTTTAAAATCCTTCCAAACTGATTTTTTGAAAAATATTTTATATCCGGCCATCTTTTTTGAGTCTCTTTATCATCTGCTCATAGCTGATCAGCGGTTCATCGTGTCTCTCATCAAATACGGCGAGGTCTTCTGCATCCTCGGCAAGCGCCTCCTTGACAGCTTCATTGATTATTTCCGACATTGATCTCGATGTCTCCAAGGCTTTTATTCGTAAAGCCTGATGCAGCGATGGGTCTAGATATATGGTTGAACGTTTCGATAATTTGGTCATAACTGCACCTCCATAATTTTTTTGGCATCATAACATTATGATGTTGTAATGTCAAAGCAAAGGCGAATGGTTAGCGTTAACGTTTTGGTTCCGTTGGAAGCTTTGCCCCATGCCACACGGCAACAATCCAAACCACATCGTTTTTGCAGTTATAAAAAAAAACGGTATGGTGAGGCAATGACCTTCCGGTATGGCAAATCTGGAAATTCTGGTATAATGCTACCGGATTCGGGAAAATCTTCGACAAAGACACCCACGCCGTCCGGAAAAAGCGCCAAGGGCAGGGGGTCTTTACCATTTTACGGCGGGTTATTTCGCGGGCTTCTCATGAATCACCATGCTGCCTGTGGGGCATCCCGTATGGGCGGCGATAACCGGACATTTAACCTTGAAGATAAAGAAAATATGCGGATCGGCATCTGAGAGGGACTCGAAGTTGCCCTGGCCCTTTGCCACCACCAGGTCGGCATTGTCGAATGCCTTTTTAAACGCTCCGCTGCATTGGTCAAGCAGGGTGCCGGGGGCATTCGTGCCGTTATCGATTACATCGACCAGCTCCGTCATGCCGCTAAACTCCGCATCCGAGCGCGTGGCATCATTGATGACCGGCCCGCCGCGTACGACATAGGTGATGTGGTCCCGCTGGAGGGTTTCGATGAGGAGACGGTCGAATACGATCTCACCGGCATTGTCTCCGAGAAAAAGGATATTTTCGGCCTTTGCCATGGCATTTTGGAAGGCGCTGATGCTTCCTTCCAGGGCTTGTGTCAACGACTGTTCAATCACCGAGGTGACTTCGGCCTCGTCAACCGACTCGGCCGCCCCCAAATCGATGATATTGCCGGCGATGGAAAGCCGGATGGCGGTTTCAAGCGGATTATCCGATTGTCCAACGGTTTTCTTGAGATCCGGATAAAGCGCCATTCCGAGCTGGTTGTAATGTTTTTTGACCGAATCATAGGGGTCGGCGCTGCCGGTGGCCTCCCGGATAATTTGATGGATTCGCTGGCCCATCAGCGGGGGCGGTTGATTAAAATTCAGGTCGGCGGTATCGCTTAATACCCGTCTGAGCACATGTTCATGGACGGCCGTATCGGAGGTGGCCAGTCGTGCAGCATTCAATGCCTGCTTCAGGAAGCAGGGGATACAGTCGTGATAGGTCTGCATACGAAGCTCTTCCTTTATTCATCTGTGCAGGAACTAAAATCTAAAGCCGTTTTCGGTAATCCAGAAACCGGTCCTTGACGGTGGCCATGGCGGATGCATCCCTGTAGAGCGCGAGATGCTGACGGCATCTTTCAAGCCGGGCATCCACCGGCGGATGGGTGGAAAACCACGAGCCCTTGATGGTGGCTGAATCCTTGTTGGCCTCGAGCATTTCCAGCACCCGGATCATTCCCCGCGGGTCATAACCGGTGCGGTAGGCGAACTCCATTCCGGCCTTGTCCGCCTCAAACTCCATGTTTTTGTCGAGCCCTTTGTCAAAGAGCACGCTCTGCAGATCACCGATCATGGAGCGGTATTTACGGCCCTCCTCGCTGTCCATGCTGATGGTGCCGATTTTACCGACGCCTTCGAAAAATTTGGCCCGGCGGATGGCATGCAGGGCATGCTTATGGGAGACATGGCCGACTTCATGGGCCAATACGCAGGCCAGCTCCGCTTCGTCATCCATTGATCGGACCAGTTGGGAGCTTACGAAAACGATCCCCCCCGGACAGGCAAACGCATTGTACAAGGGGCTTTGGACGACGACGAAGTAATACGCGATATCCGGCCGGAGCGAGTTTTTGGCCACTGCCTTGCCAAGGGTGTTGACATAGTCCTGAAGCTTTTTATCCTCAACCGGCAGCCCGTATCGTTGGAATCCCTCAAGGGCAAGGCTTTCGCCAATGGTAAATTCGGTCTCGTAATCAATCCCCTTGGCGCTCTGGACGATGCTCCCGAGCCCTTCCACGGCTTGTTTGGCCTTTTGTACATCCTCGTTTTTTCCTTTTGGATCAAGGGCTTTAAACAGGTCCATGGCGTAGACAGGGGTGGCCAGACTCAGGGCCAGCGGCGCCGCCAGTTTCAGAAACTGCCGGCGCGACGTAGGGTTCCGATCATTTGACTGTTTTGTCATAATATGTCACCTCTTTTTTATTCGGCATATTTGCCGACATGGCCTTTTTCTAAAAACGATTCGATCGCATTTTCCGAAATCGACAGCGACAGCACCTGGTCCAAGGCATCGCGGCTCTGTTTCGGCGTGCCGGTTTTTTCTGCATAGGCCTTGGCTTCAGGGGAGAGGCCCCGGATACTGCGGGCGCTGTCCGCCGCATCCGTCTCGACCGAGCTGCCGCCCAATCCGCCGAGCAGGCCGCCGATGCCGCCGCCCTCGTCCTTTTTTTCGCCTTCAGAGATCTCCGGCCGGGTCTCAGAGACCCGTCCGCGGTAGACCCATCCGGTCTTGCCGTCTTCTGTGCTTACCCGGTACCATCTGGATTCATAGGCCTCAACCGAAAGCTGGGTCCCGCGCTGAAGCTCGGCAACGGTATCTGAAGAGACGGAGCGCCCGGCTTTTAAATCGGCCTCCGCCGATGTCACCCAGAGGGTCTCCTGGGCGACGGCGATGGCTACGACAGCCCAAAAAAACACGGCCAGAAAAATAATTCGTTGAATTTGTATTTTCATTTTTACCTCTTAATAGTGATGGCTTCGTAAAAAGCGGTTTATACCGCAGCCGCGGTATTTTTGCAGAAAGGAACTTTTGCGACAGGTTAAAGGCACTAAGGCACTAAGCTTTTGATTTTTTCAACCCTAAAACCTAAAACCTAAAACCTAAACCATAAACCCTAAACCGTTAAGTTCCTTAGAAGTTGCAAAACCCATTCTTATGGCATTTCGGCGAAAGATTTATGTCATTTGAAGTCCCCTACCAGCGTAAACGCCCCCCAGTAGCCCGGATGCGGATAGCGCTCTTTCACGTGCCGGGCCGCCGCCCGCAGGCTGTCCGCCTTGTTGCTTTCGGTATACCGGCGATAGAAGGTTTTTATCAGCATGGCGGTGGATACATCGCTCACCCGCCAGAGGCTTGAGATGATCGTATGGGTGCCCGCGTAGAAGAAGGAGCGGTTCAATCCGATAATCTCATCGCCGGCCTTGACCTTTCCCAGACCCGTCTGGCACGCACTTAAACATACCATATCTGCACGAATATCCAAGCCGAAAACTTCAGCCGCCCGAAGGTCGCCGTCGGTCGATGTTTTGCCGTCCTCCGCCCGACTCAGCTTGATGGCGGACATCAGCGGGTTGATGGGGTGAAACTCCCCGTGGGAGGCGATATGAATGATATCAAACCGGGCGATGTTTTTGACCACCCAGGCCTCGGTCGCCTTATCCTGGGTGAGCGTGGTAATTTCCGGAAAATTCCAGTGGATGGAGCCTACCTCCTGCTCCGCAAAAGGCAGTTCAAGCGCGGGGTTGCCCAGATCCGGGTTGCCGATGGCAAGCACCTTGAGCTGAAGCTTCGGCCGTTTGATCCGGCGCGGGAGGGTATAGTCCAGCACGCTGGCGCTGGGTACGTAAAACAGGGAAAAATCGTCGATCAGAAAATCATCCCCGCTGTACAGGGTGGCAAACGAAAGGTAATGCAGCGGGCCGTGGGGGATGATGCCCACGGTATGAACGTCGTCAATGCGCTTTTTTATCGGCGCGATCAACCGGTCGTAAAGCGCGTTCGAATGCCTCTCATAGGGCTCCAGGTTCTGGATGATCCGGCGATATTCAAGAACCCGGCGGCTCAATCGCTCTTGATTGGCAGGGATGCGGACAAGCCGGATATCTGCCGTTTTATCCGCCGAGCCGTTCGGATTCCTGAGAATCCAGCAGAGGATCTCCTCGTCCAATACGTAATAGGACAAAAGTGCCACATCGGCCTGCAGGCGTCGGATAATTTTGTCCGCGCTCACCGGCGGGATGGAGATCAGGGTGGACAGCCGGGGGTGCTCGGCCTGGATATCCAGCATCAAATTCTGCCGCTCATTTTTGAGCTTTTTAACGGCCTCCCGGTATGCCTTAACTTCCTCCGGGGCTTCGGCACCCGCCAGCAGTTGCTCGGTTGCCTCGATTTCAGCGGCGAGCGTGGCCTGTTTTTTATAGAGTTCGGCCTCCACCTCGCTTCCCAAAGCCACTTGCTGGGTGCCCAGAAGGTCGATAAAATTTCTGGACCGGGAGCGTTCGGCAATTTCGAATGCGGCTCGAGGCTCTTCCATATCCGCCAAGAGCTTGACCAGGTCCTTGTAGACATCGAGCCGGCTTTTCATGAAGTTCTCTTTAAGCTCTTTAACCTTTATGGCCGAGCGCATGGACTCGATGATCCCGATAGCGTCGCGGAAATAGGTCTCCGCCGTCTGCCGGTCGTCGTTAAGGGCTAGATGCGTCCGGCCCAGCCCATAAAGCGCCCGCCACCGGGTCTCCTTGATCTGCATATCTTTTGAAAGGGTAAGCGCCTGATCATAGGCAGCCTTTGCGGCTTCATAATCCTTTAGGGCCAGAAGCGCGTTGCCCTTGCCAAGCCGGGCCTTGGCGGCGTTGATTCGGTTGCCGATGGCATCCGAGAGGCGATACGCGTCATCAAAAAGCGGCACTGCGGTTTTCGGCTGCTCCATCTCCAGGTAGGTCAGCCCCTTGTTTCGGTAGTCGTAGGCCATCGCCCACTTGGACTGAAGCTCGGTATCAATGGCCAGGGCCTGGTCAAAGGTTTCCAGGGCCTTTTCATGGCTGCCCATTTCCCGGTAAACCAGGCCGATATTATTGAGGGTGGAGGCGACCTCATCGGGCCGGACGTCAAGCTCCCGGGCCTGTTTCAGGGCGATTTCCAGCTCGGCGAGCGCCTTGTCATAGTTGCCCAGGGACCACCAGATGAGGCCGGCGGTATTTTTCGACATCACCCTGAGCAAAGGGTCCTCCGCTTTCCCGGCCAGCTTGTGGCAGTGCCGCTGGCGTTTAAAGGCGGTCTCAAAGTCCCCCTGGAACCAGGCGTTGTTTGCCTGTTCGATGATAATTTTGGCTTTTAACCGCTGTGCACCGGCCGAGCTCCGGGTAAGCGTGGCAAGCGCATTTTCATAGGCGGCATGGGCTTTGGCAAAGACGCCCAGCAGTCGATAGCACCGGCCGATATTCAAGCGGGATTCGGCGATTTTTTCCGGGTCATCGATTGCCTTGTACAGCGCCATCGCTTTTTCATAGTGCCGGATGGCCTCGGGGTATCTGTTTAGCCGCAGGTCATAGATGCGGCCGATGTTTATTTCCTGGGCGGCCAGCATCCGCCGGTCATCAATCTCTTTGCTGAGCGCTGCGGCCTTTTGAAACCGGCTCAGGGCGGAATCATAGCGGGTGGCATTCTCGAGAACCACCCCGAGATTTTTCATGGCCCCGGCCAGCTGCCGGTCCGCGTCCAGCATGGCAAACATGTCCACAGCCGTTTCGATAACCGGCACCGCTCGATCGTACTGTTTGAGCTTGGCGTGGATGAGGCCCAGAGTCAGCATGGCCTCGGCGTGGGCGCTGCTGTCAGGCTGTTGGGCGTCAAGCATGTCCGTCAGCTTTTGGGCTAAGGCCAGGGCTTTTTTCAGATGGCCCGCCCGGTAGGCGGACTCCCTGCCGATCCGGTAAAGCGCCGGCAGGTACTGGCTGTATGCCTTGATCTCAGCCGCAATGGAGATGGCATTGGCTATATTGATCAGGGCCTTTTCCGGATGGCCGGCATCAAAGGCGGCCCTGCCGGTTTTAACGTAGCTGATAAAATGTTTTCTGGCAAAATCGGAGGATTCTTCCGGGGTCATGCCCGGATCCCCCAGATAGGTCAGCCGAAAGGGATCGCCCGGGGCGGCGCTGGCGTCAAAAGCGGTCATTTCCATATATCCGTTCAGCAAGTCCGCGATACGGGACGCCTCTTCGGCAAACGGGGCCTGCAGGATGATGAGGCTTGGGCACCCATAAAGGGAAAACAGGTGGGCAATCCGATCGATTTCCGCGGCAGGCGGCTCTGATATAACCGAGAGGGTCAAGCTGGAAGTCTTCGAAAGCAGCTCCGTCAGGCGAAGGCGGGTTCTGTCGCCGGTGTAAACGGCAAGGAACGGCTCGGCGGTCTGGCCGGCATTTGTCGGCACCGAGCAGCCCCTGGTCAGTCTGTGCGGCATGACCAGTGTGTTGACCGCGCCAAGTGCGTATGCGCTCTCCGGGCTGGCGCGATCCGCCATACCCTTCCAGGCCATGACGCCAAAATCATCGGAAAGACCCGTCATTTCAACGGTTTCAGACACAGTGAGGAGATGATGCTTAAACGGGCTGCGATTTGAAAAACACCGGTAAAGATGGGTGCCGCTCAGGACCCGGGGGCGGGGGGCATCAGGCGCCCATGGGGCCGGATCCTCATAGGCGATAAAGGCGGTTTGCCCATTCTTTGCCGCGGAGACCAGTTTTTTGACGGCCTTCAGATCCCTGGCGGTTTGCGCGGAAACGCCCTCTGCTGTGACCGTAAACACCACGTATGCCGGTTGGACCGGGTTTGCCGGGAATATACGGAATAGTTTCGCCTCCGGCCCCAGGGAGAAGATGACATCCATGAGACCGGCGGCCCGCGGGCGAAAGAAATCCATCAGGTAGGCCGTTTTTGGGCCGCGCGTCTTTTCAGTCACGTTTGAGGCCTCGTGGTACGCGCTAACCAGTTCGTCATAGCGGGATTGAAGCCTGGCGAGCGTATCCCTATCCGACGGCTCCCGGCGATTTTCCGTCGCCAGCTCGGCGGCGATTGCCTCCGCATGAACGGCGGCGCCAAAAACGCTCATCACCCCGTACCGGAGGTCTTTGTCCGCAATCTGTTGAATCATATCCGGTGGGTTCTTGGATTCTGCCTTCAGCAGGGCCACTTCCCGCTCGATTCGCTCCCGGATATAGGGTTTTTTATCCGGATCCGCGTCTGCCATCCGGCTTTTATAGGATCGGATGCGCTCCAGCCGCGGATAGACAGCCTTGTAAAATCGTTTTTGCCGTTCTCTGTGGGGGCGGATGCTCTCCGCGGTGCGGTTAAAGCGCTCCAACTCGGCAATATGTTCGGCCAGGTTAAAGGCCGCCTCCGGGTTTTTCTCCTTGAGCGTGCGAAGTACCAGGGGGCCGAAGGCGTTGACGATTTCCATGTGCCGGCACCCGGCCCGGGCCAGGGTGAGGCCTTCTAGTACGGAAAGGGCCTTCTCGAGCCGGTCCAGCCCGGCAAGCGCCCGCCACTTCAAATCCGGCAGAATACCGTTTTCAGCCGCTTCAAGGGCCTTTTCAAAATGTTTATCCGCCTTTTCGGCCTCGCCCAGGCGGCGCGCCACGGCCGCCAGGTTAAGGTGCAGCCGGGCCCCGGTTTCCAATGCGGAGCGGGCCGGCCGTAAATCGGCGCGCTCGCAGAGTCTGATGCCGGCGCCAAGATGACCGGCGGCCAGATTCAGACGGTTCATCCGCCTGACCGCAGCCTCGGCGGCTGCCGCAGGCGTCTGGTCTGGCGTTCGTCCGGCCGTCAGTTCGGCCATTTGGCCGTAGGCGACGCCCATGGTATTGTGGTAATTCGCCAGCCGCAGAGAGTCCTTCGTGGCCGCCGTTTTTTCGAGCAATTCCCGGACTTCGCGATCCAGGCGCTGAAATCCTTTCAAATGGGCATCCAAGATGGCCTCCGGGTTGCCCCGGCTTTGCGTAACGGCCTCAATGGCGGCTGCCATGTTCGTCATGTTCAGGGCGGCGCTCACCGGTGCCCGCATTTTCAGGCAAAGCTTTGCCGAGTATTCGAACCGGTCAAGCGCGGTTTCATAGTCGGCCATGGCATGGGCAAGCAGCCCCGCCCGGTGATAGAGAAGCGCGACGCCGTAGCGGTCATTATCCGCCACAGGATCGCCGATCGGATACTCGGCCAGCTGTTTGTCGATATGGGTACGGGCGGCCTCAATCTCGCCCAGTTCAAGATGGATGCGGGAGATAAAAGCTTCAGCCAGGCGCTTTTCCTGGATTTCGGAGAACCCATGGGCCGCTTTGGTCGCCCCCGCCGTATCCAGGGAGGTCTGGAACGAAATATCAATCAGCGCCTGCTTTTCTTTTTTTTGAGGCTTCGGCACCCCGTAGGCGTCAACCAGTTCAAGCGCCCGGCGGAATTCTTCAGCGGCGGCCTCAAGCCGGCTTTTTCTTTTGGCCCCGGTAAGGGTGCGGGCATAATGATAGGTGTTGTAGGCGATGGCCCGTCGGTTACGGGCCAGGTTTCGGGTTCGCCCCTGTTTTTCATTCAGCGCATAGACCCGCTCAAACGCCTCAATGGCCGCTTCCCAATGCTGCCGCTCCTGATGGACAAGCCCCAGCCGGTCGGTCATTTCAGTTTTAAGGGAAACGAGCTGTTCCGGAAACGCAAGCGACGTCCGGATATTTTCCGTCATCAGCCGGAGGGTCTCGGATGGATCTTCCATAAAGGCCCGGCATTTACCGCTGGAACAGGCCGCATTCACATTCCTGGCGAGCGCGGCCGTGGACTTGTTCAATTTTTTCTGTCTGTCAAGCAGCTGATGAATGCCGGTCTTATAGCGACCCCAGGCATCAGAAGGCGGAGCTTTCGCCCCTCTGGCAAGTTCGGCCACCTGTTCACTGATATCCGCCTGCCTGTTGGCTATTTTTTTGGCCCGTTGTTCTAAATCCGGAATCTTAAGAGCCGGCGCGAGGATACGATCCCGGACGAGCCGGTGCATCCGGTCAAACCCTTTTGCGGATGCCAACGGCGCCATCCGCCGGTCAATTTTTTCAATCGCCCGGGTATAGGCGGTTTTGGATGCCTCCAGGTCTTTTGCCTGAAAGGCGCATTCGCCAAGTCGCTTGTAAAAGATGATCTCCGTGTTGGGATCTGAAAAAGCGGTTTCGCGGTTCAATCGCTTGGTATAGAATTCAAGCGCCTTGCCGTATTGGCCCAGCAGGTAAAAAGTGTTTCCGAGGTTGAGCTCCAGGTTGCCGGCGTTATCCGGGCGGGTCTGCGCATCATTTAAAAAATAGGCCTTCTTGTAGGATTCAAGCGCATGTTCGAGCTGGCGGGTTTTTCCGTAAACGGTTTCTGAAACTTCGTATATATAGCCCAGGCTCTGGTGGTAATATTCGACATGGACGTCTAATCGAACCGCCCTGGTGATGAGCCTTTTGGCCTCTTCCACGGCCTCTTCGGTTTCTAGATAGGTGAGGGCAAGGCCGGTGGTGTAGAGCCAAAGCGGACGCTCCGGGTTCTGGTTAAGCCGCTGCCGGTAGTCCGCCAGTGTCTTTTCAATATCGCCGGCAGCGGCCGCGCATTTGATGTAGCCCCGGTGGGCTTCGACAATGGCGTCGTCATAGTCGATCAACGCCTTGAAAGTGTTTCTGGCAGACGGGATCTCCCCCAACCGGTAGAGGAATTCACCGGATGAGACCGTCTTTCGAATATAGCCGTTTCTGGCCAGCTGATAGATGCGGTCGGTTGCCGGGCGGCGGTCAATTTCTTTTTCATACAGGTCAAGCGCCTGCCTGAAGCGTTCTTCCCGGTACAGGATCTCCGCCAGGGAAAACCGGGCGGCAGCCGCCTGGGTGTTCATTACGTCATAGGCGTCAATCACCGTCTGATAGGCGGATTTGGCGCTGCTCCGGTCGCCGGCAGCGTAATAAAGGTCGCCGACGCGGTTGAGTGCGGCCATGGCCAGGATCGGAACTTCCCCGCGGTTTTTTTCGGCCATGCGGCGCAGGCTATTGATTTTTACCTCCCGGGCGGCCTCGGGAATGTCGGCCAGGGCGAGGTCGAGCAGCCGGTCTACGGCACTATCCGCCCAGGGCCGCTGGTCCGGCAGGCGTTTTACCAGGCGGCGATAGGTCTTTGTGGCTGACTGTGAAATGCCGGCCTGTTGGTATATTTCCGCCTTTAAAAACAGGGCCTGGGCCAGATGGGCGGGCGGGCTCTGGTCATTACCGATTATCGGGTCCAGCCATTTCATAAGCCTGAGAATTTTGGCGGAGGCCCGGTTTTCATCGATTATCAGACGGGATTTGGCAAATGCGGCTTCGGCTTGGACGAAAGCCCCCTTTTCAGCCGCATGCCGGTCAATTTTCCGGATGGTTCGTTCGAGAATCTCCAGACGGCGGTTTTTAGCGGCCGCTTTATCTATTTGATGCCGGCCGTCCAGTTTGACCTGTTGAATTTTTGCAACCGGTCCCTCGGGGTTGACGGCGGTAAAGTGGTCCGCGACATAGCCGTAAGCCTGCCGGGCGGCGTTATTGAGGTTTAAGCGCTCATAGATACGGCCAAGGGCACAGCCGGCTTTCGCCGTAATCGACCCGCGCCCGGGAAAGGTCTCCATGACCCGGTAGTAGGCAAGCAATGACAGGTAGGGGACGTAGGGTATCCGACCGGCAATCTGCCGGGCCAGCCCAAGCTGCTCCTCGGCCTCGTCCATTGCCGGGATCCTGCCGGATTTCGGAGTGGACCAGCAGTTGGTGACGCCTGCGCGGTCAGACAGGTAAAACAGTCGATCCGCCGTTATCCCTGGATGGACGGCGGAGTGGGCAAGGGGGGTCAGCGGATAAGCCGGGGTGTCTTTGTTTTTTACCTGAATCCGGCATACCACGGAATTGTCGGATGCGGTGACCTCCCCGTCTTGATTGGTATCCGAGTCAATGCGGGAGAAGTAAATGCGGGCGCCGGAAGGCCCCCAGGCGGGAAACAGGTCAATGGCCGGGCCGTTCGTGATTTGCCGTAGCCCTCCGGTTTGGCGGTGAAAGATAAAAATATCTCCGGATGAATGTTCTCTGAAAGAGACAAAGGCGAGCCTGTCGCCGTCAGGCGAGACAGCCGCCGATATGCTGTCGCCCCCCGTTTCTAGGGGTTTGGGCGGGCTGCCCGGCTCGGAGAGGTCAAGGACGACCAGGCGGCTTGCGCCGTCGGTTTCCGCCTGCTGAAAATAGAGGCGTTCGCCGTCGGGTGCGAACGCCGGATTATCGTCCGCCGTATCCCGGTTCGTCAGACGGACCGGTGGGCTATCCGGGTTTTTCAGGTTGATCAGAAAAATATCGCCGTTGGCGTCCAGCCGTGTGTCCACATAGGCGACGCGGTCGCCGTCAGGAGACAGCGCGGGGGCGCGTTTGCCTGAAGGCTCCCGGGTGAGTTTTCGGGGCAGCTTGAGTACAGCCGGGTCGGCGGAACCGAGCCACAGAGTGGATGCGGTGGGATCGCCCGTGATATAGACGATATCCTGGCCGTCTTCAGAAATGGTCATATCCAGGACCGGCTCGGTCTCCGCGGTTATCTGAAGCGGCGCAATGATTTGGCCCCTGATTTGATCCCCGGCACGGGCGTTCGGCTGGAGCCCCCCAACCAGCAATAGAAACATCCCGACTATCAGGCAGCCGGCTTTACGGCAGACATTGGCCTTCACTTGGCTTTTTCCTTGGTTTTCCATGATCCGTCTTCTGTCTGAATTTTAACCCCGGCAGCGGCATTCTCGGCATGTATTCCGGCAAAAACCCGCTGTATTCGGGACATATCGGATTCCTTTAAATTCTCGTTCATGTAGATCACCCGCTCCATGAGGACTTTTCGGGCGGCATTTACCCGGGATACCACATGATCGAATTCAGGCCGGGTGTATCGGCCGGCGAAGCTTTCGAGCTCTGGCGGCACATCGTCTTTTTTTATGCCAAACGGCTCAATATAGCCCCGGTTGTTCTCACCGACCCAACCCAGCCGCTTGAACGCCGCCAGATCGTCAGCGTGGAAATCAAGGGTCTGCATGGCTGTAATGGCATCTTTGTATTGCCGGCTGTGCTTTGGCGGCTCGCTTATCCCTCCGTCCTCATCCACGCCCCGAACGGAGGCGGCCAGAAGCATCTGGGCGTCCAGTGAATTGTAGGTGCCAAGCACCTGGTTTTCCAAAGCCGTGCGTTCGCTCACCATTTCCACATCCACCTGGGCAAGCGTGCAGCCGGTGAGCAGGGCGAGAATTAAAATATAAATGCTGTGTTTCATAGGGCTTTCCTTGGTTGGTATGAAGGAAAATTCGATTGATGCCTTCAATTTTGGGTCCTATGTATACGCTACTCCTTATTTTATTTTCTGCCAAATACTTTTTCCGGCGCCAATATTTCTGCGGCCGCCATATCAAGCGCTTCTATAATCGGACCGATCACTGAAAGGCTGGATTCAAATTCTTCAATGCCCGGCAGTCGGGCGATGTTCAACCGTTCAATCGGGGGAATGGCGATTGGAACGGATCTGACCATAATTTCACCCTCCAGGGAGAGGAAGCCGTCCTTGATTTCCAGGTGAATCTCTTTCGGCGATCCCATTCTCAGTATGCGGCGCTGGGAGACAATGGCCTCATTGCTCTCATAGGGATCAAGGGCGTAGAGGAGCCGTTCCAGCGCGCGGCTGCCAATTTTACGGAAATCTACGCGGATTTCCGAATTTTCAAGCACGTTCTGCATTTGCCGGGCAATCGGAATGCTTGCGGATAAAGCGCCGCTGACCTCGGATTGTCCGCCCTCGATCCCGGCGGCGGCTTCCGGGAAAATTTGGCCGGGGTCAATGCCGGTAAAGTTGATGCGGGTTTCGAGTAAGTAGCCGGAGGGGGAAGGGCGGATCAAAAGATCGCCCAAAAATGTCCCGCCGAGTATATCCAGGTTGAAATAATCAATGCCCGGCAGCCCACGGGACAGCCCCAGAGATATCCGGGAGGGGCCAATGGCGATCGGGAGGCCGCCCGCATTGAATTCTCCGGATTGTAAAGACAGTCCGTGTTCGTGGGCTGAATAGGCCGTCATTTGCTTGATCCGGCTGTTTAGGGCGCTGGATGGCAGCGGGCCGCTGGATGGGGAGGGGCCGTTACTTCGCATCACCTGCCGGGAAAGCCATGACCCCATGACCCCTTCGGTGCCGGCTGCGTCGGTTTTTTCGATATTCAAATCTTTGGATAAGACAATATCGCCGTTTATACCGTTCAGGGTAAACAGATCGGTCATTGCTGCCGATAAGTCTGCGGCGCTAAGCCGAACCTCGGCCGCCACCTTGTTTTCAGGGAGTTTCCGGACATTAACGGCGCTCGAGACGGAGCCGTCCAGATTTACGGTCTCCATACCCGGAGCGGCAAACTTTTTCAAGCCCCGGGCTTCCTTTATCCGGATGCCGGCAGCGGCCTGACCGCTGATCCGTCTGAAAATTTCATAGGGATCCTTATGGGCGATCGCCGATCCGATGTCGTCTAAGGAAATCTCGGCGGTTTGTTCTATGCCTCCTGGCTGCACATGGAGCCGTTGGCTGCCTTTAATGCGCTCCGCCCCCTTATGCCGGAGGTCAAGGCTTAGTCTAGCTGAAACCGGCTGCTTCGGCCGGAGGGTAAAAATATTCGAAACCCCCTTGATATCGATTCTGCTTGACAATCTGCCGGATGCCGTTTTCCCGGAGAGTCTGTAGGAGAGAAGCGGGTCGCCTGAGATCCGGCCAATGGTGAGACGGGTGGGATCGTCCGGCTGATAGTGAAAGGCGCCGTTCGATAGGTCCAGATCGATTCGGCACCGGTCCAGAAAATCAAGGCTCTCGGAGAGCTTCAGGGCTTTTAGGCCGGCTGTTTGTTCCGGACCCGGTCGCTTTCCGGAGACCTGAATCTGAAGGCGGGCGTTGCCCTCACCATCCATTTTCAAGCGATCCTTGAGCTTAAACGTCTTCATGATTTCGTTTAAACGGATGTCCGCATCCGCCCGGGCATTCAACCCTTTTTTGCCGGTTTGTTCGGCGTTTGCATGTATATTCAGGGCGAGCATGCGGCCGACATCAAGCCGCGCGGCCAGATCCTCGATATCCAGATCCAGAGCCTCGATATCGTTCACCCGGAGATCGGAAAGCGATAGATGGACGCCGGCGCTGGTCTCGACCGGGCCGTAAGACGGATCGGAGAGCTTAATGCGGGGTATTCGTATGGCAAGCCTTTCCATGGCGCCGTTGGCTGTTCCGTCCGGATCCACCGCCAGTTTGACGCTTAATTCCTGGCGGGCGCCGGCAAGTGTGAGCCGGTCTTTAAATGTCAACGCATCGATGCTTGCGGTGTTTGAAATCCCGAAGTTTCCGGATACGCCCAGCGGCGAATGATCCTCTTGTTCAATATCTTCCGCTATGCCGTTTATTGCCTCAAGCGCCAGCCGGTTCACCGACAGACGGGTGTCGCCTGCGGCGTATACCATTTCTTTGATGCGAACAGCGGCGCTTAGCTCTGCGGATGCCGGCATCAGGTCGGCCAGGGTGGTTTTGACGGACGGGATGCTCAGCCGTGGATTTTGAATCTGAATGTCCGTAGAGGATTCGGTGGAGGATTTGCTCTTTCTTTGGTAGGAAAGATGCGAAGCGCTCAGGGCGAGGTTCCGGATTTCGGCGGTTGCCCGGCCGGTGGGGAGGCGGCCCTTTAAGCGGAGTTTTTCAATGGATAGCTCGGTTCGGTCTTCAGGAGAACGAGCCAGAGCAAGGCCGGGTGGCAGATAGGCGCTGCAGAAGTCAGCAATCTCTTTCAGATCAATATGTACAGGGGCCACCGTGAGGTCAACCAAGGGCGCCGGATCCCCCAACGCCTCAATTTTGCCCTTCAATTCCAGTCGGCTGTTATTTAACAGTTGGATCTCCAACGGGGCCAGGGTGAGTCTGTCTTTATTCAAATCCATTGCTCCGGCCGCCCGCACGTCGATATCCCCGGGCCCAAGGCGGTTTCCGCCGATCAGTTTTCCGGCAACGGAAAGCGTTTCCCCGGAGAGGGTGGTTTCAAACTCAATGGCATCTTTGCCCGTCTGGGCGGCCTCGGCTTTCAGATGAATCCTGCCTCCGATATCGGTGTTTTTCAAAACGCCCGGCAGCATGGGGGCCGCAATGCCGGCAAGCGTCTCCAGGTCGATCGAAACCTTACCTTTAATTCCTTTGGCCGTCATGTCGCCCTTTATATCTATGGATGTGCCCGGCAGGTCGGCCTCTACTCGGGCAGAGGCGCGAGCGGGCCGGATTTTTCCATTTGGGCCGAACAAGTTCTTTATATCCGCATTAATGGCGCAATGGGGTATGTCTTGCCCGTTAACAGCCATATCTGCATCAATTGACGCCTGCAAAGGCCGCTCGATGATTGAAGGGGCCTTCAGACGAACATCCCCGTTTTTAAGCGTGTAGCGTTGATTCGTCTGAAGATCCTGAAATGAGACGTAAATGTCGGCCAGATGGATGTCCGTTTTAATATCCAGGGGCAGGGCAAATGCGCTTTTGGGTGCTTCCGGCTCGGGTTCGGGCGCTTTTGCTTCCGCCTCGGCCCCGGCAAAGGCCTCCGTCAGGTTTAACCGCCCGGACTCATCCCGCACCAGGTGAATTTCCGGGTTCTCTAGTAAAAACGTAAAATTCAGGCGGCGTTTGAGTAAATCCGGTAATCGGATTACCAGGTGGGCCCGGGATAGGCTTATCAGGGGTTTGTCGGAAAAATCCGGCAGGCCGGCAATATTGAGGCCGGAAATGGTAAGCCCCCGCGTCCATGTCCAGTCAATCTTGCGGATGTGAACGGGTTGGTTCAACGAGCGCTCGAGCTGTTCTGTTATTAGCCGGTGGAACCGGTCGGTGGACACGATGGTGGGCAGAAAGGCCGCTGTCAGGGAAACAAGCACCAGGACAAGCACCACAAGACCGGCTAAAGCGATCAGGGTCCTGACTAAAATCCGGCGCAATCTGCTTGGCTGTTTTGATGGCATGGGCGTATCGACCTGTACAGCCGGTGTTCGTGTAAAGGATTCGTTTTTCTTTTTTGAACCTAAATCGAGCGTTTCAATGTATCTGGGGTAAACTTGAAAATCGCTCAATTTAAGTTGAATTTACACCATAATTAGCGGATTAACAAAATAAAATAAAGCCCTCAAAAAAAACTGAAACGCAGCTTCCGCAAACCCTATATACGGCAGAAAAAATATGAGAAGAGCCGGAAATCATTGACGGAATCAGATACTAGGGGGAATATGGCGCCAGGCCATCTTTTAATTTTGCGTTGAAGCGGGGTAAGCCGATGCACCATGATCTACTGTATTATCCGACGCGCTCAGGTGAATGATTTAAAGTATATCGTTGGCCAGACCGATCAAAACGCATTTGTCGTGATTGGCGTCGCCCACCAGGCATTCGGCGGCACCTCCTTTCCAGTGGTGAAACGGCGATAAAGCCCTTATTCGTGTTTCGCCTTCGTTTCTTGATGGCTTCGTAAAAAGTCCAATATCTGTGTTGCGCTGCATCCCTCGGAATTTCACGTACAGCTAAGTACGCTGCATTCCTCGGGATTTTGCGCGCCTTGATCTTGAACTTTTTACTTTGCCA
>Ga0209943_1000730_pt1 | contig 21752 bp, 20 predicted proteins | sample SalPonR1_B_D2_MG_FD_185698 | JGI IMG/M metagenome (GOLD analysis project Ga0209943, IMG submission 185698) | Salt pond soil microbial communities from South San Francisco under conditions of wetland restoration - Salt Pond MetaG R1_B_D2_MG... ... | reverse complement strand
ACATATCACCTTCGATAACGATGGCTCCGAGGTCTATACCATCATCGAGGTCGACACCCGCGACCGCCCCGGCCTGCTCTACGACCTCACGCGCACGCTGGCAGGCTCGAACGTCTATATCGCCTCGGCGGTCATCGCGACCTATGGCGAGCAGGTCGTGGACACGTTCTACGTCAAGGACATGTTCGGCCTGAAATTCCACTCGGCGGCCAAGCGCGCCTCACTCGAGAAGAAACTCCGCTCCGCCATCGCCGAAGGCGTGGAGCGCGCGACCACCTGACGGCGGCGCGCATCGACAGGCCGCACGCTACACGAAACGTTGGGGTGTTTTGGTCTGTAGCTGCCGTTGGACTAAGCCGCGCATCGTCGTGCCGCGGTGCGGCGGTCCTAGGCTAGGGTGGCAGTGCTTTATGCCAGCCAAGCCCGAAAAACATCCGAGCGCGTAGCAGGTTGCAGCGAAATCGCCGCGCCGGGGGGCGGCACGGCGATGCGCGGCGGCCTTACGGCCGCGTATCGCGCAGGGTGCTTCAGTCGGATGTCCGTATCAGGCCGTCAGCCCCTCCGGTTCCGCCAGCCCGTTGGCCCGGCAGCAGGCGGTCACCGTATTGGCCAGCAGGCAGGCGATGGTCATCGGCCCCACCCCCCCCGGCACCGGCGTCACCGCCCCCGCAACCTCTTGAACCGACGCGAAATCCACGTCGCCCACCAGCTTGGTTTTGCCGTCCTGCTCGATCCGGTTGATGCCGACGTCGATCACCGTCGCCCCCGGCTTGATCCAGTCACCCGGCACCATTTCGGGGCGGCCCACGGCAGCCACCACGATATCGGCCCGGCGCACCACCTCGGGCAGGTCCTTGGTGCGGCTATGCGCGATCGTCACCGTGCAGCTTTCACCCAGCAAAAGCTGCGCCATCGGCTTGCCCACGATGTTCGACCGGCCCAGCACCACCGCATCCATCCCGCTCAGACTGCCCAGCTTATCGCGCAGCATCATCAGGCATCCCAGCGGCGTGCAGGGCACCATGCTCTTCTGCCCGGTGCCCAGCAGCCCGACATTGGAGATATGAAACCCGTCCACATCCTTGGCCGGGTCGATGCTGTTGATGACCAGATCGGAATCGAGATGATCCGGCAGCGGCAACTGCACGAGGATGCCATGCACCGCAGGGTCAGTGTTCAGCTGCTCGATCAACGCCAGCAGATCCGCCTCCGAGGTGTCCACGTCCAGCTTATGCTCGACCGAGTGCATCCCCACCTCGACCGTCTGCTTGCCCTTCGAGCGTACATAGACCTGGCTCGCCGGGTCCTCTCCCACCAGCACCACCGCAAGGCCCGGCGTGATCCCGTGCTCCTCCCGGAGCCGCGCCACGTGACCCGAAACCTTGTCCCGGATCGTGGCCGCGAAGGCCTTGCCGTCGATGATGTCTGCCGTCATGTCTTTTCCCTTCTCTGCAACGGATCGGCCCGCCCGGCACGAAACCGGACGGGCCGCCATATTCTGGCTCAGAACAGCCCTTCAATCTGGCCGCCGTCATTCAGCCGGATCGACTCGGCCGCCGGTCTGCTGGGCAGGCCGGGCATGGTCATGATCTCACCGCAGACCACCACGATAAAGCCCGCACCGGCCGAAATCCGCACCTCGCGCACCGGCACCGAATGGCCGGTCGGCGCGCCGCGCCGGCCCGGATCAGTGGTAAAGCTGTACTGCGTCTTGGCCATGCAGACCGGCAGGTTGCCGTATCCCTGATCTTCCCAGTCTTTCAGCTGGTTGCGGATCTTCTGATCGGCCAGCACCTCGTCGGCGCGGTAGATCCGCTTGGCGACCGTCTCGATCTTTTCGAACAGCGACATGTCGTCAGGATAAAGCGGGGCGAAATTGGCGTTCCCGGCCTCGGCCACCTCGACCACCTTGCGCGCCAGCGGCTCAGAGCCTTCCGAGCCCAGCTCCCAATGCCGCGACAAAACCGCCTCGGCCCCGTGGCTCGCCACATACTCCTGGACAGCGGCAACCTCGGCATCGGTATCGGTGACGAAATGGTTGATCGCCACGACCACCGGCACGCCGAAGGATTTGACGTTCTCGATATGCCGCCCGAGGTTCGGGCAGCCCGCCTTCACGGCATCGACATTCTCGGCCCCCAGATCGGCCTTGGCCACGCCGCCGTTCATCTTCATCGCGCGCACCGTCGCAACCAGCACCACACAATCGGGCGCGAGCCCCGCCTTGCGGCACTTGATGTTCATGAACTTCTCGGCACCCAGATCAGCCCCGAACCCGGCTTCCGTCACCACGTAGTCGCTCAGCTTGAGCGCGGTGGTCGTAGCGATAACCGAGTTGCAGCCATGCGCGATATTGGCGAACGGGCCACCGTGGACAAAGGCCGGGTTGTTTTCCAGCGTCTGCACGAGGTTGGGCTGCATCGCGTCCTTCAGCAGAACGGTCATCGCGCCTTCGGCCTTGATGTCACGGCAGAACACCGGGCTCTTGTCACGGCGATAGGCGACGATCATCGCACCCAGACGCTCTTCGAGATCCTTGAGGTTCTTGGACAGGCACAGGATCGCCATGACCTCGGAGGCGACGGTGATGTCGAACCCGTCCTCGCGCGCGAACCCGTTCGACACGCCACCCAGCGACGAGGTGATCTGCCGCAGCGACCGGTCGTTCATGTCGACCACGCGGCGCCACACAACGCGGCGGGTGTCGATGTTCTGCTCGTTGCCCCAGTAGATGTGGTTGTCGATCATCGCCGACAGCAAGCTGTGCGCACTGGTGATGGCGTGAAAATCGCCGGTGAAATGCAGATTCATGTCCTCCATCGGGACAACCTGCGCATAGCCGCCGCCCGCGGCCCCGCCCTTCATGCCGAAGTTCGGCCCGAGGCTCGCCTCGCGGATACAGACCGTGGCCTTCTTGCCGATGCGGTTCAGACCATCGCCCAGACCCACCGTGGTGGTGGTCTTGCCCTCGCCCGCAGGCGTCGGGTTGATCGCGGTCACCAGGATCAGCTTGCCGCTCTTGTTGCCCTGAACCGAAGTGATGAAGTCCTGGCTGACCTTGGCCTTGTCATGGCCGTAGGGCAGCAGGTGATCGCTGGAAATGCCCAGCTTTTCGCCGATTTCCTGAATGGGGCGCTTCTGCGCCTCGCGGGCGATCTCGATGTCGGATTTGTAGCTCATGGTCGGTCCTTTTGCGTTGCGCAGGGCAAGGGGTGGCACTGACCCGCCTATATCCAGTTTGCGGCATCCCGCAGCATGCGAATCCGACACATCCCGCCTCGCTTGCGGCGGCTTGCCGCAGCATGGTTTCTGATCGGAAACCGCGCAGGCCGGATCACAGCATCTCGCCCCGCACCCGTGCCAACTCGCTCCAGGCGGGCTGATCGGGGATGTGCAGGCGCAGCATTTCGCCCAGCCGCAACACCCCCTCGCGCTCGACCCAGGCGGTCACACCGCGCCGCCCCTGTGCCGCCGCCTTGAACCGCCCGCCGACCCCCGGCAAATGCGCGTCGATTACCTTGGCGGGCAGGTGACAGGGCCGGTTCTCCATATCCACCACCAGCGTCATGCCGTCCGGCCCCTGCAAGCGCGACGACGGCGGCAGATGGCTGAGGTCCGGAATGCCCTCGACCACCAGCGACGCCCCGACCCAGGCCGGATCAATCCGCTCGACGCCCATCTTCGCGGCAATCGCGGCAAGGTCCTCGACCGACAGCACGGAAAACTGCCGCACATTGCGGATCTCTGTGCCCTTGGGATACTGCGCCACGACCCGGCTGCACGAGGGGCGCGTCAGCCCTGCATGCTCTTCCCCCGCGATCCCGGCATAGCTGACGGCGACATGCCCCAACGGCTCCGCAGCCAGGCTCGCCGCCCGATCCGAGACACGCCCGATCCAGGTGATCCGACCCGTGTAGTCCGTCGGTTTCAATGCCGGCATGCCCGCCCCCGCTTCATCTTGCCAGAAATATCCATACGGCGGCGGCCACAGGCTCAGACCGTGAGGGTGAAGAACATCCGCCGGAACGGGAACAGCACCGTGCCATCGGCGCGCACCGGATAGGCGGTGTGCATCACCTCCTCATAGCGGCGGATGATGTCGGCCTTCTCTTCAGGCTCCAGCATCGCCAGCACCGGCCGCGCATAGGTGCTCTCGGTATAGCGGCGCACCGGGTGGCTGCCCGGCTCGGCGGTCAGGCGCTGGTAATAATCGGTTTCCCACAGGCGAAACTGTCCGCGAGGCGCCAGCAATTCCTCGTATTTCACCGGGGCCATGACACCGGGCGTGCCCATCTTTTCGACCCGCCCGGGGTAAAGCTCTTCGGCCAGCGTCAGCCAGACACGGTGCGACGGCGCCTTGTTCTGATGCGGCATCTGCACGGCCAGAGTGCCGCCCTTGCTCAGCATCGCGGCAAGCCGCGGCATGAGGCTTTCGTGATTGCCCACCCAATGCAGCGCGGCGTTGGAATAGATCAGCCCGGGGGCCTGACGCGGGTGCCACTCGGTGATATCGGCCTGTTGCAGGGCGTCATACGCCCCGCTCGTGCGGGCCTTCTCCAGCATGGCGGGGCTGGCATCCACGCCTGTCAGTCCGCGCCCGGCCCCGCGCGCGCGCAGCGCCTCGGCCATAGCGCCGTTGCCACAGCCCAGATCGACCACATCCCCGGCCCCCATCTGCCCGACCGCATTCAGCAGGTCGAGCGCAGGGCGCAAACGCTGATCCCGGAACCTTGCATAGGCCCCGGGATTCCAGTCTGCTTTTGCGAGCGTCGCGCTCACGTCGAGGGCTCGGGCTCCAGCCCGCCATCGCCCGACCCGGGCGAGGATTTGGGCTTGGTCTTTGGAATGGCGGTGACCGACGGTTTCGCAGCCTCCGCCGCGCCCCCGTCATCATCGCCCGCCTCGGGCGGCTCGCCGCGGATCACGCGGTTGATCTCCTCGCCGGTCAGCGTCTCGTATTCCAGAAGACCCTGCGCCAGCCGCTCCCACTCGTCATGGCGCTCTTCGAGGAGCTTCTTGGCCTCCTGATAGGCCCCGTCGATCATGCGCTTGACCTCGTCCTCGATCAGCTCCTTGGTATGGGCCGAAATCGAGAACCCACCGGCGCCGTTGCCCATGTAGCCCTCATGCGCCTGCTCGTAATCGACATTGCCGACCTTGTCGGACATGCCCCAGCGCATCACCATCGCGCGCGCCAGACCACTGGCTTGCTGAATGTCACCCGCCGGGCCGTTCGAGACATTCTCCTCGCCGTATTTGAGGATTTCGGCGGCCTTGCCGGCCATGGTCATGGTCAGCTTCTGCTCGCATTCGGCCTTGTGCCAGTTCAGCCGGTCGATCTCCGGCAGGCTGACAACCATGCCCAGCGCACCACCGCGCGGGATGATCGTCGCCTTGTAGACCGGATCGCATTTCGGCAGGGCAAGCCCCACCACCGCGTGCCCGGCCTCGTGATAGGCGGTCTTTTCCTTCTGATCGTCGGTCAGCACCATCGAGCGGCGCTCGGCCCCCATCATCACCTTGTCCTTGGCGTTCTCGAAATCGACCATGGTGACGAAACGGCGGCCCACACGCGCGGCCATCAGCGCCGCCTCGTTGACGAGGTTGGCCAGGTCCGCACCGGAAAAGCCCGGCGTGCCGCGCGCGATCAGGCGCAATTCAACGTCGGGGCCCAGCGGCGTCTTGCGGGCATGCACGCCAAGGATCTTCTCGCGTCCCTTGATGTCGGGGTTGGGCACGGTGACCTGACGGTCAAAGCGGCCGGGGCGCAACAGCGCAGGGTCGAGCACGTCCTTGCGGTTGGTCGCGGCGATGATGATCACACCTTCGTTGCTCTCGAACCCGTCCATCTCCACCAGCAACTGGTTGAGCGTCTGCTCGCGCTCGTCGTTGCCGCCGCCATAGCCCGCGCCACGGTGGCGACCGACGGCGTCGATCTCGTCGATGAAAACGATACACGGCGCGTTCTTCTTGGCCTGCTCGAACATGTCGCGCACACGGGAGGCACCCACACCCACGAACATCTCGACGAAGTCAGAGCCCGAGATGGTGAAGAACGGCACACCCGCCTCGCCCGCGATGGCGCGTGCCAGCAGCGTCTTACCGGTGCCCGGAGGGCCGACCAGCAACGCACCCTTGGGGATCTGCCCGCCAAGGCGCGAGAATTTCTGCGGGTTGCGCAGGAATTCCACGATTTCTTCCAGCTCTTCCTTGGCCTCGTCGATGCCCGCCACGTCGTCGAATGTCACGCGGCCATGCTTTTCGGTCAGCATCTTGGCCTTGGACTTGCCAAAGCCCATGGCCCCGCCCTTGCCGCCGCCCTGCATGCGGTTCATGAAATAGATCCACACCCCGATCAGCAGCAGGAACGGCAGCAGCGACACGAGGAAGGTCTGGAAACCGGACTGCTCCTGGCTCTCCGCCTTGACCGGCACGCCCTGGTCGATCAACTGCTGCGTGATCTCGGCATCCTGTGGCTTGATCGTGGTGTAATCCTGCCCGTCGGCTCCGCGATAGCGCACCGTCTCGCCGTCCAGCGTCACCTGGCTCACCGCGCCGTCATCGACGGCCGCCACGAACTCGGAATAGGGGACAGAGCGGCTTTGAAGCGTGTTGCCCGAGCCACTGAACAGGTTAAACAGCGCGAGGATCAACAGGAACAGGACCAGCCAGAAGGCGATGTTTCTTGCGTTGCCCAAGAGTTTTCTCCCAAAAATCGGTTCCCCGGGTCATAGCACGGGGTGCATGGTTCTTAAATAGAGATCACGCCCCCATGTTCAATGAGATAATAACGCGCCGTAGTAGGACGCACCGTCGCGGCTGAGCCGCAGCCCATACCCGTTGGCCCATCCCGCCAGCGGCGCCGCCAGCAAGTCCGCACCGCGCCAGAGCGCCGGGCTCGCCATCGCCGCGCCATGCGGCAGCCCGCCCGCGCGCCAATCGGGGACGGCACGCAGTCCTCCGGGGCCAAGCGCCGCGACCTCGGCTCCCGCCACCTCTGGCCCGTCAATGCACCAACGCCCGTCCCAGATCTGCCCCTGCGGCACGCGCAGCCCGGACACCGCATTATATTCCCGCCCGAGGCGCAGCATGTCGCCCTGCGCCTGCATGAAACAGCCCTGCAGCGTCATCGCCTCTCCGCCCCGCGCCGCCGCCAGAAACTGCGTCATGGCAGGGCCGCGCGGCGGATACTCCGCCCCGTTGATCCAGCGCAGCGCGGTCTGAAGAATGCGCCGGGCGACCTCGTCTGGCATCTCCCGCAGCGCGGCCCGCGCGATCACCACATCGCCCGCCTCGATCCGCACATGGTCCTGCGCCAGGTCATGCGCGTGATGATAAAGCGCCGTGCGCGCCCCGGCCATTTTCCGCGCGCTTGCGGCCAGCATGGCCGTGTCGATCCCGAGCGGGGCCAGCGCAGCCAGCGCGCCACGCGTCCGCACCCGCTCATACCCGGCATCGCTGTTGGTCGGGTCCTCTGCCCAATCCACGCCGCGCGCGCGCAGAAAGTCCCTGAGATGCGCGCGCCGCAGCGCGAGCAATGGGCGATGAAAGGTCACACCGGCCTCGCGCCAGCGATCCCGCATCGCCGCCAGCCCGTCGACCCCGGCCCCGCGTGCCAGCCGCATCACAAAGGTCTCGGCCAGATCATCCTCGGTATGGCCCACGGCGATATCCGCGATGCCATACCCCCGCGCCCACTCGGCCAGCAGGGCATAGCGCGCGCGCCGGGCACGGTCGGGCAGGTTTCCCGCCCCGTCCCAATCGCGCCATGCTAGCGTCTCGTGGGCGACGCCCAGACCGGCACAAATCCGCGCGACCTCCGCCGCCTCCGCCGCCGCCCCGGCCCGCAGCCCGTGATCGACGGTCGCCGCCCGCAGATCCGGGCCGCCGTCGCGCTGCCAATCATGCAGCAGGTACAACAAGGCAAGGGAGTCGCTGCCGCCCGACACAGCGACACCGATCACTCCCGGCACGCCGGGGTGAAAATGGCGCTTGAGACGATCGAGACTGTCCGCCCCGCCCGCCGTCACGAACAGCCGAGCCGGGTCATTTCCGCCTGCGCCTCGACCACCGCCGCAGCACCGGGATACCGCGCCGCGACCTGCCCCAGCGTCACACAGGCCTCATCAGTCTGGCCAAGCTGCCCCAGCGACCGGCCCAGACGAAACAGCGCCTGCGGGGCCTCGTCGCCCTCGGGGGCGGCACTGAACGTCTCCAGATAGGCGCGCGCGGCATCGCTCTTGCGGCCCGCCGCATCCAGCGCCTCACCGCGCAGCAATCCCGCCTGACCACTCAGCGGCCCACCGGGATAGGCCTGCTGAAAGGCCGCGAACTGCTCCGCCGCCGCCGCATGATCGCCCGCCTCCATCGCGGCCTGCGCCCGCTCGAAATCATCGCGCTCGCCCACGGCAAGCTGCGGTCCGTCGCCGCTGCCCTCGTCGGGCGCAGGGGCAATCGCCCCACCGCCGCCCGTGGCAGGCTCCACACCGCCAAGGGTATCGCCCGTCTCAAGACCCGCGATATCGCAGTCCGGCTCCAACTCGCACAGCCGGAATTCCAGATCGCCCACGCGGTTGGTGCCGTCACTCACCACGCGGTCGATGCGAAACTCCAGTTCCTCGGTCTTGGAAGTCAGGCGCTGCACCTCGCTCTCGATCGCGTTCACCCGGTCGAGGATCGAACCGCCACCCGAGAGCTGCCCGGCCCCGCCCGTGGTGCTCAGCTCGCGCCGCAGTTTCTTCAACTCGACGAACAGCACCGACAATTCCTGCCGGATATCGGCCAGCGTTTCGGTGCTCTGCGCCCCCGCCCCGACCGGGGCAAGGGCCAGGGTGGCGGCGAGTGTTACAGCAAGATAGCGCATGTGGCCCCCAAAATCGTCGGATCAGCTAACCGGACCGGCGGCAAGCACCGTCACCGCGCGGCGGTTCTGCGTGTAGCAGCTTTCGTCGCTGCAAATCTCGATCGGGCGCTCCTTGCCATAGCTCACCACCTTCAGGCGGTTCGACGCGACACCACGGCTCATCAGGTATTCCTGCACCGCATTGGCCCGGCGCGCACCCAGCGCGAGGTTGTATTCCCGCGTGCCCTGCTCATCGGCATGACCTTCGATCACGGCGGTGTACTCGGGGTTCGACCCCAGCCAGTTCGCCTGCCCGTTCAGCGTCGCCTGCGCGGCATCGCTCAGGCTCGACTGATCGACGGCGAACAGAACCCGGTCGCCGATGGTCTGCTGGAAATAGGCCGGCGATGCCGGATCCTGCGCCGAGCCCGCAAGCCCCGCGCCACTGCCGCCAAGATCGACGGTATTCTGGTTCTCGAACCGGTCGGGATTGGTGCAGGCGGCCAGCGCCAGCCCCGCACACAAAATCAGTGTCTTGCTCAGATAGGTCATTTTTTGCCCCGTTTGTTTTCATGGCCTCGGGTTTTATTTACCACAGCCCGCGCCCCAAGGAAACGCAGGCCGTGCATCGTCAGTTCTGAAGCGGCGACCACGCCGGGTCGCTGGCCCCGCCATTGGTCGGCACCTGCCTTAGGTTCCGCCCCGAGATATCCACGGAATAGAGCCGCGCCTGTCCCTGCGCGCCCTGGGTCTCTCGGGTGAACATGATCACCCGGCCATTCGGCGCCCAGGTCGGCCCCTCGTCGAGGAAGGACGCGGTCAGCAGCCGCTCCTCGCTGCCATCCACGCGCATCACGCCGATATGGAACCGGCCCTTGGATTGCTTGGTAAAGGCAATGAGATCGCCACGCGGCGACCAGACCGGCGTGCCATAGCGCCCCTGCCCGAAGCTGATGCGCCGCGCCTCACCGCCTTCCGCAGGCATGATATACAGCTGCGGCGTGCCCGAACGGTCGCTCTCGAACACGATCTGACGTCCATCCGGGCTATAGCTTGGCGCGGTCTCGATCGAGGGCGCATTGGTCAGCCGCGTGCTGGCTCCGGTGCCGATATCCATGCGGTAGAGATCGGTATTGCCGCCCTGCGAGATGGAATAGACCACCGTGCGTCCATCGGGCGCGAAACGCGGCGCAAAACTCATCGTGCCATCCATCGTCGGCAAGACGCGACGGCCCACGCTGGCCACGTCCAGCACGTAGATGCGCGGAAAGCCCGTCTCGTAGCTCGTGTAAAGCACCCGGTCGCCAGTGGGCGAAAAGCGCGGCGCAAGCACAAGGCTGGAACTGTCCGTCAGATACTGCAAATTCGCGCCGTCATAATCCATGATCGCCAGCCGCTTGGCGCGCTGATCCTTGGGACCGCTCTCAGCCACATAGACCACCCGGCTGTCGAAATACCCGCCCTCGCCGGTGATCCGGGTATAGACCTGATCGGCCACCTTGTGCGCGATCCGCCGCCAGCCATCCTGCGTGCCCACGAATTGCAGCCCGTTGCCCAGCTCCTGCCCGGCAAAGACATCGTAAATGCGGAACTTGACCACCAGACGCCCCGACCCGTCGAGGCTCACCGCGCCTGTGATCAGCGCCTGCGCCTTGACCGCGCGCCAGTCGGCATATTGCACCGGGCTTTCAAAACTGGTGATCCGGCTGATATGCGCCTGCGCCGGGATTTCCCGGAACAACCCGGTGCCGCTCAGGTCCGACGCGATGACCCGCGCCAGGTTGCGCCCCATCTCGGTCGCCGCAGCACTCTCTCCGACGAAATCGGGCACCGCGTAGGGCATCGGCTCGATCACGCCCTCGGTGATCTCGATCCGAAGCGGGCCGCTGTTCTGCGCAATCGCGGGCAGCGCCCAAAGCATCAGCGCCGCAAGGAGGCTCATCATATACCGCATCATTTGATCCTCATCTTCTCCGGATTGAATGTCATCTCGATATCACGCCAGTGATCGTATTTCTCGACCGGCAGATCGAAACCGTCATTGCCACAGCGGATGATCGCCCGCCGGGCCGCCTCGAACGCCTGTTTCGCCGCCGCATCGCCGCCGCCCGAGGCGCTCAGCATGCGAATGCTGCCGATCTCGGGCTTGCCGGTCTCGGCCATCTGCACGCCCACCACAACGGTGGTGCGCAGCGCCTCAGAACTCAGGCTGCCCACGTTCCAGCAGCGCTGCACGGACACCCGCAGCGCGTCCTTCTCGCCCCCGGTCAGGGGCGGGCCGCTCGGGGTCTGGCTGGTCTGCTGCGCCTGCCCCAGGGCCGCGGCCAGCGCGTCATTGACGGCACTTTGGTCGGTGGCGGGTGTTTCGGGCTGCGGTGCTTCCTCGGGCGGTGCCTCTGCCGTCGCCGCCGGGCGCGCCGGGCGCGTCCGGGGCCGCACCGAGGCCGTGGGCGCGGCCTGCGCCGGTTCTTCCGCCTCGGTCACGATCTCGGTCGCCGCCTCTTCCGGGGCCGTGGCCTCCGACGGCTCCTCCGCGCTCTCGGCCCCCTCGTCAGGCGTCACCTCGGGGCTGGCCACGTCATCCACGCGCACATCCGGTTCGGGGCGGGCCACCGCTTCGGGGGCCACGCGCGGCGCGGGGCGCGGCTGCGGGCGGGGCGAGACCTCGGGCACCATCACCGCCACATCCTCCTGCGGCACCTCCATCACGGGGGGCGCATCCTCGACCTCGGCGGGCGCGGGCGGGGTGATCTGCGATACATCGGGCGCAGGATCGGGCGGCGGTGTCGCGCTTGCATCCGGTTGCGCCGCCTCGGGCGGCGTGTCGGCCTCTGAGCTCAGACTCGGGGCCGCCTCGCCCGGCGCGGGCGGCTCGGGTGTGTCGACATCGGCCACCGCATCGGGCGCGCTCTGGCGGTCCATGATGGCGGCGAATTCCTCTTCGGAAATCGCCGTCGCCTGCACCACTTCGAAGGGCGGCGGCGCGGATTGGAACACACCCCCGATGAGGGCCCATCCGATCAATGCCAGATGACCCGCCCCCGATATGATCTGCCCGGTATTCACACCAGCCGCGCCCCTAGCCGCCCTGCCCGTCAAGCGCGGGCCCGCCGGCATCCGTCACCAGCCCGATATTGCCGAAGCCTCCACGATTGAGCGCCCCCATCACCTGCATCACCTCGGAATAGGGCACCGCGCCGTCGGCCCGCAGGAACACCCGCGTGCTGTCGCGCTCGGTGGCGATGGCGCGCAGCCGCGCCACCAGATCTCCGCGCGGCACCTCGGTGGTCTGGATCATCACCGTACCATCCGCCGTAACCGTGACGGTCAGCGGCTCTTCTTCCTCGCTCGGCAGGGAATTGGCGGCGGTCTCGGGCAGTTGCACCGGCACGCCCACCACCATCAATGGGGCGGCCACCATGAAGATGATCAAGAGCACCAGCATCACGTCGACAAACGGCGTGACGTTGATCTCGGCCATCGGGCGCGACCGTCCGCGCCCGCGCCTGCGCCGCCCCTGATCGCCGGATTTCTGAACGACCCCCGCGCCCATGGCCTAGCTGTCCAACTGACGGCTGAGGATGGTGGCGAACTCGTCGGCAAAGGCCTCGTAGCTGGCCACGATGCGGTCTGCGTCAGCACTCAGCTTATTGTAGAAGATCACCGCCGGAATCGCCGCGAGCAGGCCCAGACCGGTCGCCAGCAGCGCCTCGGCGATGCCCGGTGCCACCACGGCCAGATTGGTGTTCTGCTGCTCGGCGATATTGATAAAGGAATGCATGATCCCCCAGACCGTGCCAAAGAGCCCAATGAACGGCGCGGTAGAGCCCACCGTCGCCAATACCTGCAAGCCGCTTTGCAGGCTCTCGGATTCCTTGGCGATCGCCACGTCCATGCTGCGATCGATGCGCGCCGTGGCCCCCGCGATCATCGCACCATCGGTGCGGTGGCTGCGCCGCCACTCCATCATGCCCGCCGCGAAAATGCGCTCGAAACGCCCGTCCGGCTCGGGCCCGATCTCGTCGAACAGACCATCGAGCGGCTCGCCCGACCAGAAACGGCGGTCGAATATATCGGCCTCGCTCCGGGCTTTGCGGTAAGTGATTAGTTTCTGAATGATGATCGACCAGGCCCAGAACGAGGCCACGATCAGCATCAGCATCACGAGTTTCACAACGAGGGTGGAGCGCGCGAACAACGCCCACATGGAGAAATCCATCTCCTGTGCCAATGCCAGGGTTTCTGCTTCCATCTGCCTGCTCTTTATAGGTTTGGCCGGTTTACCCGCCTTATTGGGGCCGAACCTACCCTATTTCCAGAGGGAAAGCCAACATATCCGCATCAAAACAGGCGTGATCGCACCGATCAGTGAAGTTGCAGGCGGATATTCGCCGGAAGCCGCGCCGGCTGCCCCGCCTCATTCACGCAGACCACCGTCACCACCGCCTGAAACAGCCGCTCCGCCCCGCGCGTCACCACCTGTTCCATCACCAGCCGGGCGCCCGTGACCTGCACCGTGCGCGTCTCGACCTCCAGCGCGTCGTCGAATTTCGCAGGGCCGAGGTAATCCGCCTCGATGCGGCGCACCGCGAAAATCACCCCGTCGCGCTCGCGCATCGCGTTCTGGTCTATCCCCAGATCGCGCACCCACGCACTGCGCGCACGCTCGATGAACTTGAGGTAATTGGCGTGGTAGACGATACCGCCCATATCGGTATCTTCGTAGTAGACGCGGACAGGGAAACGGTGGGTCATGGCGGGCGCTCCTTGATCACGCGGACCCTAGGCCGCACCTGCACGACAGACAAGCACCATCAATGGCTGCCAAGCCGGTCAAACTGAGATAACCTGCCTCCATCATGCCCAGCCTCTGCCGCGATTGCCTGACCCGATTCGACGATGCCCGCCGCTGCCCCGCCTGCGGCAGCCCGCGCGTGGCGTCGCATCCCGAACTCTGGGACCTGTCGATCGCGCATATGGATTGTGATGCCTTCTATGCCAGCGTCGAGAAACGCGACAATCCGGGTCTCGCCGACAAGCCGCTGATCATCGGCGGCGGGCGGCGCGGCGTGGTCTCGACCGCCTGTTATATCGCGCGCATTCGCGGCGTGCGCTCGGCCATGCCGATGTTTCAGGCGCTGCGCCTCTGCCCCGAGGCGGTGGTGATCCGACCCCGGATGGAGGTCTATGCCGAGGTCTCACGCGCCATCCGCGCGATGATGCTCGATCTGACGCCTTCGGTGGAGCCGCTCTCGCTCGACGAGGCGTTTCTCGATCTGACCGGCACCGCGCGGCTGCATGGCGCGCCCCCGGCCGTGATGCTCGCCCGCCTTGTGCGGCGGATGCGGGATGAGTTGGGCGTGACCGGCTCCATCGGGCTCAGCCATAACAAGTTTCTCGCCAAGATCGCCTCGGATCTCGACAAGCCGCACGGGTTCTCGGTGATCGGCGTGAATGAGACCGATGATTTCCTGCGCGACAAACCCGTCAGCCTGATCTGGGGCGTCGGCCAGTCGACCCTGAAGGCGCTCAACGGCGCGGGCATCCATACCTTCGCCGATCTCTTGCGCTGGGAACAGCGCGACCTGATCGCGCGCTTCGGCTCCATGGGCGACCGGCTCTGGCATCTCGCACGCGGACAGGACCGCCGCCGCGTCGCCGCCAACGCACCGGTCAAGTCAATCTCCAACGAGACCACGTTTTCCGAGGATACCGCCGATCTCGACCTGCTCGACGGGCACCTGTGGCGGCTGTCGGAAAAGGTGGCGGACCGCTCCAAGGCCAAGGGCATCGCGGGCCGCGTCGTCACGCTCAAGCTCAAGCGCGCCGATCATTCGCTGCTCACCCGCCGCCAGAGCCTGCGGGACGCGACGCAGATGGCCGACACGCTTTACCGCGCCGCGCGCGCGCTGATGGATCAGGTGCCGCAGGACGCGGCCTACCGGCTGATCGGCGTCGGGTTGTCGGATCTGGTGCCAGAAGACGGCGCTGATCGCTCCGGCGACCTGCTCGACCCGCAGGCCGCCCGCCGCGCCGAGGCGGAACGCGCCACCGACGCGATCCGCTCGAAATTCGGGCCGGATGCAATATTGAAGGGAAGGGCGTTGCGGTAGGGCACGGGGGTGAGACGCTTTTGGCCGTGAGCCGCCGTTGACGTATATAACCCTTGCGCGGAATCAAGGTGCCGCAGGCACCGCCGCGCAGCGCCCGACCGCCCCGTCGCACCAAAGGTGCGCCGGTAGAACTGGCACGCCTCTGGCGTGACGGGCGGGCGCTATTGCGACGTATCAAGCCATTGAAACCGCGGAAGAGTTTGGCTGGCATAAAGTGCGGCCCACAGAGGTTGCTGCGCCCACCCGGCGATCGGGCACTGCGCGGCTCTTCTCGTTGACACCAAAGGTCCGCCTCAGGCCAAAAGCCCGCCTACTCCGCCGCCAGCGGCACCGCGTCCGAACGCCCGATATCCGCAATCTCGCGCACCACGTCGCGCATCAACCGCCGGAACGCCTCGAAATTCCCGTTCGGCCGGATCAGCCGTTCGTTCATGTAAAGCGCCCGGTCGATCTCGATCTGCACCGCATGCCGCCCCCGCGTCGGACGCCCGTAAGCCTGCGTGATATAGGCCCCGGCAAAGGGCGTGTTGCGCGTCACCACCAGCCCCGCCCGCGTGAACACCTCCTCGATCCGGTCCACCACCGCGCCATCGGCGGCAGCCCCGAACCGGTCACCCAGCACGATCTCGGGGCGGCGCACACCGCGCCGGGCGACCGCATCCATCGCCTCATGCGGCATCGAATGGCAATCCACCAGGATCGCCTGACCGAACATCAGATGTGCCTGATCGAGCTGCCCCTGCAACGCCGTGTGATAGGGCCGCCAGTAGGTCTCGATCCGGTGCCGCGCCTCGACCATGCTCAGCTTGCCGGAATAAATCGCCTGCCCGTTCGCCACCACCCGCGGGATCACCCCCAGCCCCGAGGCCACGCGCGGATTGTGCCCCTGCCGGCTCACCCCCTCGATCAGCGCCGGATCAAGCTCATCGGCACTGCGGTTGAGATCGACATAGGCGCGCGGCGCCCCCGCCTTGAGGAACGGCGCCCCCGCGCGCGGCGCACAATCAAACAGCTGATCGACAAACGCATCCTCAGACGAGCGCACGGAATGCTCGTTCAGGGCCGTGCGCCGCAGGAAGGTCCAGGGGTAATCCCGCCCGCTATGCGGCGAGGCGAACACCACCGACGTGGTGCGCCGCTCGGGATGGGTCAGATGATAGGCGGCCTTCGGCATACGCGCTCCTCTTGAAAGTCATAATAGACCTAAATTGCGCATCTAAAAGCCCTTGATCCCCTCTCCGACTCCTTTTATAGACCAGCGAACCGGCGCGGGCTTCCGCGCCCCTATTCGTTGGGGCGCAGGGTCTGACTGGCATTCATGGGCGATTAGCTCAGCGGTAGAGCACTTCGTTGACATCGAAGGGGTCACAAGTTCGAACCTTGTATCGCCCACCATGAATTCACTGTTTCGCACCCGCGGAACACCCGTAACCCAAGGCGCTGGCCCGCGCCACGACAGACAGGAGACGACCATGAAGGTTCGTAATTCGCTGCGTTCGCTCAAGAACCGGCACCGCGATTGCCGTGTCGTGCGCCGCAAAGGCCGCGTCTACGTCATCAACAAATCCCAGCCCCGGTTCAAGGCCCGCCAGGGCTGAACCCGGCTTCGGTGCGTCGCACCGGTCAAGATCGAACCCCGCCCCTCTCCGGGCGGGGTTTTTCTTTGGCGCGCCCGTCACATGCCCTTGCCGCGCGCCACGCGCTGCGCTTAGGTGGCGGCATTCCTTCGACACATGCATCAGAGGCCGCCCGTGACCATCCCCCAGAACATCATCGTCATCGGGGCCGGCATCTGCGGGTTGAGTTCTGCCATCTGGCTGCGCCGCGCGGGCCACACGGTCACGCTCGTCGATCGCGACTATCCCGGCGCGGGCGCGTCGCAGGGCAATGCCGGGCTCTTGGCGCAATGGGCCATCGTGCCGGTCAACACGCCCGATCTCATCCCCACCGCGATCAAGTATCTCAGCAACCCCCGCTCGCCGCTCTTCCTGCAATGGTCCTATCTGCCACGCCTGCTGCCCTGGCTGTGGCAGTTCACCCGCAACGCCACGCCCGAGGGCACCCGCCGCATGGTCGAGGGGCTGATCCCCATCGTCGGCGACAGCGTCGATCAGCACCGCGCGCTGGTGCGCGGCACTCCGGCCGAAAAATGGCTCGCCACCAGCGATTTCGCCTATGCCTATCCCAGCCGCGCCGCTTTTGAGGCCGACAGCTACGGGTGGGAGATGAAGCGCGCCGCCGGGCACATCCCCGAGGTGATCGAAGGAGCCACGGTGCAAGAGGTCGAGCCGATATTGGGCCCCGCCACGCGGTGCCTCGCCCTGCTCAAGGACCACGGCCATATCCGCGACCCGCTCGCCTACATGGCCGATCTTGCCAAGGTGCTCGAAGCAGAAGGCGGCCACTACCGCCGCGCAGAGGTGCGCGACATCACACTCACCGACGGGCGCATCACCGACGTGGTAACCGATCAGGGCGCGCTGCCCTGCGACACGGCCGTTCTCGCGGCGGGCATCTGGTCGAAACCGCTGATGCGCAAACTCGGGCTCAAGGTGCCGCTTGAGGCCGAACGCGGCTACCACCTGCATTTCAAAGGCCCTTCGCAGATGCCCCGCCACCCGCTGATGATCTCGACCGGCAAATTCGCGGTCAACCCGATGGCCCACGGGCTGCGCTGCGCGGGCACGGTGGAATTGGGCGGCATCACCAAGGGGCCGTCGCGCGCGCCGCTCGATCTGATCCGCCGCGTCTCGGCGCAGGTCTTCCCGGGTCTCACCTATGAGAGCGTCGAGGAATGGATGGGCTTTCGCCCCTCGACCCCCGACAGCCTGCCGCTGATCGGCGAAATCGGCGGCACCGGTGTGCACGCGGCCTTCGGGCATCAGCATATCGGCCTGACCGCAGGGCCCAAGACCGGGCGGCTCATCGCCGACATGATCGCCGGACGCCGCCCCAATATCGACCTCACCCCTTACGAGGCCAACCGGTTCAGCTAAGTGCACCCGCGATCTTCAAAAGATCGCGGTCCGAAATCCTGTCAGGATTTCGGCACCCCTCACTCGTAGCTGCGCAAATCCTCGATCACCTTGCCGTCATTGGGCAGGCTGCCCGGCGGCACCACCTCGATCCGCCCCTTGAGCTTGAGCACCTCGCTCACCGCCCCGGCATAGTGATCGGCCTCGCCGCCCGTGGCCTCGATACGCACGGTCATCACATCCGCCTCGCCCTCGCGGCTGGCAATGATGCGGGCGCGCGAGATCGTGTCATGCCGCGCCACCAGGGCCGCCACCTGTTCGGGGCGCACGAACATGCCCTTGATCTTGGTCGTCTGATCGGCGCGCCCCATCCAGCCCTTGATACGCATGTTGCTGCGCCCGCAGGGGCTCTCCCCCTCCATCACTGCGCTCAGATCTCCGGTGGCGAACCGGATCAGTGGATAATCGGGGTTGAGCGTTGTCACCACCACCTCGCCCACCTCGCCGGGCGCGACCGGATTGCCGGTGCCGGGGGTCACGATCTCGACGATCACGCCCTCGTCGACGATCATCCCCTCCTGCGCGGCACTCTCGTAGGCAATGTTGCCCAGGTCAGCAGTGGCATAGCATTGCAGGCATTGTATGCCACGCTCCGCATATTCCGCGCGCAGCGACGGAAAGAGCGCACCACCCCCCACCGCCGCCTTGGTGATCTTGAGGGCCAGCCCCATCTCCCCGGCCTTGTCGAGAATGACCTTGAGGTAATCGGGCGTGCCCGCATAGGCGGTGACGCCGACATCATGCGCGGCGCGCGCCTGCAACTCGGTCTGGCCAGTGCCGGCAGGCAGCACCGCCGCCCCCACCGCCCGCGCACCGTTTTCGAAGATCATCCCGGCAGGCGTCAGGTGATAGCCGAAACAGTTTTGCACGATATCGCCACGCCCCACACCACAGGCATGCAGAAACCGACCGACGCGCCACCAGTCATGGCTCACCCCGCCCGGCTCGTAAATCGGGCCGGGGGATTGGAAAACATGGGCAAAGCCCGAGGCCGGCAATCCGGTCAGCCCGCCAAACGGGGCCGCCGCGCCCTGCGCCCGCCCCAGATCGGACTTGCGCAACACCGGCAGCGCCGACAGCGCCGCCGCATCCGTGATCCGCTGCGCCTCCACCCCGTCCAGGGCTCCGCCATAGCCCGGCAATCCTTGCGCCCGCGCGATCTGCGCGGGCAGGTCCCGGGCCAGCGCCTCGGCGCGCTCCGCCGCGCTGCGGGTCTCTTGGGCGTCGAAATAGTCGGTCATGCCATCATCCTCTGGCGTAGGTCTCGGGAAACGCGAACAGGATCACGCCAGCCAGCGCTTGCGCCGGCGATAGCTGCGCACATCGCGAAAGCTCTTGCGCCCCTCGTCCGACATGCCGAGATAGAATTCCTTGACGTCGGGGTTCTCGCGCAGGTCCTTGGCGGGCCCGTCCATCACCACGCGGCCCGACTCCAGAATATAGCCGTAATGCGCGAACCGCAGCGCGACGTTGGTGTTCTGCTCGGCCAGCAGAAAGGTATAGCCCTGCTGCTCGTTGAGCGACTTCACGATGCCGAAAATCTGCTCCACCAGCTGTGGCGCCAGCCCCATCGACGGCTCGTCCAGCAGGATCGTCTCGGGGCGGCTCATCAGCGCGCGCCCGATCGCCACCATCTGCTGCTCCCCGCCCGAGGTATAGCCCGCCTGTGACTTGCGGCGCTCCTTGAGGCGCGGGAAATAATCGTAGACCATGTTCAGATCGGCGTCGATATCACCCCGGCTCGCCCCCCGCGTATAGGCCCCGGTCAGCAGGTTTTCCTCGACGGTCAGATGCTCGAAGCAATGCCGCCCCTCCATCACCTGCACCACGCCCTTTTTCACCAGATCCGAGGTCAGCAGATCCTGCACCCGCTCGCCGCGATAGTGGATCGTGCCCTTGGTCACCTCGCCGCGCTCGGATTTCAGCAGGTTCGAGATCGCCTTCAGCGTCGTGGTCTTGCCCGCCCCGTTGCCGCCCAGCAGCGCGGTGATCCCGCCCTTGGGCACGCTCAGGCTCACGCCCTTGAGCACGAGGATCACGTGATTGTAGATCACCTCGATATTGTTGACCTCAAGCAGGTTCTCGTCACTCGGGCTTGCATCCAGCATCAAAGCTCTCCGTCGCAGACAGACAGGGACCGCCCCGCCGTCATCTTTCCAAAAATACTCAAGTGCCCCGGTCGCGACATGCACCGCGACCGGGAGGAAATGATCCGGCTCAGCAGCCCGGCTCGATCCCGTTCTCCTCGGCGAACTGCGCCGAATCCTCGGCCACCAGCTTCGAGATAATCTCCTGATCCGACTGGTAGTAATCGGTGATCAGGGCGAACTCACCGGCCTCCGCATCCCACTGCGACACGGCACCAAAGCCGTTGCCACCGTGGTTTTCGCAGGACACGCTGAACTCCGGCCCGAAATTCGGCAGACCCAGCGCTGCCATCTTCGCCTCGGTCATCTCCAGGTTCTCCATGCCGTCGCGCATCTGCGCGGCACTGATCGCGGTCACGCCGTGCATCTCCTGCGCGGTCTTGATCGCCTCGGCGGCCAGCATCGCGGCATACATGCCCCGGTTATAGAGCACCGTGCCAACCTGATCGCCCGCACCCGCGGCCTTGCCGGCACCGACGACATGCTCCTGAATGTCCGCGTAAACCGGGTAATCCGACCCGAGGTTGTGGAAGGTCAGCGCCTTGTAGCCATCAGCCCGGTCGCCGGCCGGTTTCACGTCATTCTCGGACCCCGACCACCAGATACCGATGAACTGATCCATCGGGAAGCGGATGTTCACGGCCTCCTGAATGGCGACCTGATTCATCACGCCCCAGCCCCACATGATCACGTTGTCGGGCTTCTCGCGACGGATTTGCAGCCATTGTGATTTCTGCTCCTGACCGGGGTGGTCGACCGGCAGCAGCATCAGCTCGAAGCCGTGCTTCTCGGCGAGGTTCTCCAGCGTGCGGATGGGCTCCTTGCCATAGGCGGAGTTGTGGTAGACCAGCGCGATCTTGCGCCCCGAGATATCGCCGCCATTCTCGTTCAGGATATGGGTGATCGCGTGGCTCGCCCCGTCCCAGTAGTTGGCCGGATAGTTGAACACATATTTGAACACCGCGCCATTCTTGGCCGAGGTGCGGCCATAGCCCATCGTGTGAAGCGGGATACCATCGGCAGTCGCCTTGGGAATGAGCTGATAGGTGATGCCCGTGGAAAGCGGCTGATAGACCAGCGCGCCGCTGCCCGCGTTCTTGGTGGCCTCGTAGCACTCCACACCCTTCTCGGTGTTATAGCCGGTCTCGCACTCGACGAGGTTGATCATCTCGCCGCCGATACCGCCGTCGCGCTCGTTGAGCAGGGTAAAGTAATCCTGGTAGCCATCCGAGAACGGAATGCCGTTCGCGGCATAAGGCCCGGTGCGATAGCTCGTGTCGACGATGGTCAGCTCGGCCAGCGCCGGGCTTGCCGCCATCATGGCAACGGCCACGGCCGTCATCAGTTTCTGTCTCATCGGTCTTATCCTCCCTTGGTTTTTATCCGATGTCTTGTCTTGAACGCAGCCTCCCGCGCCCAATCCCGTAGAGTGGGTTTTCAACCCACCCATGCCCCGCCCTAATGCGGGAAGGGCCAAAGTCTCAGTTTCTCCTTGGCCACGCGCCACAGCTGCGCCAGCCCGTGCGGCTCCGCGATCAGGAAGACGATGATCAGCCCCCCCACGATCATGAACTCCAGATGCGCCGCCAGATCCGTGGGCCAGCCCAGCCCGCCC
>Ga0209943_1000728_pt1 | contig 21816 bp, 13 predicted proteins | sample SalPonR1_B_D2_MG_FD_185698 | JGI IMG/M metagenome (GOLD analysis project Ga0209943, IMG submission 185698) | Salt pond soil microbial communities from South San Francisco under conditions of wetland restoration - Salt Pond MetaG R1_B_D2_MG... ... | reverse complement strand
CCCACACTGATCATGAACTACTTTTAAATTCTCCCTCTCTTCAGAGAGACGAAGCATGGTCTTTACAAAATTACCTCCGTATTTGCCGCATAACCACGACACCCGGATAATCAGGTGATCTGCACCACTTTCGCGGATAGCGATTTCACCTTCCAGTTTACTTTTTCCATATAGGTTGATCGGCCCTGTTTCTGCTTCTTCAGGGTAGCCGTCAGGGAAATGCTTCATATCTGCAGATCTTCCTGGAAATACATAATCCGTACTGAAATGAACAAGCAGCAAATCACTTTTCCTGCACTCATCTGCCAGATGGCGCACTGCATCCCTGTTGACCTGAAAAGCTTTATCCGGATGATCCTCTGCTCCTTCAACATCAGTGTATGCGGCACAATTGATAATCACGTCGGGATTCACTGATTTTATCACTGTCCGGATTCTGTCAGCATCTGTGATATCAAGCTCTGTTGAATCACAGGCCGTAAAATCCAGATTTTTCAGGCGAAGTGTTTCACACCACTCGCGGCCAAGCTGACCGCCTGCGCCGGTAATCAAAAACTTCATATGCTTTTCCTGTTTACGATCTCATTCGCATAATTGTAGGATGAAAAAGTCCCGGCGTCAGTCCACCATCCTTCCAGAATAGAGTAGCCCATTTTTCCTTCTGAGATATACCGGTTATTGATATCAGTAATTTCAAGCTCTCCCCTGTCCGATGGTTCAAGTTCCCTGATGTAGTCAAACACTTTCTGATCATACATATAGATTCCCGTGACTGCATATTCGGATTTTGGACTCTCAGGCTTCTCTTCAATTCTGATGATTTTGCCGTTCTCCAATTCAGGGACACCAAACCTCTGCGGATCGGGCACTTTTTTTATCATGATTTGCGCCCCGTGAGCCTGGAATTTCGCAACCGCATCAGTAATTGATGATTCAAAAACGTTGTCACCCAAAATGACTGTCATGCTGTCATTCCCAATAAAATTTTCAGCAAGGCTTAATGCCTGGGCAATACCGCCGGCTTCATCCTGAACCTTATAGGTAAAGCGGCAATTGAAATCTTTTCCCGAACCCAGCAAATTAACCACATCACCCATGTGATCGGTACCGGTCACAATCAGGATCTCTTCAATTCCCGAACCGGTCAGTTTTTCAATCGGGTAATAGATCATCGGTTTTCTCCCAACCGGCAACAGGTGTTTGTTGGTCACCTTTGTCAGCGGATAGAGCCGGGTTCCAGTTCCCCCTGCAAGTACAATTCCTTTCATAGAAATATCTTTTTATAAAGTTTCCAAAAGATAGCTTTTCTTATTCACAAATTGTACCGTTGATCGTGAGGCGGATCCGGTTTAGTTTTAATGCTTTTGGATGATAGGGAATGAGAAGCAGCTGGCAGTATGCAGTATGAAGTATGCAGTATGCAGTATGCAGTATGCAGTATGAAGTAAAGAAAATGCTGAATTGATAAGTTATCCAAAAATAAAAAAGGAATCTTTTGGGATTCTGGTTGATGAATAACTCATCCGGATTTAACCGAGCATGCCTCTGTGGAAATCTGCGGTTAAAAACAGTTAGGGGTATAAAAATTGCTGTTTCAACCTCCGCTGGCTTCGCGCGAAACTTACCGCACTTTGCGTGAAACCCTTTTTTATTACACGAAGATCGCAATGAAAAATATTACGCAGTGAATATGCAAAGATATGTTAGATTAGGTAGGTTTTCTGTTTATAAATGTATTCGCTTTACTTTTGAAACAAAATATTCTTTACGGATCTGAATCAGTTCTGAAGTTTTTGATATTCTGTGCTATGTCCGGGGTCAACATCTGTCAATATATTGTAGGCTTCCAGCCTTGGACCGTTTTCTGCTCCCTGGAAAGCAGAAGTTAACTCTACAAACTTTGTATCAAAAAAGATGTCAAACAGGAAATCATTGCTGGTTCTCCTCCTGTTGTTTTGTATCATTTCTAAAGCTTCCAGCATCTCCCCGCGTGCAATATCGGTCCTTTGTGTAAATTGATCAAGTCCCAGCCGATGATACTTGTAAACAGCCCTTCTGAACTGCTCATAAAGAGGATTTGATAAATCCCCGATTAACCCGAACCGGTTACGCTGAGAACCGATAGAGCGGCCCCAGCCCGGAGCCGATGTGTTTTGCGCAAGTTCCATTACACCGCGAGCCTGGTTAAAAAACGGTGTTCCTCCAAGCTCGGAAAATGTGTCATAATCATATCCTATTACAATGTAAATATAGAAATCAATCAAACTAACCAAATCATCAAACTGCAGTTCATCATAAATCAGGCTTTTATTCCGGGTGTAATTAAAAACCCAGTTATTATCACTGATAATTAATGTAGAGGTTCTCTGCATTGTATTGTAAATGGGGCGCTGTGCATCAATAATAAGTTCTGCACTATAATTGAACTGGGTATCAACGTCATTCAAAATAATTTGAAGCCGGCAGTCAATTCGTTCGTGATCTTCGAAACTATCGTTTGTCCACTCGTTTTCATTGATATACCGTTCAAGCTGAGGCCCGAGTTCCCGGATATCGTCACTCCCTGACCCGGAAATCTGGCTGTCATTGATGGTTACCGAACAGTTCATCTCCTGAGCTGATACTATTTCCGGAAAAATTCCAAAAAAAACCGGCAGAAAAATAAAAATTGAAAATTTTACTTGCTGTTTTACATTCATTTATGCATAATTAAAAGAGAGAAAAAACTATTCATCACAATGATACAAAGGATTCATCATAAAATCGCCCTGAGGGCGCTATTTTTGCTGATTGTTTTGCTTCAAGCTAACCCTGCATTTTCACAGGCAACCATTGGAGCAAAAGAACAATCTATGGGCTTAACAGGGGTTGCTCTTCCCAACTCAAGCTTTGCCATTTTTTCAAATCCGGCACTTCTAAGGGACCAACGGAACAGTTTTTCACTCTATGCCCTTAGATTTTCCGGTTTTTCCGAACTGACAGACATTGCCGCCGCCGGTTCAGCTGCCTTTTCCTGGGGAACAGCCGGTCTGGGCCTTCACCGTTTCGGTTTCGAACTCTTTAACGAAACCAGGCTGCATTTAGCATACAAAAACAGTTTTGAACAATTTTTTTACGGTGTTGCCTTAAACTATAGCACCATTAACCAGGGTGACGAATATGGTTCAGCCTCAGCTTTTGGAATCAATGCAGGGATTGCTGCAGAAATTATCCCTGATTTGTGGATCGCAGCGCGTGCTACGAATATAAACCAGCCGGTTTACGGAAATTCCCAAGAAGAATTGCCGCGTGACCTGGCCCTGGGTTTTAGTATCCGGCCTGCACCTGTTGTTCTCTACACGTTAGATGTAGTAAAAGATGTTCAATTTCCGGCTTCTGTTCGAAGTGGAATTGAAGTGCAACTGGTCTCCCGCTTTTTCGGACGCGCCGGTTTTACGACGGAACCAACCACTTATACTTTTGGATTCGGATACGAACCTGAACACTTTCGTTTCAATATAGCCGTGCAGCAACATGATGTGCTTGGAATAAGTCCGTCTGTAGACATGCAAATTGCTTTCTGATCCGGCCAGCCAGCTTTACTTAACTGGTCCCTGGCACACAAGAATTCATCAAACTTCAGAAATATCAAAATCAAACCATACAGGAGGGCTTGTAATGAAAATGATTCAACTCGAACCTGCACTGCCGGTTCTGATTCCGGGCAGTTTATTTCCTCTGATTCTGATCCTGATTCTCATCTTCAATCTGAAAACTGAAATAATATTTGGTCAACAGAAAGCATCAGGAGCTGACCTGGAAAAACTGCTCGAACAAATAGACGCTGAAGAACCAGGTTCCGATCCGGAGCAGCTCATCGAAAATCTGCATCAGCTGATGGCCAATCCTCTGAATATCAATCGTGCAGACCTGGATGAGCTGCTTGGCATTCCATTTATGAGCCTTCCCGCTGCAAAAAATATTCTCGAATACAGATCGGAGAACGGCGTTTTCACATCCTTCAATGAATTAGTTCATGTTCGTGGTATTGGAAACAAAACCCTTGAAAATCTCCGGCCATTTTTAACAGTCGGTTCTGCTTCTGAAAAAGTAAAGGATTTCTATCTGAATCCTTCTTACTGGACAAAAAATATACGTACTGAAACCATCAACAGGTATCAGCGAACTCTCCAAACCAGGGAGGGATTTCTTCGAACTCCCGGTGATGGCGGTTATTCCGGCGGTCCCGGAAAATATTACCAGCGATTCCGCCTCCGGTCTGATCATCTTTCATTGAACCTGACGCAGGAAAAAGATCCGGGTGAACCTGCAAATATTCCTTCCGGTTTTGATTACTCTTCGTGGCACGTTGCATTTACAGATAACGGATTGTTGAAAAATTTAGTCATTGGTGACTACGGGGTTTCTTTCGGGCAGGGATTAATTCTCTGGAACGGCAGCTCGTTTGGCAAGAGCCGTGATGTAACAAGCTCTCCAGTTAAAAATGGCTCCGGAATACGTCCTTACACTTCATCGCAGGAGACAAATGCATTCCGGGGAATTGCACTGTCCGCCGGGAAAAAAATCCAGTTTTCCGCATTCTATTCCAGCAGGCTCAGAACAGCTTCCGAAATTGACGATCAGACAGTCCGCTTTCCATCAGAAGCCGGGTTACACCGAACGTTCAACGAACGCAATCGAAAAAACAACCTTTCCCAAAAAACCTTTGGCGGACGAGTGCGCCTTCAGCTGCCTTTTGGTTTTGCAGGAGTCAATGCGTACCAGAATGAATTCGACAAACAGATTGATCCCGGCTTGCAGCCGCATCAGCTCTATCGCTTCAGGGGAAAATTACTCCGTGCATACTCTGCAGACTACCAATTTCTCTTCAGCTCCTTTCACCTGTTTGGCGAAGCAGGGTTGACCGACAACCAGGCAACCGGGCTTGTCTCTGGTGTAAAGATAAACCCGGATGGAAATTCTGAAATGATATTTGTTTACCGAAACTATGACAGTAAATTTCAATCGATTTTTGGTTCAGGTTTCGGCGATCAATCCGGGCTTCCACAAAACGAAGAGGGTTTCTATATCGGTTTAAAACACAAAATCAATCCCCTTGTAGATGTTTCAGGGTATTTTGACCAATTCCGGTTTCAGGCTCCTCGTTTCGGTACAAGAAAAGGAACAAGCGGCTACGATTTTCTTATAAATACGGAGTTTACACTGTCACGCCAACTCAGCCTTTATCTGCTTGGCCGCAGTAAAATACGCGAGAACGAGTTCACGACGATCGATAATCTTGGACGGGACATCAGGCAAACAGGAACTGAACGCAGAACAAACCTGCGCTTTAACCTGAGTTATTGGGCGGCACCTTCAGTTCGTTTGCAGTCGAGAATCGAATGGGTGCAAAGCAAATTGGCTGACAATGAAATCTCAAACGGCTATCTCTTTTACCAGGATCTCAGGCTGATTCCGTCGCCAAATCTGCGGATTGATGCACGAATCACACTTTTTGATACCGATAACTTCCAATCGCGCGTATTCCAATTTGAAAGCGATTTGCTCTATGTATTTGCGAACAGGGCCTTTTTCGAGCAGGGACAAAGAATGTATATTACTGTTAAATACAATGTTTTCAATAGATTGGAGGTTTGGGGTAAAATATCCACAACACTTTTTGAAAACCGGCAGGTTATTAGCAGCGGACTGAATGAAATTCCGGGTAACAGACAGTCAGATATTGGAATACAGACAAGACTGCGCTTTTGAGATAAAAAAGAAGCTTAAATTAGGTATAAAATTCCAGCCAGGTAATAATTTTATTTATAAAAGCGCTTCCATTTAACTTATTTTTGGGTTAGACAAAAATTTTATACTTATTAAAGGTAGTTAATCTGCTAATATGTTGTTGGCAATCAATTTATCTTGGCCGACCGGCAGATTTAACATGTATTAATATGTGTACAATGAGTCGTCGATATCTACCAATATCCATCTATCAGCCCGGCCATTCAACGATCACTTGATCCGTTTCAAGCGACTCAGGCACATCAATAATCGGGTGTACTAATTTTATCAGATAGGAAATACAACGTATGAACTTTTCACAGAATATTGAAAAATCATCCTGTGGCGTAGGATTTGTAGCAAGCAGGAAGCAGGAAGCAACTCACGATAATCTCAAACAGGCATTGAATGCTCTTTGCTGTGTTGAACACAGGGGTGCATGTAGCGCCGACCAGGTATCCAGCGATGGGGCCGGTATTATGACCGATATACCTTTTGATCTTCTTGGATACAATAAAAATGAGATTGCAGTTGCAACGCTGTTTACCCCTCACAACAGTGCCGTTCGAAGAAAAGCTCTGCGCATTTTTGAAAACACATTTAATTTCTACGGATTAAAAATTATCGATTACCGGATTGTACCGGTAAACCAGGATATTCTTGGTAAGGACGCACGTTCTTCAATGCCTTACATTATTCAGGCATTTATCAAACGGCCCGACCACAGCAGGACAGACAAGGCCTTTGACAAATTACTTTACGATGCGAAACAAATGACCCGTACCAAACTCCGGGAACAAAATATTGTCCGTGAATTCTTTTTTGCTTCACTATCTGCCCGGACCATCGTCTATAAAGCACTTACCAAGTCGAATGCCCTTGCCGAATTTTACCAGGATCTTAAAAATCCTGACTTTAAAACCCGCTTCGCTCTTTTCCATCGCCGCTTCTCTACAAATACTAAAACCTCATGGGACAAAACCCAGCCGTTCCGTATTATTGCTCATAACGGAGAGATTAATACGATTACAGGCAACCGATCATGGGCACTATCCAGGCAAAAATACCTTGGATTACGCGTAGATGAACTGTTGACAAAAAAGCAGATCAGTGACTCAGGAAGTTTAAATGAGATGGTTGAAGCACTCAATTTCAGAAGCAGTATACCTTTCGTGGAAGATATTCTTGCAATTATGATCCCTCCGGCCGATGAAGAAAATTCCTTTTACAAATTCTGGAGTCGTGCCATGGAGCCCTGGGACGGCCCTGCGCTGGTCTCCTATTCAGATGGTTCTTCTATCGGAACACGACTCGACAGGAACGGTTTCCGGCCGTGCCGCTGGATGATTACAGATGAAAATCTCTACGTCTGCTCAGAAGCAGGTTCATTCAAGGTCGATGATACAAAAATACTTTCAAAAGGATCACTGCACGCCGGGAATGGAGTGAAGATGGATCTCGATACCGGCAGGATTCACTTCAGGGATCCCAGCTACTCGAGAGAGAATTATGATGCTGCGTTTGAGCACAGGCTTGAGCCGCTGCCCGAACAGCCTGTTACCGAAATGGATGTTGCCGGCCAAAATCTTCATCTGCACAATTACACACGTGAAGATATGGACAAGATGCTGAATCCAATGATCACTGATGGCAAGGAACCGATCGGATCAATGGGGGATACCGCCAGACCGGCTATCTATTCCGATCAGCCGAGATCATTTTTTGATTATTTTTACCAAAACTTTGCACAGGTAACCAACCCCCCGCTTGATTACATACGTGAAAAAATGGTTACCGACTTATCGATGTATCTCGGTAAACGCCCCAACATTTTTTCACCGAAAGAGCTGATTCCGCAGGTACCCGGTTTTGAAATCGAAAGTCCGCTCTTGTCACTTGGCCAGATGAAAACACTGCGGATATTAAACGAGTCCGGCTCGCGGGTAAAAATGGCTGAGTTCGACATGATCTTTGACCGCGATTTCGGTAGTGTCGGATTCCGTTCCAAAATTCAGAAAATTACCGAAGATGTGATTCGCCAGATACAAAACGGGAAATCTCTGATCGTGATTACCGATAGAAATGCATCCTATCTGAAGCCGCCAATTCCAAGCCTTCTGATGCTTCGTTCACTTGTAAATGCACTGAACGAATCGGGATTACGTCTGGACGCATCCATCATCGTGGATACATCGGAAGTGAGAAATACACACCACTTTGCTGCTCTTGTGGGTTTTGGTGCAACGGCAGTTTGTCCATATGCAGCACTTGAATATGCCCGTTTCAGCGACAACAGAAAGCTAAAAAAACTGGATCCTGATACACGCGAAAAGAACCTTATTAAGGCATTTGACAACGGGTTATTGAAAATCATGTCCAAAAGCGGTATATCTGTAGCCAGAAGTTATCAGAGCTCAAAACTCTTTACAGCTCTTGGAATCGGTAATGAGATTAAAGATGAATTTTTTCCGGGGCTCTTTAGTCCGGTTGGTGGCATAGAAATTGATGAACTGGTTTCCCAGATACTTTCAAACACAGAAGAAATTGCTGAAAAAGATGATAAACTGATTCACACCTACCAGTATAAAGAGCACAACCGGGGTGATAAGGGAGAAAAACACTCCATGACCAACAGCCGTTCTAAAGTGATCCACAAACTGGTTCGTGACAAAGAACTATCTCTAAACAATCCTGAGTTGTACAACGAATACCTGAAACTGGGTACTGATGATGAACCGGTAAATATTCGCCATGTTTTGGATTTTAAATTGGCCGAAGAACCTCTTCCGATTGAAGATGTAGAAGAGAAAGAGTCAATCTTATCCAGGTTTGGATCCGGAGCGATGTCTTTTGGCGCCATCAGTGCCGAATCACAGCGGGATATATTCCTGGCTATGAAAGAGATCAACGGACGAAGCAACAGCGGCGAAGGTGGAGAAAATCCCTATTACTATACTCTCGGAATTAACGGAAGCATTAAACAGGTGGCATCGGGAAGGTTTGGGGTTACAGCTGAATACCTGGTAAGCGGAAACGAAGTCCAGATTAAAATTGCACAGGGGGCCAAACCGGGAGAAGGCGGACAGCTCATGGGTGTTAAAGTGAATGAAGATATTGCTTTCGCACGCCACAGTGAGCCGGGATTTGATTTAATATCACCTCCCCCGCTTCATGATATTTACAGTATTGAAGATCTGAAACAGCTTATTTATGAGCTGAAACAGATCAAACCGGGAATGAAGGTGAATGTTAAGCTGGTTTCCGGCCAAAACATCGGTACCATTGCCGTTGGTGTGGCAAAAGCAGGTGCGGATGTCATACATATTTCAGGCGGTGACGGCGGAACAGGCGCAGCTACTCTCACATCCATGAAACAGGCCGGCCTGCCATGGGAAATCGGTCTCCGTGAAGCACATGCCACACTTGTTGAAAACGGACTTCGCGAATTTGTGGAGCTGCGAACAGACGGCGGTCTTCATACCGGAAAAGATATTGTGACTGCAGCCATGCTTGGAGCAGAAGGTTATGATTTTGGAAAATTGCTGCTGATAGCCGAAGGATGTGTGATGGCACGAATTTGCGAAAAAAATACGTGTCCTACCGGCATTGCAACTCACAACCCAAAATTCAAAGCCAAGTACAAGGGCAACAAAGATCACGTCGTCAAAATACTGCACTACCTGGCTGAAGATGTACGGCGCCACTTATCGAATTTAGGCGTTTCGTCAATACAGGAAATCATCGGGCGCACAGACTTGCTTAAGGTTCATGAAAACCATACGGATCTAGTGGAAAACCGGAAAATTGACCTGGGTTTTTTCCTTGGCCAAACCTTCCGGTCTCATAATAACCAGTTAAACCCGTTTTTTGAGGGCATCAGCACATTGAATCAAAAACTTGTAATTAACTGTGATGAAGCCGTAAAAAATGAGACCGATATTCAGCTTAAGTATCCAATCACAACCGAAGACCGTGCTACTGCGGCAACTCTTGCCGGAAAAATAGCGGAGAAACTTTCCGGAAAAAGACAAGCTGAAATTTTGGAAAAAGGTGAAGCGGGATTTGATCATAAATTTAATGGGCAAATTGTTCTTAGTTTTACGGGAAGCGCCGGCCAGGGCTTTGGTGTTTTCATGACAGAAGGAATCCGAATCAGTCTGAAAGGGGAAGCCAACGACTCGGTATGCAAAGCGATGTCAGGCGGTTTTGCTGTCATCAATCCGCCGGATAATATCAGGTACAAGCCTGCTGAAAATGCCATAATTGGTAACTGTGCACTCTATGGTGCAACCGGAGGAACCTTGTATGTTCACGGACTTGCCGGCGACCGTTTTGCTGTCAGAAACAGCGGAGCGACAGCTGTTGCCGAAGGCACCGGTCTTCATGCATGCGAATATATGACCAATGGAGTAGTTGCCATTCTTGGAAATGTTTCAAAAAATGTTGGCGCTGGTATGACCGGAGGCCATCTCTACTTGCGGCAGGACCAGGTTAAAAATGTGAATGATGAATACCTGACACCACTCGAACTCGATGCACAAAGCGAAGAGGAGTTGTACGAACTGCTGTCCGATTATCTGAAACACACCGGCAGTGAAACGGCTGCTCACATTCTGGATAACTGGGACAGAAAAAAACGACATTTTATTAAACTTGTTCCTGTCGGTGTTTTGAATCGAATGGAAGAAGAAACGCCGAAAAAGGTGGCAAGTTAAACTACAGATTTATTATTCTGTTTTTACCAGTAACAGATCGGTTGCAGTATTGATATCGAAGTGGTGAACACACTCCTTTTAATCTCGCTGAGACTTTTTCCGAAATCCCGTAAGTACATATGCCGGAATATAAGGCACTTTTCGATGCATACTTTGGATAAACCAGGGATCTGTACCTGCCTGCGCCCTTCCCGATAAAGTTCAGCGATAGTGTCTTTTGATAAACCAAAAATGAATTTCGATAGATCGATACCCGTAATCCTTCCAAAATTATTTTCCTTCCCCGATAGGTATTCCGTCATTTATGTGTGTATGTAAAGTGGAGTCCACAACCTTAGTTTAAAACCATACCGTCATGAAACACTATACAAACAGAGATATCTACCAGGGATCTGCATTTTTTTCACTTCTGGCAGCTCTGATCTTACTATTAATCCTGCCGATTCTCTTAACCTCCTGTGAAGATTCAAGTGTACAGACAATTACCTGGGTAGAATTTGAGCCTGTTTACATGAGTGCTGAGGAGTTCCATGCATCAGTAGATCTTGAAGAGTCACGTGATCTTGAGAATCCCGGAAAAATCTATTTCTATAACGGGTTTCTTTTTATCAATGAAGTAAATGAAGGAGTACATATCATTGACAACAGAAATCCGGAAGCCCCTCTCAATACCGGTTTTATCAATATTCCGGCTAACAAGGATATCGCCATAAAAGATGATATACTATACGCCGATTCAGAGAAAGATCTGCTTGTGTTCGACATCAGCAATATGCAACAGGCCGAATTAATAGAGCGAATTGATAGCGTATTCAATACTGCCGCTGCAATGGCTCCGGGCTTCACCACTCAATCCGTTGATCCCTCGAAAGGAGTGGTGGTTGACTGGAAAATGGTTGAACGAACTGAAGTTTGTGAAGGAGACTGCCGGTTTCATCCGGCAAGCGGTTTTGGAGTAAACAGTCTTGGTGCACAAGCCGAAGCCTCTTTTTCATCCGACGCCTCCGGATCCGGGACAGGCGGCTCCATGGCCCGTTTTGCCATTAAAGGAGATCATCTCTATGCCGTAGATCACTCAAATTTGATCACATTTGATATATCATCAACTTCCTCAGCAGTGAAACAGGCAAATCAATCGGTTGGATGGGCCATTGAAACGATCTTTCCCTACCAGGAAAATCTCTTTATCGGTTCTGAATCCGCCATGTATATTTTTGATATATCCAATCCGGCTTTCCCCCAGCAGTTGTCAATATACCGGCATTCAACAGCCTGCGACCCGGTGGTTGTGGAAGGAGACTATGCTTTTGTAACATTGAGAGAGGGAACCCGTTGTCCGAACGGATTTAACCGGCTGGAAGTGGTTGATGTCAGCAATTTGATGCAGCCAAAACGGGTAAATTTCCATGAAATGATCAAGCCTCATGGACTTGGCATCGACGACGGATATCTCTTTGTGAGCGAAGGTGAATTCGGACTGAAGATCATGGATGCAACAGATCCGTTGAATATCAAACTGCTGGACCATATCAAGGATATAAAAACCTTTGATGTGGTACCGCACAACGGTGTACTTATGGTAACCGGTGAAAGTGGAATCATTCAGTATGACTACAGCGATATTCAAAATCTAAAAAAGCTGAGCACCATTCCGGTTTTTTCTGAGTAACCAGGCAGTATGAATCTGAATTTTATAAAACACATTCGCTCTTCAGTAAATCATATATCAATGATCACAGGAATTACATTTTTGATCGCATTGATTTCTATGACTCCTGCAGACATGTCTGCACAAAACAGAATGGAATCCTACGCTGAAGATGCAACCGTATTACATATCAACCGGGATGCAGGTTTTATCAAAAGCATTAGATTCGAAATGCTATCTGTGAATGGTAAAATTACTCCAAGACCGTCAGTTATGAGTGGATACCAGGTTTCTCCGAATTTTTCTGCCGGTATCGGGATTGGATTTACACATTACAATGAGCCTCTTTCCCTTATTCCCCTCTTCATTGATCTCAATTATAAAATTCTGAATAGCGAGATAACACCTTTTGCATCTTTTAAAGTTGGATACGGTTTTAGTGTTCAGACGGAAGAGGATGCCCGGATTGACAATCACAGCGGCGGCATAATGATAAACCCGGGAACCGGTTTACATTTTAAGCTGGCTGACAAGCTTGGTTTATTACTGCATATAGGATTCAATATCGATCATGCAGATTTTGAACGGAGTATCTTTCGCACAGGCACTTTTCGGGAAGATCTTACATATAAAAGATTGAATTTTGGTGCGGGGTTAGCTTTTTGATTTATGAATTGAAAAACGCCCATCGAAGATTTCCTTTCAACTTCTGCGAGTACAGCATTAACTGCAATCTCTCAGGCTGAAGGCCTGAAACAACACAGCCCGGAGCACTGTCCGGGAAAGATTAGAACGTTAAAAAGCAGACTGTAGGTCTGCAACAGGCAAATTTTTAATAGGCTTGATAGCCTAATGCGGTGTAGAGGTACTATTTTATTAAAGTCGGTAGGCCTCTTAAAAAAAATCATAATGATTTACAGATCAGACTGCTTCAGGCTTACAGCCTGGTTCATTTACATCAATCACATTTACCCAGGCGCTGCCTGGGGCTGTGTTGTGTCAGGCTTACAGCCTGTTTTCCATAGATACGAGAGTTCGTTGCCGGAAAATCTGAATTAACAATTGCAGACCACCCCACTTTTAGAGTTGGCCTGACACTACACGATATCCCAGGCGATTAAATTTTCGATGGTTACGTAATCCGGCGGGGATTTCAATTCAGGTTCTGAGTTCAGCTCACCGGTCAGGTAATTCAGCGCAGGTTCCAGCCATTCATCATCCGAAATATCCATCTCTTTTTTAATCAGTGCCATTTGATAGATATGAATCAGCCTCTCGAAAAGGTACTTGCCCGAGGTTTCGATTGTATCCTGTTCTTTATCTTTCAGATCATCGAAGAGAGACAGAAGTTTATCAAGTTCCTCATCCATTTTTTTATCTGATACAGATCGAATCTCTTTCACCAGCATATCAAGGCCCTCCGTTTTCTTCATCGCGCGAAGAATGTCCAGAACAATGATATTACCCGATCCTTCCCAAATCGGAAGTACATTCACATCGCGAAAGAGTTTTGGCATGATAAAATCTTCAATATAACCGTTGCCTCCCATCAGTTCCATGCAAGTACGGACGGTATGAACCGACTGCTCAGCTGTCCACCATTTTGCCATCGGAATTAAGATCCTCATTAACTGCTTTTCATCCTCTTCACCATTTTCGGCAGCATCCATTGCACTGATTGCACGCCACACAAGTAGAAACCCGGCTACATATTTTGATCCGATTTCATAGAAGTTATCCCGTATAAGCGCATGATGAGTCACGGTTTTCCCAAAAGTTGTCCTGAAACTGAGGTATTGCCACGCTTCTGCAATACCTCTTCTCATTGCAGCAATTGCGGCGACGGCATTGTACAACCTCGACATATTGATCATCTCGGCCATGATCTTAAACCCGTTTCCCTCTTCACCGATCAGTTTTCCCTTCGTACCCTTTAGCAAGATCTCCGCTGTGGCCATAGAACGAACACCCATTTTATCCTTAAGACGAACTATCTCCATTGAATTTTTTTCACCGTTTTCAAGGATTTTCTCCACCAGGAAAAGAGACAATCCTCTTGTTCCCTTCATTATAGTATCTGTACGGGCCAAAACCAGCATTACATCTGCGTTGGCATTACTGCAAAACCATTTCTCACCTACAATCGTATGGTAATCACTATCGCTCCGAACTGCTTTAGCCCTGTTCGCACCCACATCAGAGCCTCCGGCTTTTTCTGTAAGAAACATGGCACCTGTATAAAAATCTCTCCCTTTCCTGCTCGACAATTTGGGCAAAAGACGATCTTTGTCTTCCTCTGAACAGTGGCGTTCGATAATATATGCGGCTCCATCTGTCATGCAAAGCGGGCAGTACTGGCCGAGTTCACTCATTGCGTAAATCTGTCCGGCTGCAAAACCCAGTTTATGACGATCACTGCTGAACTTCTTTTTTAACTCAGGATTATATTTAACATGAAACATCTCTGAATTTGCGGCAATTTCGAGTAACAGCCAGTACGACGGGTGAAAATCAATCCGATCAATGTTCTCACCATATGGTGTTCGCTTACTTAGCTTCGGGCCATATTTATCAGCATCCTGTGAAAGCACATCCATGAGGGATGCCGCTTTCATGCCAAGTGTTGTAAGTTTATCATTCATGTAGGCTAACGATTCCGCTAAAGCTGCACGCTTCAGATAACTCCTCAGGATTTTATCGCTCTCGTAAAAATTCGAAGTGAATACCGCTTCTTCTCCTAAAACGTGATTTTCAGGGTGTAACATAATGTCTCTTTGTTTTATCTATTTATTTATAAAGTAACGCAAAAGTAAGCCGACATCAATCGGCAGAGTTGTACAAAAAAGATGCTTATTTTAATTTTAAATTATATATTGGTTATTCGATGGCAAAAAAAGAGAAAAGATTTATGATACTAAAAAGCCGGTACATCGCCCTTTTGTTTGTTATTTCAATTGCGTGTGATTCATCAACTGAGAATACGGTTCCTGAAGATGTCATTGAATCCATTACGTTCGAAACGGGCACTGTATTTACCTACTTTTATTCTTTTGAAGAGACAGACAGTACATTCAGCGAAGTTGTTGAAATCATTGAACAGGGAACGATAGAGATGACTGTTCTTGAAGCAGACCGGGTACCTGGCGGACCTGAAGCAACCTTCAAAACAGAAACGAATTTCACAAATTCCGATGAGTTCAGCGAAACGTGGTATTATGCTACCGATAATCATTTACTGGAAATGGCGTACCGGAATGCAGGTTTAACGCCTATTGTACAACCGAAAGCATCAGAGCCTGTTATTGAACCTCAATCGGGTTTTTTAACTTCTCATTCCCGGCTACTGCAGCTTGCCGGTGGTAATAAAATTTCATTCGACAGGAAAAAAAGCGGGAATACAGCTGACAAAGAGAATGAAATTTCCGACGAGGTAATTATTCGCGATGAACCGAGAGTGGTTTATCAATTTCCGCTTGAAAAAGGCTCCGAATGGATCTCTTTTGAAACACCTTTTCTGCAAACAAGATTTGTGGCGCAGGTGATTTCCGGTTCTGAGTCTGAATCCGGAAAGAAAACGGCAGTTATTCATGTTGAATTCCCACGTCTGGATCTCGAACGGTGGATTGAAATTGTAAATACAGATGGATTGCAGGAACGAATACTTGAATACACTCTCATCGCAACAGATGAAACAGGAGCCCCCCGCAGCGATGTTCATCTCAGGGAAACTTTCCGGATTTCAGATAATTGATTAAAATAATATTCTAATTATTGAAATAGGTTTTTTTGCAGATTTTTTACTATCTATCTGTCCAAACCGAATATTCTATTCACCTATTTTTATGGATGCCGAGATTTTGACATGGATTTTTTTGGGCGGAGGAGCTTTTTTGATGCTACTTGAGCTGGCATTACCCGGGGGAGTCGCTTTTTTTCTCGGTCTGAGTGCTTTCGGTGTGGGTATCACCAGGTTTCTCGGGATTCTGTCTGACCCCGGTACTTCACTTGCCGTCTGGCTGCTTGCTTCTGTTGGCCTCACTATTGCAATACGACCATTTATAAAAAAATATTTTAAAGGCGACACATTTTTTAAACTGGCCGATGAAGATTATGAAGCTATGGACAAAGTTGCCGAAGTTACGGAACCGCTGACAAGTGATGACAACAGCGGCCGTATCCGTTTCAATGGAATCTCATGGCAGGCCCGCTCAATGGAGGGGCCTGTACCGGCCGGACAAAAAGTTCGTATCAAATACCGGGAAAACACAACCTGGATTGTTGAGCCGATTGGCATCATCGACCCTCCCGATAATAAAATAAAAGAAAGAAACCGTAACTGACTATGTGGACAACACTTCTTATCCTGATCGTATTTTCCTACTTCATTTTAACACGGCTCTTTATTATTGTCGAAATGCGTGAAGAGGTAATCCAGGAACGCCTGGGGAAATTCAAAAAAACTCTGAAACCGGGATTTCATTTTCTGATCCCCTTTATCGACCGCGCAGCCTACCACCAGGAGATGCGTGAACAGGTACTGGATGTTCCCAGCCAGACCTGTATCACCAAAGACAATATTGAAGTAGCTGTCGACGGTCTCGTCTACCTGAAGGTAATGGATTCGTACAAAGCCAGTTATGGAATTTCAAATTACCATGCGGCTGCCGTAAACCTTGCTCAAACCACAATGAGGAGTGAAATTGGCAAGATTACTCTCGATGACACTTTTTCGGAACGCGAAATGATGAATGAAAATATCGTCAGGGAAATTGACAAAGCGGCCGATCCCTGGGGTATAAAAGTCCTCCGATACGAAATTAAAAATATCCGGCCATCTGATGAGATTATCGACACCATGGAAAAGCAGATGGAAGCGGAACGTGAAAAAAGAGCTGAAATCACCAATTCTGAAGGATACCGTCAGGCCCGGATCAACGAGTCGGAAGGTGAACAGAAAAATCAGATATTAGTCTCCGAAGCACAGCGTCAGCGCAGAATCAACGAAGCAAAAGGGCGTGCAAGTGAAATTGAACTTGTGGCAACTGCTACAGCAAAGGGACTTCGAAGAGTTGCCGAAGCAATCCAAAGGCCGGGAGGTGAACTGGCTGTAAAAACCAAACTGGTAGAGCAGTATATCGATCAGTTTGGTAATATTATTAAAAATACCAGTGTGTCCGTCCTTCCGGTCGAAACGGCTAACCTTAAAACATTTTTTGAAGGAGTAGGGAAAATCAGTGACCATACGAAAAACGATAAACCTTCAGCATCCGCAACAGACAATAAAAGAGGATAGTTATGCCAATAATGGAAACCATCAGCAAGGTTCTTATTGCACTTTTTGCAATTTATCTTACATTCAAATTCCTGCAGGCTCTCCGACTGGTTCCAAACCAGTTTGCACATATCGTGGAACGTCTTGGCAACTATCACAAAACACTCGGCCCAGGATTCCATGCGCTTATCCCGTTCATAGATAAAGTGGTTTACAAACAGGATCTCCGTGAGGAAACCATTGAAGTGGAACCCCAGGAGTGCTTCACCAAAGATAATGTGAAAGTTGAAGTGGATGGTGTGCTCTACCTGAGCGTGATGGACCCGGTGAATGCCAGTTATGGTGTCACCAATTACAGGTATGCGGCCGTTCAGCTTGCACAGACCACCACCCGTTCGGTAATAGGTCTTATGGACCTGGATCAGACTTTTGAGGAGCGGGCCATGATGAGTAAAGAGGTGGTAAAGGTTCTTGGTGAAATCGAACAGCTGTGGGGCATCAAGGTTCACAGGTATGAAATTAAGAACATTCATACACCGAGGACAGTACAAAAAGCGATGGAGCGTCAGATGACTGCCGAGCGCGACCGTCGGGCCATTATTGCAAAATCTGAGGGCGTACGGGATTCAAATGTGAATGAAGCAGAAGGCCGCAGGGCTGAAATCATCAACATCTCCGAAGCAGAAATGCAGCGGAGAATTAATGAAGCAGAGGGACGGGCTCAGGAAATAGAGGCCATTGCTGAAGCTACAGCATCTTCTATAGAGCAGATAGCTGATGCGCTTTCGCAGCCCAAGGGTGAAGAAGCCATGAAACTGCAGTTAAAAGAGAAATACCTGAACGCAATGGACGGGCTGGGCAGGGCAGACAATCAAATTATTCTGCCAAAAGATATTACAAATTATGATTCGCTTTTGGATGGTTTATCGATTGATAAGTAAGGTCGCGAAAGTGAAAAGTGAAAACGCAAACGTGAAAAGTTAAGAAGTGGCGGAATACATAAATCGGAAAACGATATTGAAAGGATTGAAGTCAGCTTTCCCGAAAAATTGTAAAACTCCCGTCACTTTATATTTCACTTTTCACTTTTGATTTTTCTCACCAAATGCCTGCCAGTTTATCACTAATATGGCAGTAGCTTTTTGAGAGATCCTTCTAAAACCTGGCCCCGACTGTCAGATAAAAACTTCTTGCTTCCGCAGGGATGATCCCCGGTCCCGGGTAGCCGGTTGCACGCCTTGTAAAGAATTTATTGTCGGTCAGGTTATTCACTCCTGTCTCTAAAGAATATCTCCCCAAGCTGTATTTAAAAGAGACGTCCATTACATGATATGATGGAATTATGCCCTCAATAGCTGTCGGTGTGCGGCGGGCATTGGTGGCATCGGAAAAATGCTCGCTAACATATGTGAACTGATAGGATGATTCAAAATTTCCTTTGCCAAAATTCAGTCCGGTTTTAAAATTGACAGGAGGCACAAGTTCAACTTCGTTACCCTCAATACCGTTTTCATCTGAATTTGTATACTCTGCAGAAATAAATGAGATATTTGTGAAGAGAGATAGTTTTACGGGACTCAATGAATCAACAAAAAGCTTGAACATGTCAACTTCAAAAAATCCTTCAAATCCGTAAATGTTTGCATCTGCCACGTTCGTGCGAAAACGAAATGTCCTTTCAATCAGGTTGTTAAAACGGGGATCGGGTTCTCTCCTGAGGATTGAGCCAATGCGATCTTTATAAGAGAGATGAAACAAAGTGACATCATAATTCAGGATATTACTCACATTTCCCCTGGCGCCCAGGTCCACATTAAATCCGCGTTCATCCCGGATATCCGGATCTACTTCCAGGCTTCCAATATCAACCCTGATATCATTAAAGTTGACAGCCCGGTAATTTTGGGAAAAATTCCAGTACAATTCAAGTGCATTGCTCTCTTTGTAGCTCATGCCAACCCCAAAGAATACAAATGAACGCTCATCCCGCCGCTCTTCCGGTATAACGTCATCCACAAGAATATTCCCCGCCAGATCTTCAGTAACTTCCCTGAAAAATCCATCCGATTCTGTTTTTATATATTCAAATCGCACACCCGGGGTAATGCTGAATTTATTTGTAACATTAAATACATTTTCAGTAAATACGGATATATTTTTACTTGGTAAATCAAAATCAGAATCAAGCCTGTTCGGATCATCAAAATTGAAATCCGGATCCGAACCGTCTGATCCGTCTCCTTCTCTCCTTACCGTAAACCCGTCATAAAACCTGGTTCCGACCAGCAGTGCCGAGATGTTATTTAAAAAAGAGTAGCGGTGCAGCAGTCTTGTTTCATTACCCCAGTTTCTGAATCTATCCCTCAGAAGGTCCCGGTTGCCGCCGAAATCTATCCTGTCTATCCTTCCGAGATTTCCGAGTGCATCCCTTGAAGCAATCAGCCCGAAAAACCTGGTATTAATATTTGTTCTGCTTGAAAATTTATAATCGGCTATTGCAGAAAAAAGATTCCAGTTAACCGAGAACCAGTTGCGTTCGCGGGTAGATTGAGAGGGATCTTGTTCAAACTGTGCATCAGTGAGTCCTCCGGGCTGCTGCTGCAGATAATTCATAAACGTATATTCAGCCTGAACTGTAAATTCAGGTGTCACCTCAAATTTAAAGGAACCGAATGCGGTGTGCTGATCGAGATTTGAATTCGGTCTCCATCCGTCACTTCTTTTGTACTGGTAAAAAGCGTAATAATTCATTTTACCCACCGTGCCGCCGGCGCTGTTAAATGATGTAAACAACCCGTTTGCACCTCCGCTCTGGACCGTTGTTAATTGGAAGGGTTTTCGCCTGGTTCCTTCCTTAAACACAAAGTTTACAACACCTCCAAATTGTGTTCCGTATTGCAGAGATGAAGCTCCCCTGATAATTTCGACCCGGTCGAGAGCCTGAGACGGTGGTGTATAGTAACTTTCAGGATATCCCAAAGCGTCTGCAGAAATATCATACCCATTTTGACGGGTGTTAAAATTCGAATTTCGATTCGGGCTCAGTCCTCTTCCGCCCAATCCAAGCTGTACTCCGGCACCATCACTTTCCCAGATGTTCAAACCGGCAATTTTGCCGTAGATCTGTCTGCTGTTATTTGTTGCAAGGTTTGCCGTCACATTCTCAAAATTAATCACCTCATTTTTTTTAGCGTCATAAATAGCTGAACCTTCTACGGGTCGCAATCTTGATACTCCCAGACTTGATTCATTCTGATCACCGATAGTTATCTCATTTAATGTCTCCTGAAGTAAAGAGAGTTTAAAATCCAGGCTGAGATCACGATCCGAAATCCTGATCTTTTTTGACTCCGAACGTTTGCCGATGTAGAGAGCAGTAACATAGTATGTACCTGTTCCAAGGCTGTCAATTTCATAGTATCCCCTGTTATCAGTTCGCCCGATCAGTGAGGTATTACTATAAATTGAAACAGGAAGATCCGCTTGATTGGTTTTCAGAGAATCGGTCACAAATATTTCTGCATCTTCAAGCGGCTGATCAGCGTTATCAGTAACATACCCCGACAACCGGTACGTTTGAGCATAACTGTCTGTTAAACTGAATACAAACGTAACAGATAAAAATAAAAATGCGCTCAAATAAAATGATTTCATTAAATGCAGTCAGTTTGTCTATTAAGATTCATTGTATGGTAAAATCCACTGTTTATGCTTAAATCCTCTCTTTTGATTTGCAAGATCAACATCCGGATCGATAAAAAGACGGCTTGGCCTTCCGTTCAGCGTTACATATGATTCAACCGTTACTTTTATATTTTGAATGCCCTTTTTTGTAAAATCCCTTTTCAGATGGTGAGCAAATTGCAAAATCATGTCAGGCTGGGTCGACATCATTTTCTCCTGGTTAGGAGTAAGATACTCCCAATTCGGAATCTGCCATTCATTACCGGTTTCTGTATCATGAACTGTAAATGATGCGTAACCGGCTTTTTCCATCAACATCACTCTCCATGAAAACCGGTATCCTTGTTCCGTCCAGAACAGGTTTCCCGGGTAAAGAGCATAACGAAAAGGCAAAACCAACTGGAGAAGAAAATGAACAGTTAAGATAACGGTTACAATTGAAAGTGCATTTTTTTTTGGCCGATAGACAGGCTCCTCATAACCCGAGTAAGATATAGTTTTGTCTGATGCTCTCTTTCGTATAACCATACTAAAAAAGTGTTTTAACCGGTCAATCAGTTTACTATGAAACTCCGGCGAAAAGAAGATCAGTGTAACGAGAATCATAATAAATGGAAACATCCCTATCTGGAACAGAGCATATGTCATCAAATGAAAAAATATGACCGTTGCATAAGCAGGTATGCGAGTCGGTTTATAGAGAAGAAAAAAGACAATTGTCAGGTCAT
>Ga0209943_1000722_pt1 | contig 21982 bp, 22 predicted proteins | sample SalPonR1_B_D2_MG_FD_185698 | JGI IMG/M metagenome (GOLD analysis project Ga0209943, IMG submission 185698) | Salt pond soil microbial communities from South San Francisco under conditions of wetland restoration - Salt Pond MetaG R1_B_D2_MG... ... | reverse complement strand
CCTGGGCAAGAAATCGCTGACCGAGATCAAGCAGGTGCTGGAGAACCACGACCTGCAGCTCGGCATGCGCCTCGAGGGCTGGCCGCCGGCCAGCCTGAGGCACGACGACGATCGGGTCGCCTGAGGCGCCCGGCCAACCAGGATAACGAGTCATGCGCCATCGCAAATCCGGCCGCCAACTGGGCCGCAACAGTTCCCACCGCCGGGCCATGTACCGCAACATGGCCTCGTCGCTGCTGCTGCACGAGACCATCCGCACCACGCTGCCGAAGGCCAAGGAGCTGCGGCGGGTGGTCGAGCCGCTGATCACGCTGGCGAAGGAAGACGGCGTGACACAGCGCCGGCGGGCCTTCGACAGGCTGCGCGACAAGCAGGTCGTGGGCAAGCTGTTCAACGAGCTGGGACCGCGTTATCGCGCGCGCCCGGGCGGCTACCTGCGCATCCTCAAGATGGGCTATCGCCCCGGGGATTCGGCGCCCATGGCGCTGGTGCAGCTGGTGGACCAGCCGGAGGCCGGGGAGCAGCCGGGCGAGTAACGGCAGCCCCAGGGCGCGCGTACGCTGGAAAGCCGGGCCCCGTGCCCGGCTTTTTTGTGGCCGCGATGCGTCTGCAAGCCCCGTAAAACCTGCGTCGCGTCGCAATGCCATAATAGCGGCCGGAGGTATTCTCGCTTGATGGACTTGTCCGACTGCCTTGTAGTGGGTGTCTCGTCCCGGGCGCTGTTCGACCTGCGCCGGGAGGACGCCCTGTTCGTCAATGCCGGCCTGGCCGCTTACCGGGCCGAACAGCTGGCCCGCGAGGACGAAATCCTGCCTCCGGGCACGGGATTTCCCCTGGTACGCGCCGTGCTCGACCTGAACGATCCGGCCCACCAGCGTCGTGCCGAGGTGGTCGTCATGTCCCGCAATTCCACGGAGACCAGCCTGCGGATCTTCAACTCGATCCGCCATTACGACCTCGACATCAGTCGCGCCGCCCTGTCGGGTGGCGCGCCGCTGGCGCCCTACCTGCGGGCCTTCAACGTGGACTTGTTCCTCTCCTGCTACGAGGACGACGTGCGCCGGGCGCTGGAAGGCGGCGTCGCCGCGGCGCTCTTGTACGACCGTCCCGAGGACCCGCGCGAGGCCGCCGACGAGATCCGCATCGCTTTCGACGGCGACGCAATCCTGTTCTCCGATGAATCCGAGCGCATCTTCCAGGCGGACGGCCTGGAAGCCTTTGCCCGGCACGAAGCGGAGCGCGCCCGCGAGCCGCTCGCCGAGGGACCCTTCGCGCGCGTCCTGCACAAGCTTTCTGCGTTGCAACAGGCGGCCCGGCAAGAGGGCGCCACGCCCATCCGGACGGCGCTGGTCACGGCGCGCGGCGGCCCGGCGCACGAGCGCGTGATCCGCACGCTGCTGGCGTGGGGCGTGGTCGTGGACGAGGCGTTTTTCCTCGGCGGGGTGCCCAAGACCGAGATCCTGGCGGCTTTCCGGCCGCACATTTTCTTCGATGACCAGGCGACGCACTGCGAACGCGCCGCGTCCCGTGTGCCCACCGGCCGCGTGCCGGTGGTCCCGGGCAAGACTGAGAGGTGACTTGATGAGCATCCCCGATCCGCGGGAATACCGGGCCCTGGGCTACCTGATCGACGGCACGCCCTTTTTTGTGCGCGCCTTGCGCGAATGGGACCGCGCGGCACTGCTGGAGCTGTTCGAGCGCTCCAGCCAGCAGTCGCGGTACTTCCGCTACTTCGAGCGCAAAAACACGCTCACCGACAGCGAGCTGGACTATTACACGCAGCTGGATTTCGAGCACCACGCGGCGCTGGCCGCGGAGGCGCCGGACGAGGAAGGCATTATCGCCGTCGGCCGCTACATCGAGGTGCAGCCGGAGGCCGACCCGCGGCGCGCCGAGGTGGCCTTCCTGGTGCGGGACGATTTCCAGGGCCTCGGAGTGGCCACGCAGCTGCTCAAGCACCTGATCCGCATCGCCCGTGAAAACAACATCGCCGAGTTCGAGGCGGAGATGCTGCCGTCGAACACGCGCATGCTGGAGGTTTTCGACCACTCCGGCTACCAGCTCAAGCGCAGCCGCGAGCGCGACAGCGTGCGCGTGGTGTTCCCCATCCTCGACGAGCGGATCCCCTTCTGAATCTTCGACCGCTGCCGCTGCTGGCGCTCGCCCTGCTCGCCCTGCCGCTGGCGGGCGGCTGCAGCCGGATCGACACGCTGCGTCTGGCGCACGCCAACAGCGGCACCTCGGCGGACTGGCCGCCCGGGGCAGTGGCGGTCGAGCTGGCGCTCGAGCGCACCCTGGATGGTCGCCCATGGCTGCCGGTGTCGGTGGACGGCAGCGCGCCACTGCCCTTCCTGCTGCAGGCGTCCGCCGGCGCGATCGCGCTGACCGGGGCGCGGCCGGCCGGCCTGGCCGCCGGTTTTGCGGGTCGCATGAAGCTCAGCCAGGCCTTGCTTCCCGGGATCGAGGGCGGGCGGCTGGTGAAGCGGCGCCGGCTGGAATTCGGGCCGCTGGCACTGGAAGACCAGGGACTGCTGCTGGTGGAGCCGGCGGACTGGCCCCATGGCCGGCCGCGCGGCTTTGCCGCCGGCGTCATCGGCTACGACCTGTTTCGCCGCTTCGTCGTGGAGATCGATTTGTCCGCGGACCGGTTGAGACTGCATCGCCGCAGCCGGGGCTTGCAGGGCCTGGGCGAGACGCAGCGCCTGCTGGTGCTGGACCGGCGTCTGTATGTCGAGGCCTGGCTGGAGCTCGGCCGCGGGCTCGGTCGCTGGGTGCGGCTGGAGTTCGAGCCCGCCGCGCCCGCCGGCATCTGCCTGGATGCGCGCTCCAGGCCCGCCGTCGTGCGTATCGCCGACTTCTCTTTCCCGGTAGATGAAACGATTTGCGGCGACCGGGCGCCGAGGGACCGCAAGTCCGCCGCGCGCGACGGGGTGCTTGGCGCGCAAGCGCTCGAGTCGCTCGCCGTGGGCGTCGATTATCGCGCCGGACAGATCGCCTTCCGGCGCGTCGACTGAAGCGGTACCGGCTTAACAGCAACCGGGGCCTGAGGCATGATGCGAGCCTGCACCAGGAGAAAGCGATGTCCCGTACAATACTTGCCGGCCTTTGCCTGCTGGCCGCCACGCTGTCGACTAACGTGTCCATGAGCGCAGACCGTGTCCTGGGTCCCCAGTTCGTCACCCGCTCCGAGGTGCTCGCGCCGCATGGCATGGCGGCGACCAGCCAGCCGCTGGCGACCCAGGTCGCGCTGGACGTGCTGAAGCAGGGCGGCGGCGCCGTGGACGCGGCCATTGCCGCGAACGCCGCGCTGGGCCTGATGGAACCGACCGGCTGCGGCATCGGCGGCGACCTGTTCGCCATCGTCTGGGACGCGGAAAGCGGGCAACTCCACGGCCTCAACGCCAGCGGGCGCTCGCCGCGCGCCCTGGAGCTCGAGTGGTTCCTGGAGAACGGCTACGAGCGCATTCCGCCGCGCGGCCCGCTGCCGGTGAGCGTGCCGGGCGCGGTCGACGGCTGGTTCGAGCTGCACGAGCGCTTCGGCCGCCTGCCCATGAAAGACGTGCTGGCGCCCGCGATCCGCTATGCGCGCGAGGGTTTCCCGGTCACGGAGGTGATCGCCTACTACTGGGCGCGCAATGCCGAGCTGCTCGAGGAGTATCCCAACTTTCCCGAGGTCTTCATGCCGGGCGGGCGGGCGCCGCGCGAGGGCGAGATCTTCCGCAACCCGGCCCTGGCGGACACCTATGCGCGCCTGGCCGAGGAGGGCCGCGACGCCTTCTACAGGGGCGAGATGGCGCGCGTGATCGCCGACCACGTGCAGGAGAACGGCGGCTTTCTCGCCTACGAAGACCTGGCGAGCCATCGCTCCGAGTGGGTGGAGCCGGTCTCGACGAATTACCGCGGTTACGACGTCTGGCAACTGCCGCCGAATGGCCAGGGCATCGCGGGCCTGCAGATTCTCAACATCCTGGAAGCCTGGGACCTCGCCGAGCTGGGCTTCGGCAGCGCGGATTACCTGCACCTGCTGGTAGAGGCCAAGAAACTGGCCTTCGAGGACCGCGCGCGTTTTTACGCGGACCCGGATTTCGCCGACGTGCCGGTGGCCGAACTGATCTCCAAGGAATACGCGGCGCGGCGGCGCGCGCTGATCGATCCGCAGCGGGCGGCCGACGCCTATCCCGCCGGGGACCCCGAGGTCCTTGAGCGCAGCGACACCATCTACCTGACGGTGGCCGACGCCGCGGGCAACATGGTGTCCCTGATCCAGAGCAATTACCGCGGCATGGGCTCGGGCATGACGCCTCCCGGCCTCGGTTTCGTGCTGCAGGACCGCGGCGAAATGTTCAGCCTGCAAGCGGGCCATCCCAATGTCTACGCGCCGGGCAAGCGGCCTTTCCACACCATCATCCCCGCCTTCGTCACCCGCGACGGCGCCCCCTGGCTGAGTTTCGGCGTGATGGGCGGCGGCATGCAACCGCAGGGCCACGTGCAGGTGCTGGTCAACATGATCGACTTCGGCATGGACCTGCAAGCGGCCGGCGACGCGCCGCGGGTGCGGCACGACGGCTCCAGCGAGCCGACCGACGAGCGCATGACCGACGGCGGGGTGGTGCGCCTGGAAAGCGGCTTTCCGGCCGAGGCGATCGCCGAGCTGGAGCGGCGCGGGCACACCGTCGAAGTGTCCAACGATGGCGGTTACGGCGGCTACCAGGCGATCCGCAAGGACCCGGCGGCCTGGGCCGGCGCCTCGGAGTCGCGCAAGGACGGCCAGGCTTCGGGATACTGACGCGCCATGCAGCAGCGGGGGACATCACCATGAAAGTGCTGCCGGTCAACGAGGGCGCGTTCACCGTGCTGTTGTCCTTCGATTGCCGACCCGCCGAGAGCGAACGCTTCGCGCTCGAGCTCGCGCACTTCGTGGAGGAGCGCATGCGTTTTCACCCGGGTTTCCTGTCGGGCACGATCTATCTCAGCGAGGACGCCAGCAAGGTCTTCGAGCTGTTCCAGTGGGCGCGCGCCGAAGACTGGCACGCCTACCGGGCCAGCGAGGACGGCCGCGATGCCGTGCGGTGGCTGAGCGGCCATCGGCCCGGCATCAGTTTCCTGGAAACGGTGCGCTGCGTGGTGCCGCCGGCGCCGGGCGAACGCACGCCGCCGCCGGCCTGAGCCAGGCCGTTGCCCAGCCACAAGCCCCTTGCAGACCTGCATGGCACGAGCCGGCTCGCGGTGGATGCCGCCCGCGGCGTGACCGGCCTGGTCGAATCCATGCACGCCACCATCGCCGGCGTCGCCGGTCTCGTGCCGGGCGCCGACGTCAACCGCACGCGCGGCATCACCGGCCTGGTGTATCGCTGCGTGGACGGCGCGATGCAGCTGGCGGGCGGCGGCCTGGACCTCGCGCTCAGGCCGCTGGCCGGCCTTGCGGAGCCGCGCGCATCGGCGCCGGCACGCGATACGGTGCTGGGCATACTGAACGGCGTGCTCGGCGATCACCTGGAAGCCTCCGGCAACCCGCTGGCCGTCGGCATGACCCTGCGGCACGACGGCCGCGTCGTTGACCCCTGCAAATCGGATCTGCGCGCCGCCTTGCCGCGCGCCGGCGGGAAGATCCTGCTGCAGATCCACGGCTTGTGCATGAGCCAGCGGGAGTGGGCCCGCGGCGGGGTCGATCATTGCGCTGAATTCGCGCCCGGCCTCGGCTATACGGTCCTGCGCCTGAATTACAACACCGGCCGGAGAATCGCGGAGAACGGTCGCTCGCTCGCGGCGTTGCTCGAGGCGCTGGACGCGGCATGGCCGGTGCCGGTGGAGGAGATCGCGATCGTGGCGCACAGCATGGGCGGGCTGGTGGCGCGCAGCGCGCACCACCACGCTGCGGCGGCGGGCCAGGCCTGGCCGGAGCGGCTGCGCAAGCTGGTGTTTCTCGGCACGCCGCAGCACGGCGCGCCGCTGGAGCGCGCCGGCAACCGCTTCGACTGGCTGCTGGGGCTCACGCCTTACACCCTGCCTTTCACCCGCCTCGGCAAGGTGCGCAGCGCCGGCATCACGGACCTGCGCTACGGCAGCCTGCTGGACGACGACTGGCAGGGCGTCGATCGCTATGCGCGCGTGCCGGCGGAATGCCGCAGGCCGGTACCCTTGCCGGCCGGCGTGGACTGTTTCGCCGTCGCCGCGGTGCGCGCGGCGGCGCCCGGCGCGCCGGCCGCGGACTTCTACGGCGACGGGCTGGTGCCGCTGGCGAGCGCGCTGGGCGAGCATCCCGACCCGCGGTACGAGCTGGGCATCCCGGCGCGGGCACGCTGGATCGGAACGCGCCTCGGGCACCTCGAGCTTTTGTCCGACCCAGGCGTGTTCGCGCAGGTGCGTCGCTGGCTGGAGTCCTGAGCCGCGGGCCGGCTCGGTCAGTCGGCGACGGCCGGGAGCGCCTCGGCCCGTCCGATAGACTGCGCCGGATCGAAGCTCTGCACCCGCAGGTCCACCAGCTGGTCCACCTGTCCGGCCGAGGCTCCCGCCACGCTCAGCACGGTGTCGCCGATGCGCGCCCGTCCCTCGCCGGTGGCGGGGTCGAAAGCCGTCAGGTAGGCCCGGATTTCCTCGCCGGGTGCAAAGACCGGCGTGTCGCTGCGGAAGCGCCAGTTGCGGAACGGTCGAATGCTCATTGCGTCGCATGCCCCTTGCTGATGCGGTCCGTGGTGTATTCGCGGCCGAAGCCGGTCCAGGCCGAGAACAGGAACACGGCCACCAGCAGCCAGCCGTGGAAGACCCAGGGCCATGCCTGGATCGGCTCCACCACCATGGCGGGCGTGAACCAGTCGTAGGTCTCCGCCAGGCCCTGCATCTGGGTGTAGCCGACCAGCACGCCGCCGGCCCAGGGGAAGATGTAGCCCAGCGCCGAGGTGTTGGCGTCCAGGATATTGGCGCGACGGTAGCCGTTGATGTTGAAGCGCTTGCCGATGGTGGCGATGTAGGGCGCGATGGCGATCTGCGCGGCGGTGTTGATGGTGATCGCGGCATTGATGCCGGCGGTCACGCTGACCATCGTCAGTTCCGCGGAGCGCACGCTGCGCGCCACCTTCTCGAGCAGCCACTCCTGCAGCGCATGGAAGCCGCCGCCCCGGATCATGACCTGCGCGCCGCCCAGCACCAGCAGGATCAGCACCGCCAGCGTCGCGAAACCCACCGGCCCGTCGTAAAGGCTGCCGCCGACGCCGGCCTCGGCCGCGGCGACCGCCTGCACCAGCGGCCAGTCGCCGAAGCGCGCCGCGGCCCAGCTGTCCTCCGCGACCCGGAACACCAGCATGTCGGTGCCCGGCGCCAGGCCGAACAGCAGGTTGATGGCGACCGCCAGGATCAGGCCGACGGAGATGGCCTGGATGATGTGGCGGCCGCGGATCGCGAGGCCGATGACCACGGCGATGGGCAGCAGGTGGAACAGGCCGCTGGCATTGCTCTGCGCCCGGAACAGCGCCGCCGCGTCGGCGTCGATGGCGGCGCCCGTGGAGGCCCAGCCGAAGCCGAGGTAGGCGATGAAGGCCAGCGTCGCGGCGATGATGGCGTACTTGAAGCGGCTGGCCACCACGCCGCCCACGTCGGAGTCCTGCGTCACCGCGCTGACGATGGTGGTGTCGCTGACCGGCGCGAGATTGTCGCCGAACACGGCGCCCGAGAGGATCGCGCCGAACATGAGCAGCGGATCGGCGCCCAGCACCACGCCGGCCGGGAAGAACAGCGCGACGAAGGCGATCACCGTGCCGTAGCCGGTGCCGATGCCGGTCGCCAGCAGCGCGGCCAGCAGGAAGGTCACCGCGGGAAACACCGCCGGGCCCATGCCGGCGGTCTCCGCCAGCCAGCCCAGTCCGTCGACGAAGCCGCCCGCCTGCAGCGTGGCCGCGAACATGCCGGCCCACAGCCAGGCCACGATGGCGGTCACGGCGACTTTCTGCGCCATGCCCTCGACCACCGCCTCGGCGTAGTCCGCCCAGTTGCCGCGCACCAGCAGCATGCCGAGAATGAGCCCGACCAGCATGCCGACGATCAGGCCGGCGGTGTCGCCGATGCCGAGCACGCCGGACTGCGCGATGGCCCAGGCGATGAAGAACAGGATGGGCACGGCGCTCATCGCCTTGCCTCCATGGAAGCGGATCTCAGCGGGCGGGGCGGGTGCCGGCCCGCTGTGTCCGGCGTGCGTGCCGTCGTTCATGTGTGATCCTTTTCGTCGGCGATGAACACCCAGAAGGGGATGCCGAGCGCGCGCCACGTTTCGACCGTGTCGGCGAGAATGCCGGTCGCCATCCGGTAATCCTCCGGGGCGGCGTCGCGCAAGTCAGCGGCTTGCTCCAGCAGCAGTAGGTATCCCTCCGCCGGCAGCCATTCCAGGTCCGCGAGGCAGTCCGCCAGCGCATCCCAATTCTGGCCGAAGCACGCGGGGAACTCCAGCGCGGCCGCCGTGCGCGAGAGGAATGCCGCCTTGTCGCGGCAGCCGCCCAGGTCGATCCGCGCGCACCGGAGACCAGCGGCGCGGGCCGTCTCGAGCAGAGCCTCGCGCCGTCGCGGCGCGATCGCGCGCAGGCCGGCGCTGGCGGGGTCCCGCAGGGTCGCCGGAGGCATCGCGCCTGTCACCGCAGGAGCTCGAAGCGGCGAAAGCTGCCGTAGTGATCCGCCGTGTAGTAATACACCTCCGGGGGGCGGCCTCCCGTGACGATGCGCCGGGCGCCGCGGTGACCCACGCCCGGGGTCCGCACGGTGTATTCGCGGTAGTAGCCCCTCGGACGCGCGGGCAGGCGCCCTTCGCGGTTTTGGAACACGGTGCCGTCCTGGCGATGGGGAAAGGGACCGTCACGGCGAATGAGGGCCAGGGTATGGAGCGCCTCGGCGGGCAGCCAGTCAGCCACCGGCTCATGCGCAGGCCCATCTGCCGAGACCTCCGCGGGGACCTCCGCGGTCGTGGCGGGCGCCGCGCGCTCGAGCGGGGATTCAGCGGGCCGCTCCCAGAGGCTGAGCAGCGCCGCGACGGCCAGCAGGAGCACCAGCAGGGGCAGTCGTTGCCGCACCCGTTTAGGCCCGTTTCTTTTTTCTTTTCGGCGTCCGCGCGGCCGCGGCGGCAAGGATCGGCTTGAGGTATTGCCCGGTAAATGAAGCCTTGCTCGCGGCGATTTTTTCCGGCGGGCCCTCGGCCACGAGCCGGCCCCCGCCGCTGCCGCCTTCAGGGCCCAAATCGATGATCCAGTCCGCCGTCTTGATGACGTCGAGGTTGTGTTCGATCACCACCACCGTGTTTCCATGGTCGCGCAACCGCCCGAGCACCCCGAGCAGTTGCGCGATGTCGTGGAAATGAAGCCCGGTGGTCGGCTCGTCGAGAATGTACATGGTTTTGCCGGTGTCGCGCTTCGACAGTTCCCTGGCCAGCTTGACGCGCTGGGCTTCGCCGCCGGACAGGGTGGTGGCGTTCTGGCCCAGGCGGACGTAGGACAGCCCGACGTCCATCAGCGTCTGCAGCTTGCGCCGCACCACCGGCACGTTGGCGAAGAACTCCAGCGCTTCCTCGATGGTCATCTCGAGAATCTCGTGGATGTTCTTGCCCTTGTAGCGGATCTCCAGCGTCTCGCGGTTGTAGCGCTGGCCCTTGCAGGCGTCGCAGGCCACGTAGACGTCGGGCAGAAAGTGCATCTCCACCTTGATCACGCCGTCGCCCTGGCAGGCCTCGCAGCGGCCGCCCTTGACGTTGAAGCTGAAGCGGCCCGCCTTGTAGCCGCGCGAGCGCGCTTCCGCGGTGCCCGCGAACAGCTCGCGGATGGGCGTGAACAGGCCGCTGTAGGTGGCCGGGTTGGAGCGCGGCGTGCGGCCGATCGGGCTCTGGCTGATGTCGATGACCTTGTCGATCTGCTGCAGGCCGTCGATGCGCGCGTGCGGCGAGGGCGTCACCGAGGCGTTGTTGAGCTTCTGGGCGGCCGCCAGGTAGAGCGTGTCGTTGATCAGCGTGGACTTGCCGGAGCCCGACACGCCGGTCACGCAGGTCAGCAGGCCGATGGGGACCGCCACGTCCAGGCCCTGCAGGTTGTTGCCGCGCGCCTCGCGAATCACGATGTCCTCGCCCTTGCGACGCGGCGTGCGCTTCGCGGGGACGGCGATGCTGCGGCGCCCGGCGAGGTAGTCGCCGGTCAGCGAGTCCGGGCTGGCCATGATGTCGGCCGGCTCGCCCTGCGCCACGATGCGCCCGCCGTGCACGCCGGCGCCCGGGCCGATGTCCACGATGTGGTCGGCCGTGGCGATGGCTTCCTCGTCGTGCTCCACCACGATCACGGTGTTGCCCAGGTCCCGCAGGTGCAGCAGCGTGTTCAGCAGGCGCCGGTTGTCGCGCTGGTGCAGTCCTATGGAGGGCTCGTCGAGGATGTACATGACGCCGACCAGCCCGGAGCCGATCTGGCTCGCCAGCCGGATGCGCTGGGCCTCGCCGCCGGACAGGGTCTCGGCGCTGCGGTCCAGCGTCAGGTAGTCCAGCCCCACGTCCACCAGGAACTGCAGCCGGTCCTGGATCTCCTTGACGATCTTGCGGGCGACCTCGCCGCGCCACCCGGGCAGCGCCAGCGCGGCGAAGAAGGCCAGCGCCTCGCCGACCGCCGTGGCCGTCACCTCCGCCAGGCCGCGCTCCGCGACGAACACGTTGCGCGCGGCCTCGTTCAGCCGCGTGCCCCCGCAACTCGGGCAGGGATGCGTGCCCAGGTACTTGGACAGCTCGTCGCGCACCGCGCCGGACTCGGTCTCGCGGTAGCGCCGCTGCATGTTGGGGATGATGCCCTCGAAGCGATGCTTGCGCCGCGTGACGCCGCCGCGGCCGTTGAAATAGGAAAACGCGATATCTTCCTTGCCCGAGCCGTACAGCACGATCTTGCGGATGCGCGCGGGCAGCTGCTCGAAGGGCGTTTCCACGTCGAAGTCGTAATGCTCTGCGAGACTGCGCACCAGCTGGAAATAATAGGCATTGCGCCGGTCCCAGCCGCGCACCGCGCCGCCGGCCAGCGACAGGTGCGGATGCGCCGCCACGCGCTCCGGATCGAAGAACTGCTGCACGCCCAGGCCGTCGCAGGTGGGGCAGGCGCCCGCCGGGTTGTTGAAGGAGAACAGCCGCGGCTCGAGCTGCGGGATGCTGTAGCCGCACACCGGGCAGGCGAAGCGGTCGGAAAACACCATCGGCGTCCGCGCGGGCTCGTCCATGAAGGCAATGGTGGCCATGCCGTCCGCGAGCTTGAGCGCGGTCTCGAACGACTCCGCCAGGCGCAGCTGCATGTCCGGCCGCGCGCGGAAGCGGTCCACCACGGCCTCGATGGTGTGCTTGCGGTGCAGGTCCAGGTCGGGCGGATCGTCCAGCTCGAAGATCTCCCCGTCGATGCGCGCGCGGATGAAGCCCTGCGCGCGCAGCTCGGCGATCACCTGGGCGTGCTCGCCCTTGCGGTCGCGGATCACCGGCGCGAGCAGGATCAGCCGCGTCCCCTCCGGGAGCGCCAGCACCTGGTCGACCATCTGCGTGACGGTCTGCGCCTCGAGGCGCTCGCCGTGCCGGGGGCAGCGGGGCGTGCCGGCGCGCGCGTACAGCAGCCGCAGGTAATCGTAGATCTCCGTGACCGTGCCCACGGTCGAGCGCGGGTTGTGGGAGGTCGATTTCTGCTCGATGGAAATGGCCGGCGAGAGCCCCTCGATGGACTCCACGTCGGGTTTTTCCATCATCGAGAGGAACTGGCGGGCGTAGGCCGACAAGGATTCCACGTAGCGCCGCTGGCCCTCCGCGTAGATGGTGTCGAAAGCCAGCGAGGATTTGCCCGAGCCGGACAGGCCGGTGACCACGATCAGCCGGTCGCGCGGCAGATCCAGGTCCACCGTCTTGAGGTTGTGGGTGCGGGCCCCGCGAATGCGGATCGTGTCCATGGCTACCGGTATGCTCGACTGAACTCATTACTATACGCAGAAACGCGGGCGATGCGCCTGCCGCGCGGACAGGACGCTTTCGACCGGCGTCAAGGGCCGGTTTCCGGGTCGCGTGGATGAGATTCGACCCTGTTCAGGCTAGACTAGTCAGTTATTCTTGAATGCCGGCCAGATCGGCCTGCAAACACATTCCCAAAGCGAGGTCACGCACATGGCACGCGGTATCAACAAGGTCATCCTGGTGGGCAACCTGGGTGCGGATCCGGAATCGAGGACCACCCCGGGCGGTCTGACGGTCACCAACATCCGCGTCGCCACCACGGAAAAGCGCAAGGATCGCCAGAGCGGCGATTTCGTCGAGGAAACCGAGTGGCACCGCGTGGTGATGTTCGACCGCCTGGCGGAGGTTGCGCGGGAATACCTGCGCAAGGGCTCGCAGGTCTACATAGAGGGCCAGATCCGCACCAACAAGTGGCAGGACAAGGAAGGCAACGACCGCTACACGACCGAGATCATCGGGCGCGAGATGCAGATGCTGGGCGGGCGTCCCGGGGGCGGCGCCCCGGCGGGCGGCGGCGACGACTATCGCTCCTCTTCCTCCGGCGGCAGCGCGCCCGCCTCGGGCGGTTCGCGCAAGGAAGAACCCTTCGAGGACGACATCCCGTTTTAGCGGGTGCGACCGATGCAAGAAACCAAGCCCGGCGGCAAGCTCTTCATCCGCACCTTCGGCTGCCAGATGAACGAGTACGATTCCTCCAAGATGGCGGACGTGCTGCGCGCGTCGCACGGCTTCGAGCCCGTGGCCGTGCCGGAGGAAGCGGACCTGCTGCTGCTGAACACCTGCTCGATACGTGAGAAGGCCCAGGAGAAAGTGTTTTCTCTGCTGGGGCGCTGGCGCGAGCTGAAAAAGGCGCGCCCGGGCGTGGTCATCGGCGTGGGGGGCTGCGTGGCCAGCCAGGAGGGCGAGGCCATCCTGGAGCGCGCGCCCTTCGTGGACCTTGTGTTCGGCCCCCAGACGCTGCACCGGCTGCCCCTCATGCTGGACGAGGCGCGTCGCCGGCGACAGCCCTCGGTGGACGTGTCCTTCCCGGAAATCGAGAAATTCGACCGCCTGCCGGCGCCGCGCGCCGCGGGACCCACGGCCTTCGTCTCGGTGATGGAAGGTTGCAGCAAGTACTGCAGCTTCTGCGTCGTGCCCTACACCCGCGGCGAGGAGGTCAGCCGGCCCTTCGACGACGTGATCGCCGAGGTCGCGCAGCTGGCGGCGCAGGGCGTTCGGGAGATCAATCTCCTGGGACAGAACGTCAATGCCTATCGCGGGCTGATGCACGACGGCACCACGGCCGACCTGGCGGCGCTGATCCGCTTCGTCGCGGCGGTGGACGGGATCGACCGGATCCGCTTCACCACGTCGCATCCGCTGGAGTTCACCGACAGCCTGGTCGAGGCCTATGCCGAGGTGCCGGAGCTGGCGCCCTACCTGCACCTGCCGGTGCAGAGCGGCTCGGACCGCATCCTGGCGCTGATGAAGCGGGGCCATACGGCGCTGGAATATCGCCACAAGCTGCGCAAGCTGCGCGAGGCGCGTCCCGGCATCAGCATCAGCTCGGATTTCATCGTCGGCTTCCCCGGCGAGACGGACGCCGATTTCGACCAGACCATGCAGCTCATCGAGGAGGTCGGTTTCGACCAGTCCTTCAGCTTCATCTACAGCCGCCGACCCGGCACGCCGGCCGCCGCCCTGCCGGACGACGTGGATCCGGCGCGCAAGAAGCAGCGCCTCGCGCTGCTGCAGCAGCGCATCAACCAGCGGGCGGCGCAGATCAGCGCGGCCATGGTGGGCGGCGTGGAGCGCGTGCTGGTGGAGCGGCCCTCGAGAAAAAACCCGCGCCAGCTGGCGGGCCGCACCGGCAATATGCGCTGGGTCAATTTTGACGGCGAGCCCGCCCTGGTGGGACGCTTTGCGGACGTGCTCATCACCGAGGCTCTGCCCAACTCGCTGCGCGGTCGCGTGGTCGGCGTCGAGGACGCGCTGGCCCGGTCCGCCTGAGGTCGATCACCACTTTGAACGCCCACCCCGTCAGGGACCTGGTACTGGAACCCGCCGACAACCAGCGGCTGGCGAACCTGTGCGGCCAGTTCGACGAGCACCTCAAGCAGATCGAGCAGCGCCTGGGCGTGCAGATCCGCCCGCGCGGCAACCGCTTCCAGCTGGAGGGGCCGGAGCGCGCGGTGGAAGCCGCCGAACGCCTGCTGGTGTCGCTGTTCGAGCAGGCCGCCGAGGAAAGCATCAGCCCGCAGCACGTGCACGCCGGCCTGCAGGAAGCGGGGCTTTACGAGGAGGACGGCGGCGGCGCGAAGGACGAGGTCCGCACCCGGCGCGGCGTCATCCGCGGGCGGGGGCCCAACCAGCGGAATTATCTGCAGTCGATGCGCGAGGAGGACTTGTGCTTCGGCATCGGCCCCGCGGGCACCGGCAAGACCTATCTCGCGGTGGCGCGCGCCGTGGAGGCGCTGGAGCGCGATGAGGTGCGCCGCATCGTGCTGGTGCGTCCCGCGGTCGAGGCCGGCGAGCGGCTGGGATTCCTGCCGGGCGACCTGTCGCAGAAGGTCGACCCCTACCTGCGGCCGATGTACGACGCGCTCTACGAGATGCTGGGCTTCGAGCGCGTCGCCAAGCTGATCGAGCGTCACGTCATCGAGATCGCGCCGCTGGCTTTCATGCGCGGCCGGACGCTGAACGAGGCCTTCGTGATCCTCGACGAGGCGCAGAACTCCACCGTCGAGCAGATGAAGATGTTCCTGACGCGCATCGGCTTCGGCTCGCGCGCGGTGGTCACGGGCGACGTGACCCAGACGGACCTGCCGAGCGGTCGCCGTTCCGGCCTCGGCCACGCGGCCGAGGTGCTGAAGGGCGTGGACGGCGTGGGCTTCACCTGGTTCACGGCGCGCGACGTGGTGCGTCATCCGCTGGTGCAGCGCATCGTCGAGGCCTACCAGCAGCACCAGGAGTCGCAGGAATGAGCCTGCGCGTCGATGTGCAGGTGGGCGGGTCGCGCGGCGGCCTGCCGCCGGTGTCGCGCTTCAAGGCCTGGGCGCGCGCCGCGCTCGCCGGGCGCAAGCGCGCCGCCGAGCTGTCCATCCGCGTGGTGGACGCGGCCGAGAGCCAGGCGCTCAACCGCCGCTTCAGGGGCAAGGACCGGCCCACCAACGTGCTGTCCTTTCCCGCCGATCTGCCGCCCGAGCTGGAGTTGCCGTTGCTGGGCGACCTGGTCGTCTGCCGCGAGGTGGTGGAGGCCGAGGCCGCCGAGCAGGGCAAGCCGGCGGAGGCGCACTGGGCGCACATGGTGGTCCACGGCACCCTGCACTTGCTGGGTTACGATCACGAGACGGCCGAAGGCGCCGAGGCCATGGAGGCGCTGGAGGCGGAGATCCTCTCCGAGTTCGGCTGGCCGGATCCCTACCAGGAGCATGACGAAAACGATGGCTGACGAAAAACCTCCGAGTACCGGCGGGCGCCGGTCCGGCTTGCTGGCCCGCTGGGCCGAGGCCTTCCGCAGCGCCCCGCGCGACCGCCAGGCACTCGCCGAAGTGCTGGAGCAGGCACGCGACGAGCACATACTCGACGCCGACGAGCACCGCATGCTGGAGGGCGTGCTGGAAGTGTCCGGCATCCAGGTGCGCGACATCATGGTCCCGCGCGGCCGCATGGTGGTGGTGGAGCGCAACGCCACTCCGCAGCAGATGCTGCAGATCATCATCGACTCCGGCCACTCGCGCTTCCCCGTGATCGCCGACGATCGCGACGAGGTGATCGGCATCCTGTTGGCCAAGGACCTGTTGCGCTTTTTCGTCGAGGAAGACCAGGAGCGCTTCCGCATCAAGGAGTGCCTGCGTCCCGCGGTGTTTATTCCCGAGAGCAAGCGGCTCAATGTCCTGCTCAAGGAGTTCCGCAACAGTCACAACCACATGGCCATCGTGGTTGACGAGTACGGTGGCGTCTCCGGCCTGCTCACCATCGAGGACGTGCTGGAGCAGATCGTGGGCGAGATCGACGACGAGCACGACCCCGACGAGGAGGTCATGATCGTGCCCGAGCGGGAGGGCTGCTGGCGGGTGGATGCCCTGGCGCGCATCGAGGACCTGAACGAAGAGCTGGGCACGCGCTTCAGCGACGAGAACTACGACACCGTGGGCGGGCTGGTCATGCACGAGCTGGGCCGCTTGCCGCGCAGCGGCGAGTCGCTGTTGCTGGAGGGGATGCGCTTCACGGTGCTGCGCGCGGACCGCCGCCGCGTGCACTCGGTGCGATTGCGCCGCGCCGGTGACTGACCAGGTGGCGCGGGCCCTCGACACGCCGCGTGCCCCGTGGCGCTCCCGGCTGGCGGGCCTGGCCGCCGTCCTGGCCGGGCTGTCGCTGCCCTTTGCCTTCGCGCCCTGGGGCTACTGGCCGCTGGGCCTGCTGTCGCCCGCCGCATTGTTCCTCTGCTGGCGCGGCGCAGCGCCGGGCCGGGCGGCGTGGCTGGGTTTTCTCTACGGCTTCGCGGCCTTTCTCTCGGGCACCTGGTGGACCTACATCTCGGTGCACGAGTTCGGCCAGGCGCCGCGGCTGCTGGCGGCTTTCCTGACGCTGGCATTGGCCGCCCTGATGGCCGGCTACTACGCCCTGCTGGGCTGGCTGGCCGCCCGCTGGCTGCCCGCCGGCGGGGCGTTGCGCTGGCTGGTGGGGCTGCCGGCCGCCTGGACCGCCATCGAGTGGCTGCGGGGCTGGTTCCTCAGCGGGTTTCCCTGGCTCAGCCTCGGCTACAGCCAGACGGACTCGGTGCTGGGCGCGCTGGCGCCCGTGATCGGCGTGTATGGCGTGGGCTGGGTGTGCGCGCTGTCCGCCGGCGCCATCGTTGCGCTGCTGGCGGAGGATATGCGCCGCCGGGCGCTGGCGGTGGCGGCGCTGTTCGTGGTGTTCGCCGCCGCCGGAGCGGCGGGCCGCGGCGAGTGGACGGAGCCCGCCGGCGCGCCGGTCCGCGCCGTCATGGTCCAGGGCGCCGTCGGCCAGGACGAGAAGTGGCTGGACACCGCGCTGGCGCCGACTCGCGAGCTCTATCTCGCGCTCACCGAGCCGCACTGGGGCGCGGACCTGGTGATCTGGCCGGAAGCGGCGATCCCGGCGCTGCTGCACCAGGAAACGGACTTCATCCAGGCGCTGGACGCCAGGGCGCGCGCAAGCGGCAGCGAGTTGCTGCTCGGCATCCTGGAGCGCGACCCGGTGCGCGGCCAGTACCACAACATCCTGCTGGCACTGGGCGGCACGCCGGAGATCTACCGCAAGCGGCAGCTGGTGCCCTTCGGCGAGTATTTTCCGGTGCCCGCTTTCGTGCGCCGCTGGATGCGCCTGATGAACCTGCCCTACACCGACTTCGCGCCGGGGCGGCCGGACCCGTCGCCGATGACGCTGGCAGGGGTGCGGGTGGCGCCGACGATCTGCTACGAGGACGCCTTCGGCGCGCAGCAGCGCGTGTTCTTTCCCGGCGCGGAGCTGCTGGTCAACGTCAGCAACGACGCCTGGTTCGGCGACACGGTCGCGCCCCATCAGCATCTGCAGATCGCGCGCATGCGGGCCATGGAGACGGGGCGCTGGATGCTGAGAGCGACCAACAACGGCGTCACCGCGGTGATCGACCCGCGCGGCCGCGTGACGCAGCGCTCCAGGCAGTTCGTGACCGCGGTGGTGGAAACGGAAGTGACGCCGATGCGCGGCCTCACGCCCTGGCTGCGCTACGGCGACTGGCCGCTGGCGGCCCTCGCCGCCGTGCTGGTGCTGCTGGCGGCTTTGCGCCGCAACACGGCCGCGCTGTAATCTTCGCCAACCAGATTCACTGAAGGCCGCCATGGACCCCATTTACAAGCCGGAAGTCATCGAGCCTGCCGCCCAGCGCTACTGGGACGGCGCTCGCTGCTTCGAGGCGAGCGAAGACGCCTCGCGCGAGAAGTTCTATTGCCTGTGCATGTTTCCTTACCCCAGCGGCCGCCTGCACATGGGCCATGTGCGCAACTACACCATCGGCGACGTGGTCAGCCGCTACCAGCGCATGCAGGGCAAGAACGTGCTGCAGCCCATGGGCTGGGACGCCTTCGGCCTGCCGGCGGAAAACGCGGCCATCAAGCACGGCGTGCCGCCGGCGCAATGGACCCGCGAGAACATCGGCCACATGCGCGCCCAGCTGAGGCGACTGGGTTTCGCCTACGACTGGCGGCGCGAGCTGGCGACCTGCGACCCGGAGTACTATCGCTGGGAGCAGTGGTTCTTCCTCAAGCTGTACGAGCAGGGCGTGGTCTACAAGGCGTCCTCGACGGTCAACTGGGACCCGGTCGACCAGACCGTGCTGGCCAACGAGCAGGTCATCGACGGCCGCGGCTGGCGCTCCGGCGCGCCGGTGGAGCGCCGCGAGATTCCGCAGTGGTTTCTGAAGATCACCGACTATGCCGACCAGCTGCTGTATGACCTGGACAAGCTGCCCGGCTGGCCCGAGCAGGTGCGCGCCATGCAGGCCAACTGGATCGGCCGCTCGGAGGGCGTGGAGCTCGACTTCGAGCTGGCCGAAGGCCCGGTCGCCGGCTACGACGCGCTGACGGTATACACGACGCGGCCGGACACGCTTTACGGCGTGACCTACATGGCGGTGGCCGCGGAGCACCCGCTGGCCGTCGAGGCCGCCGAGGGCAACCCGGCGCTGCAGGAGTTCCTGGCCGAGTGCCGCGCCGCGCACACCACCGAGGCGGCGCTGGAGACCATGGAGAAGCGCGGCCTGCCGCTGGGCCTGAGCGTCATCCACCCGCTGACCGGCGCCCGCGTGCCGGTGTGGGTGGCCAATTTCGTGCTCATGGGCTACGGCACCGGCGCAGTGATGGCGGTGCCCGGCCACGACCGGCGCGACTGGGAGTTCGCCACGCGCTATCGGCTGCCGATCCGCCAGGTGATCGCGCCGGCCGACGGCAGCGAGATCGACCTTTGCGCCGGTGCCTTCGTCGATTACGGCGTACTGGTCAACTCGGACGGCTTCGACGGCATGAGTTCGGCCGAGGCCTTCGAGGCGCTGGCCGCGCGGCTGGAAGGCGAGGGGCGCGGCCGGCGGCGCGTCAACTACCGGCTGCGCGACTGGAGCGTGTCGCGCCAGCGCTACTGGGGCTGCCCGGTGCCGATGATCAACTGCCCGGCCTGCGGTGCCGTGCCGGTGCCGGAAGCGCAGTTGCCGGTGCGCCTGCCGGAAGACGTGACGCTCTCCGGCGTCGGCTCGCCGCTGAAGGCCATGGATGACTTCGTGCGCGTCGATTGCCCCGGCTGCGGCGGCGAGGCGCGCCGCGAGACCGACACCTTCGACACCTTCTTCGAGTCTTCCTGGTACTACGCGCGCTACTGCTCGGCGGACCAGGAAGAGGCCATGCTGGACGATCGGGCGCGCTACTGGCTGCCGGTGGACCAGTACATCGGCGGCATCGAGCATGCCGTGCTCCACCTGCTGTACTCGCGTTTCTTTCACAAGCTGATGCGCGACCAGGGCCTGGTGGAAGGCGACGAGCCCTTCACCAACCTGCTGACCCAGGGCATGGTGCTGGCGGAGTCCTTCTACCGCGAGGACGAGAAAGGCGGGCGCACCTGGTTCAACCCTGCGGAGGTGGAGACGCAGCACGACCGCAAGGGCCGCGTCACCAGCGCGATTCTCAAGGACGACGGCCGGCCGGTGGCGCTGGGCGGCATCGGCACCATGTCCAAGTCCAAGAACAACGGCGCCGATCCGCAGGGCCTGATCGACCGCTATGGCGCGGACACGGTGCGGCTGTTCACCATGTTTGCCGCGCCCCCGGAGCAGAGCCTGGAATGGTCGGACTCCGGCGTGGAGGGCTCGCATCGCTTCATGAAACGGCTGTGGCGCATGGTGCACGAGCATGTCGCGGCCGGCCCGGCGCCGGCACTCGAGACGCTCTCGCTGGACGAGGCGCAAAGAGAATTGAGGCGGCAGCTGCACGCCACCATCGCCAAGGTGAGCGACGACATCGGCCGCCGTTATACCTTCAACACCGCGATCGCCGCGGTGATGGAGCTGCTCAACGCCCTGGGCCGTCACGCCGGCGAGCAACCACAGGACCGCGCGCTGCGCCAGGAGGCCTTCGAGGCCGTGGTGCTGATGCTTTCGCCCATCGTGCCGCATGCCTGCCATGCGCTCTGGACGGAGCTCGGTCGCGAGGGCGCGGTGGTCGACCAGCCCTGGCCGAGCTTCGACCCCGACGCGCTGGTGCAGGAGGAAGTCGAGCTGGTGGTGCAGGTGCAGGGCAAGCTGCGCGGGCGCATCCGGGTTGCGCGCGACGCCCCGGAGGCCGCCGTGCGCGAGGCGGCGCTGTCCGAGGAGAACGTGGCCCGCTTCATCGGCGACCGGCCGGTGCGCAAGCTGATCATCGTGCCGGGTCGGCTCGTCAACATCGTGGTCTGAACGATGCGCAGTGCATTCGCCATGGCGCTGGCCGCCGTCCTGCTCGCGCTGCAAGGCTGCGGTTTCCACTTGCAGGGCGTCACGCGGCTGCCGCCGGAACTCTCCGCCATCTACCTGCAGGTGCCGGATCCGGCCTCCGACCTCGCCTTCCAGCTGCGCCGTTCACTGGAAGCTTCCGGCGTCACCGTGGTCGACCGCCCGGACCAGGCGACGGCGGTGCTCAGCGTGCCGGCGGAGAATTACGGCCGGCGCATCAAGTCGGTGTCCGCCCAGAACCGGCCCACGGAATTCGAGATCTACTACGAGGCCGAGTATCGCCTGCAGGCCGACGGCGAGACGCTGCTGCCGCGCCAGGAGGTCGCGCGCTCCCGCATCGTGCCTTACAGCGAGCGGGACATACTGGGCAAGCAGCAGGAACAGGCCATGCTGCGCGACGCCATGGCTCGCGAGATCGCCGGCGTCATCACGCGCAGGCTGGCGGACCTCGGGCAGTGAGTCCGGCCGAGGTGGCGGTGCTCGGCGACGGGCACGAGCCGGCCGTGCAGCTGCTGCTGGCGCGCTACGGAATGGCGCTGCGCCCGGTCGCCGCCGGCGACGCGATTCCGGCGTCCTGGTGGGGCGAGCGCGAGGCGGGACTGCGCGGTGCGAGCGTGTACGCGCGCCCGGACACGCCTTTGCACTCGGTGCTGCACGAGGCGTGCCATTTTGTGTGCATGCCGCCAGGCCGGCGTGCCGGGCTCGACACCGACGCGGGCGGCGATTACGCCGAGGAGAATGGCGTGTGTTACCTGCAGGTGCTGCTGGCCGACGAATTGCCCGGCTTCGGCCGCGCCGGCATGCTCGACGACATGGACGCCTGGGGCTATTCCTTCAGGCTCGGCTCCGCGCGGGCCTGGTTCGAGACGGATGCGGAGGACGCGCGCGCCTGGCTGGTCCGCCACGCGATCACGAATCCCGCCGGCCGACCCAGCTGGCGGCTGCGCACGGATTGAGGGCGCTGCCGTCGCCGCTGCTCAGGGCGACAGCGTACCGCGGTAATCGAAGGGCAGCGTGCGCAGGAAACCGCTGGCAAGATGCAGCCGGCCATGCACCCGGTAATCCAGCGGCTCATCCCGCCGGCTGCCCAGTTCGACGGCCTGGCGCAGCACGTCGAACACCGAGGTGGTGACGACCACGCGCGTCTCGGCCTCGCCCAGGCGCGGCAGCTCGAAGGTCTCGTTGCTCACGCCGCGAGCGAGCCGCCGGTCGTTGAGCGCGAGCTCGAAGTCCAGGCCGTCGATGGTGATGGCCTTGTTGTTGGGGTTCACCAGGCGCAGGCCGACGGCGAAGCGCTGCTCCATGGAGCCCGATTCGGATTCCAGCATCTGCAGGGTAGTGACACGCACTTCCGGGGCTTCCAGCGAAGCGATGCTGGCGCAGCCGGCGGCGGCCAGTGAGAGTATCAGCGTCCCCAGCAGGACAAGGTGTCGGATCATGGTCGGGCTCCCCGGGGTGGGTCGTGGCATGAGCGGCCATTATAGGCGCCGTTGCCACGGATCCGCGCCGCTGCCTAAACTGGTGGTGAGGTACGCGGCACATGC
>Ga0209943_1000714_pt1 | contig 22094 bp, 18 predicted proteins | sample SalPonR1_B_D2_MG_FD_185698 | JGI IMG/M metagenome (GOLD analysis project Ga0209943, IMG submission 185698) | Salt pond soil microbial communities from South San Francisco under conditions of wetland restoration - Salt Pond MetaG R1_B_D2_MG... ... | reverse complement strand
TCACTCGGTGCCCACCGATGACGCCAGCTGGGCCAATGGTCTGGGCGACATGGACCTCTCGGCGAAGCACCAGGTGCGCGTGCTGGGAGACAACTGCGGGCGCTCGGGCGTGCGGCTGTTCGGCGTCAACAGCAGCCGGCGCGGCATTGTGCACGTCATCGGCCCGGAGCAGGGCGCGACGCAGCCCGGCATGACCATCGTCTGCGGCGACAGCCACACGACCACGCACGGCGCCTTCGGCGCGCTCGCCTTCGGCATCGGCACCACAGAGGTCGGTCACGTGCTTGCGACGCAGTGTCTCTTGCAGCGTAAGCCGCGCACCCTGCTGGTCGAGCTGGACGGGTGCCTGCCCGCCGGCGTGAGCGCCAAGGACGCCATTCTTGCGACCATCGGCCAGCTGGGCGTTGGCGGCGGCACCGGCCACGTCATCGAGTTTCGCGGCGCCGCGGTCTCCGCCATGTCCATGGAGGAGCGCATGACCCTGTGCAACATGGCGATCGAGGCGGGCGCGAGGGCGGGCATGGTGGCGCCGGACGACACCACTTTCGAGTACCTGCGCGGACGGCCCATGGCGCCGACCGGCGATGCCTGGGAAGCCGCGGTGGCCGACTGGCGCGGGCTGGTCTCCGACCCCGGCGCGACCTACGACCGCAGCGTCCGCATCGACGTCTCCAGGCTTCGGCCGCAGGTCACCTGGGGCACGGATCCCGGCATGGTGATGCCGGTAGACGCGCATATTCCGCAGCCGGACAGCGCGGGGCATCGCAAGGCGCTGGAGTACATGGGGCTCGCCTCCGGCGCGCCGATTGCCGGCCAGCCGGTCCAGCTCGTGTTCATCGGCAGTTGCACCAACTCCCGGCTGAGCGACCTGCGTGATGCGGCTGCGGTCCTGCGGGGGCGGCGCGTGGCGGCGGGCGTGCGCGCGATGGTGGTGCCGGGCAGCCAGCAGACCCGGTTGCAGGCCGAGGCCGAGGGTTTGCACCGGGTCTTCATCGAGGCCGGCGCCGAGTGGCACCAGTCCGGCTGCTCACTCTGCATCGCCATGAACGGCGATCGCGCCGGCGCCGGGCAGTACGTGGTCAGCACCAGCAACCGCAACTTCGAGGGACGCCAGGGGCAGGGCGCGCGCACCCTGCTGGCCAGCCCGGCCACGGCGGCGGCTTCCGCGGTCATGGGCGCGGTGGCCGACCCGCGTCCATTCCTCGAGCAGCAGCGGAGGCGCATCGCATGATCGAGCCTTTCTCCGTGCTGAGCTCGCGCACGGTGGTGCTGCCGGTGGACAATGTGGACACGGACCAGATCATCCCGGCGCGTTTTCTGACGACCACGCAGCGCAGCGGCCTGGGGCGCCACCTTTTCGCCGACTGGCGCCGCGATGCCCGGAACCGGCCGCGCGAGGATTTCGTGCTTAACCGGCCGGAAGCCGATGGCGCGCGGATCCTGGTGGCCGGCGACAACTTCGGCTGCGGATCCTCGCGCGAGCATGCGCCATGGGCTCTGCTCGACTATGGTTTTCGAGCGGTGCTGAGCAGCAGCATCGCCGATATCTTCCGCAGCAATGCGCTGCGCAACGGCTTGCTCACGGTGGCCGTGGATCCGCGCACGCACGCCTGGCTGCTGGCCAATGCGGGCGCCGAAATCACCCTGGACCTGCAGGCCTGCGAGCTGCGGCGTCCCGGCGAGCCGGCGATCGGCTTCGAGGTGGAGCCTTTCGCAAGGCACTGCATGCTCAACGGCGTGGACCCGCTGGGCTGGCTGTTGAGTCGTGCGGATGACATCAGCCGTTTCGAGGAGAGCCGCGCATGCACGGCCTGATCGCATTGTTGCCCGGAGACGGCATCGGCCCCGAGGTCACCGCAGCGGCGCGCACGGTGCTGGAGTCCGTCGCGCGGCACTATGGCCATCGCTTCGAGTTTCGCGAGGGCGCCATCGGCGGCTGCGCGATCGAGAGCGCCGGCGCGCCGCTGCCGGCGGAGACGCTGGCGCTCTGTACGGCGGCCCGCGGCGTCCTGCTCGGCGCGGTGGGCGGCCCGCAATGGTCGGATCCTGCGGCGCCGGTCAGGCCGGAACAGGGCCTGCTTGCGCTGCGTCGCGCGCTCGGGGTCTATGCCAACCTGCGTCCGGTCGCCACCCACCCCGCGCTTTACGGCGCGTCGCCTTTGAAGGATGCGCTGCTGGACGGGGTGGACATCCTGTTCGTGCGCGAACTGACGGGGGGTATCTATTTCGGCGACAAGCAGCGCACGGCGGACGAAGCGAGCGACCTGTGCGTCTATACGCGCGCGGAAATCGAACGGGTGGTTCGGCTGGGCTGCCGCCTTGCCCGGCAGCGCAGCGGGCGGTTGACCTCGGTGGACAAGGCCAACGTGCTGGAGACTTCGCGCCTGTGGCGCGAGACCGCGTCGCGCGTGGCGCAGGAGGAATTTCCCGACATCCGGCTTGAGCATGCCCTGGTCGACGCCGCCGCGATGCAGCTGATCCAGTCGCCGCGCCGTTTCGACGTGGTGGTGACCGAGAACATGTTCGGCGACATCCTGACGGACGAGGCGTCGGTGATCACCGGATCCATCGGCATGCTGCCCTCGGCCTCCCTGCCCGAGTCGGGTCCCGGCCTGTATGAGCCGATCCACGGCTCGGCCCCGGACATCGCCGGACAGGGCATTGCAAATCCCTGCGGGGCGATCCTGAGCGCAGCCATGTTGTTGCGGCACTCGCTGGGACTGGAGGCCGAAGCGGCGGTGGTCGAGGCTGCCGTCTGGCGAGTGGTCGAGCGGGGCGTGGGCACGAGCGACATCGTGGGGCCCGGCATGCCCGCGGCCTCCACCGCCCAGGTGGCCGCGGCGGTTGCCGCGGAATTGCAGGAAGACTGCGCGGATCGGGCCATTGCCTGAGCGCGCGGATGAAGTAGAGTAGTAGACGAAAGCACTCATCGAGACCGGCGGAGGGACAGGCCCTTTGATGCCGGGGCAACCTGCAAGGGCAACCCCCTTGCAACGGTGCCAATTCCTGCGGAGAACGACGCGGCTGCCGCCGCCCGTCCACCGGGAGATGAGTTGCCGGGCAATCCGTCCGCCTTGGCGGACGCATGGGCCCGGCAACCTTCCCCGCATGCTCCGCAGGTTTCCCGATGAGCGGAACCCGCTTCCGCGAGGGGGCATGACGGAGGACAGAAGATGAAGGCACCTGCCCAGGTCACTCGGGCCGTGCGCAGCGGACTGGGCGGCGACGTCCAGCACGGCGCGGTCGTCCCGCCGATCCATCTGAGCTCGAACTTTACGTTCGAGGCTTACGGAAAGAAGCGCCGCTACGATTACACGCGCTCGGGCAACCCCACGCGAGATGTGCTGGGGGAAGCGCTCGCGGCACTGGAAGGCGGCGCGGGGAGCGTCGTGACCTGCTCGGGCATGGCGGCGATCACGCTGGTATGCCAGCTGCTCGAGCCGGACGAGCTGCTGGTGGCGCCCTATGACTGTTACGGCGGCACCCACCGCTTGCTTTCCTCGCTGGCCTCGCGCGGCCAGTTTCGCGTTCTTTTCGTCGACCCCACCGACGCGCGGGCGCTGGACGCGGCCTGTGCGGAAAATCCCGCCATGGTGCTGGTGGAGACGCCGAGCAACCCCTTGCTGCGTATCACGGACATTGCGGCGGTGGCGGAGCGATGCCGGACGGCAGGCGCGCTGCTCGTGGCGGACAACACCTTCCTGTCGCCCGGCTGGCAGCAACCGATCGCGCTGGGCGCGGACATCGTGTTGCATTCGACCACCAAGTACCTCAACGGGCATAGCGACGTGGTGGGTGGGGCCGTGATCGCGCGCACCGCGGCGTTGCACGAGCGCCTGGACTGGTGGGCCAACTGCATGGGGCTCACGGGCGCGCCTTTCGACGGTTTCCTCACCTTGCGGGGCATTCGCACGCTGCATGCGCGACTCAGGACGCATGCGGAGAACGCCGCCCGGCTGGTCGAGGTTCTTGCGGCGCATCCCGCGGTCGAAAAGGTTTATTACCCCGGCCTTCCCGAGCATCCCGGGCATGATGTCGCCGCGCGCCAGCAAAGCGGCTTCGGCGCGATGTTGAGCTTCGAGCTTGCCGGCGGCGAGCGCGCGGTGGAGGCGTTTCTCGACGGGCTGGAGTATTTCTTCCTGGCGGAATCGCTGGGCGGCGTGGAGAGCCTGGTCGCTCACCCGGCCTCCATGACCCATGCGGCGATGGAAGCGAGCGCTCGCGAAGCGGCCGGCATCGGCGACAGCTTGCTGCGGCTGTCCGTCGGGATCGAGGATCCGGGCGACCTCGTCACCGATCTGCAGACGGCGCTGGACAGGGCTGCGCTGGCCACGGCGGGCTTGGGCGGCGTCCCCCCGCTGGTGGCGGCGGGCGGCTGAGGACCACGGGCGCAAGCCCCGCGCACTTCACATGATGCGCCGCAACGGTCATGCTTCGGCACTGGATGAGTACGCAGTCTAACGAGACCGGCGGCGGCCGCCTTGCCGCGGCAAGGCGGATCGTCGTGAAAATCGGGTCCGCCTTGCTGGTGGACCCGGAGCAGGGCCGTTTCAATGCGGCCTGGTTCGCGGACCTGGTGGCCGACATCGCCCGCCTGCGGCAGCGCGGCCAGGAGGTGCTGGTGGTCTCGTCGGGCGCGATCGCGCTTGGTCGCCATCACCTCGGGCTCGGCAACGGCAAGCTGCGGCTCGAACAGAGCCAGGCGGCCGCTGCAGCGGGCCAGGTGCGGTTGGCGCATGCCTGGCAGGAAGCGCTGGGCCGCCACCAGGTTCCGGCGGCCCAGGTGCTGTTGACGCTGGGCGACACGGAGCAGCGGCGGCGCTACCTGAACGCCCGCGGCACGCTGGAGACGCTGCTGGGACTCGGCGCCGTGCCGGTGATCAACGAGAACGACACGGTCGCCACGGAGGAGATCCGCTACGGAGACAATGACCGGCTGGCGGCGCGCGTCGCCCAGATGATCAGCGCCGACTGCCTGGTGTTGCTTTCGGATACCACGGGTTTGCACACGGCCGACCCGGCGCGCGATCCGGAAGCGACCCTGGTGGAGGAGATCCGGGCCGTGACGCCGCAGATCGAGGCGATGGCCGGCGAGGCGCGCACGGCGGTGGGCTCCGGCGGCATGATCACCAAGCTTGCAGCGGGGCGTATCGCGCTGGATGCCGGTTGCCACATGGCGATCGCTTCCGGGCGGGTCCACCGGCCGTTGCTGGCGGTCGAGGAGGGCGCGCGATGCAGCTGGTTCATCGCCTCCACCAGTCCGGCCAGGGTGCGCAAGCAGTGGATCGGCGGTTCGCTGCAACCGCGTGGCGAGGTGGTGATCGACGACGGCGCGGCGCAGGCGCTGGCGCGGGGCAAGAGCCTGCTGCCGGCCGGCGTGTTGCGGGTGGCGGGCGATTTCCAGCGCGGCGATGCGCTGCTGATCAAGGACTCGGGTGGCCGGGTACTGGCGCGGGGGCTATCCGCCTACGGCCATGCCGACGCGGCAAGAATCATCGGTCTGCGCAGCAGCGAGATCGAACGGGTGCTGGGCTATGCCGGGCGCGAGGAGCTGGTGCACAGGAACGATCTGGCGGTGGTGGCGACACATGGTTGACCTGATGGCGGAGGAAGACATGGCAGGGATCGGGCCGATGATGGCCGAGCTGGGCAGGGAGGCGCGGGCGGCCGGCAGGGCGCTCGCGCAGGCGCCGGCCGGGGCGCGCGATGCCGCCCTGGCGGCAGCCGCCGCGCTGTTGAGGGCGCGGACCCCGCAGATCCTGGAAGCCAACCGGGAAGACCTGGGGGCCGCCAGGGCTCGCGGACTCTCCAGCGCTCTGCTCGACAGGCTGGCGCTGGACGAGGCGCGCATCGAGGCCATGGCGCGAGGCGTCGAGGACGTCGGCGCCTTGCCCGACCCGCTGGGACGGACCCTGGCGGAATGGACGCGCCCGAACGGCCTGGTGATCCGGCGCGTGAGCGTGCCGCTGGGCGTCATCGGCATCATTTACGAGAGCCGGCCGAACGTGACCGCCGACGCCGGCGCCTTGTGCCTGAAGTCCGGCAATGCCGTGATCCTGCGCGGTGGCTCGGAGAGTTTCGCTTCCAGCCGGGAGATTCACGGCTGCCTGGCGGCGGCCCTGGTCGAGGCCGGCTTGCCGCCCGCGGCGGTGCAACGGGTGCCGACGCGTGATCGCGCGGCCGTTGGGGCACTGCTCGGCGGGCTGGAAGGCTGCGTGGACGTGGTCGTGCCGCGGGGCGGCCGCAGCCTGGTCGCGCGCGTGCAGCGCGATGCGCGCGTGCCGGTCATCGGGCACCTGGAGGGCCTTTGTCACGTCTACGTCGACCGGGCGGCAGACCCGGAGATGGCCAGGCAGGTGGTGTTGAACTCGAAGATGCGCCGCACGGGGATCTGCGGCGCGGCCGAGACGCTGCTGGTCGACCGGGCCTGCGCCCCGGACCAGCTGGGCCCGCTGATCGGCGCATTGCTTGATGCCGGCTGCGAGGTTCGCGGCGATGCCGAGGCGCAGGCGGCGGACCCGCGGGTGCGGCCGGCGCAGGAGTCCGACTGGCGCACGGAGTACCTGGACGCGGTGATCGCGCTGCGCGTGGTGGACGGCGTCGGCGGCGCCATCGCCCATATCGCCGAATTCGGCTCCGGGCACACCGAGTCCATCGTGACGAGCGACACGGCGGCGGCCCAGCGCTTCCTGCGCGAGGTGGACAGCGCCATCGTGCTCCACAACGCGTCCACCCAGTTCGCCGACGGCGGCGAGTTCGGCATGGGCGCCGAGCTCGGAATTGCGACGGGGCGGATCCATGCCAGGGGGCCGGTGGGCGTCGAGCAGCTGACCAGTTTCAAGTACCAGGTTTCGGGTTGCGGCCAGCTCCGGCCTTGAAACACCGTGAAAAGCCCCTATGTTAGGGTGGCAGGCTTGCATAGCGTAATTGGACCGGAGGAAAGATTTTGCGTAAGTCGCCCCTAGCCGCATTCGCGGCATTATTTTTTATTGCAGGCGCGCCTTTGCAGGCGCAGGAGGAAGTCCCCGTGATCAAAGACGGCAGCACCGTCAGCATCGAATACACCCTGAAACTCGCTGACGGATCCACGGCGGATACCAATGTGGGCGGTGAACCGCTGGTTTACACGCATGGCGAGCAGCAGATCCTGCCCGCGCTGGAAGCCGAGCTCGAGGGCATGAAGGCCGAAGAGACGCGCGAAGTCGAACTGACCCCGGAGCAGGGCTATGGTCCCGTGCACGAGGAAGGCATCCAGACGGTACCGCTGGACATCATTCCCGAAGATGCCCGGCAGCCCGGCGCAAAGCTGGTCGGCCAGGGCCCGCAGGGCGAACCGATCCATGCGCAGGTGAAAGAGATCAAGGAAGACACCGCCGTTGTCGACCTGAATCACCCGCTCGCCGGCGAGGATCTGCATTTCGAGGTGAAGGTGCTCGAAATCAACTGATCTCGCGAGCGGTTGGCACACGGTTGAACAGCGGGCGCCATCTCCTCGCGGGGGTGGCGCCCGCTTTATTTGGGCGGCGCCTGCCCCATCGGCGGCGGGGCCATTACAATAGACGCTCGTGAACCGCGAACCGGCAACGGAGGGCAGATCGATGACACGCTGGAAAGAAATTGCCGAGGCGATCGCCCAGTTGCAGGACGAGGGTAAGCTGGACATCTTCGTCGGCGAGCATTCCGTGAGCTTCGAGGTCAATGTCGACGACCAGGGCGTCTATGTGACGATCTGTCCGCATTGCGTGGGCGAGGCCGTCAACCTTGCGCTTGGCGGCGAAGAGCAGAGCGCGCCGCTGGACTGCGAGTTGCACTGAGCAGGTGGGCGGTGCGGGGGCGCCCGCAGGCGTGGACCCGTCCGGCCGCTCAGACCCGGTAAGGCAGCGCTTCGCGGATGCGGTCCGGGTCGGCCTCGACCAGGTTTTTGTGCAATTCTGCGCTCAGGCGTTGCTGCGTCGCGGCCGGCAGGCCCTGGCGCAGCTGGCCGAGAAAACCCGGCTCCGCGATCAGCACGAGTCGCTCGAACTTGTCCTGCTTGCGCGCAGCGTCGATTTTGTCCGCCACGTCCTTGGCGAAGCGGATGTTCTCCTGCTCCTGAGGTTTGACCGGGTTGCCCTTGGCATGCCTGCCTTCTCCCGCGCGGTCGAAGGTTCGGCCGGGGCGGTCCGAGGCCAGCCTGCGCTCGTGCAGGCGACCCTCTGGGTGCACCAGGTCTTCGAGTTCTTCGAGCGGGCCGTTGTGCTTGTGCTGAGCAAAAATCCGGCACCGCGTGTTGGATGCGACTACGACCCAGACATTGTTCATTAGGCTGACTCCCTCCAGCGCGATGGCCAGTGCGATAGTTCACGGAAGAACGGCGCTGAAAACAGGTCGCTCCTGAATTGAGCCTAGTTGCGCCCCCCGAGTATTGCCAGCCGGAGAAACGTTCCCGCAAGTGTGACGGCGTTCATTCGCGATCGGTCGCGACTCTTGTATTTTGAATGCGTACTGTCCAGAATGCTGCCTTATAAAGAAGGCGTTAAGAACAAGGACTTACAGATAGTATTTAAGGCCCTTCATTTGGATCCTGCATGAGCGAAGAAAAATCGCCCGAAGCGGTCGCCCGGATCAGTGCGGATCTGGGCGTCACTGTCCGCAGGAACCGTGCCAGTCCTTCGCGCGTCGGCTTGAATCCCGCCATCACAAAGGTGGCGGTGGACCTGCTCAACCTCGAGCCGGAGACGGCCGAAGAAGTCCTCAGCGAATCCCTCGAAGTCCTGCGCGACGCGCTGGGCGCCGACTCGATCTGCTTTGCATTGCTCACCGAAGACGGCAAGGCGATCGAGCGGGTCAGTCACGCGTCCACGATCATGTCGGGCTGTTGCCCTGAACGGCTGGCCGAGACGCGCATGCAGGATATCGAGTGGCTGGGCGGCAAGCTCGGCCACATGCGCCTGGTGGAGATCCGTGATGCGCGGCGCCTCGCCGCCAGTCTGGGGGGCGAGATCCAGATGATGCGCTCGCTGGGCGCCGGCGCCGCGCTGTTCGCGGGCCTGGACATCAACGGCCAGCTCGGCGGTGTGCTGGGCGTGTTGTCCGCGCGCTCCGTGGAGACCTGGCACGTCGATGTCTACCTGCTGCTTAAGCTCGTGAGCGCCAGCCTGTCGGCAGCGCTGACCCGGCTGAAGCTGGGACGCGAACTGGAAGACATTTACGAGCGCGACGAGCTGACCCGCCACGCCTCCAACGACGGCTTGTGGGACTTCGACGTCGAGAGCAACACCATCCGTTTCTCGCCGCGCTGGAAAATCATGATGGGCTACTCGGAAGACGAGCCCGACGAGGACATGCCCGACTGGCGGCAGCTGGTGCACCCGGAAGACATGGTGCGCGTGCAGGGCAAAATCCGCGATCACCTGGAGGGCAAGTCGGAGCTGTTCGAGAGCGTGCATCGCATGCGTCACCGCGCCGGGGATTGGCGCTGGGTCATGAGCCGCGCCAAGGCGATGGTGGACGACGAGGGCCGCATGCTCCGCCTGGTCGGCGTGGAGCTGGATATCACCGACCAGAAGCTTTACGAGGAAGCGCTGTTTCGCGAGAAGCAGAACGCCCAGATCACGCTGCAGTCCATTGGCGACGGCGTCATCACCACGGATTCCGACTGCCGCATCGAGTATCTCAATCCCGTCGCCCAGGAACTGACCGGCTGGAGCCTCGACGATGGCTCGGGCCGCGGCGTGGACGAGATCTTCCGCAGTTTCCACGAGGAGACCTGCGAGCCGATGGAGAACCCGCTGTCGGTCGCCATCCGGCGCGACCGGCTTTACAAGACGATGCGGCCCACGCTGCTCATCAGGCGCGACGGCAACGAACTCTACGTGGAGAGTTCCGCGGCGCCGATTCGAAACGACATGGGCCAGGTGATCGGCGGCGTGCTGGTCTTCCATGACGTGAGCGAGGCGCGCGAGCTGAACCGCCGCCTGTCCTACCACGCCAGCCATGACATGCTCACCGGCCTGGTCAACCGCCGCGAGTTCGAGGCCCGCCTGGAGCGCGCCCTGAAGATGGGGCGGGCGCGCGAGGCGCAATACGCGCTGTGCTACATGGACCTGGACCAGTTCAAAATCATCAATGACTCCTGCGGCCACATGGCGGGCGACGCGCTGCTCGGCCAGCTGGGCGCGCTGCTCAAGTCGAAGATCCGCTGGCGCGACACCCTGGCAAGGCTGGGCGGAGACGAGTTCGGCGTGCTGCTGGAGAACTGCACGCTGGAGGAAGCGATCGAGACCGCCGAGGCGCTGCTCAAGGCGGTGCAGGATTTCCGCTTCGTGTGGGAAGACCGCAGCTTCAGGCTGAGCGCCAGTATCGGCGTGGTGCCCATCGCTCCCGAGACCGCCAGCGTCGCGGAGCTTCTGACCGCGGCGGACAGCGCCTGCGCGGCCGCCAAGGAATCCGGGCGCAACCGGGTGCAGACCTGGCAGGAAAACGACATCGACCTGATGCGCCGGCGGCGCGAGATGCAATGGGCGGCGCGCATCAACAACGCGCTGGAAGAATCCCGCTTCGAGTTGTTCCGCCAGCCGATCATGCCGCTGCAGGAAAACATCGAGGGCGCGCATTACGAGCTGCTGCTGCGCATGCGCGACGAGCAGGGCCAGATCATCGCGCCGGACATCTTCATCAACGCGGCGGAGCGCTACGGGCTCACGCCGAAAATCGACCGCTGGGTCATCAGCAACGCGCTGCGCTGGCTGGTCTCGGAGGCCGACGAGCGCGAGCGGCTTGCGCTGTGTTCGATCAACCTCTCGGGGCAGAGCCTGTGCGACGACAAGTTCCTGCCCTTCGTCATCGAGCAATTCGAGCACAGCGGGCTGGATGCCGGGAAGATCTGCTTCGAGATCACCGAGACCGCCGCGATCGCGAGTTACTCGCAGGCCAACCGTTTCATCAATTCGCTCAAGGAGCTGGGCTGCAAGTTCGCGCTGGACGACTTCGGCACCGGCTTGTCCTCCTTCGGCTACCTGAAGCACTTCCCGGTGGATTTCCTCAAGATCGACGGCAGCTTCGTGAAGGAAATCCTGCACGATCCCATCGACCGGGAAATGGTGCGTTCCATCAACGAGATCGGTCATCTCACCGGCAAGAAGACCATTGCCGAGTTCGTGGAGAACAAGGAGCTCATCACGATGCTCAGGGGCATGGGCGTGGACTACGCCCAGGGCTACGGCGTGGGCGAGCCGCGCCGCATCATGGACCCGGAGTTCATCGCCAAAGAGGCCCGCTGAACCGGGCCCCGCCTGCCTGCGGCCGGTCCGGCGGCGTGGCAACCTGCCGTGCAAGCCCTGCTAAGCTTCCTGTTAACGAAACGGGAGGATGAACATGACAATGCTGATTGTCGGCATGGCGATCTTTTTCGGGATCCACCTGCTGCGGGTCGTCGCACCCGCGTGGCGCGAATCCATGATGGGGCGCATGGGCGTGCTGGGGTGGAAAGCGCTGTACTCGGTTATTGCGCTGGCCGGTTTCGTGCTGCTCGTGCTGGGCTACGCGGAGATCCGCTGGAGCAGCCCGGTGCTGTGGGCCATATCGCAACCCTGGATGAAGATGGCTGTGGGCCTGGCGATGCTTCCGGCGCTGGTGGTGTTCGTTTCCGCCTACCTGCCCGGCCGGATCCGGGCCACGCTGAAACATCCCATGCTGATCGCCACCGCGGCCTGGGCCGCGATGCACCTGGCCCTCAACGGGCGGGTCGCAGACCTGCTGTTATTCGGCTCGTTCCTGGTGTGGTCGCTGGTGGTGCTGGCGGACTCTTACCGCCGGCCTGCGCCCGCCCAGCCCGGTTCGCGGGGCTCGCTGGCCTGGGATGGGGTGGCCGTGCTGCTGGGCGCCGCAGCCTGGTGGTGGTTCGCGTTCGGTGGCGGCCACGTGCTGCTGTTCGGCATGCCGGTAATGTGATCCGCCGCCAAGGTGAATCGAGGGGGCGCGGCGCTCGTCCCGGCGGCGGCCGCGCCCCGCACGCTAGGCGGCCTGCTGGCTGGCTTCCTTTTCCCGGCCGGGGAAATCGTCCACTGCGATGGCCCGCGCGGTGATCGCCATGGCTTCCCGGACGGTCTCCGCTTCCAGCTCGTTGATGACGCCCTGCTCGAGGCCTTTCGCCAGGCTCGCTTCCATGTTGGTGGTGTTGATGCTGACGCCCAGCTTGCGCTCGATCGGCTCGGCCAGGATGACCTTTTCCAGCGCCAGCTCCATCAGCCCCAGCGGATCGTCTTCCTTCATTTCGAAAAACATCCCGGAGGTCAGGCGGTCGCGGGTCTCGGAAGGACTCAGCAGCAGCTTCGCCACCTGGTGACCCAGCGCGTCCGAGGCCTTCCTGCAGCGGCGGCCCAGCGGCAGGACGAACGGCCTCAGGAGCGCGCCCACGCCGCGCACCGGGAAATTACGCAGGATGCCGTCGAGCCGCTCCTCGATGATGGCCAGCGAGTCGTCCAGCGCCCAGCGAACCAGCGGCAGGTCGGCCGCCGGCCGGCCGTCGTCCTCGAAGCGCTTCAGCACCGCCGAGGCCATGTACAGGTGGCTCAGGATGTCGGCAAAACGCCCCGAGATCTTCTCGCGCCGCTTGAGATCGCCGCCCAGCAGCAGCATGGCAACGTCGGCGAGCAGCGCGAAAGACGCGCTCATGCGCGTCAGTCGGCGGGCGTAGGGCGCCGTGGGCCCGATGTCCGGCGCCTTGACGAAGCGGGCGTTGCTCACCGAGAGCACGAAGGAGCGCACCAGGTTGCTGATGGTAAAGCCGACATGCGCGAAGAAAGCCTCGTCGAAAGCGGCCAGCCCGGCTTCGGGATCTTCGTCCCCCGCCGCCATCATCTCCTTGAGCACATAGGGATGGCAGCGGATGGCGCCCTGGCCGAAGATGATCATGCTGCGCGTGAGAATGTTGGCGCCTTCCACCGTGATGGCGACCGGCACCGTCTGGTAGGTCTGGGCGAGGTAGTTGCTCGGGCCCAGGCACACGGCGCGCCCGGCGTGCACGTCCATGGCGTCATTGATGGCCTGGCGCATGCCCTCGGTGTTGTTGTACTTGAGGATCGCGGACAACACGGAGGGCTTGCCGCCCTGGTCCAGTGCCGTGGTGGTCAGCGTGCGCGCCGCGTCCATGCGGTAGGTCACGCCGCCGATGCGCGCCAGCGGCTCCTCGATACCCTCGAACCGGCCGATCGGGATCTTGAACTGGCGCCGCACGCGCGCATAGGCGCCGGTGGTGCGGGCCGCCATCTTGCCGCCCGCCGTGCCCAGCGCCGGCAGGGAAATGGCGCGGCCCACGGACAGGCAGTCCATCAGCATCTTCCAGCCGTTGCCCACCTGCTTCTGCCCGCCGATGACCCACTCCATGGGCACGAACACGTCCGTGCCGGTGTTTGGGCCGTTCTGGAAAGCGCCGCCGGGGTTGTGCCGCAGGCCGATTTCCACACCGGGCGTGTCGGTGGGCACCAGCGCACAGGTGATGCCGAGATTCTTTTCGCCGCCCAGCAGGCCGTCGGGGTCGCGCGCCTTGAAGGCCAGTCCCAGGATGGTCGCGATGGGGCCCAGCGTGATGTAGCGCTTGGACCAGTTGACGCGGAAGCCCAGCACTTCCTCGCCCTTGTATTCGCCCTTGCACACCACGCCGTCGTCGGGCATGGAGCCTGCGTCCGAGCCCGCCCAGGTGCCGGTCAGGGCAAAGGCCGGGATCTCCTCGCCACTGGAAAGCCGCGGCAGGAAGTAGTCTTTCTGCGCCTGCGTGCCGTACAGCATGAGCAACTCGCCCGGACCAAGAGAGTTCGGCACCATGACTGTGACCGCCGTGGCGACACTGCGGCTGGCGATCTTCATCACCACCTCGGACTGGGCGCGCGCCGAGAAATCCAGGCCGCCATATTCCTGCGGAATGATCATCGCGAAAAAGCGGTGCTTGCCCAGGAACTTCCAGACCTCCGGCGGCAGGTCGTTCAGCTCGCGATTGATCTTCCAGTCGTCGAGCATTGCGCAGAGTTCCTCGACCGGACCGTCCAGGAAGGCCTGCTCTTCGGCAGTGAGCTCGGCCACCGGCGTGCGCAGCAGCTCATTCCAGTTCGGCCGGCCGGTGAACAGTTCGGCGTCCCACCAGACGGTGCCGGCGTCGATGGCGTCCTTCTCGGTCTGCGACATGGGCGGCAGCACCGACTTGAACCATTTCAGCAAGGGTTGGCTGAGCAGCTTGCGCCGCAACGGCTTGAAGTTCAGCGTGCCGGCGACGGCCGCGAACACGAGCCAGGGCCAGGCCGAGACAGCGCCGCCGGCCAGTTGCGCCGCCAGCAACAGCGCGGCGGCCGCGCCCGTCCAGGTGGTGAGGGAGCTGCGCCGGTAGGCGAGCACGCCGAAGACGATGACGATTAGTAGAAACCAGGTGGGTCCGGTCATGATCTGCTCCGCCGGTGATGTTTGGCTCGCATGCTGCGACACGAATGACGCATTGCGTCATTCTTTTATAACGATGCGTGGATGACGCTGCAAGCGACTATGATTTCGCCCCCGGGCCCCTTGCCGGTTTCATTTTGTGCGGCGCAAAATCCTGCGGTCCCGAGGTATCCGTAGGCCGTCGGGTTTGCGGTCCCTCCTGGGATTCCGCAGTGCGTGCAAGCGCAAACCGCGAGGGGAAACCTAGTGCGCTGCAACAATCCCGTTCAGTCGGCGGACGCGGGTTGCAGCTGAAAGCGCATCGAGAGATCGATCGCGCGCACGCTTTTGGTCAGTTCGCCCGCCGACACGAAGTCCACTCCGGTCTCGGCTATGGCCCTGACCGTTTCCAGCGAAACGTTGCCCGAGGCTTCGAGTCGCGTGGCGCCACCTGGACGCGCCCGCGTCCGGCCGACCGCTTCCCGCAGCGAGGACAAGGAGAAATTGTCGAGCAGCACGATGTCCGCGCGGCCGTCCAGCGCATGTTCCAGCTCGTCCAGCGACTCGACCTCGACTTCCACGGTCATGCCCGGATGCATCTGGCGCGCCGCCGACAGGGCCTCCGGCAGGCCGCCGGCCGCGATGATGTGGTTCTCCTTGATCAGCAGGGCATCGTAAAGGCCGGCGCGGTGGTTGCTCGCGCCACCGCGGGCCACGGCGTATTTCTGGGCGGAACGGAGTCCGGGCAGGGTCTTGCGGGTGTCGAGCACGCGGCAGCCGGTTCCCTCCACCGCCTCGGCATAACGACGGGCGAGGGTAGCGGTGCCCGACAGGCATTGCAGGAAATTCAGTGCCGTGCGCTCGCCGCTCAGCAAGCTGCGGGCCGGGCCTGCGAGCCGGCACAGCGCCTCGCCCGGCGTTACGTGCTCGCCGTCACGTACGCGCCACTGGATCGAAACCGCGGCGTCCAGCTGGGCGAACACTTCATCGACCCAAGGCGTGCCGCAAAGCACGGCGGGTTCGCGGCTCACGATGGTGGCGGTCGCCCGGCACCCTGGGGGCACCAGCGCGGCGGTGACGTCGCCGGGCCCGATGTCCTCAGCGAGCGCGCTCGCCACCACCGTCTGAAGGTCACTTGGAAGCTGTGCTGGCGGCATCGGCAAACCTCGCGGAACGGGGCGAAAGTATAACTTGCAGCGGCGCCGGGCAGGGCCCGAGGCGACTTGGGCGGCGGGGACCCTCTGCTATACTTTGCGTCATTCAACCGGGGCCTTTGCCCTGAAATACAAGCAGCTACGAAAGTTTCGAGGAGTTCGCAATGGCGCACACCCTGCCTGATCTTCCCTATGCAATGGACGCCCTCCAGCCGCACATTTCCACGGAGACGCTGGAATATCACTACGGCAAGCATCACCGCACCTACGTTGACAAGCTCAACGGACTGATCGAGGGCACCGAGTTCGCCGACGCCTCCCTGGAGGACGTCATCCGCAAAAGCTCGGGCGGCATGTTCAACAACGCGGCCCAGGTGTGGAATCACACCTTCTACTGGCATTGCCTTTCGCCCAACGGCGGCGGGCGCCCCGAGGGCGACCTGGCCAAGGCCATCGACGAGGCTTTCGGGTCCTACGAGGACTTCCAGAAGCAGTTCACCGACAAGGCCGTGACGCTGTTCGGGTCGGGTTGGGCCTGGCTGGTCAAGAAGCCGGACGGCAAGCTCGACATCGTGCAGACCGGCAACGCCGAAACGCCGCTCACCGGCGCCGACAAGCCGCTGATGACCTGCGACGTCTGGGAGCACGCCTATTACATCGATTATCGCAACGCGCGTCCCAAGTACCTCGAGGCCTTCTGGCAGCTGGTGAACTGGGACTTCGTGGCGAAGAACTTCGCTTGACGGCGCATCGCGGCTCGATGCTTGTCGTCCGGCAAGGGCGGCGCGGCGAGAGGGTATGGCGATGAGAGCGCTTCCGGCGATCCTGTGCCTGCTTGCTCCGCTGGCGCTGGCGGGCTGTGTCCCGCTGGCCATCGGCGGAGCGGCGGCGGGCGGCTATTACATCGGCAAGGACGAACGACCGGCCGCGGTCATCGCCTCCGACGCCCGCATCACTTCCACCATCAAGACCCGGCTGGTGGGCGACAAGTACGTGGACGCGCTCGATGTGAACGTGGACACTTACGCGGGCGTCGTCACCCTCAGGGGCGAGGTCAGCAACAGCATCGCGCGCGACCAGGCCGAACGGCTGGCGACCTCGGTCGAGGGGGTTGAAGCCGTGAAAAACGAGATCAAAATAGTGCGCAAGTCCGACGACTGACGCGCCGGGCGCCACACAATACGATGATTAACCAGGAGGCAGAGGCAATGGAAGAACTCAACGAGAGGATCAAGAAGACGCTGGAGTCCGACCAGATCCTTCTGTTCATGAAGGGCAACCCCGATTTTCCGCAGTGCGGCTTTTCCGCGCAGGCCGTCGCGGCGCTGCGTGCCTGTGGCGCGAAGTTCTCCGCCTTCAATATTTTCGAGGACCCCGATATTCGCGAGGGTCTGAAGGCGTATTCGAGCTGGCCGACCTACCCGCAGCTTTATGTCAACGGCGAGCTGGTTGGCGGCTGCGACATCGTGGTGGAGATGTATCACTCGGGCGAACTGAAGAAGCTGCTCGACGAGGCGTCCGCCGCCTGAACCACTACCTCGTCTGGCCCTCGTAGATGCCTCGGAACTGGTTGACGATCCTGCAGAACACCTCGGCGGTGATCTTGGCATCGTAGGCCGCCGAGTGCGCCGCTTCGCTGTTCCACTCGAGTCCCGCCGCTTCCACGATGCGCGACAGCACGGTCTGGCCGTAGGCCACGCCGCCCAGCGTGGCGGTGTCGAAGCTGGAGAATGGGTGAAAGGGATTGCGCTTGATGCCGCAGCGCGCGATCGCGGCGTTGAGGAAGCTGAGGTCGAAAAAAGAGTTGTGGCCGACCAGGATGGCCCGGTTGCAGCCGTGATGGCGCACCGCGCCGCGTACCTCCCTGAAGATGCGCTGCAATGCGTCGCGCTCGGGCAGCGCGGGCCGCAACGGATGCCAGGGATCGATGCCGTTGACCTCCAGGGAGGCCGGCTCCATGTTGGCGCCCTCGAAGGGCTTTACGTGGTGCCTGAAAGTCTCGCCGGTGACGAAGTTGCCTTCCGCGTCAGGCTCGATGAGCACCGCGGCGATTTCCAGCAGGGCGTCGGTGCTCGAGTTGAAGCCGCCGGTTTCCACGTCCACCACCACCGGCAGAAAGCCGCGGAAGCGGCGCGACATCACGCCGGACGCTACCACCTCGGACGGCGAGTAGAAGGTGTCGCTCAAGACCGCTCACCCGCCAGCGACCAGCGCACGATCTCCCCGGCGCGGAAAGGCACCAGGCTTTCCGTGCCTGCGGCGTACTCGGCCGGCGGCGTCCACTCGCGCCGTTCGAGCTCGATCCGCTCCTCGTTGAGCGGCAGGCCGTAGAAGCGGGCGCCGAACTCGCTGGCAAAGGCTTCCAGGCGGTCCAGCCGCCCGGCCTGTTCGAAAGCCTCCGCATAGATCTCGAGCCCGACGGGTGCGGAGTAGATGCCGGCGCAGCCGCAGGCTGATTCCTTGCTGTGGCGCGCGTGGGGCGCGCTGTCCGTTCCCAGGAAAAAGCGCGGCTCGCCGCTGGTGGCGGCCTCGAACACGGCCTCGCGGTGTCGTTCGGCCTTGAGCACTGGCAAGCAGTAATGGTGCGGCCGCAGGCCGCCCGCAAACAGGGCGTTGCGATTCAGCAGCAAGTGCTGCGGCGTGATCGTCGCGGCGACGCCGTCGCGCGCGCCGCGGACGAACTGGATGCCGTCGGCGGTCGTGACGTGCTCGAGCACCACCTTGAGGCGCGGATGGCGGTCGAGGAGCGGCAGCAGCAAACGCTCGATGAAAACCCGTTCGCGCTCGAAAACGTCCACCGATTCGTCGGTGACTTCGCCGTGGACCTGCAGCACCATCCCGGTTTCCTCGATGGCTTCCAGGGCTTCGCCACAATGCGCGAGGTCGGTCACGCCCGAGTCCGAATTGGTGGTGGCGCCCGCCGGATAAAGCTTGATCCCGATAATCCGCCCGCTGTCGCGCGCACGACGAATCTCTTCCCCCGGCGTGTTGTCGGTCAGGTAAAGCGTCATCAGGGGTTCGAAACGCACCCCGGCCGGCACGGCCGCGAGGATACGGTCGCGGTAAGCCAGCGCGGCGCGGGTGGTCGTGACCGGGGGAGAGAGATTGGGCATTACCACGGCCCGCGCGAAGCGCGCCGCGGTGTGCGGCAGCACGGCCGCCATCACCTCGCCATCGCGCAGGTGCAGGTGCCAGTCATCGGGCCGCCGCAGCTGCAGTTTCATGGCCGATCCTCGTTTGCAATGCCGCGGTCCAGCAGCATGGCGAGCGTGAGGCGCACGCCAAATCCGGTCTGCGCGGTGGGTGCGAGGCCGAGGCCGCCCTTGCGATGTCCGGCAGACAGGTCGACATGCAGCCAGGGAATGGCTTCGGGCACGAAACGCTTCAGGAAGCGGGCCGCGAGTATGTGATCGCCGTCATTGTCCAGGGCGCACTGCAGCACGTCGGCGACCCGGCTTTCCAGCGGCTCGTCGAAGTCCTCGTCCATCGGAAACGGCCACACGCGCTCGCCGCTTGCACGGCCGGCCGCCACCGCTTCCTCGAGCAGCGCCGGCCGGTTGCCGAACACCCCGCTGTAACGATGGGTGAGCGCGGCGACGCAGGCGCCTGTCAGCGTCGCGTAATCGATCACCAGCCGCGGCGTCTCGCGCGCGGCCAGCGCCAGCGTGTCGGCCAGCGCCATCCGCCCCTCGGCATCGGTGTGGATCACCTCGATGGTAACGCCGTTGATCGCGGTGATGACGTCCCGCGACTTGTAGGCGTCCGGGCCGATGCGGTTCTCGGTGATGGCGAGCCAGCAGTCCACGGGCCGGTCCCAGCCGACCCGGCTGAGCGCGAGCAGGGCGCCCAGCGCCACTGCGCTGCCCTGCATGTCCTCGTGCATGTCCAGCATGCCGCGAAAGGGTTTCAGGTTGTTGCCGCCGGTGTCGAAGCAGATGCCCTTGCCGACCAGCGCGGCCGCCGGCTTTTGGTCGCCGCTGCCTTCCGGCCGGTAGCGCAGCCGCGCGATCCCGGCATCGCGGCGCGGATTGCCCTGGGCGACGGCAAGAAAGGCCCCGGCACCTTGTTCTTCCAGCGCCTGCTGGTCCATGAAGAGAAGTTCCCAGCCCTCCCGGCCGGCCAGCTCTTCGAGCAGGCAGCGGTAAGCGGCGGCGTCCAGGCGGTTCGGCGGGAGCGCCGTGAGCCAGCGCGCAAGGTGATTGCCTTCCGCTTCGGCACGCATCCGGTCGAGGTCCAGGGTCACGGCATCGTCCAGCACCGTGATCGTCGAAAGCCGGGGCGGCGCCTTTGGCTCCGTGCTGCGGAACCGCGGCATTGGCAATTCCGCGGCCAGCAGTCCGGAGACTGCGGCTTCCAGCCAGGCGGTCGCCAGCGCGCCGGGCGCGGCGACCGTCATGACGCCGACCTTGGCAGGGCGATTCGTGCAAGTTTCTGCAGCCATCTTGCGCGCCAGGGTCAGTGCAGCGAAGGCGGTGCCGTCCGGGTCGGCGATGCCGACCGTCACCGGGCAGGGTTCGTCCAGGTGCAGCGTGAATACGGAGCCGGGCTTGCTCGCATGGCGTCGGCGGGCCGCCGCGGCCAGCGCCTTTCCGCCCGGCAAGCCGGCCCACTCACGCTTGCCGGCATTTGCAGCAATGATGACGAGCAGGTGGTCGAGATGAGGCATCGCGCGCCCGTCGCGGCGTTTTACGACACGCGGCAAATGGACTTCGGGCAGCAGACTGGGCATGGTGGACCTTGACCTGTAGGGGACGAGCCGTGAACATGAACTTCGACTAACAATAATGGCGGTCGCGACGCGCCCCGGCCCCGTTTTTACGGGTCGCCATCGTATCAGCAAGGCCGCGAAGATTCACCCGAGCGGCCGGTGGAGGACGCGGGCAATGCCCGCACACAGGGAGCTTTGCACAGATGTCTCATGACCCGAATTTCGACGACCAGGATCCCGAAGAAACGCGGGAGTGGCTGGAGTCGATCGACTCCGTGCTGCAGGCCCACGGCGGCGAGCGTGCCCACTGGCTGGTGGAGCAGCTGATCGACCACGTGCGGCGTGCCGGGCATTACCTGCCCTTCAGTCCCAACACCGCCTACCTGAACACCATCTCGCCGGGTCGCGAGCCGTCGTACCCCGGCGACCGCGCCATCGAGAAACGACTGGAGGCCTGGCTGCGCTGGAACGCGATGGCCATGGTGGTGCACGCCAACAAGAAGAGCTCCGAGTACGGCGGCCACATCGCGAGCTACGCTTCATCCCTGACGCTGTACGAAGTCGGCTTCAACCATTTCTGGCGCGGCGCCACGGAAAAGGACCGCGGCGACATGATCTTCATTCAGGGTCACACCTCGCCGGGCATCTACGCGCGATCCTTCATGGAAGGCCGGCTCGACCAGGAGCAGCTGAAGAAGTTTCGCCAGGACTGCAGCGACGGGCTCTCCTCCTATCCGCACCCATGGCTGATGCCCGACTACTGGCAGTTCCCCACGGTCTCGATGGGGCTCGGCCCCATGCAGGCCATCTTCCAGGCGAAGTTCACCAAGTACCTGGAGCACCGCGGCCTCGCCGAGCCATCCGACCGCAAGGTCTGGGCCTTCCTGGGCGACGGCGAGATGGACGAGCCGGAGTCGATGGGCGAGATCGGGCTACCGGTGCGCGAAGGGCTGGACAACCTGGTGTTCGTGATCAACTGCAACCTGCAGCGGCTGGACGGCCCGGTGCGCGGCAACGGCAAGATCATCCAGGAGCTGGAAGCCGCCTTCCAGGGCGCCGGCTGGAAAGTCATCAAGGTCATCTGGGGGCACGGCTGGGACTCGCTGCTGGCGCGCGACGACAAGGGCCTGCTGCGCAAGCGCATGGAAGAGTGCGTGGACGGCGACTACCAGAACTTCAAGTCGAAAGACGGCGCCTTCGTGCGCGAACATTTCTTCGGCAAATATCCCGAGCTGAAGGCCATGGTCGCCAACATGTCGGATGCCGAGATCTGGGGTCTCAACCGCGGCGGCCACAGCCGCGGCAAGGTTTACGCGGCTTACAAGGAAGCGGTGGAGACCGAGGGCCGGCCGGTGGTGATCCTGGCCAAGACCGTGAAGGGCTACGGCATGGGCGCGGCCGGCGAGGGCCGGATGATCGCCCACCAGCAGAAAAAGCTGGAACTCGAGGACCTCAAGGCTTTCCGCGACCGCTTCGACCTGCCCATCTCCGACGCGGAGATCGAGGATGTGCCCTTCCGCAAGCCGGCGGACGACAGCGCCGAGATCGAGTATCTCAAGAGCCGCCGCGAAGCGCTGGGCGGCTTCCTGCCGCGTCGTATCAGCAAGGCGCCGGCGCTGAAGATCCCGCCGCTGGAGAAAATATTCGAGGGCCAGCTGGAAGGCAGCGGCGACCGCCAGATCTCGACCACCATGGCGATGGTGCGGATGCTCACGGCGCTGTGCCGCGACAAGACCATCGGCAATCACATCGTGCCCATCGTGCCGGACGAGGCCCGCACCTTCGGCATGGAAGGCATGTTCCGCCAGTTCGGCATCTGGTCGCGCGAGGGCCAGCTCTACACG
>Ga0209943_1000712_pt1 | contig 22133 bp, 21 predicted proteins | sample SalPonR1_B_D2_MG_FD_185698 | JGI IMG/M metagenome (GOLD analysis project Ga0209943, IMG submission 185698) | Salt pond soil microbial communities from South San Francisco under conditions of wetland restoration - Salt Pond MetaG R1_B_D2_MG... ... | reverse complement strand
TATTGTTATCAATTCGTTATTTAATCATCTCTAAACAGATATGGACATTCCTGATCTGAACAAGTTTTACGACACTACGAAAAAGCTGATTGGCAGTACTATTGCAAAGGCAATTGATGATGATATATTAACCCAGGGAGCAGCCATCGCTTTTTACACTGTTTTTTCGGTTGCACCACTTTTTATTCTCATGGTATCTGTATCAGATATATTTCTTAGTGAAGAATACATTCGGACCGAGGTTCAGGCACTGATGAGTGATTTTGTGGGACCGGATATTACATCATCGCTTTTTCAGTATATCGGGGAGGTCAACTTCAGTGCTTCAGGTATATTCACCACGATTATTGCTTCTCTTACCCTCGCCTTCGGTGCCACAACAGTTATTACCCAGCTCAAACATACACTGAATATAATCTGGAATATCGAATCGGTTCAGATTAATTCGGTTTGGAACTTTCTGCTGAACCGGCTTCTCTCTTTTGGTGTCATCATCCTCGCAACGGCACTGCTGGTCGTATCATTGCTGGCTGAAGTTGTAATTGGTATCATATCAGAATTCTTTTCCCAATCATTTTTAAATATTGATTTCGGTTCATACCTGATGGTGACTGAACTCACAACTGTAGCGTTTGCGATGGTATTTTTCGCCCTTATTTTTAAAATTCTACCAGATGTAAATGCGCCGTGGAAAGACATCTTTGTTGGTGCAATTGCAACTACCGCTCTTTTCATGCTGGGCAAGTATTTTATAGGCCTCTATCTCACAGCATCAGGAATAAGCACGGCCTACAGGGCAGCCGGTTCACTGGTAATATTTATTGTATGGGTATACTACAATGTTCAGACCATTTTACTGGGCGCCGTTTTCACCCAGGTATACACAGATATGTTTGGAGGTAAAATTATACCCTACAAGTATGTAAAGCTTAAAAACCAGCCTTAACATCCCAAAGTCTCTGAACCGATTACCAACGTCTTTCAATTCAACTAGTAGACTTCCTCAAAGGTGCGGTCAGATGGCTTGATATACCTTTTAAACTTATCAGATGGGATGTCATCCAGCGAATCGGGAAGTTCTTTTCTGATCTGAACGTAATCAAGCAGATTGAGTCGTACTAACTGCTTATAAATGCCCATTTCCATTCCCTTCATCCCGCATATGTAAATAAGTGTGTTATCTTTCTGGAGGATCGGCAGCAATAGATTTTCTTCATCTTCGAGCTGGGTCTGAACATAAAACTTCGATCCGTCACTGCGTCTGGCTTCTCTGGATATGGATTTCAGATAATGAAAATTATCGTGAGTCTCGGCTATCTCTTCAAGAAAATCAGAATACAACAGGTCCGTTCTATAGGGACAGCCAAAAATCAGGGCACAGTCATTTTCATATGACTCATCTTTAAAGAGCTCTTTAATCATTCCGCGATAAGGGGCAACACCCGTTCCGGTAGCGAAAAATATGTAATTATAGGCACCGGCATTTTCCGGTAGCAAAAATCGTTTACCACTCGGTCCGGTCATTTGAACTTTATCACCCGGCTGCAGGTCTGCCAAATAATTAGATGCCACACCCAGGTAAAGCTTGTTCTCCTGCTCCTCAATCGTTCTCTTCACCGTTGTAGACACCAGGTGTTTCTTGCCGTGCTCACCAAATGTGGGTGATGATACTGAATAGAGACGCAACTTGTGCGGACGACCGCTCTCATCTTCACCGGGAGGCAAAATACCAACCGACTGTCCCACCCGTATTCTGTTTTCAAGTTCAGTACCCGATACATCAAAAGTTATGTGCCGTACTATGTTTGGACTTGACTCCTTTGTAACGATGTAATTCTCAACCACTTCTACCTCAACAGGATCTTTCGGGGAGTAGATATTCAATTCTACTTCGGGAAGAATAAGCTCAGTCATAATAAATCTGTCGTTCTGTTTTTAATTTTATCGTGATACTTGTCACTGTAAATCATATCTGACAAACATCGTTTCTATAATAGGAGACTCACAGGTAATTAAACAACGATTATTATCTGAATGGAAACGCTTTTATCCAAAAAACCTTAACATTTACGATTTATGACAGCGGAAATTCAAAGGTTCGATCCACGAACTCAGCATTTACATCTGCAGTATGAGAGGCCATTAAAATTAAGGCCCCTCTCGATTTGGCTTCTACCAGCATCTTCTCAACCTCACCACGAGTGGAACTATCTAGTCCCCGAAGAGGCTCATCAAGTATAAGTACCTTTGGCCGTGTGATAAATGCAGCTGCTACCTGCGTTTTTTTCTTCATCCCTGTTGAATACGTCCCAATTTGTTCATTTCGGTCGTCCAGCAGTGATAGCCGGTCAAAGATATCATTTATCTCTTTTTCAGATAATTCACTCCAAAGATTACGGCTTCGCAAAACCCACTCCAGAAGCTCTACGGCCGACAGATGTACCGGAAGGCTCTCCTGATCATGCACTAATCCAACATCTTTCAGATACGCTTGCGGATTTTCGTGGATGTTCATGTTTTTATACGTGATGTACCCCGATGTAGGAAACGAGTTTACCGAGAGCAATCTTAAAAACGTTGTTTTGCCTGATCCATTCGGCCCCGTTAAACCTATAAATTCCCCCTTCCGAAAAGTCTCATTCACTGATGAAAAAACAAGTTTTCCGGCTTTAAACTGCTTGGTGATATTGTTCAGTTCAATCATGAGAGTATCAGGTTGTAGCTTTTTGATAGAAGGTTGCAATCAGCGAAATTATGGCTGCTGAAGCTATATAAAGAAGTATTATACCGCCTTGTGCAGCGTAAGAGACGTGATCAAAAATGAGCGAGTTAACCCAGATGCTGAGAGCAAGTATTAGTATCCAGCGGAATTGAATCCAGACACGGACCAGGGTCCATTGAAATGCAGATCCAAGCCAGCGGCGAAACCACGCGGGTGCATATTCATCTGACAGAGAGATGATAATGATAGCATGATGGAATATTGCAAAGAGCACCCAGGCTGATATCATTGTCTGCTCAGCCGGCCGCTGATAAGAAAGCAGCCAGATAAGAAGATGACCGATCAAAAGAACCCGGCCAGCCGGAAACTTGCGATCAAGCTGTAGTAATGTGGCCCAGACATGACTTTTAATGGCTCCTGGAACCCACCAGAGCTGCTCGACCTTAATTTTAGATTCAGCCTCTTTACCTGCAATTGTTTCCCCAAAGAATTCATTGAAAAATGCATGGGTTGAATAAAAGTCCCGGACGAGATGTTTGTAAAGCCTGATCATCAGAACGGTTGCTGCAATCAAGAATACAACAGCGGGAATCAGTTCATACAATGACCCGTAGCTGCTGTAGAACATTGCACCTACTGAAACTCCGATCATACCCATTCCGCCAACTACTACAGTATTGATGAAGCTTGGAATAGAGCCCGGGTCTATTGGGTATTTGAAATACTCCCCCACATCTGCCCTGAGCTTGCGGCCTTTTTCTGACTCCTTCCAAAATCTCGATTTTTCTCCTGAACGCGTATACAAACTTATTGAAATGCCCATCAACCCAATAAAGAAAAATGAACCTGCAGCAAAGTAGAGCAGTTTACTTCCAAGATCGGTTAAAGGTGAACTAATGTCACCGAAACAGACTGTTCCAATGACGACAACTGCACCGGATTGGACAGCGCCGGTTCGTTTCAGAATATGACGAAAAATGCCGCTGGACCCTCGGTTACCTAATTGGAGTATTACGGCGTAGGGATCGGGGAATAACAGGTACGGAGTAATAAATGCTATCAGCGCAGAGCTAAAAAAAAGCAGCATTCGCAACGATACCACACGATTAGCCAGCGTACTCGTTCCGGTCCAGACCAGAGCCGCAATGATAAGCAGAGCGTAGAGGGCAAGACGGCCCTGGATTGAATATGTGAGTATATCTTTCTTTGCGATGGCTTGTTTACTTGTGAAACTTCGTGAATTAGCTGGTAAAAACTTTGTTACTCAGATTATGATCTGTAAGTGCCCTGGCGTCGTGTGATTGAATCCCACATTTGGACAGTATCAGAAAACGCTTAAAATAAGACAGAACTTGCACAAATCCCTATTCAAGATTCTTATCCAAATCTAATCAGATCGGGTTCAACTTTTGTAATGTGATTTTTTTATATTGAAGCTTATAAAAAAGCGGTTCCAATCAACAATTGAAATCAAAAATTTGTATGAAATTTTACGTTTGTATCAAGCAAGTACCCGATGTAAATGCGCCCCTTCAAATTAAGGACGGACAACTTGTCCAGGATGCCGACAGAAGCATCCTCAATGCATATGATGCATCAGCCGTTGAAGAGGCACTGGTGCTGAAAGAGACGCACGGAGCCGAGGTTGAGGTGGTACTCGCCGGCCCTGAAAAAGCAAAGGAAACCATTCGAAAAGCACTTGCTATGGGTGCCGACAAAGGAACGCATATCCTTACGGACGAAAATTCAAATCATGATTCATTCACATATGCGAACATCCTGGCGGCATTTTTTAAAGATAAAGAGTATGACTTTATCTCTTGCGGAAAACAATCTCAGGACACGGACTCCGGCCTGACCGGAAGCATGCTTGCACAGCTATTGAATCTGCCTTACGTAACAAATGCTGTTGCGCTTTCATATGAGGATGGCAAACTGCGTATCAAGCGACAGGGAGATGTTGGGCAGGAAATAATCGACCTCCCCTCTCCCGGACTGATCACCTGTTCCAACGATATGAATGATCCCAGAATACCGAGCCTAAAAGGTATTATGCAATCAAAACGCAAACCTGTGGACACCATCAGCGCTGATGATCTCGATTCTGAAAATGATCTATCGCCCAAAACAAAAATTCTTGGCTATGAAGAGAAACCGGGACGTGAGCCCGGTCAAAAGTTTGATGGTGAACCAGATGAAGTAGCCAAAAAGGTTGCTCAGCTTCTCGACTCAGAAGAAAATCTTATCTGACATCCTTTACTTGATGATTTACAACCCAGAGGCACTACCCATTTTTGAAACTTTTTAAGAATTATACAGACTTATGAGTACACTCTTAACCTATATCAGTGTAAAAGACGGAAAAATCAAGCGGTCATCACTCGAAGTACTATCACGATGTGTTGAACTTGCCGGTGAACACGGTCATGACGCTGCTGCTATTGTTATTGATTCAGACGCGTCATCATATACTGACCAGCTAATGAATTACGGCGCCGGCACAATTTACACTATCGAAGATCCGATATTCAAAAATCACCTGAACACACCGTTGATCCGTGCGCTATCCCTGGCAATGGAAAAGATTGAGCCTTCTGTGCTTGCCATGGCCTCTACCGAGGGATCCAAAGATATTTTAGGCGCACTGGCTGCCAACCAGGATGCAGCCTCCCTGGCTGATATGTCAGAATTTGAACTCACTGAAAATGGAGTTAAAGGCAAGCGCCCGGTGATGGCTGCGAAGATAATCGCAAAGGTTGAAGCGGAAGAATACCCGGTCATTCTTACAGTAAGGGCCGGTTCTTACGATGTGAATGAAGTGGAGGGTGATACATCCGTCGAATCTATTGACTTCTCTTTCTCTGATGATGAGCTCCAAACCACGTTGAAAGAAATTCTGAGTGCTTCAGGCGATAAGATTGACCTTTCAGAGGCGGAAGCCGTTGTTTCTGCCGGACGGGGAGTAAAAGATGAGGAAGCACGGAATATGGTTTCTGAACTTGCATCCCTTCTTAACGCAGGTATTGGCGCCTCACGCGCCCTTACAGAAGCCGGCGATTACGATCCGAGCCTTCAAATTGGCCAAACAGGAAAAGTGGTTGCGCCTCAGCTTTATATCGCGATCGGTATCTCAGGAGCTATTCAGCATGTTGCCGGAATGGCTAACTCAAAAGTAATAGTGGCCATCAACAAAGATCCAGATGCTCCCATTTTTGATATTGCTGATTACGGAATTGTAGGTGATCTCTATAAAGTACTGCCTCCATTTATTGAAGAAATCAAAAAATTAAAGAATTAGTCTTTAGATATGAGACTTGAGACTATAGATCTGAGTTACAAACAATCTCATCATTTATACATTTCTCGTTCTCTCTACTCAAGACTCATCACTAGACAACGTATATCCTATGGATGAAAAGTTTGACTGTATTATTGTAGGTGCAGGCGTAGCAGGACTTGCTGCAGCCATGACTCTTGCCCGCAACAACATGAAGTTTCTGCTCATCGAAAAGGGCGAATTTCCCGGCTCAAAAAATGTTTCCGGCGGTGTTCTTTGGGGCACCGACCTTGCGAAGCTGGTTCCCAATTACTGGGAAGAAGATGGCGGCTGGGATCGGTTTATCAACCACCGCAGGCTGACTTTTATGGATGATCAGTCAACATTTTCAGTTGATTTCAAATCATCGCATTTTAATGAGCCACCCTATGCGGGTGTGGTTGTGTTACGTTCAAAGTTTGACCGCTGGCTGGCCGATAAAGTCCAGGAGGCGATTGATGAAAGTGATTTTGCGATGGACTCCTTTATTGCACCTAATATTCTCGTAGAAGAGGTTCTTCAGGAAGATGGGAAAGTTGTTGGTATCAGAACGGGTGACGAGAAGTTCTATGCTGACTCAGTTATTCTTGCTGAAGGTGTAAACAACCTGCTCACGCGACAAGTGGGGCTTCAGGATAAATATGTACCGGCAGATCACATGCTCACCGGCATCAAAGAAATTATTCGGTTTGATCAGTCTGTGCTTGAAGACCGTTTTCAATTAAACGGCAAAAGCGGAATGAGCAATGAATTTGTTGGTTATGCAACCGAAGGCGTGGAAGGAGGCGGGTTTCTTTACACAAATAAAGACACCATTTCTCTTGGCCTTGTTCTTAGCATAAAAGATATGCGCGAAAAAGGAAAAAGCCCGCATGACATACTCAATGAATTCAAAAAACACCCGGTTATTGCAGACACAATTAAGGGTGGCGAAATTGTTGAGTATTCTGCACATGTGGTATCTTCCGGTGATAAACGGGTTGCCCCGGAAAAACTTTACAAGTCAGGACTTTTGGTTTGCGGAGAAGCAGCCAACCTATTGATGAACGCTGGAAAAGCAATTCAGGGTATGGATTACGCTATGCGATCGGGGATTCTGGCTGCTGAATCTATAACGAAAGCAAAAGAAAATGAGGACTTCAGCGAAGCATCTATGAAATCATACCAGAATTTGCTTGAAGACAGCTATATCATGAAAGACATCAATAATTTTCAGGACGCCGTACAGCTGCTCCACGATCCTGTAATGACCCAGAAGATGCCGAACCTTATTTGTGATTTTGGTCGTAATTTCTTCAGCATCAAAAATGAACCCACAAAAAAAGCACGCGAAATGTTACGCGACTCCGTTAAAAAACATGCCTCTTACTGGGATCTCATAAAAGTGGGTGCTAAAGGAGCTAAAGCGTTGTAGTGAGACGTGAGACTTAGGAGTGAAAAGGCAAAAGTGAAAAGTGAAAGAATCGAATTAAATTTTTTATAGAACTGAATTTTTTAAGTGAAGACCCGAAGATAAATTCACGTATTAACACATTCTCAAGACTCAAGACTATCACCTCCTTTTCACTTTTCACTGCAATAAAGACATTTAGTTTAATGAATAACAATCAGACAGCAGACATATGAAACTTTTATCTCTTCAGGAACGGCTTGGTCTTGTATCATACAGAAATCAGTCGAAGTCAGAAATTAAGCCCCATATAATGGTAGATACCGACGTGTGTAATTCTACCTGTCCGCACCATTGCACCACGTATGTATGTCCCGCTAACTGCTACACGAAAGATGAAAACGGTAAGGTACATTTTCAGGTCGAAGATTGTATTGAATGCGGAACATGCATGTATGCCTGCGATCAGGGGGCAGTAAGCTGGAATTTTCCTGATCCTGAAATTGGACGGGGCGTAACGTGGAATTATGGATAATGATCTGAAATTCTTTTAAAAATCACTTCTCATAAAAAAAGCTCTCATCGCAAAATGAGAGCTTTTTTTTACTTTATTTTTTAACAGTTGTTTAATTAACGAATAGTTCGATTCTCGATCCGTTCATTTCAACATTAACTGTTGTGGTAACAGAACCCATGTTTGATTCTACCATAACTTCTTGTGAACCTGTTGGAGCACCAACAATGGTAAATACCCCATTTTCATTTGTGGTTGCTGTCAGCTCACCATCTTCCATCATTACAGTTGCATTTGAGACTCTTTCGTAAGTGTCTTCAACCATCACAACACCCGTTACAGCTGTTCGGTCTTCAGATGCCATTGGTCCGGATGGGCCGCACGCGACACCCACAAACATTAAAAATATAGCAGCAATCGAGAGTAGTTTTACTTTACGCATGATAAAATGGTATTTGGTTTATGGTTAATTAAGAATACATATATGAAAATACAGCTGAGAATGTTCCATTACCAACCATTTTTTTGAAATCTTCTTAAATAGCTGGTGCAGCTGAGGATCAACCCTATCGTAATTACCCGTAAGTTAATCCATTCCGCCTTTGAAGCTGCTTCTTTCTTTAGTTATAGTTTGATGCTGTTCATCAATTATTTTTAACAAAAGATATAAATGAAAACTCAATGCAATTCGTTAAATTATGGAAGCGTTTCCAATTTAAAATTTAATGATTGTATTATGAGTTTAGATGTACTTGAACAAGTTTCAAACCTATCGTTTGATCTCTCTGAAGATCAGGCTATGATCCGCGATAGCGTTCGCGATTTTGCAGAGCGACACATTGCCCCCGATGTTATAAGCAGAGACACAAATAAAGAGTTTCCTCACGATCTTATTAAAATGCTGGCCGATCAGGGCCTCCTCGGAATTTATCATGAGGAACAATACGGTGGCGCTGGTTTTGATACAGTAAGCTTTTGCCTTGCAATAGAAGAAATCGCACGATGGGATGCATCACTTGCCCTCACAGTTGCTTCTCATACCTCATTGGGTAGCGGTCATATTGCACATGCAGGCACTCATCAACAAAAAAAGAAGTACCTCACCCCCCTGGCCAAAGGCGAAAAACTTGCAGCCTGGTGCCTTACCGAACCCGGATCTGGCAGCGATGCTTCAGGAATGAAAACGACAGCCGTTAAGGATGGCGATAGCTGGGTTATTAACGGTTCCAAAATATTTATCACCCAGGGAACTGTAGGTGATATTTACGTGGTGCTCGCAAAAACTGATCCAACGCTTGGTACAAAAGGTATTAGCGCATTTATCGTCGAGCGGACACTGGACGGTGTGAAACCCGGCGAACCTATGCATAAGCTCGGGATGAATTCATCCGATACCTCTGAAGTCGTTTTCGAAGACGTTCGCATACCGGAAGAGAATTTACTCGGTGATCTGGGCAAAGGTTTTGTTGATACTATGGAAGTGCTCGACGGCGGCAGAATCGGGATTGGCGCACTTTCCGTTGGCATCGCCCGGGGAGCTCTCGAAGAATCCATGAAATATGCGAAAGAACGAAAACAGTTTGGAAGCTCCATTGGAGATTTTCAGGCCATTGAACATAAAATGGTAAACATGGCTACAGAGATTGATGCTGCACGCCTTCTTGTTCACCGCGCTGCCTGGTCTAAGGATAATGACAAACCGTTTACGAAGGAAGCGTCCATGGCGAAACTATTTTCATCAGAAATGGCTGAGCGAGCTGCACTTGAAGCCGTTCAGATACATGGCGGATATGGCTACACAAAAGAGTATCACGTAGAGCGATTTTTGCGCGATGTTAAGCTGATGACGATAGGCGAAGGCACATCAGAAATTCAGAGACTCATCCTTGCACGCCAGCTTAAAGATGAGATGGGTTATAATTCCTGATTAATTATTTAATTTGTGACATATCATCAAACCAGCCGGTCATATAACCGGCTGGTTTTTTTATGGATTGATAATCTCATCTTCTCTTCAATATACATCTCATAGGCTTTTAAAACCTGAGTTCGATTCATAATATGTTAATTGAGGCGTTTAAAAGGGCGTTTGTTAAGATATTTCATTCTCGATACCGTCATGCCGGACCCCGATCCGGCATCTCCTGCCTTTGTAACGATGGGAGATACCGCATCTCCCGAGGGGATCCCGTTGGGGGAGCGCGGGATGACGCCCTTTTTGGACAACCCAATGTATTTCTTTGATATTTTAGAATCGAACTCAGGTTTTAAAGGCCATATTTAGCCTGTCTTCAGCTTTTCTTCAGAAACGGAATTTATATTTTACTTCATATGAAACTTCTGATCGTTGAAGACAACCTGGATTTACTGGAAAATATGACGACCTACCTCGAACGGGAAGGTCATATTTGTGAAGCGGCCGAAGACTACCGTCAGGGTTTTGACAAAATCATGTCTCACAGTTATGATGTGGTTTTGATTGACATCATGATTCCCAAAGGCAACGGGCTCGATCTACTCAAAGAATTGAAGTCGGTAAAGCCGCAAACCGGCAGTATCATCATCTCAGCAAAGAATTCTCTCGACGATAAAGTCAATGGCCTGGAACTAGGCGCGGACGACTATATCACCAAACCCTTCCAGCTGCCCGAACTTCAGGCCCGAATTAAGGCGGTCACGAGGCGAAATCAACATGAGGGAAACCAGATTATCGAGGTTCACGAACTTTCGATTCATACTAATACGAGGGAAGTCAAAGTTGATGACCAAACAGTTGATCTTACCCCAAAAGAGTATGACCTGCTCCTTTATTTTGCGTCAAACAAAAACTTCGTACTCTCCAAGCAGACCATTGCGGAGCATCTTTGGGGTGATTATGTAGACCATCTTGAGAATCTTGATTTCGTGTACCAGCATATCAAAAATCTAAGAAAAAAACTGGTCGCTGCCGGGGCAAATGACTACATCGAAAGTATATACAGCATTGGATATAAGTTTAAAGTCTGAATTATTCTATGAAGCTAATTACCAAGTTTATTCTCATCTACTTAACGGTTACCGTTTTTGTTCTGGGCATTGGCGGAGTGATATCTTATTACATAATTCAGGATGAGGTTGATAAAGAGCTGCAGTGGGAATTTCTCGAGCGGATTGATCGTGTAACATATCTTTTAGAACAGGGCAGGAGATTCAACCCGCGCCGCAATATCGAAGGTGACCGTAACCTGATCATACAGGAACTCGACTATCCCGTAGAAGACCGTGTAGAAGTAACCGACACGCTGATCTGGCATAATCGCCTCGAGCAAAACGAGCAGAATGTAAAAGTATCGGCCTACCGCAACATCAACGGCTCACCCTATTTTATTTCGACCTATGGGGCTATGATTGAATCAGACGACATCCGTGAAGCTGTAGTAAAAACCCTTCTTTGGATTATCGGGCTGCAAATTGTTGGTGCCCTTGGGATTGGCTATTTCATTTCAGGACGTCTTTTCAAACCTTTCAGGAAAACACTCGACAGAATACGCAACTTTGACCTTCATCAAAAAGAAATTCTGCCCGCCGAAGAGACGAGCGTAGCGGAGTTTACCGATCTGAACCGGTTCATTGAACAGATGACGCGAAAGGCTGTTTCTGATTATAAAAATCTGAAAGAATTTTCCGAAAACGCTTCTCATGAACTACAGACCCCACTTGCAATCGCGAAAGGTAAACTCGAGCTTTTAACGGAAAGTAATCTAACGGAAGAACAGTATCGGTATGTGGAATCGCTCGAAAGATCCATCAAGAAACTATCGCGGCTGAGTGAGTCGCTTTCAATACTCACAAAAATTGAAAATTATGAATTTATTAATGATCAAACCGCGGATCTCAGTAAACTAATAACAGAGAGTATTGAGGAATTCAGGGAGTTTATAATTTTTAACAAAATTGAAATCGAGACTGATATTCAGGAGAATGTAAGCGTACAAATGCATCCCGCTCTTACAGAGATTATGTGGACCAATCTCTTCCAGAACGCAATCAAGCATAACATCCCTGATGGTACCATCAAGGTTATTTTAAACCCAAATGAGCTCATAATTTCCAATACAGGAAAACCTTTATCCGTGAACCCCGATCAATTATTCGAACGGTTTCGGAAAGACGACCAAAACTCTTCATCTATCGGGCTTGGGTTATCAATCGTTGAACGAATTGCACATCAAAATCAATTTAATATCGATTACACAAGCAAAAATGAATGGCATACGATACGGATTGAATTAAATCCTGTAAAACCCGTATGATCTTCAATTTTGCTACAAAGTTCATACAAATTTGAAGCAGTATGTATGTTTAGTTTGTAATCATTATTTGATTAACCCCGACTTTTTTACACCACATTCGAAATGAAAATATTTTCAAAGACGGTGCTTTATCTATCACTTTTATTCTCTTTATCAGCCCAAACCTTATTAGCCCAAAATTTGGCTGAGTTAACCGGTACGGTCTTAAACGAGGTAGGAGATCCCATTCCAAATGCAAGCGTAGCACTTACAAACCCGGAAGATGAATCCATTCTTACCGGCACAGCTACCAATCCCGCCGGTGAATTCAGTATTACATTTGATCCCGGTACATACAGACTTCTCATCTCATACATCTCCTACAGCGATTTTACCCGTGAAATTGTCCTGGGGCAAGGTGAAGCCCGTAATCTTGGAGACATCGAGTTAACGCCGGAAGATGCGCAGCTTGATGAGGTAGTAGTAGAAGGCGAACGTTCGTATATGGAAATGAACTTCGACAGCCGAAGTTTCAGTGTTGGCAAAGATATCACAAGTCTCGGTGGAAACGCTCTGGATGTACTTGATAACGTACCGTCTATATCAACTGATTTCGAAGGAAATGTAAGCCTCCGGGGCAACGACGGAGTTCAGATTTTGATCAATGGACGGCCTTCAAACCTGGTTCGTGGCGGAACAGACGGCCTCGGAAGTATTCCCGCCAGCATGATCGATGAGATAGAAATTATCACAAATCCTTCAGCACGTTATGAAGCGCAGGGAACCGGTGGTATTATCAACATCAAACTGGTAGACAACGCCGATCTTGGCTTTAATGGCAGTATACAGTCTAATGCCGGCTACCCGCAAGATTATGGTACCGGAGTAAACTTGAATTATAATGATGGAAATATAAACTGGTTTCTGAATTTGGACCTGGAGTATGAAAGCGAACCTGAATCGGGTTTTTCGTTTCAAAGCTTTAGTGATGACACCACATATGCATACAGCGAAACGAATGACGTAACGGAAAGCGAAAGAGAAGGCGATATCGATTTCGGAGCTGACTTTTATCTTCCACGCCAACAGATACTAACCTTCTCCTCTCGAATTAGTTTGGAAAGAGGTGAAGAAGACGGGGATCTTTTTTATACCGACTACCTGCCAGATAGCCCGGGCGTATACCAGCAGGCATTCGACAGCTGGAATATTATGCGACAGGCCAATCGAAATAATCTTGAGGAAGCGCGCGAGACAGATTATGATTTTAACCTGCAGTACGAAGCTGATCTCGAAGGCCCGGATCATTTATTCACGGCTGAAGCAGATTTTGAGTTTGGGTCCGAAGACGACAACACTCTTTTATCTGAAAACCTGGAAGAGGGAACATCCGATTTCAGGAATCAGCGCACCTTTTCAGATGAATCATTTAGAGAGTTCCGGTTTGATACTGATTATGAGCGGGGCTTGGGCAAAAATGGCCGGTTTGAGGCAGGTATGCGCCTCAACTTTGACTGGCTTGATAACGACTATCAGGCTCAGGAATTGATTAACGGCACATGGCAAACACCACAGGATGGTATCGGGCAAGCTGAAAACTTCACCTTTTTTGAAAATGTAAATGCACTCTACTCTATTTACTCAGGTAAAGTTGGCGCCTTTACTTACCAAATGGGACTCAGACTTGAAAATACGCGTATTCAAACAGAACTAGACCAAACCGGCGAGGGAAGTGATCAAAATTATCTGAACCTTTTTCCAAGCACGTTTCTGTCTTACACAATCAACCAGCAAAATTCCATGCAGGTTAGTTACAGCCGAAGAATTTCCCGGCCATGGTCTCGATTCTTGCTTCCATTCACTGAAATCGATGACTCGAGAAACCGATCGGTGGGGAATCCTAACCTGAAACCTGAGTTTGGTAATTCATTTGAACTTGGTTATCTCAGACAGTGGGAGAGCGGTTCCGTCTTATCAAGCGTTTATTATCGTTATAGAACCGGTGTAATTGAGCGGATATCAACTATTGATGCAAACGGTCTTACAACCCGGCGCCCCATTAATCTGGCTACTGAAGACTCCTGGGGTATTGAGTTTTCTGCTGATCAGGATCTCTTAGAAAATCTGTCGCTCTCAGGCAGCTTTAACCTCTATCAATCCAATAGTGAAGGCGAGTATGAAGGCGTTGACTATACAAGCGAGGCAGAATCTTTTACCAGCCGTATGCGATTGCGCTGGAGAATTTCAGAATCGTGGAATTTCCAATCCAATGTGTTTTACCGCGGTGCCAGACAAACCACTCAGGGACAGGAAGCGGGCGATGCTTACGTCGGTGCAGGAATATCACGTGAATTATTGGATGGCAAGGCAACGATATCGTTAAATGCGCGAGATATTTTCAACTCCCGGCAGAGTGATAGAGAAATTATTAACCCGAACTCTTACACAAATAACCAGTATAGCTGGTCTTCGAGATCATTTCGTTTGAACTTTCGTTATAACTTCAGTACGCGTTAAAAAAGTAAACTTTATTTTCCCCATAAGGCGTAAAAAGCTTCTAATTGATTGCCGCAGTTGCAGAAAGCATGATCAAAAAAAGTGTAATAACTTTATTGATCTTTGAATGATTCACCTGTGGCGACTGTTTCACGTTTGAGAAAGGCATTAACCTGCCACATCCGGCTTGCTCTCCATTTGCTTAAACTAGTAATTCCGGGTTTGGGATCATTCGACTTGCAGTACCGATCATGATGAAGTTGACTAAAAAAGAAGCGATCGAGCTCATATCGTCCATAGTAGACAATGAGGCGTCTGAGGACGAAAAAGTAGCTTTTTTTAAATATATCCAGAAGGATTCTGCGGTTAAAAAGAAATATGAAAGTCTTCTTTTTATAAAACAGCTCCTCAAAACCAAGTATTCCCGGGAACAGGCACCGAAACATCTTAAAGAAAAGATTTCCGGAATTATCGATGATATGCAGTGGGAAAAAGAGCAACAGTCAAAAGTGGACAATAGCTCATCCTACCTGAGATCTGAAAGTACATTTGAAGAAAATGGTTATAAAGAATCATCTGGCAATCGGACCAACCCGATCTTTAAACTTTTAAAACCAGCCCGATACCTGGTTGCAGCATCAGTATTATTTATTTTTTCTCTTCTCACAATTGAGTTTCTGGATCATATGTCGAGTGACAGGGTCTTTGTGCGCAACAGCGTTGAATATACGGCGCTGTCTCATTTCAGAACGGGGTCTCATATAGAAGCATCCCTTGCCTCCTTCAAACCTGAATCAATGGAGCATGCATCACAGCTCTTGCAAGAGAAGATGGCTTATTCACCACGCATGCCCAAGATCGAAGGTGCGAGTCTGCGATCAATTGTCCAGACGACATTTGCTCAGGGCCATGAAGTGCCGGTTCTTGATTTTTATCAGGCGGGGATTGATGAAGCCATACATATTTTTGCCTTCAAAGTTGGTGAATTTGACGATCCGCGTATGATGAATCGCGATCCTGAAGCAGTTGAGAAATGCAAGACCTATGATGATTACCACATCAAAAATATTAACGGCAAACATATAGTCTCATGGAAATGGGGTGAATACTGGTACACAGCCGTTTCAAATCATAATGGAAATGATTTGGTAGCACTCCTCGAACCTACAGGAACTATTCCGGGCCAGCAGTCAGACGGATCAGGATCAGAATGGTAGTCGGTTCATAAACACGACGTATCACATCTAACTCTTTTTTAAAACCAAACTTGAGAGTACACTGGTAAGCGTAAGCATGCACTGAACAAATTTGGATCAGTGAAAAGAAGAGATCTCATCAAGTTGTTTTTTGCTAATATCCGGAACAATTGCCCCATCAGCCGGATATCCCGTCACTACAAGAAGATACGGCCTTTCATTTGACGGACGGTCCAGAATCTCATTCAGAAACTTCATAGGGCTTGGCGTGTGCGTCAGCGTTGCGAGACCTGCATGGTGAAGCGCTGTAATAAGCATGCCGCACGCAATGCCAACAGACTCCTTTACATAGTAGTGTTTAATTTTATTCCCGTCACTGTCAAATCCGTAACTTTGTGCGAATACCGCTATTAGATAAGGCGCCGTTTCAAGAAACGGTTTATTTTCATCCGTACCCAGAGGTGCCAGTTTATCCAGCCACTCATCTGGAGCTCTCTCCTTATAAAAAGCACGCTCCTCCTCTTCTGCTGCTTCACGAATTTTCTTTTTGATGTCACTGCTTTGAGCTACAGCAAAGTGCCACGGCTGCAGGTTTGCTCCGTTTGGAGCTGTACCGGCTGCTTTCAGGGCGTTTTCAATTATTTCAGCCGGAACGGGCCGGGATGAAAAATCGCGAACGGACCGGCGTCTTTTAATCTGTTTATAAAACTCTTGTGACCGGGATACCATCGTCTCTTCCGGAAATTCCCGGTAAAACTCTGAAAGGGAAACAAAGCCCTCTTTCTTTGGAGTGGACATTTCATCGTCAGATTGATTCTTTTTCATGCCCTGAATGTACTATTTATCAATAAGAATCTGAAGAAATGAGATGTTCATTGCATCAGCAACTTAAATTTTTGCTGCTGACAACTTTCTGAGACACCTTAATTATTCTGACCAAACGCCTATTTCGTTTCCACCGGGTTCGATGAAATGAAAGCGCCGTCCGCCCGGGAATTCAAATATATCCTTCGTGATCGTGCATCCTTCTTCCATTACGCCAGCTAATGTGGCTTCCAGATTCTCACTATAAAGCACTACCAATACTGATGATGGCGGCCGATCAGGCTGACTCCCCGACGAATAGAATCCGCCATTAACTCCAGCTTCCGAAAAAGAGGTATAGTCATCGCCGTAGTCGGTAAAGGACCAGCCAAAAACCTTACTGAAAAATATTTTAGACTCACTGATTTTTATGGTCGGAAACTCAATATAGCTGATGTTGTGATGGTCGCTCATAAAAGGGTTTATTGAAGGGTTAGCAGGTGAAGGATGCCGTTTACTAAGACAATTTTTTCCTTAAAATTTGTTCTTCATAATAGTGAAGCATGAATTAAAAATATATAGAAAATAATTTACCGGTTCGGAAAGCTAAACATTTTTTCTTCCTCAAGACCCCTTTGAATCAATTCGCTCACGGTCACAAATCTATATCCCTGCCGCTGAAGGTTTTCGATAATCATTGGCACGGCAAGGCGGCTCTCCTCTCTGGATGGATACATGACATGTAAAAGTATAATTGACCCCGGGGTGACATTCTCTTCGATATGTCCCGCGATAGCTTCGGCACTACTCCCCACATCCGCAAATAACTCTGGTTCTATATCCCATATAACGCTGGTCTGCTCCATATTTTTTAGTATTACGGGCAGCATAAACAGCTTTTTTCCATATGGTGGGCGAAAATAGATCTCCCCATCAAACCCCGCCTGCCGGATAGCATAGTTAGTCCTTTCAATTTCATTTCTGATAAATTCAGGCCTTTTCAAAATCATTTGTGAATGAGAAAACGAATGGTTTCCCACCTGATGTCCGGCTTTTATAATTTTTTCAGCCTCTGCCCTGTTCGATTCTATTTCTCTTCCGGTCAGAAAAAAAGTAGCTGGGATAGCGTATCTATTCAGGACGTTTAGCACTTCATCCGTATAGCCGGGTGTCGGTCCGTCATCAAATGTAAGTGCAACCAGAGAATCAGATAATTCCACACGAGAAATAAGCTCACCCGTAACCTGGAATGTACGCGAATTGCTAAGCTTCCAAAGCCCGAACAATATGGCAGACAAAATCAGTATTGTAAAAAGTAATTTTCTCATTGGTCAGTCAATAAGTCACGGCCTGAAACACATTATTTACAGATCATATATTAATTAAAGCATATTTCAAATATAAAGCTATTGTTCCCATCCGGCCCGGTAATTAATATTTGATCTGCGGGATGTCTTCCGCTTCGCGGATTTTGTTGGATGGATTCTGTACCCCGGACCGGAAATGAATTTCATATTAAACGAGGTGGATTGGATTGGTTTGATTTGACCTAATCAAATCTAATCTGAGCAGTTGCTCTGCAGAGCCCTATTTCCCGGAAATCGAGCGGACAGATTTTTGTAGAGCAACAGCAAGCAGGCCGGCAGGCACAGCTACAATGCTTAATCCGATCATTAGAATAAAAAAGGTAAAAATTTTCCCGCCTAAGGTAATGGGGACAATATCTCCGTAGCCAACGGTAGTAAGAGTGGCTACCGCCCACCAGAGACTGTGAAATATAGATTTAAACGCCTCAGGCTGTGCAACATGCTCAAAATAGTAGATACCTACAGCGGATAGATAAATAAGAAAGAATGTTGCACCAAAAAACACCACCAGCTCTTCTTTGATGCTTTTGAAAGCAATTCCGAATCTTTCAACTGCCCGAATGTATCGAGCCATTTTGAAGATGCGGAAGACTCTTAGAAGCCTGACAATTCGTATAGCCCTTAAATCGACCGTAAAAGTTATGTAAAATGGCAGAATGGCCATCAAGTCAATGATGCCGTAAAAACTAAAGATATACTTGAGCTTGCTGTCTGCCACAAGAATTCTCAGCAGATACTCAACCGTGAACACTGCAACAACCACCAGCTGGGAGATATGCAGAAACTGCTGTGATGTCTCGCCAAGGCCAGGAAGCGTTGAAATTGAAAATGTGATCAGTGAGTAGACAATCAGAATCTGAATTGTCAGATCGAATGCTCTGCCCGTTTTGGTGTCGGTTCCCTCTATAATCTGCTTGAGTGTCATTGGCGTGAAGAGTGCGTTTGACGAATCATTTGTTCTAAAGGTAAGATATCACAAAAAAGCGTATTCCGTGCCGGTCATTAATATTTTGCCGGCCCGAAGATTCCCTGGAAGCTTCTAACTGTGTTGTAGGCATTCAATATACGAAATGCCGTTGTGGCCGTTCATCATCTCATCACGTCAGTTGAAAGTAAGATATTCCTCAAGAATAAATAGTGAGGTCATACAGTATTCTAAGATACATCAACCAATTTGGCAATACCACTTCACTTATGCCTGATACTATTTTCTATTTGCGAGCTGGTTTTGATTGTCTATGGATGATGTCATCTGTCAGTCTTTATCTACAACATTGAGTGGCCAAGTCAGCGTTAAAGCGCTGGTTATTCCAACAATCAAAGTGCTACACCTAAAACAATCATTAAGGCATTGTTTCGATATTTTCCAGGGTCATCTGCAGAATTCGTAATATCCATTTCATACTTCCCTTCAACTCTAAATTTGATGCTTCCAATAGCAATATCTCTTACACCCGCTACAATAGACCCGCCAAGAACAACGGTATCTAAATTTTCCGGCACACTATCTTTAACAGTCACCGATGTAAACTCATATTTACCAGGTGATGTACTAACCAGAAAGTCGACCCTTGGAGCGGCACCAATATAAAATGGTGTTGATTTTAGTGGGATGTTCAGGAAAGGAGCTAAAGAAATATAGGATATTTTCGACGTTGCTTCGACAGTTTGAATTCTCTGGCCGGCAGGCCCTGTTTCTTCTTGAGAAATCGTATATCCTCTTTGCGTATATCCTAAATCCAACGTGGAAAATAGATTCGAAGTGAGCTTAATATCTGCAAACCCGTAAATACTAAAGCTGGCAATTCTGTCAACTTCAAGCTGCTCTGAATAAACACCAGTAGATTGCCCCCCAATTTTAAGGCCATAATCTTCAATTTGGGCAAGTGCAGTTGATGAAAAAAGAAATAGAAATAAAAAAGCCGGGAGTATTATCTTCTTCACGATGTTTAGTTTTGTTGGTATAACGAATTGTGCATAAGAGGAGTGCAAAACAGCTCTGACTTTATTTTAAAATGTACTACTGAAATTGACAAAATCGAAACCGGCAGCTAATGGCGAGGTACGGCACATCCCACTTAATGTGCGGGTAAGCGCTCAGTTCTAAAAATATACTGATAATCCAAACCTCACTCCGTCGCCGCCGAGATTAATACTTGTACTGTTGGATTTATTTACATCTTCAGTCCCGTTTAATTCAGCTGTAGCCTTTTCACGTCTGTGATTAACCTGGATTGAAGCCTGATATTCAGCGTGTAAACTCATTGAAGATTGGAAAAACCATTCGACACCAGCATATCCCAAACCAGAAATCCCGTAAAACGTATCTTGGCTGGTAGATTTTCTACCGGTTTCCTCTTGGATAGATTTATCTAACCCAAAATCAATTCCAGGACCATAGCCATAGAAAAACTTAATTTCTGAATCTGGATTCGTATAGTTCATCCAGGTATAATCAATGCCAATATTCAAATCAAGATTTGAAGCTTCTCTATTCGTATTGCTGTCAGGAAAATTTCGCCAGTTATATCTGTTGTTAAAACTAAGTCCAATCCGCTTAGCATGAACATCAGATAATTGCCGTTTATAGGAAAAGGTTGTCCCTGAAAAAGAGTCCAGATTAAAGTTATCTGAAATTTGAAATTGAAGGGCTTTTGAACCACGTTGCAACGGGTCTGATTTCTCGCTGTTTTGAGCTTGAGAAATTGAAAACGGCAGGATGACACCGAACAATAATATGGGAAACAATTTGATGATGAACTTCATGGCTGAATATTTTGAAAGTTTTTAAGTAATTGGGCTATAATAGTATACCGGGTCAAAAAAAGGGATTAAATAGCATGATAATGTGAATGAGCGCTAACGGTCTTCAGGATAAAAGGCGCAATGCGTTCTCCGATATTAGTAATGAATTAAATAGTAGATGAAATTTTCAAACCAAGCAAGGTTATAGCGAGTTGCGTCCGCTTGATGCCGTGGTTATTCTGCCGGTCGCATTGTGAATGAATTATTGCAATCACAGAGCAAGCCAATTAATGAAATTGCTCTTAAACTGTTAGCTTCTGAATCATAGTTTATATCTCTTCCATGAAGAATTGTATTTCTATTGAGTGGATCTAAATCTGGGTTTCTATCTTTCCTTTTTTCAATCTCACTAAAATTTTCATGTAAAATACTTTCTTCATGTAGTTGCTTTATTAAAAGATAACCGAAAGAAGAAGTACTAGCCGAATGACCATTCTCCGATAATTTTATTAACAAATTGCGCTTAATTTTTTTCAAATCAACTTCTTTGTTAGTGTAAAAAGTAGTACCAATTAAATCTGAAAACATACCGTCAGCCTGTATTAAGAATATTGGTATGCTTAATTCATATTTTCCTTCCTTATGTGCTTGGAAGGCAGAGTTAACAATTCGAAATCTATCTGGAAAACAACTTGCAACCTCTTTTTTAAAAACGGATATATGCTCTCTTATATATGATTGCAGTTTCTTTTCTATGACCTCATGTTTCTCGTTTTTGATCAACTGTTCATATTCTTGAAAAGCAGTTAATGGTGCTAGATGAAAAGGCACAAACCAACCTCTGCTAGAAAGGTAATCATGAATAATATCAACACGATCCGGTATTTTTTCGGCTTCTTTAGCTATCGTTTCAAAAAGAGCTTGATACTTCTCTAAGTGCAATGAAGGTACTTTCTCACTAATCTCTTTAAACTGTTTCAATATCGGAGAAAGAGCTTTATCAATCTTTATTGATTGGCTTGCAATTTTTTGCATACTCTCTCGAAACTCTTTAAAAGGATCTCCATTGAAATTTATCTTAAACATGATGAAAGATTACTTTTTGAGGCAGTAAACCGGTTTGGAGCTAAACGGCGGGACAACCAACTTTCCAAGGTCCCAAATCGCAAACTCATCCGTTTGAGCCGCTGGTTAAGTGGGCGAATCTACGGGGCGAAGATCTCCTGTAGCACCCCAAGCACTTTTTCTTCGGCTGCTTTACTAATTGAACCAAGATTTTTGATCAAACGGCCTTTATCTACGGTACGAATTT
>Ga0209943_1000711_pt1 | contig 22145 bp, 16 predicted proteins | sample SalPonR1_B_D2_MG_FD_185698 | JGI IMG/M metagenome (GOLD analysis project Ga0209943, IMG submission 185698) | Salt pond soil microbial communities from South San Francisco under conditions of wetland restoration - Salt Pond MetaG R1_B_D2_MG... ... | reverse complement strand
TATACTGTAGTTACAAATCTGAGAACTAAATATTTCGAGTTTAAGAAATATATTCTATAGTTCTCACACTAAACTGTAATCATAGAGGGTCAAAACCATCTATTTACAGACTTTAGTTCACACGCTCAACCGTCGTGTACGGAACCGTACGCACGGTGTTGTGAGAAGTCGGGAAATTAATTAATTTCCTCTCCTAGTCGATTTATTTATACTAGTTTATAATATGCCTTGTGCTATCATAGCATCTGCAACTCTTTCAAAACCAGCAATATTTGCTCCAGCTATTAAGTCATAACCAAAACCATACTTTGCGGAAGCTTCTGCTGAGCTATTGTGAATATTGATCATAATTTGCTCCAATTGTGCATATACTTGTTCAGGCGTAAATACTGTTTTACCAGCGTTTTGTCCCATTTCGATACATGAACATGCAACTCCTCCTGCATTTGCTGCTTTAGAAGGTCCAATTATAACTCCATTCTTTTTTAGATAACTAAGAGCATCATTGGATGTAGGCATGTTAGCTCCTTCACAAAGATATTTGCATTCGTTAGCTACCATTTTTTCAGCATCTTCCATAAGAATTTCGTTTTGAGTAGCGCAAGGTATATAAATATCAGCCTTAACGCCCCATGGTTTTTCATTTGCTACAAATTGAGCTGTAGGATATTCATCTACAAATGGTGAACAAATATTTTTGCCAGAAGCTCTAAGCTTTAACATAGTTTTAGCTTTTTTAGTAGTTATGCCTCTTTCATCATAAATATATCCATCTGGCCCGGATATTGTAACAACCTTAGCTCCCAATTCATTTAATTTAAGCACGGTACCCCAAGCTACATTACCAAAACCTGAAACAGCTACAGTTTTATTTTTTAAAGTTTCACCATGTCTTTTTAGCATTTCTCTTAAGAAGAAAACTATGCCGAATCCAGTTGCTTCAGTTCTACCGTTAAGGCCACCATAACATAAGCCTTTTCCAGTAATAACTCCTTCATATCTGTCAGTTAATTTTTTGTATTGGCCAAACATATAACCTATTTCTCTAGCGCCAACGCCTAGGTCACCTGCAGGAACATCTGTTTCAGGCCCAATATGCCTAAATAATTCAGACATAAATGCTTGGCAGAATCTCATTATTTCTCCATCCGATTTCCCATTTGGGTCAAAATCAGAACCACCTTTACCCCCGCCTAGAGGAAGGCCAGTCAAACTGTTTTTAAATACTTGTTCAAATCCTAGAAATTTAACTACTCCAGAATATACAGATGGTGCAAATCTTAAACCGCCTTTGTAAGGTCCTATCGCGCTGCTGAATTGATATCTAAAGCCACGATTTACTTGAACATTTCCTTCATCATCTATCCAAGTTACCTTGAAAGTGATTCCTCTTTCTGGTTCAATAAGTCTTTCAACTATTCCATTTTCAACATATTTAGGATTAGCCTCTAAAACAGGCTCTAATGAAGTTAATACTTCTTCGACGGTCTGTATAAATTCAGGCTCTCCTGGATTTCTTTTTTTAGCAATATCAATGTATTGTTGAGTTATATTTGCCATTTCCTACTCCTTTATAATTAATTATGCGTTATATCGCTAACAATATAACACTAAAAAACAAGGTAGTCAATAGTTTTGTATACAAAATTCAATTGTATTTTATTTCATACAATAACCCCTTGAAAAACTTGAATTTCAAGGGTTAGAGTTTATTAAGAAAAAGAAAAACATAAAAAGCAAGAGTGTAATTGCACCTCTAATATGGTACAATTAAAATAAACATTTTAAGCCTTGGAGGAACAATGAATTATAGTTATTTAAATGACAATCAAGTCAAAGCAGTTAAACAAATAGAAGGACCGTTATTAATACTTGCTGGAGCAGGGAGTGGAAAAACTAGTACAATGACAAGTAGGATAGCATATATGTTGGAGTGCGGTATTAAACCATATAGTATATTAGCGGTTACTTTTACAAATAAAGCGGCTAACGAAATGAAAAACAGAGTTCTTGATTTAACCGGTGAAAATAATGGTTTATGGATAATGACGTTTCATTCTATGTGCTTGAGGATTTTAAGATATAATAGCGATGTAATAGGCTATAAACCGGGCTTTGTTGTGTATGATGAAAGTGACAAAAAAACAGCATTGAGGAGCATTATTAAAGAAAATGATTTGGATGATAAAATATATACGGTGGCGTATTTAAATAAGATAATAAGTGGATGTAAGGAAAAAGCCATGTCACCAGAAGAATATCTTAAAGAAAATGATGGTTATGATATTCGAAGTAAGAAAGTTTACTCGGCATATAAAAGTTATGCTACATTGCTTAGGAAAAACAATGCAATGGATTTTGACGACCTTTTGTTGAACTGTGTTAAACTTTTTGAAAAAGAAGATCAAGTACTATCATATTATCAAAATAAATTTAAATATATTATGGTGGATGAATACCAAGATACAAACTTTTTGCAATATAAAATAATACAGTATTTATCGAAAACTTACAGAAATTTGTGTGTTGTTGGAGATGATGACCAGTGTATTTACGAATGGAGAGGGGCAGACATAAGGAATATTCTCAATTTTGAAAAGGATTTTCCTGAAGCAACAATTATTAAATTGGAACAAAATTATAGGTCAGATAATAATATTTTGAATTTAGCAAATTCAGTTATAAAAAATAACGTGGGCCGTAAGAGAAAAACTTTATGGTCTCAAAAAAACGTTGGAGATAAAATTACATATGCAAGATTGGATAATGAAAAAGCAGAGGCAAGATATATTGCAAGCGAAATATGCAGTTTAAAAGAGAAGGGTTATGAATATAAAGAGATAGCCATTTTATATAGAAAAAATGTTTTATCTAGAACTTTAGAAGAATGCTTCCCCAACTATAATATTCCTTATAGAGTGTTGTCTGGAAAAAGATATTATGATAAAAAAGAAATAAGAGATATGTTAGCATACATGAGATTAATAGAAAATCCTGAAGATGATTTTGCTTTTATAAGGGTGGTTAATGAACCCAAAAGGGGAATAGGGAAAACTACCATAGATAAAATAAGTGAAATTGCAAAAGATAATGGTGTGGGATGCTTTGAAACATTAAAAAGTGAAGAAGTTCTAAGCAAACTAACAAAAAAATCTAAACCTTTAGCTATTAAATTCATAAACACTATAGAAACTTGTCGGTCCCAAATGGAAGAAACCACATTGGAAGATTTATATGATGCGCTTCTTATTGAAACGGATTACCTAAAAACTCTGGAAATGCAAAACACAATTGAAGCGGACTCAAAAATTGAAAATATTATGGAATTTAAATCCGTAATAGCTGGATTTCAAGGTAAGAGTGATGAGTTTCTCGTTGAAGAAGAAATGATGGAAAACGGGATTGAATCCCCAAAAAGAACTGAGTTGGGGCTGTTTTTAGAGAACATTACATTAACTGCTGAAATAGATAACCATGATGAAAAAGAAGATGCCGTTGTTCTTATGACTATGCATAGTGCAAAAGGATTAGAATTTCCGGCCGTATTTATGCCAGGTATGGAAAATGGTGTTTTCCCAGGGAATAATTCATTTGAGAAAGATAAATTGGAAGAGGAACGCAGACTTTGCTATGTTGGAATAACTAGAGCAAAGAAAAAGCTCTATTTGACAAGTGCAGCAGAGAGAATGCTTTATGGAAAACGTGATTACATGAGGGAATCATTGTTTTTAGAGGAAATGGATAGAAGTTTGATGAATGGTGACAGATTAGACAAAGAGGGTCATAAGAAATATCTAAAACCTGACGATGGTTATTATGGTACTAGTCCACAAAAGCCTTTTGATTCTTTGAAATATGCTAAAAATGGCGTAAAGAATAAAAAGTTTGATAATGATAATATAATTTGTGGTGATATAGTAAAACATCAAAAATTTGGGAAAGGAATAGTTTTAGAAGTTGATGCTAAAACTATAACTATTCTGTTTGATGACTATGGAAAAAAGAAAATTGGAAAAGGGTTTGTTAAACTAGAAAAAATAGGAGAATAAAATGTTGGAGCCTAGTAAAAGAATCGTTGATTTGATAAAAAAATTAAATAAAGCTTCTGAGGCTTATTATGTAAAGGGCGAAGAAGTAATTAGTAATTTGGAATATGACAAACTTTATGATGAATTAGTTTCTTTGGAAATGCAAACAGGGATAATTATGGGTAACAGCCCAACTCAAAAGGTAGGGTTTGAAGTTGCAGGCAATTTACCTAAGGAAAAACATGGTAAAAAAATGTTAAGTTTGGGCAAGACTAAAGAAAAAGAAGAATTAGTAAAATGGCTTGGAGATATGGAAGGACTGTTGTCATGGAAGCTAGACGGTCTTACTGTTGTAATTACATATGATGATGGCAAACTCAATAAAGCAGTAACAAGAGGGAATGGTGAAATTGGGGAAGTCATAACCGCTAATGCAAGGATGTTTAAAAATTTACCTATTAATATTCCATATAAAGGGAGATTAATCATTCGAGGAGAAGCGGTTATAAGCTATGAGGATTTTAAAAAAATAAATAATGAAATAATTGAGGTGGAAGGCAAATATAAAAATCCTAGAAACTTATGCAGCGGAAGTGTTAGACAATTAAACAGTGAAATCACATCTAAGAGAAATGTTAATTTTTATGCATTTTCAATAAGCGAAACTAAGGAAGATTTTAACAATAGCAGAGAAAATTGCTTAAAATGGTTGGAAAAACTTGGTATTGAAGTTGTCCCATACAAAAAAGTTAATAAGTTGAATTTAATAGATGCAATTGAGGAATATTCTAGGGGAATAAAATATTTCATAAATCCTTCAGATGGATTGGTTTTAACGTTTGATGATATAAAGTATTCTGAAAATTTGGGCAGTACAGCTAAATTTCCTAGGGATTCAATAGCGTTTAAATGGGAAGATCAAATAGTAGAAACTGAGATTTTGGAAATTGAATGGAGCCCTTCACGAACCGGATTGTTAAATCCTATAGCTATTTTCAAACCTATAGAAATTGAAGGGACGACTGTTAAAAGGGCTAGTTTGCATAACTTAAGTGTTTTGAAAGAATTAAAACTAGGAATAGGTGATATTGTAAAAGTATATAAGGCTAACATGATAATACCTCAAGTTAGTGAAAATTTAACTAAGTCAGATTCTATAATTATCCCGAAAGAATGCCCGGTTTGCAAAGGAGAAACAAAGATTATTAATGAAAGTTCTTCGAAAACCTTGATTTGTACTAATCCTCAATGCCCGGCAAAGCAAACAAAAGCCTTTACTTTATTTGTTTCTAGAGATGCGTTGAATATAGATGGCTTATCTGAAAATACAATATTAAAATTAATGGGAAGAGGACATATAAAGAAGCGAGAGGATCTTTTCAGAATAGGAGAGTTTAAAGATGAAATAGCAGAAATGGAAGGTTTTGGTGAAAAATCAGTAAATAATCTTTTGTCAGCATTGGAAAGTGCTCGCAAAACTACTCCGGAAAGAGTTTTATATGCATTGGGAATACCAGGAGTTGGAGTTGCTAATGCCAAGTTGATTTGCAGATATTGTGAAAACAACTGGAATAAAATAGTTAACCTTAAATACGAGGAATTAATCAAAATTGATGGCATTGGCAAGGTAATTGCCAATGACTTTGTGAAATATTTTGAATCAAATAATATTGAAGGTATTATTAATAACCTTGAGATTGATGAAACTTTTGAAAAAACGGAAAAAATATTGGAAGGGAAAACGTTTGTAATTACAGGGAGCTTAATTTCTTACGGTAATAGGGATGAATTAAAAAAATTAATTGAATCAAAAGGCGGTAAAGTTGCCAATGCAGTTACAAATAAAACTTCATATCTGGTTAACAATGATATTAATTCAAATTCTGGCAAGAATAAAAAAGCAAAAGAATTAAATATACCCATAATAAATGAAGAAATGTTAGGTGATTTGCTTAAATAAATGTTGTAAGTAAGACTACTTTGTTATAAAATACATTGATAGGGATTTAGGGGGTGAAGCGATGAATAGAAAAAGAGATATAGCTATTTTAGAATCAAGGGAAAAAATATTTAAATACTTGAATGAAAAACATTATTTTAAATGTCGCGATGAGCTTCTTAAATACCATGAAGTAGATATAGCTGAATTTTTGGAAGACATAATTGAGGAAATTGGAATAAAAAAATCAGTAATAATGTTCAGACTACTTCCAAAGGATATTTCTGTTGAAGTTTTTTCATATTTACCAAAAGATAATCAATTGGATATAATTAAAGGCATAACAGACGTTGAAATCGAATATATTTTAGATGAGATGGATTTCGATGATATGATTGACGTGATGGAAGAATTGCCTGCAAATATAGTAAACAAGATACTTGAAAATACTCCAAAGAATGAAAGATCATTGATAAATACTTTTTTGAATTATAAAAATGATAGCGCAGGTAGTTTGATGACCCCAGACTACATTAGCCTTTCTAAAAGCATGACAGTTAGAGAAGCGCTCAGTTATATTCGAGATGTGGGTATGGATTCAGAAACCATATATACTTGCTATGTTAAAGATGCGGGTCGAAAATTGATAGGTATTATTTCTTTGAGAACCTTGGTAGTGTCTGATAAAGACTTGAAGCTTTCACATATAATGCAAGAAGATTATGTTTGTGTTAATGTAAATGACGACCAAGAACAAGTATCTGATGAATTTAAAAAATATGGATTTTTAGCAATACCAGTAGTAGACAATGAGCATAGATTAGTAGGAATAATTACCGTAGATGATATATTAGATGTAATGGAAGAAGAAGCCACCGAGGATATGGAAAGAATGGGTGGTGTAATTGATATAGAAGACAAAAAATATATTGATATGAGTGTATGGAACCACGTTAAAGCTAGGCTTCCTTGGTTGTTATTATTAATGTGTTCTTATTTGATTACAGGTACAATTATCACTAGATTTGAAGATGTTCTATCTTCAGTTATATGTTTGGTTTCATATATGCCAATGTTAATGGGTACAGGCGGTAACTCTGGCTCTCAATCTTCCACTTTGATTATTCGTGGTATGGCGACTGGCGAAGTAGAGACAAAAGATGTAATTAAGGTTCTGTGGAAGGAACTTAGGGTTAGTATTGTAATAGGTATAGTGGTAAGCTCAATAAACTTTGCTAGAATTATATGGATAGATAGCAATTCTATGATGATAGCATTTACGGTTAGTACAGCTATGATGGCAATAGTAATAATTGCTAAACTCATCGGAAGTATGCTTCCTATTATCGCAAAGAAAATTGGCATAGACCCTGCGCTAATGGCAGGTCCTATGATAGCATCTATTACAGATATGATTGCTTTAGGTACATATTTCCTAATGGCATCGTTGTTTTTAGGAATTTAATATAAGGAGGATAAGTTGAGAGATTTTAAAGAATTAAAGAAGATAGCTGACAAGATAAGAATTGATGTTATTAAAGCTGTTAATAGTGCAGGTTCAGGCCATCCCGGGGGGTCGCTAAGTGCAGCAGATATAATTACTGCCCTCTACTTTGATGAAATGAATGTTGATCCAAAAAACCCAAATATGGAAGGAAGAGATAAGTTTGTTTTGTCAAAGGGACATGCTTGCCCAGCACAATATGCGGCATTAGGCGAAAAGGGATATTACCCAGTAGAAGACATGATGAGCTTAAGAAAAGTAGGAAGTAAATTTCAAGGGCATCCTAATATGCATTATGTAAAAGGAATTGAAATGTCTACGGGTTCTTTGGGACAAGGGTTTTCTGCTTCAGTTGGAATGGCATTAGCGTATAAGATTGATGAGAAAAGCGGAAGAATTTATACGCTTTTGGGAGATGGAGAGCTGCAAGAAGGAATAGTATGGGAAGCTGCAATGTCAGCATCTCATTATAAACTTGATAATATGGTTGCCATTGTTGATTGGAATGGTTTGCAGATAGATGGTAATAACGATGATGTAATGACCGTGAAGCCTGTTGATGAAAAATTCAAATCATTTGGTTGGAATGCAATATCCATAGATGGACATGACTTTGAACAAATATTTAATGCGTTTGATTCGGCGAGAAAGAACAAAGGCAAACCCACTGTAATAATTGCAAAAACTCATAAAGGTAAAGGGGTATCATTTATGACTGATGAAGCGGGTTGGCATGGGAAAGCTCCTAATGAGGAAGAGTGTAAGAAAGCCATATTAGAATTAGGGGGTGAAATATAATGCAAGATAAGAAAAATGTAGCAACTAGACAAGCTTATGGAGAATTTTTAGCTGAAAATGCTAATAAAATAGAAGATTTAGTCGTTTTAGATGCTGATTTATCAAAATCAACAAAAACTGCAGATTTTAAAAAAGAATGCCCAGAGCGATTCATAAATATGGGGATAGCAGAACAAAACATGTTTGGGGTCGCGGCTGGTCTTGCGTTATCGGGTAAAAAAGTGTGCGCTAGTACATTTGCTATGTTTGCATCAGGTAGAGCGTTTGAAATTATCAGAAATTCCATTGGATATACAAAGGCTAACGTTAAAGTGTGTGCCACTCATGCGGGTATAACTGTTGGAGAAGACGGAGCAAGCCATCAAACTTTTGAAGATATAGCACTTATGAGAACCATTCCTGGAATGCTAGTAATTAACCCTTCAGATTCGATTAGTACTAAGAATCTGTTGGATCAAGCAATTAAAAAAGACGGTCCGGCGTATATAAGACTTGGAAGATCAGCTGTACCTAATATCTATGATGATGATTCCTTTATTAAAATTGGGAAAGCTAATGTAATAAAGGCAGATGGTGATATTGCTGTTATAGCCACAGGAATCATGGTTAATGAAGCTATGATGGCAGCTGATAAATTGGCAGAGATGAATATAAACATTAGAGTTATAGATATGCATACAATAAAGCCATTAGATGAGGATATAATAATAAAATTAGCTAAAGAAACTAAAGGTATAGTTACTGCAGAAGAGCATTCCATAATTGGGGGGTTAGGCAGTGCTGTATCAGAGGTAATTGTAAAAAATTGCCCGGTTAAAATGGCATTTGTTGGGCAAAACGATACTTACGGAGAATCAGGAAAGCCCCAAGAACTAAAAGAAAAATATAAAATGACATACAAAGAAATAATGGAAGCGGTGAAAAATCTGATTTAAAAAAACAAGCCAGGAGCTTGAAGTGTATGTTCTGGGGTTTGAAATGTATACTTAAGGAAAATAGTTTATTTAATTCTAGCCGTATGGTATAATTAATCTATAATAAAATGATGTTGATAATAGCATCAAAAGGAGGTTGACTATGAAGGTTATAATTACTGGCAAAGGCTATAATCCGAGCGAACAATTAGAGGAGACTATTGAAAAGAAGTTAACTAAATTGGGAAAATATTTCTCAGATGAGATTAATGCAAATGTGGTTATTTCAAAATTTAAGGGAAAAACCAAAGTAGAAATCACAATCAATGGTCATAAAGCAATATTTAGAGCTGAAGAAACTTCCGATAATGTATATGAAGCTGTTGATATTATTGTTGATAAGCTTTCAAATCAAATGTCTAAATTCAAAGGCAAATTACAAAAAAGATATAATGATAATAAATCGTTAAAGTTGGAATTTGTACCTGAAGTAGAAGATGAAGAGTCTAGGTTTGAGGCAAATGTTGTAAAAAGGAAAAGATTTCAACTTAATCCAATGAATATTGACGAAGCGATTTTACAAATGGAAATGTTACAACATGATTTCTTTGTATACATGGATATGGATACTGAAACAGTTAATGTGGTTTATAAGAGAAAAGACGACCATTATGGAGTTTTAGAAACAACTTACTAAAATTTATAAATGCGCCTTAAAAGGCGCATTTATTTTTTAAAATTTAATTGATTAAAACCTTAGCTTCATTTGAAAGAGTTATACTATAGGGAGTGACATTGCAGTAAAATGCTTTAACGATTACTCCTTTTTTAATTGCAATGGATAGTTCGTTGCAAAAGTTTTTGTCCTTTTCATAATTTGGAATAAATGGTTTGTCTGATTTTAGCTGTATGACAAATATAACCATAGCATTATATCCGCTTTCCTTAACTTTTATTAATTCATTAACGTGCTTTAGTCCTCTAGTTGTTTTTGCATCTGGAAAAGATATGCAGTTGCTTTTTTCTAAAGTGGCACCTTTTACTTCAATGTATCCTTTATCTTTAGTAGTCTCATAATACAAATCGAATCTAGAATTTCCATATGTTTGCTCTCTTTTGAGATATTTAAGATCTGTTATTATTTTATTATCTAATATAGCTTCCTCAATAATCTTATTAGGAGCGAAGGAATCAATATTAAATAATATACCATCTTTTTCCACAGCTATTATCGAATATCTGGTTTTGCGTTTGTTATCACAACCTCGGTGGTCTTCAATATAAACTTTAGCATTGGGTAATAGCAATTCTTTTAATCTCCCCGTGTTCTTTACATGTGCATTTTCTACTTTTCCATTTATCGATACATTTGCTAAAAACCTGTTTTCTCTGCTTATAAAATACCCTATTACTATGTTTTTATATAACATTAGTTCTCCTATTTTAAAAGCGACACCAAAGTGTCGCTTAATGATTACCAGTTTTGTATTTCCAAAGTAATAAATGTTTTACCTTTGTTTAATACAAGTTCTTCGCCATCTTCATAATAATAATGAGTAGTACCCATTTCACTGTCCTTTGACCAAGTTATATTAACCATTTTGCCATTGGTATAATATCTTCCTATGCCTTCTCCTGTAGTTATTATATGTTTGTGCTGAGAATCAGCCATATACCAATCGCATTCTTGAACTATTAAATTCTTAAAAGTCAATTGCTCTCCGTTTTCTATATCCACATGTGCTTCGTCAAATTGATACCTATCATAGGTTTTAGTTTCATCGTTGTATTCGAAATATGGATCGTTGTGTGAGAAATTTGTGCTGACTTTCAAAGCCTCTTCGCCATTTTCTAATGTGATTTCGTTTTCTTCGTCATCGTTAAATACTACAGGGAAAACAGCATTACTTTCTAAATTTACATTATATTCTTTGTACTCTATGCCTGCCTTGATTCCCTCTGTACTAGTGTATGCATTATGAGGTGCAATCCTGTCATCTGATCTGTAAAAAACCTTGTCGTCTGCCATACCATCTAAATGATCCAAAAGACCCTTATATAGAAAATTATAGCCAATATTGGAAGCTCCGAAATGAATATATATTGAATTATATTCATTTGCCAATATTGCATAATGAAGTCTACAGCTTCTAATTGAGCCGATTTTATCTAAATCCTCATAGTCTTGGAATATGGCAAGAAGTCTAGAAATATTATATTCGACGGGGGCCTCAATGATTATATCTGCTTGACTTACGCCAGACATAGGTTGGGCATCGATGATATTATTTATCATAATTGCCACAGGTCTTTGTTCTGCAATAGATTCATCAACCCATTGACCAGTCAAAGGGCTTATGGCCATGCCGGCATGAATATCTACGGCTTCTTCAGGGTCTTCTTCTGCTTCGTTGTTTCCACAACTTGTAGAAATCAGTAATGTTACAGTTAATGTTAATAGAATAATTAATACTTTTTTCATTTAATCTTCTCCATATATATATTTGAATAAAATTTTATCATGTATCAACATTTTTTTCAATGTTTTTGGAATATACTTTTATCTTATGGTAGAATAGATAGGGGTGTTATAATGAAGATTTTAATTGTAGTTGACATGCAAAACGATTTTGTTACAGGTTCTTTAGGAAGTAAAGCTGCAGAAGATATAGTTGAAGATGTTAAGGATATGGTTTTGGAATATAAAAAACTGGGTTATCCTGTAATTTACACAAGAGACACTCACTCTAAAAACTATTTAAATAAAAAGGAAGCGGAGAAGCTTCCGGTGGAGCATTGTATTAAAGGCAGTTATGGTTGGCAAATAGTTGATAGTTTAAATACAGAAGGTTTTAGAGTGGTTAATAAAAATACTTTCGGAAGTAAGAAATTACCAAATGTAGTTGTTCAAGAATTAAAAAACTGGATAAAAGCAAATGGCAAAGGCAATGGGTTGGAGGTTCTTGATGAAATTGTTATAGTAGGCCTTTGTACTGATATTTGTGTTATTTCAAATGCAATAATATTAAAATCGGCTCTTCCGGAAATTAACATAACCGTAATGGATGAATTATGTGCAGGCATAACAGAGGAAAGCCACGATAATGCCTTGAATGCTATGAAAATGTGTCATATAGACATCAAATAGTCCATTTAACTTGCAATAATTCTTAGGTTAATATAAAATTATATATTGTTGGTAAAGAAAGGAATCTTATGAATATTCAGATTGCGATTGAAAACTTAATTAAATACGGTAAACGAATAGGTCTCGAAAGATATGAACCCATAGGCTTTATGGCCGTAAAACTTCATGAAGGAGCGTACCTTTTAACCAAATCGGGTATGAATCTAAGTGAAATGGCGGAAAACGATATTAATGGACTTAATATGGACGAAGGGAAGATAGGAAGACTATTAAAATCAAGGACTGAAATAAATGCAATAATATTTATAAGAAGTAACAATGCAATTGAATTATCAAAAGTTAAAGATTCAATAAAACCATCATTGGATGATTTGGCTCAAATAATTGGAGTTGATGCAAAAGTTGCTAAAAGTTTTGATGATGATGATATAAATTATGCTTTAAAGAATAGAAACGGCTGTTACATAAAAAACGAAGGGCTGTTTGCCATGGGAAGAAGCCTAGAAGAGGCATTTGCTGCCACAAGGATATTGGAGAAGAGTGCTTACGTTGAGCTTATGTCTGATAAGGTTGGTGAAATTAAGCCAATTAAAAAATTTGATTGTAGTCGAATGAACAAGTTTTATAGAACTTCATATAGCCAAGTTAACAGAGAAAGTGATTTTGAGACTGTTACCTTTGATGAAAAAGAAAAAGCTTTGAGAGAAGATATAGTAGAGTGCGGTGTAAAAATGGCAGACGAAGGTTTAGTACAAGGAACATGGGGTAATATTTCTATTAGATTGGACGATAAAAGCATATTGGTAACACCATCTGGTATGGATTATCATAGCTTGGGGGTGAACGATATAGTTAGACTGAATATTGATACTATGGATTGTGGAAAACAAAGAAAACCAACATGCGAATGTGATTTACATTCTAAAGTTTTAAAAAACAAAGCAAATTGCAAGGCTGTGATACATACGCATTCATATGAGTGTAGTGTATTTGCAGCAACTGGCAAGTCTCTAAAACTTGAGGGAGAGATTGAACGGATTGTTGGTGGTGATGTTGATGTTATATCCCATGCGATGCCAGGCACAAATAAATTGGCAAAGTTAGTGTCAAAAGCTATGTCTCAAAAGAACGCGTGTATAATGGCGAATCACGGATTGGTCTGTGCGGGAGCAAACCTATATGAAACTCTTGATATGTGTAGAGAATTGGAAAAAGAAGCGAAGAAGAATATCGAAAGTAGGATATAAACATATGGAGGTAATTAACGATGGATAATATAATGGTGTGTGTAACTAAACAAAAAACTTGTGAGAGATTAATAAAATATGGAGAAAATTTAATTAATGAAGGTGATTCTTTACTTATAATTCATGTTTCAAAATCTGATGAAAAATTTCTAGGAAACACTAGAGAATCCGAAGCATTAAAATACTTATATAATATAGCTATGGAAAAGAGCGCAAACCTAATTGTTCTTAAATCTGATAATGTACAGGAAACATTAGCTATTCAGGCAAAGGACAATGGCATAAAAAAGGTTGTTGTAGGTGCAAGTAATAAAGAAGAGGCTGAAGGTGGCTTTATTAAAAAATTGAGGGAAAAGATGGGTGAAGAAATAGAATTATTTGTAGTTCCTTCATAGATACTGTGAAGAAAAGGTAAACCATATTGACCGATTAGATGGTTTTAAGTATAATAACTCTATTATAATTGAATTGGAGGACATTCTATGAGAGTGTTAATGATAATGGCAGGTGGAATAACTTCCTGTTTGGGGATATTTTGTTCAGCGAATGCTGGGTACCCTTTTATAACGGTTGCATTTGTAGTCGGCTTAGCTGCTATATATGCGGGCATAATTGAAATACTAATTACTGATAAAGTCTCTGGAGGAGAAGAAAGTAAGCACTGGGTGAAAATCGAAGGAATAACATCGGCTGTATTAGGGGTTGTTTTTTTGTCAAACCAAATTACAGAAGATGTTGCAGTGTCAACTGTTTTTGGACTTTGGATAATGCTTATTGGCTTAAGAGCATTAACTAGAGTAAAAGATCATTATGAAAAAGGGAGTAACGCTTACTATGTTGTTATGATTTTAGGGTCTGTTACAACTTTAATGGGGATATATTCGTTCTTTAATATTGCATTGTTTAATATTGATATATTGCTATTAATTGGTATGATGCTAATGCTTCAAGGATTTAATTATGTCAGGGTAGCCATGCTAATGGTTTACAAAAAGCCTGAATTAATTAAAACCAGAGCAGAAAGACTTCGTGAAGCTAAGAAGAAAGCGGTAGATGCCAAAAAGGATGCTAAAAAAGCTTTGGTTTTAGCCAAGGAAGCAAATGATAATTTGGAAAAGTTATATAAAGAAAGAGATAAATATTACGATACGGAGATTAAATAGGAGCTTAAGCTTCTATTTTTATACATTGATAAATTGTGTGGATTATTTTATTAAAGAATAACAAATATGCATTGACTGTGTACCAAAAAGGATATATAATAGATTTACAAAATATCAAGGAGGTGTTGAGTATGTTAAAACCTAGTATTTTTAACAAAAATTTAGCTAATGACATGTTTGATGAAATGCTTTCTCCTATGGTGGGATATCGGAATGTAAATACCATGCATTCAGATATCAAAGAGACAGAAAACGAGTATGTTGTTAGCATCGATTTGCCTGGTTTTGCGAAGGAGGATATTAAAGCTGATATAAAGGATGGATACATAAATATATCGGCAACAAGAAAATCCGACAAGAGTGAAAAGGACGAGGAAGGGAAATATATATATAGAGAAAGGTTTATTGGAACATGTCAAAGAAGTTTTTATGTTGGAGATGGAGTCACGGAAAATGATATTAAAGCCGAGTTTAAGGAAGGGGTTCTTACTGTAACAGTTCCGAAGAAAGAATTGTTACCTGAAGAAACTAAGAAGAAAAAGATTCTTATACAAGGCTAAAACAAAAGTGACGGAGACCATCTCTTTAGTGGGATGGTCTCTTTTGGTTTAGTGGAGTATATTAAACTAGGCTATAATGGGATGTCAAATGAGATGCTTGTCGTTTACCGGAATCTAATTAATTTATTTAACTGTTAAAGTAGTAAAAAAAGTTTTTCAAAAAACATTTAAAAACTTGTTGACACAGAGATAAAAAAATAGTAATATATAAAAGCTGTCACGAGAGATGACGTCGAAAAAGAGAGATAAAAATTATTAAATAATTTGTTAAAACTCTTGACAAAATCAACCGCAGATGGTAATATATAAAAGTTCACTCGCGAAGTAAATTCAACGGCGAACACGAACCATGAAAACTTAATAGTATAGAGATTTAGTCAAATAAAGGGAAAGAAAATTCCCTACTTGATTAAGTACGAAAACACAATCATAAAGATTGGTAAGAACTTTAAATAGTTCTCGTACAATTTCTTAAACAAACAACAATAATTCTAGAAATAAGAATTAAAGGCGCACATGCGTCATCCAAATGATTTAAAGACTTCGGTCTTCAAATACCATTTTATTAAGAGTTCGATTCTGGCTCAGGATGAACGCTGGCGGCGTGCCTAATACATGCAAGTCGAGCGAGAAGTTTGCTAATGATACTTCGGTTAATTTAGCAGATGGAAAGCGGCGGACGGGTGAGTAACGCGTAGGCAACCTACCTTGTACAGAGGGATAGCCGTTGGAAACGACGATTAAAACCTCATAATACCATAGATTCACATGGATCAATGGTCAAAGATTCATCGGTACAAGATGGGCCTGCGTCTGATTAGTTAGTTGGTGAGGTAACGGCTCACCAAGGCAACGATCAGTAGCCGACCTGAGAGGGTGATCGGCCACATTGGAACTGAGACACGGTCCAAACTTCTACGGAAGGCAGCAGTATGGAATCTTGCACAATGGGCGAAAGCCTGATGCAGCAACGCCGCGTGAAGGATGAAGGCCCTAGGGTCGTAAACTTCTGTTCTTGGGGAAGATAATGACGGTACCCAAGGAGCAAGCCCCGGCTAACTACGTGCCAGCAGCCGCGGTAATACGTAGGGGGCAAGCGTTATCCGGAATTATTGGGCGTAAAGGGTGCGTAGGTGGTTACCTAAGCGCAGGGTTTAAGGCAATGGCTCAACCATTGTTTGCCTTGCGAACTGGGCTACTTGAGTGCAGGAGAGGAAAGCGGAATTCCTAGTGTAGCGGTGAAATGCGTAGATATTAGGAGGAACACCAGCGGCGAAGGCGGCTTTCTGGACTGTAACTGACACTGAGGCACGAAAGCGTGGGTAGCAAACAGGATTAGATACCCTGGTAGTCCACGCCGTAAACGATGAGCACTAGGTGTCGGAGTCGCGAGACTTCGGTGCCGCAGTTAACGCATTAAGTGCTCCGCCTGGGGAGTACGCACGCAAGTGTAAAACTCAAAGAAATTGACGGGGACCCGCACAAGCAGCGGAGCATGTGGTTTAATTCGAAGCAACGCGAAGAACCTTACCAGAACTTGACATCCTTCTGACAGGACTTTAATAGGTCTTTTCTTCGGACAGAAGTGACAGGTGGTGCATGGTTGTCGTCAGCTCGTGTCGTGAGATGTTGGGTTAAGTCCCGCAACGAGCGCAACCCCTATCATTAGTTGCCATCATTAAGTTGGGCACTCTAATGAGACTGCCGAGGTTAACTCGGAGGAAGGTGGGGATGACGTCAAATCATCATGCCCCTTATGTTCTGGGCTACACACGTGCTACAATGGTCGGTACAATTAGACGCAATACCGCGAGGTGGAGCAAATCTGAAAAACCGATCCCAGTTCGGATTGTAGGCTGCAACTCGCCTACATGAAGTTGGAGTTGCTAGTAATCGCAGATCAGAATGCTGCGGTGAATGCGTTCCCGGGTCTTGTACACACCGCCCGTCACACCATGGAAGTTGGGAGTGCCCAAAGTTGGACGAGTAATAGTTTACCTAAGGCAAAACCGATGACTGGGGTGAAGTCGTAACAAGGTAGCCGTATCGGAAGGTGCGGCTGGATCACCTCCTTTCTAAGGAGACTTAAGTCTCTATACTATTAGTTTATGGGCCTGTAGCTCAGGTGGTTAGAGCGCACGCCTGATAAGCGTGAGGTCGGAGGTTCGAGTCCTCCCAGGCCCACCATTGCACCTTGAAAATTGAATAATGATATATAAACAAGTTAACAACGAAATCGAGATAATTTAAACTAAGAAAGTTTTTCTAATGAAAAGCAGCAGGGTAAATTACAATTTCAATGTAAACCGAGAAACCAGAAAATTAATTAAAATTCACAAGAGTTTTAACATTAGTTTCAAGTCCTAGTCAACGCTGACTAGGCAATTCATTGGTCAAGTGAATAAGAGCATAAGGCGGATGCCTTGGCACTAGGAGCCTAAGAAGGACGTGACAAGCTGCGATAAGCTACGGTAAGGAGCAAATATCCATTAACCCGTAGATTTCCGAATGAGGGAACTCACTTAAGTTAATACTTAAGTATCCTATGGTGAATAAATAGCCATAGAGAAGGTAACGAGGGGAACTGAAACATCTAAGTACCCTTAGGAAGAGAAAGAAACATCGATTCCCCAAGTAGCGGCGAGCGAACGGGGAACAGGCCAAACCATAGCTTGCTATGGGGTTGTGGACCATCATAAGATAGAGTAAGAGATAGTCGAATAGATCTGGAAAGTTCAAACGTAGAGGGTAAAATTCCCGTAGACGAAATTTCAATCTCATCAGATGGCACCAGAGTAGAACCGGACACGTGTAACCCGGTTTGAAGCCGGAGGGCCCACCCTCCAAGCCTAAATACTACCTAGTGACCGATAGCGTATAGTACCGTGAGGGAAAGGTGAAAAGAACCCCGGAAGGGGAGTGAAATAGAATCTGAAACCTTATGCTTACAAGCAAAGGGAGCGCAAGTGACCTTGTACTTTTTGTAGAACGGGCCAACGAGTTATGGTATGTAGCAAGGTTAAGAAGCTGGAGCTTCGGAGCCGTAGGGAAACCGAGTCTTAATAGGGCGATTAGTTGCATGCTGTAGACCCGAAACCGGGTGACCTATCCATGTGCAGGTTGAAATGACTGTAAAAGGTCAAGGAGGACCGAACCCATGTCTGTTGAAAAAGGCTGGGATGACGTGTGGATAGAGGTGAAATTCCAATCGAACCCGGAGATAGCTGGTTCTCCTCGAAATAGCTTTAGGGCTAGCCTCAGGTTAAGATCTACGGGGGTAGAGCACTGAATGTTCTAGGGGCCTTCACCGGTTACCAAAAACTATCAAACTCCGAATTCCGTAAAATCATACCTGGGAGTCAGACTATGAGAGATAAGTTCCATGGTCGAAAGGGAAACAGCCCAGACCTACAGCTAAGGTCCCAAAATATAGATTAAGTGGAAAAGGATGTGGAACCGCACAAACAGCTAGGATGTTGGCTTAGAAGCAGCCATTCATTCAAAGAGTGCGTAATAGCTCACTAGTCGAGTGGTTCTGCGCCGAAGATAAACGGGGCTAAAATCTATTACCGAAGCTTAGGAATACAGTAATGTATTGGTAGAGGAGCATCGTATACTGGGTAGAAGCTGATTCGTAAGGATTGGTGGACTGTATACGAGAGAGAATGTTGGCATGAGTAGCGTAAGGCAGGTGAGAATCCTGTCCGCCGAAAATCTAAGGTTTCCTGAGGAAGGTTCGTCCTCTCAGGGTTAGTCGGGGCCTAAGCCGAGGTCGAAAGACGTAGGCGATGGATAACAGGTAGATATTCCTGTACCGCCGAAGGTTGTATGAACGAAGTGGGGACACAGTAGGATAAGTTGAGCACGCCGTTGGTCGAGCGTGTCCAAGCGTTAAGGGAGAATGAATAGGTAAATCCGTTTGTTCAATTCTAAGACGTGATGGGGAGATAAATGATTCGAAGCAACTGATTTCACACTGTCAAGAAAAGCCGCTAGTTAGACCCAAGGTGCCCGTACCGCAAACCGACACAGGTAGATGAGGAGAGAATCCTAAGGTGAGCGAGAGAACTATTGTTAAGGAACTCGGCAAAATAACCCCGTAACTTAGGGAGAAGGGGTGCCTGCGAAAGCAGGCCGCAGTGAAAAGGCCCAGGCAACTGTTTACCAAAAACACAGGTCTCTGCAAAAGCGAAAGCTGAAGTATAGGGGCTGACGCCTGCCCGGTGCTGGAAGGTTAAGGGGAAGTGTTAGAGCAATCGAAGCACAGAACTTAAGCCCCAGTAAACGGCGGCCGTAACTATAACGGTCCTAAGGTAGCGAAATTCCTTGTCGGGTAAGTTCCGACCCGCACGAAAGGCGTAATGATCTGGGCACTGTCTCAACAATAGACTCGGTGAAATTGTAGTACCGGTAAAGATGCCGGTTACCCGCAGCAGGACGGAAAGACCCCGTGGAGCTTTACTGTAGCTTGATATTGAATTTCGGCATTGCATGTACAGGATAGGTGGGAGACTGAGAAGCAAGTACGCTAGTATTTGTGGAGTCACCGTTGGGATACCACCCTTGTAATGTTGAGGTTCTAACCTTGCACCGTGATCCGGTGCAGGAACAGTGTCAGGTGGGCAGTTTGACTGGGGCGGTCGCCTCCCAAAAAGTAACGGAGGCGCCCAAAGGTTCCCTCAGCGCGGACGGAAATCGCGCGTAGAGTGTAAAGGCAAAAGGGAGCTTGACTGCGAGACATACAAGTCGAGCAGGGACGAAAGTCGGGCTTAGTGATCCGGTGGTACCGCGTGGAAGGGCCATCGCTCAACGGATAAAAGCTACCCCGGGGATAACAGGCTTATACCCTCCAAGAGTTCACATCGACGAGGGTGTTTGGCACCTCGATGTCGGCTCGTCTCATCCTGGGGCTGAAGTAGGTCCCAAGGGTTGGGCTGTTCGCCCATTAAAGAGGTACGCGAGCTGGGTTCAGAACGTCGTGAGACAGTTCGGTCCCTATCCGCTGTGGGCGTTGGAAATTTGAGTGGAGCTGTCCTTAGTACGAGAGGACCGGGATGGACATACCTCTGGTGTACCAGTTGTTCTGCCAAGGGCATAGCTGGGTAGCTAAGTATGGACGAGATAAGCGCTGAAAGCATCTAAGTGCGAAACTCTCCACAAGAAAAGATTTCCTCCATATAAATGGTAAGACTCGTGAGAGACTATCACGTTGATAGGTCGGAAGTGTAAGTGCAGTAATGTATTAAGCTGACCGATACTAATAGGTCGAATACTTGACCAATGGTTTCGATATATCATTATTCAATTTTGAAGGTGTAACCTTCAACCGAAAGCAAAGCAAAAGCAAGCGAATCGGTAAAACTGAAAATCCGGTGACAATAGCAAAGAGGCAACACCTGTTCCCATCTCGAACACAGTAGTTAAGCTCTTTAGCGCTGATAATACTTGGTGGGCAACTGCCTGGGAAAGTAGGAAGTTGCCGGTTTTTCAATATGGCCCCATGGTCAAGCGGTTAAGACATCGCCCTTTCACGGCGGTAACCCGGGTTCGATTCCCGGTGGGGTCACCATATATATGCGCGATTGGCGGAATTGGCAGACGCACTAGATTTAGGATCTAGCGGGAGACCGTAGGGGTTCAAGTCCCTTATCGCGCACCATAAGCACCTATAGGGTGCTTCTTTATTTGCAAATAATTTATATTAAAGCTAGATTATCCTTGGGAAATCTGGCTTTTTTAGTTATTAATATTGTACTGTAAGTGAAAAATACAAATGGTATATTTTATATATGGAGGATGTATGAGAATATTAATATTTCTAAAAGATGAAAATTATTGCAAAGCACTGTGCCGTAAAATTACTGGCAGTAGAGAAGAAATAATCTTACTGGTTAAAGTCGATAATTTTAAAGAAGAAGAACAATTTGATGTTGCTATTACTGACTATGAATTTTATGAGTTTAGTAATAAATTCAAATTAAAGAATTTTGATAAATGGGTGTTTTTAGTTAAAAATATCGAAGAAGACAATGTTAATGACTGCAAAACAGATATAAATAAATTATTTAAATACAAAGGTTTTAGATATCTGATAACAGATTTAATGTGGTTTTATTACAGATATAATGAAATTACCGAAGTACATAAGGGAAATGGTGTTATGGTAACAGTTTTTAGCGATGATAATGTAAAGCAATGTGGTAAATATGCTAAAAAGATAGGAGATCGTTTATCATCAGGGACTAAAAACAAAGTATTGATAGTACCATTAAAGTATATAGATTTAGAAAGTAAGGAAGAACTGAATTTCAATTACAGCTTTAAACGTTTCATGTATTATGTTAATACAAATAAAGCAATCGAACCAGAATCGTTCTTTTTTAATGATATTCATGGAATTTACAGGATTAAAAATAATGAAATATTTAATCCGTTGATAGACATTAGACCAGAGGATTTCGAGCATTTTTTAGATGTATTAATAAACAACATTTTTGATGTTATTATTTTTGATATTGGTAATTGCTTAAATAAAAATAACTTAAATTTAATTAAAATTAGTGATTTTAGAATAATAATATATGAAAGGAAAAATTTAAGATTAATTAAGAATTTAAAGAATAAATGTAAGTTGGGAGATGAAGAAATAATAGAAAAAATTGAAAGTGGAGATGAAACAGTAAAAACATATGATACTAATAAAATTATTGAAAAGATTATGAAAAAGGCAATTTATTATGATAAAAAATTCTGATATATATAATCAAGTAATACTAGAAATTGTAGCTAAAGTTAAGGATGAAACTAATGGAATAGAAAAAAGCGATAAACTAGAGTACATTGA